>Ga0070738_10008317_pt1 | contig 10019 bp, 9 predicted proteins | sample Coa_R2_2_FD_66446 | JGI IMG/M metagenome (GOLD analysis project Ga0070738, IMG submission 66446) | Surface soil microbial communities from Centralia Pennsylvania, which are recovering from an underground coalmine fire - Coalmine... | ecosystem: Environmental > Terrestrial > Soil > Unclassified ... | reverse complement strand
CTGCAGCCGTGGCTCTACACGATCACGCTCAACGTTACACGCAACCGCCTGCGCAGCAAGCGTCCGGCCAACGTCGCCCTCGACGCGATGGCCGATGCGGATGCGGTGCTGCGCAGCTCGACTCGGGAAGGGCCGCCGCAGCCCGAAAAACTGGTGGAGCAAAACGCCGACATGGCGCTGGTCGAACAGGCGCTGCTGCAGCTGCCGATGCATTTGCGCGCCGCGGCCACGCTCAGATTCATCGAGGGGCGCAGCCATCCCGAGATCGCGGAGATTCTCGACCAGCCGATCGGGACTGTGAAGTCGCACGTGCATCGTGCGGTCCGCGTACTGCGCCGGATTCTCGGTCCGGAGATCGGCCGAATCGTTCCACAAGGAGCTGCTGTCCATGCGGTGTCGTGAAGTCGAAGCGCTGTGGGATGACGTACGCGACGGCGACGTCCCCCTGCGCGAAGCCGTTCTGGGTCACCTTCGGGCCTGCCCGCCGTGCCAGGATCTCTACGAACAATACGAAGGCGTCGCATACTGCCTGTCGTGCCTTCCGGATCCCGAGCCTTCGTGCAATCTCGCCAAAAAAATCGTCGAACACATCGCCGCCATCAAGCATCGCCACGGCGCGCCGATCACGCTGACGGTCGTCGACACGCCGATCGGGCGCGTGCATGTCGGTTATAAAGATACGCGCATCGCGTACATCGGTCTGGATCGCGGCGAGCCGCTCGAGGCGGTGCGCGAACGAATCGAACGGCGCCTGCACCGCCGCGTGCTTTCGGGGACCACGCCGCCCTGGCTGCGCTCACTCTTCGACGGATTCTTCCGCACCTGGCGCGTCGACGAGAACGTCGTCGACATCAGCGACCTCACCCCGTTCGAGCAAGCCGCGCTCAAGGCTGCGGCGCAGATTCCGCCCGGCGAAGTACGCAGTTACGCCTGGGTCGCCCAGATGATCGGGCGCCCCAAGGCCGCGCGCGCCGTCGGCCAAGTCATGGCGCGCAATCCGCTTCCGCTCTTCTTCCCGTGCCACCGCGTCGTCGATTCGAGCGGCGATCTCCACAACTACGGCTACGGCATCGAAATGAAAGCGCGTCTACTGAAGATGGAAGGCTATCGGCGCTGAAGGTACGGCGCCGCGCGCGCTGAACTCGGTGCGCATAACGGTCCGCAGATCCCCCAGAGAGAGACAAAACGGGGGCAAACGGCTGGACGAAGGAGGTGGTCGTCGTTAGTTCGGACAGTAAGAACAACATGATGATCGGAGGTGCCGCCCCTTAGGGCGGCAGCCTTCGCGATAACCGAAAAGGCCTCGTCTGCGACGAGGCCTTTTCGTTGGAGAGCGCTCGAGCCAGCGAGGGAATGTGCAAATCACGGTTAACACTTTAGAAAAGGTGGCTAAGCACGTCCTTTTCGTGGGATTCGAGCCGTTCGGCGGCGAGAAGACCGATGCCGGTGCGCTGGTCGCACGAAGTTTCGAAGGGCGCCTCATCGCGGGGCGTCCTCTTGGCGTCCGCGTCTTCCCCGCTGAAACGCGCAACGTTGCAGAACGGCTTTCGCGCGCCGTTACCGAGGAAGCGCCCGACGTGGTGCTCATCGCGTCGCAGGCGCCGGGGCGTCCTTCCATTGCGCTCGAGCGCTTAGCGCTCAACGTGTTGGACTTCGATCGTCCCGACAGCGTCGGGGTCATGCGTACGGACGACGCCGTGTCGCGCGGCGGGCCCGCCGCCAGGATATCGACGCTTCCGCTCGCCGAGATCGCGCGCGCTTGGCTGGAGAACGGCATCCCCGGCTACGTCTCCAACACGCCGGGCACCGGCATTCCCAACCAGGCGCTGTACGAGGCGCTTGGCCTGGCCGAACAGGCGTCGCCGCCGATCGTCGCCGGGCTGATGCAACTGCCGTACCTTCCGGCGCAAGCCGCGGCCGCCGATGCGGCGACCGCGCCGTCCATGGCCATCGAGATGATGAAGCGTGCCGCCGAGCTCGCATTGGAAACGATTATTGCGTGGGTCGATCAGCGGCCCGCGACCGAAAAACCGGGAAGCCGCGCCGCTTCGAAGCCGGGTCAAGTTTGGATCCCTCGCGGCGTAAAGGAAGTGCAGCGCTGAACGATCCACGTATAGCCGCGATACCCGACGTCCACGGGCACGCGAAAGGCGAGCACAAACCGTTCGCCGAGGAGCGCCCCATCGCGTATTCCGCGCGCATGCTGTTCTTATGGTTTTATCACGCGTGCCGGCGCGGTTCGCCGCGATTCATGATGGTCGCGGACCACGTGAACTACCTCACGTTCGAAGATCCGGGCGCCGTGCACACAGTGCGCCGCGCGCTCAAACTCGCCGAAGCCGGCGATCTGTACGGCGCTGCCGAGACGGCCGGCGTCGACGTCTCGCATGCGGCGACGGTTTCGCAAGGTTTGCGCCGGGGAATGCGCTTTTCGATCGGCGCCGAGGTCGACAACGATCCCCGCGCGCGTCCCGACGCGCAGAACATCGTCGACGCCATGCGGCCCGACGGCATGCTGCGCGCCGTGCATTTTCTGACGATCGATCATCCGGAAAAGGGTGCCGACTGGCAATGGCCTTTCGAGAATCCGGAATTCCGCGATCTTTTCGATACCGTCGGCACCGAGCGCGTTTGGGAGCTCTACGTCGCCAAGCTCCTGGACGACGTGGAAAAACTTCCCGGGCAGATCGTCGCTCATTTCTACGCGCCGGCGGTTTTCGGCCATTGGCCCGCGCAGCGTCGCATGGAAGAGCACGAAGACCGTCTTTTGGAGGCCTGCGCGGCGCGCGGCATGGCGGTCGAAGTCAACACGCGCTACCTCTATCGCGATCACCCCGAAGAACTCAAGACCGCGTACCGCGCCGCGCTCTTGCGTCTGATGAAGAAAGCCAAGGCCCGCGGCGTCGGCATCGCCATCGGTTCGGGCGCGCACAGCCCCAAAGATCAGGGCAACGGCTTCGATCAAGTGCTGCGCATGCTGGACGAGGCGGGAATCAACGAGATCGTTTTCCCGGTCGCCGGGCGCCTGGCGCGCGTGGCGCTGCGAGCCACCAAAGAGCATCTGCAAGCGGTCAAATCCCAAGAGCCGGTTCAGTTGCCGGGCAGCAGCATCAGCGGCTTCGGACGCGCGGAGCTCGGATTGCCCGAACGCGACGAGGCCGAAGAAGCGCGCGAACGGGCCGGATCGAAAACCGGCCACGACAAAGGGCCGCGCAAGCGGGCGAGCGGTCCCGTGCGCGAGACCAAGAAGCCGATCAAGACGGCGGCCGCAAGCGTGGCGCGCGAACCAAAAGCCGCCAAAGCCCAAACGGCTGCCAAGACGCCCAAAACCGATGAGAAACCGGCGTCCCCGAAGGCCAAGCCTGCCCCGCGTGCCGCAGTAAAAGCCGCCGCGCCGGCCAAGCCCGCGGCCAAGGCGGTGCCCGCCCGCGCAAAAGCCGCCGCGGCACCGAAGCCCGCCGCCAAGAAGTCCGCAGCGAGCGCCAAACCCGCCAAGGGCGCAGCCGCTGTCAAGGGCGCAGCCGTCGCCAAGCGCGCTCCCGCCAAAAAAGCGCCTGCGGCCAAGAAGAAAACGGCGGTGCCCAAGAAGGCTGTGAAAAAGGCGCCGCCGGCCAAGAAGGCAGCCGCGAAAAAGCCCGCGGCGAAGAAACCCGCGGGCAAAAAAACCGCTGCCCCCAAGCACAAGCCCTCACCATCCAAGCGAGCGTCCGCGAAGAAAACCTCGGCGAAACGCCGCTAAAGCATCCAAGGAGACGTTATGGCGCCGGACATCACCCGCGTACGCAATATCGGCATCGCCGGTTCCCACCACGCCGGCAAAACGACGCTCACCGAAGCCATTCTCGCGCATTGCGGCGCGATCGCGCGCAAGGGGTCGGTGATCGACGGAACCACCACGACGGACTTCGAGCCCGAATGCGTCAACCACGCGCAATCGACGACCGTGGGATTCGCGCACGCCTCGTGCGGGAGCGGCAGCGACGCGATCGACCTGACGATCGTGGACGCGCCGGGCTTCATCGACTTCTTCGAGGAGACGAAGGTCGCGCTCTCGGGTTGCGATGCGGCCGTGGTCGTCTTGGATGCGGATCCTTCGCGCGTGTACCAGACGCGGACGCTCGTCGACTACATCGAGTCACGCAAGATGCCCCACTTGTTCGTCGTGAACAAAATGGATCGGCCCGGTGCCGATTTCGAGGGGACGCTCGAAGCGCTGCAAAGCTGTTACGGGCGGCACGTCGTTGCAGAGCAATGGCCGATCGGTGCGGCCGAAACGTTCAAAGGCTTCATCGATCTCGCCGAGCGCTCGGCGCATCTGTATGACGGGACCGGCTCAAAACCCGCGGAGATCCCCGCCGAATTGAAGTCGCAAGCCGACGCGGCGCACGCGCAGCTGCTCGAAGCGATGGCGGACTTCGACGACCACCTCATGGAAGAGCTGCTCGAAGGTCTCGAACCGCCGCAGGACGAGGTTCAGAAAGACCTCTGCGAAGAGTGCTCGCACGATCAAATCGTGCCGGTGCTGGTTGCGGCGGGATTGCCCGGATTCGGAATTGAGGCGCTCCTGCAGGCGATGACGAAGTGGTTCCCGTCGCCGGCCGGCGCGCCGATGATCGACGCCGAGGGACGCCCGATCGAACCCAAAGCCGACGGTCCCGCAATCGCGACCGTGATTAAAACGATCATTCACCCGCAATCGGGCAAGCTCTCCGTCGTGCGCGTGCTCACCGGTACGCTCCGTTCCGACGCGACGCTGACCAACGTGTCGAAGAACTCGGAAAAAGTGCGCTCGGCGGGCTTGTACCGGCTCCAGGGCAAGAAGCAGGAAGCGGTCACGGAAGCCGGCCCCGGCAGCATCGTGGCGATTGCGCGGCTCGAAAGCGTTTCGACGGGCGACACGCTGACCGAAGGCGGAGTCAAAGTGCTTCTGCCGCGCGTTCCGGCATCGCCGCCGGTCTTTGCCGTGGCGATCAAGCCGAAGGAGCGCATGGACGAAGCGAAGATCTCCCAGATGCTGGCGCGCATCATCGACGAAGATCCGTCCCTGCGCTTGGAGCGCGCGGCGATCACGAACGAACTGCTGCTGCTAGGGAACGGCGAGCAGCACGTTTCGATCGCCGTCGAACGGCTCACGCGCAAGTTCAAAGTCGAGGTGACGACCGCCGCGCCCACGGTCCCATATCAGGAGACGATCAGCGCGGGCACTGAAGTGCACTCGCGCTACAAGCATCAGACGGGCGGCCACGGGCAGTTCGGCGACGTTTGGCTGCGCTTCGCACCGCGCGAGCGCGGCAACGGCGTGACGTTCGAGGAACAGATCGTCGGGGGCGTCGTACCGCGGCAGTTCATTCCCGCCGTCGAGAAGGGCGTGCGTGAAGCGCTATTGCACGGCAGTGTCGGCGGATATCCGGTAACGGACATCCACGTCGTGCTCTTCGACGGCGCATACCACGACGTCGATTCGAGCGAGCAATCGTTCAAGACCGCGGCCGGGATGGGCGTGCGCGACGCGTTGCCCAAATGCAACCCGGTCGTGCTCGAACCGATCGTGCACGTGGCCGTCACCGTTCCGACGCAATACACGTCGGCCGTGATCCAGCAACTGACCGGCAAACGCGGTCAAATACTGGGCATGAACCCCGCGGACCGCCCCGGATTCGACTTGGTGGAGGCGGACGTTCCGCAAGTCGAACTGTCGCGCTACATCACCGAGCTGCGAACCGCCACGCAAGGCATGGGAACGTATTCCTGGCGGCACGAGCGCTTCGATCCCGTTCCCGGAAAGTGGACCGGCCCGAAAGCCGCAGTCTAGTGCGGCGCCTTCTCGCATTTGCGGCGTTCGCAGCGTCGCTGACGGCATGCACGCAAACCGGTACCGGCGGCGGCGCGCCGAGCGGTACCGTGCACGGCACGCTTCGGGTTGCGATCCAATCCGATTTCAAGAACCTCAATCCGCTGCTCGCGTCGAACACGACCGACGCGCTCGCCGAGCGCTTCATGTTCGTACCGCTGCTGGCCGCAGACGCCAAGGGCAACCCGATTCCCATGCTCGCCGCGTCGGTGCCGACGCAGTCCAACGGCGGAATCAGCAAAAACGGGCTGACGATCACGTATCACTTGCGCCGCGACGTCAAATGGACCGACGGCGTGCCCGTCACCGCCGCCGACGTTAAATGGACCTGGCAGGCCATGATGAATCCCGACAACAACGTCGTGACTCGTCACGGGTACGACGACGTCAAGAGCATCGACACTCCCGATCCGGCGACCGTGGTGGTGCATCTGAAAACCCGCTTCTCGCCGTTCATCAATACGTTCTTCGCGGACAGCGACGCACCGTACGCCATCGCTCCCGCGCACGTCCTCTCGAAGTATCCCAACATCAACCAGATTCCGTTCAACAGCGACCCGTCCGTGAGCGACGGGCCGTTCAAGTTCGTTCGGTGGGTTCACGGCGACCACGTCGAGCTGGCATCGAACGACCGCTTCTTCCTGGGCAAGCCGGGTCTGGAGCATATTTACCTGCGAATCATTCCCGACGAAAATACGACGGTGAACCTGCTGCGCACGCACGAAATCGACTGGATGTTCGAAGCGTCGATCGACAACTATCCCTCGATCCAAAGCGTTCCCGGGGTGCGCATCGCGTGGGATGAGATCAACGGCTACGAAGACGTCCAGTTGAACGTCGCGCGGCCGTATTTGCGGGATCCGCGCGTACGCGATGCCGTCGCGTACGGCATCGACAAGAAGCGCCTCATCCAGACATCCACGTACGGGCAGCAGCGCATTGCGACGGAGGATCAGCCTCCGTTCATGTGGGCGTACGATCCGAACGTTCCACTGGTGCCGTTCGACCCGGCCAAAGCGCGCGCGCTGCTCGAATCGGCCGGCTGGTCGCCCGGCTCCGACGGGATTATGACGAAGAACGGGCAGCGGCTCACGCTGGTGATGGTCAGCAACAACAGCAACCGTACCCGCCGCAAGAATAGCGTCGTCATTCAGGCCTCACTGCGTCAAGCCGGCATCGACGTGCAGATCAAGTATTTCCCCGGAGACGTCCTCTTCGCGCCGGCGGGCGAAGGCGGCATTCTGCAGTCGGGCAAGTTCGATCTCTCGCTGGCCGGATGGAGCGCCGGCATCGACCCGGACGATTCGACGCAGTTTACGTGCGCCAATCTGGCTCCGGCCGGCTACAACTACTCGCGCTACTGCAATCCCGACATGGAAGCCGCGCAAAAGACGGCGCTGGAAAACTACGATCAGCCGGCCCGCAAGAAGGCGTACTCGCTGATTCAACATTATTTGTACCGGGACAAGCCGATGCTCTTCCTGTGGTGGCAGCGGTTCATGCAGCCGGTAAACGTCGATTTCAAAGGGTTCGCCCCGAATCCCGCGATCGAGAATTGGAACTCGTGGCAATGGAGTATCTAGGCTCCCCCGAACCGCTCGGCCGCGCGGCGGATATCGCCTGGCTGCGGAAGATCATCGTCGAACGTGCGCTCACGCGCGGCGACTACGTGCTTTCCGGCGGTGCGCGCAGCGATTATTACATCGACAAATTCCGCCTATTTTCGGACCCGCCGGTGCTGCGCCGCATCGCCAGACTCTTCGTTCCGATCGTTTCGGAGGTCAACCCCGATTTAATCGCCGGCACCGAGCTTGGCGGCGTCGTGATCGCGACCGCCGTTTCGCAGATGAGCAATATCGGACTGCTGGCGGTACGCAAACAACCCAAGGGGTTCGGCGCATTTCCCGACGAGTTCGTCGAAGGGCCGTACGAGCCCGGTCAGCGCGTCCTGCTCATCGAGGACATCGTCAGCAGCGGCCGCGAGCTGCTCGCCGCCAAAGCACGGCTGGAAGAGCTCAATCTTCGCGTCACCTGCTGCGCGGTCGTCAGCCGCGGTCTCGCGCCCGTCCGTTCGCTGATTCAGTTCTCCCTTCCGCGCGGAGCCGCGAAAACGGATAACTAACCCGCCGCAAACCGGAATTACACTTCGATCTGCAAACCGTCTTCGGCGACCGCTATGGGTCCGTCGAACGCAGTTCGGGCCGCGCTCACCAGCTCGGCGACGTCGACGCCGCCGGCATAATGCGTCAGCAGAAGCTGCTTGACGCCCGCGTCCCTGGCCATCGCCCCGGCTTCGCGCGCGTTGGAATGTCCCCGCGGTTCGCGATCCGAGCCGTCCGCGCCCAGCGAACATTCGCAGACGAAGAGGTCGACGCCGCGCGCGAGATCGATGACGCTCTGAACGGGCGCCGTATCCGCCGAGTATGCGATAGATGCCGCGCCCGAATCGATTCGCATCGCGTAAGCCGGAATGTAGTGCCGGGCGGGCGCGAACGTCACGTGCAGCCCCTTCAATTGCAGCGCCGCCGCGGGATCGTACTGCGCGATCCGCATCGAACGCTCGAAGAATCGTTCGCCGTCGGCCGAGGCAGATGCGAGCGCCAAGCGGCGTAGACCCTCGCCGCCGCCCGGATGCACGTACACGTCGAGCATTCCGGGAGCAGCGCCGAAGGCCCGCAGATAACGCAGGGGAACGAGATCGAAGACGTGGTCGGGATGGAAGTGCGAGATGAGCACTGCGTCCAGCGTTAGCGGATCGACGAATCGCCGCAAGCTCTGCACGGCCCCGCTGCCGCAATCCAAAATCACCCGCGCCTGCCCACCCTCGATGAGGTAGCAGCTGCACGCGCTTCCGGCGCGCGGCACCGCCGAGCTGCTGCCGACGACGCGCAGCCGCATGCCGCTTAGGGTAGCGACGAGTACACGTCCTCCGCGTGCCCCTGCACGCTGACCTTCGGCCAGACTTTCACGATCGTTCCGGATGCGTCGATCAGGAACGTCGATCGCGTCACGCCTTTGAGGATCTTGCCGTACATGCTCTTATCACTGATGACGCCGAACGCATTGCAGAGCGCCGCGTCGACGTCCGCGAGCAGCTGAAACGGCAGCTGGTACTTCTGTTTGAATTTTTTGTGCGAGGCAACCGAGTCTTTGCTCACGCCCACGATCCGGACGCCCTTTTGTTCGAAGCGGGCATAGGCGTCGCGAAACTGCGACGCTTCGTTCGTTCAACCCGGGGTGTCGTCTTTGGGATAGAACCACAGGACCAGCGGTTTTCCGAGAAACTCGGCGGTATCGACGGCGCGGCCCGCGTCGTCATTCACCGTCATGCGCGGCATGCTGTCACCCGCTTCGAGCATGTGACGCCTCCTTCTCTCCGGGGCCTGCTGTTTTAAATTTCGAAAGCGGAACGACGTCGAGCAGACGGTCCGACGGCCGCATCTCGACGTAATCGTGTATGGGCACCAGCTTTCCTTCACGCCATAAGTACAGCGGAATGCCGCCCGCTCGAGGGATGTGCATATCCGCACCGCGCTCGCCGATGTTGAACGTTTCCTGTCCCAGCGTCACGCGGCCGCGGCTCGCGGGAAAACGCGCCAAGCCCGCCAGCGCGGGAGCCGTCAGGTCGGTCGCCGAGAAGGAGCGCGCGATCCGGAAATTGCGGGCGATCGAGCGCGAGAACTCGGGATCTTGAATGCGCATCACCACCGGAAGCTGCGGATTGTAGACGAGCGCGCCGAGCGCGGCCTCGAGATTGGCCGTGTCGCTGTCGGTGACGGCGACGAGGCTCGCCGCCGACCGGAGATCGCAAAACGCCAGCGTTTCGTCGTCGGTCGCGTCCGAGGCCAGCAGCTCGACGCGGCGCGTGCGCGCGTGCTCGAGCACTATCGCGTTCGGCTGCGGCTCTATCACCACCACACGCTGGTCCATGTCCAGAAGAAACTCGATGACCCGCGTGCCGACGTTGCCCGCTCCGCATACGACGATGTGCCCCTCGGCGTGGATGCGCCGCAACCCGCGCAGCGCGGTCTCCTGCGCGCGGTTCAGCGCGGCCGCAATCGTGGCGATGAACACGCCGCCGATGGTCACGCCGACGCCCATCACGCCGATAGCGGCCACGTACGCCGGCCATTGGGCGTTGCGCGTATGCGGCGTGATGTCGCCGTAG
>Ga0070738_10008316_pt1 | contig 10020 bp, 9 predicted proteins | sample Coa_R2_2_FD_66446 | JGI IMG/M metagenome (GOLD analysis project Ga0070738, IMG submission 66446) | Surface soil microbial communities from Centralia Pennsylvania, which are recovering from an underground coalmine fire - Coalmine... | ecosystem: Environmental > Terrestrial > Soil > Unclassified ... | reverse complement strand
CAGGTTCCCACGTGTTACTCACCCGTCCGCCACTCGCTCATTGCTGAGCGCGTTCGACTTGCATGTGTTAGGCACGCCGCCAGCGTTTATCCTGAGCCAGGATCAAACTCGCCATCCAGTACTCTATGGTGACTCCCTCCCAAGCAGGAGAGAGCACATGAACCAGTGCCAAGTTGCGATCCAGGCCAAGTTGCTGTACTAAAGTTGTTGCACTTGGCTGTTCGCAGATTGCCCCACCTGTACGCTTATACAGCGGGGCCGAATTGACAGAAACTGCAGCGCTCGGTTGCTTTGTTCGTCCGACGCCAAACAGTTGCTGTTCTGCTTTCCACTTTTCAATTGTCAAGGTACCTGTTTGGAGATGGTTCGTAAACCTTCACTTGTAAAAGTATACTCCATTCATGCAAATGACCCGAAGGTTTTCCGTTCATTTGCGCCAGTACGTGTATTATCTCACATCTTTTGTGATCTGTCAAGAGGTTTTCGGTCTAGATTATATCTTTTCAAGATCACTGATTTTTGTTTCTTTCTCCATGAGCCTCTTACAGAAGCAGGCATGCCCAAAAAGAGCACGCGAACTACTGTGTATAAGTTTCACTCAGGAGAATGTTCCTTGAGGAGAGCCACCTTATCGTGGCTTTGGAGTACTGGCCGCTCGTCAGATAGGAGCATCAAATCCTGGCAGATCAGATGATTATCTTCACGAGGCTCTGGTATTATGCCATAGCTCTGACGCGTTGTCAATAGTTTTTTCGCAATTTTTTTGAAATTTATGCTTCTGTTTTGATTGTTTCCTGCTCTTGCAGATACAAATGCCACCAGCGCCCAGATAAACAGTACAGGCCCTTTTCTTCATGTGAATAGAAACCAGATTCCCAGGGCAACGAGGAGAAAAGCACTCAAGATTTCGCTGAGTTCTTTCACAGGCTTGAGGAGATTCCGCAAAGTACGGCCCAGCAACAGCCCGGTAATGGTCATCAAGAAGCCTTGCACACCTATTAACGCGCAAAGAATCAAAGGATTTACCATCCTGTTGCCAGAAGCGCCGTTTGCTATAGCGCCAAATGAAAAACCAATCGCTAACTCATCCAGGCTGATGCTGAGAGCGAGCAGGAGCTGCGATCCCCATTGAGGCCGCTCTTTTCTAGCCGGTTTGCTCTGAATGCTCGCTTGTCGAGATTTTCTCCATTTGCTGACATACTCGCGACCCTCTTCAAAAAGTTCCCATAAGCCAACACCGATTAAGAGCAGAGGTCCAATGAAGTGCATCAGATTGCCGATCAGCGCGGCAGCGGCAAAGCCAATGACAAGGCCAACTAATGGCATCAGCATTTCTGCTAACGAAAATAAGAGCGCGGAACGTAACCATGTTGGAATCTCCAGGCTTCTGCTTCCACTCCCAGCATGTTCTCTAGAATAACTTTTGATACCAAGACTGATCGAAACCCCAAGCGTATCCAGGCCCAATGGAAGAATAAATAAGAGTAGTGATGCCGGGGGCATAAAGCCTCCTTTCATCGCTCATAGCGTGTGGGAAGATGTAATCAGAAATACACCAGCGATTCCAGCCACTCCTCTCCATCAGGGCCTAATGCTGTCCCCAGCATTTTCGTCACCTCATCGCTCAATAAAATAGCCCGGTCTTTGCGATAGAGATTCAGGAAACGGGGCAAGACTTCCACGTCGAAGTTCGCGAGGATATCATCCGCAAATCGTTCGAGCAAAAGCGTATAGATCAGGTAGTCTTCGGCGCTGGTATCCTCGTACCAGTCGAAGCCACGCACCGTGACGGGTGTTTTCCCGTCCGGCTCCGGTTCGAAAATCTCCTCGTATTGCTCGTGCAAATCCGTCATGATGATCCCATAGCCGCCATGAATCTGGCGGAAGAGCCAGAAAGCGGCAAATTGTAGCTGCCACTCGTCGGCCCATAGCGGACTTTCTCCCGGCCAGGGACGAGGATCAGCCTCAACAAAGGCATGCGCCAGTTCGTGATAGAGAAGAAAGGCGAGTTTTTCTTGCGCCGGCTCCCCGATTATACTATCAAGCTCTTGAGGGACCACAAGTGAGGGGGGCTGCGTCACACTCGTCCAATAAGGTAAGGAGAGGACTGCGCCGGTTTCCTCCTGCTCCTCTCCCGGCGCGGAATCCCAATCTTGAGGCGCAACCACGAGTATTTCCATTTCGGGCATCGATTGCCCCAGCAGTTGCGTAAGCAGTTTACCGGCTTTTTCGACGGACTGAAAAACCCGACGCGCAAACTCTTCCTGGCCGGTTGGGTAGTAGACCGTCAATGGCTCGGCCAGTGTTTCATACTGTTCATAAGGAAATGCTTTCATCACCGCGCATCCGGCCTCACCATTGTGTCACTGCCAGCGGGTTCCGAGATTATGTCACTTCCCTTTGGCCCCTCCAGCGCTAGTTGAGCATCGCTGCCCTCGATCGCGTACTGGTGCAATTCTGACGGAGATTTTTCCCGGCGGAAGAGGCGATAAAAGTCTGTATAAAGCTCGCGTATACGGTTGGGACTGATGCGTTTGCCACCCTCATAGTACTCAAGCGCGACCTGTCCGATAGCCCATGTGCCGGCACCGGCAATTGCTCCGGCAACGAAATCACCACCAAACGGAACAGCTTTGGCCAACTCTTCGGCGAGGTAGCGCAGGCTCAAGCCGCCGACCATGGTGACAATCAGTTCGCGTGCATGTTTCATAGCGTCCGCCGTGTCCATCTGCTCGCCATACAACGCCGCTATCCGTAAAACCAGGCGTACCTGCGTCCCTAGTAGAATAGGAATATCCACCAAAGGTATCGGCTCTAAGCCGGCTGCCAGGCTAACCAGCGTGGCATTGCGAATAATCCGCTGGGCGGCCTCGCGACGATAGATAGGAAGCTCACGCCCGATCACCAGCGCCGCCTCAGGGCTGGCCTCAATCATTGCGGGAATAAGTTCCTCGGCCACATTCTCGCCTTTGAGGGCTGAAATCGGTATTACTCCCGGCACGCCGAGCAGCACCGACACCTCGTCAGCCATCTGCTCACCGCCTTCGCCGCCATGCAGCTGGTCAACCTTATTGAGAGCGATAATAGTGGGTTTATCGAGTTTCTTTATGCCGTTGTAGAGGTCGCGGTCTTCCTTCTGAAACCCTTTTGTGGCATCAATGAGAAACACGATCACACTAGCCTGATCCATGCCACTTTCCATCACATCCGGCAAGTGTCCTGGCGTATCGATCAGCGTGAAAGGGCCAAAATCACTGCGTATCAAGGTCTTGGTCGTACCGGCTTCGGGCGAAACAGGAGAAATTTGCTTGCCGATAATCTGATTGAAAAGAGTACTCTTCCCACTATTGGGCTGGCCTACAATGGCGACCGTGTTATTAAGCCCCTGGAGGACTTCGCCTTGAGCCTCCCGCCAGTTAATAGCCTTCATAAATCCCCGCACCGTCGTAATGTTCGTCGGCAAATTCCTCAGTGTCCGGATACCCAGATCGCGCCAACTTTTGGGGCGGTTCGTGCGACGTAGTAAACTCTTTACCGCACTGCTGATAATGTTCTGCTTTGTTTTTTCGTCACCGGTCGATTTCACTTCTCGTTTGCTAGCCATAAACGCACCTTTCCTCTCTCTATTTTTTCTGCCCTGCCTGTTTCATAAATTTCAGATGGACTCCCGAAGGTGAGGCCACACGACCAGGTTCAGGACAGGAGGCGCCATTGCTTCATCACACTCATTATAACCGCGCTTACCTGCTTAGAGCAAACTATTCGCCTACTATATAGAGAGTCCCTACAAACTAATACGTATGAAGGGCTATCTTGCAATACATATCCGTTCATTTGCCGCAAGATTCAAGCTCTATGCACCACCCGGGCAAAATTTGCTACAATTTAAGTGATCTATTGTATTGCATGTCCGGGCATATTCATACCCAACAACTATAGCAGAGACAAAGAAAGGAAAGAGGTTACCCATTATGGATCAGGCACAGATAACTCCCATTGCGGATAGGCAGCAGGAGGAAGAGTCGCTCATATATTCAGATTATCACAGCATTATTACAGGAGTGAATCGCTCCTGGGAATATGGTGGTTTTCCGCTGCCGGATGGCACCTTCTGGCGCTATCGCGAGCCTGACGCGGCGGTTGTAGTCGAGGGTGAGCGCATGCGCGTATCAGCCAAAATCAGCCGGGCCAACGACCAGGTACAGATACTCGATAACGCCAAAAACATGTTCTTCTCCACGCGGCTCTTCGATGTGCCAGAGCAAGGCGAAATATCATTTGAATGGAATATGCGCGCTCGCTGTGCTAATACTGCCCCGCACGACCTCTATGACGGGTTCGTGTCCGTCAACCTGCTCGACTTCACCACAGGCGCCGCGCTCGACTTCTTCGTCTGCAACGACATCATAGCGACCGTGTACGCTATCTTGCCTTTCCCAGGCGTACCAGAACCCGTCGATCCAGAAAATGCCGACAGACCCAAATACTTCTGCGACTTCAACGAACTCCCGCTAGAGACTGCCCCCGGACAGTTGCATCGCTATCGCATCACCTATTCGAGGAGGAAAGACGAGGTGCGCTATTTCGTGGATGGGCAAGAAGTAGGCGTCTACACCGGAGTTCCGGTCAAAATCAACTCCCTGATCATCGCGCTCGGCTTGATGACCGAGAAAAGCATCGAGGAAGGAAAAAGCGTCTCCGTGCATGGCCAGATTTTGACCGGCGAATGGGGTGCGTTTACGATTACCACTAGAAACGCATAAAAGCACAGGTATGTAGTGGTGCGATGATAAGACATCCCGAATCTGAGGAACAGGGAAGGAGAGAGGGCGACCAAAAAGGTGCGCTCTCTCTAAGCCCACCTGGCACCATTACATCCGTTCTCACAATTGTTCCAAACGCTCCAAAACCCTATCGATCTCTTCGGGCGTATTGTAATGAGCCATACCCAGCCGCAATGCTCCACCCTGTTCCTCAAGCCCTAAGCGCTCCATAATACCGAGCGCATAGTAATTGCCGTTCCAGGAGAAAATGCCGGCCTCGGCCAGGTATTCGGCCAGTTCTTGCGGCGAATGACCCTCAATATTGCAGGTAATTGTTGGCACTCTCCATGCTAAATCCTGCGGGTTGGTAATGCCATAGACCTGAATGCCCTTTATTTCCCGCAGGCCCGACAGCAACTGCGCCGATAAGCCACGCTCATAATCCATCACCGCCTGCATCGCCACCTTCAACTCCAGCTGCCTCCCGCTATACATATGCCCACCGCCAGTGGTTCTGAAGGCGTCCTTATACTGTTCGCCCTGTTCGCGACCCAGCATGGCCAGGTAATCAATCACGCCCACCAGTCCGGCCAATCCCTCGTGATTGAGCGTGCCCGTTTCCCAGCGTTCGGGAATATCGTTGCTGGATGGACGCACCTTATAGGCAGGAAATCGCTCCAGGTACTCGGCCTTACCATACAGGATACCGAGGTGCGGGCCAAAGAACTTATAAGATGAGCAGATCAGGAAATCGGCATCCAGCGCCTGCACATCAATTGGCCCGTGTGGAGCGAACTGCACGGCATCGATCCAGGCCAGGGCTCCGGCTTCGTGCGCCCAACGAATGATCGTCGTCACATCATTGATCGTGCCGACCGCGTTCGAAGCATAACCAACGGCTACCAGCTTCGTGCGCTCTCCAATCTTTGCCCGCATATCTTCCATATCCAGCGTCACATTCTCTGGATGCACATCAACCGTGCGAATAACCACGCCACGCTCCTGCAATGCCAGCCACGGCGCGACATTGGCATCGTGATCCAGCACTGTCACCACAATCTCATCGCCCGGCTGCAATGTTTTTCCAATGGCGCGGCTGAAAGCAAACGTCAAGGTGGTCATATTCGGCCCAAATACGATCTCATCTGGACTGCCGGCATACAAAAAATCCGCCATGGCCTGGCGAGCGTTCGCAATTACCTGGTCGGTACGGTGGCTCGTGAGAAACGCGCCATGTGTATTGGCATTTGCCTCCAGAAAATATGTCACCATCGCGTCGATCACCTGCTGCGCCACTTGCGTTCCACCCGGATTATCAAAATAGACGGCATGGTTGCCATTGACCTTCAACGCGAGCGAGGGAAAATAACGACGATACGGACTCAAATCGAGCGATTGCATGGGTTAAACCTTTCTTTTTGCTCTCGGAAATCTTCAGTCCTTCTATTTTACACGCTGCGATATTGCCGGCGATAGCTTATTTTCAGGATAAAAAGGATACAGCACCATCAAAAAATTACTCTTTGGCCTCTTGGCAAGGACTGCATCCCTGCCAAGAGGCCAAAGAGTCTACATTCTACTTGACCGTATATGATGCTCCTGAAGAACGCTCTTTTCCCCTACTTCATACCAGGCCCTGCATAGAGCATTCTCAACCAGGCTACGCGTAAAAGTCTCCAACCTTATTTGCCACCGCCTCGATGAACCACTCTCCGTAGGTGTCCATTGGCCCACTGTTAGCAGTAGGAACCGGTATGTCGCTCACACCAGGTTCGCTCGGACCGTTAATATTGACAAGTCCGATCTTATTGCCGTTGAACTCGGCGAATGATGCACCCAGAGAGAATGCCGATATACCCATCGGTTCACTATTGACCGTCGGAAGCGTATATTCGGTAAGAGAACCGTCGGAAGCAATTTCCCCAACCTTGTTGGCGGCGTATTCGGTGAACCAGAGCGTCGCACCATCGTATGCCGTTGTAATGCCATATGGTTCACTATTGGCCGACGGAAGCGGACTATCAAAAATCTTAGTGACAAACACACAATGGATATGAGGAGGAACACCAGAACATTGGGCTTGCACTTGCGTATGTCCGATCTTGCTGGCGTTATACTCAGTGAACCAGATGCGTGTGACAGAATTGCTCGGTTGTCCGCGATAGGTAATCCCTAATGGGCCGCTATTGGCGGTTGGAATCACGTATTCGGTAATAGCTCCCGTCGTCGTAATTTCCCCTATTTTGTTCCCCTTGAACTCCGTGAACCAGAGATTGGTTCCATCAGAGGTAATACTAGCCGGTTCGCTGTTGACTGTCGGGATGGGAAATTCAGTGATTGTACCGGATGGAGTAATGCGCCCGATCTTGTTTCCATTGAACTCCGTGAACCAGAGATTGCCATCCGGCCCACTGGTAATGCCTTGCGGCCCGCTCCCAGCCGTCGGGATGGGAAATTCGGTGAGGGCAGTTACTCCCTGGCCCGGCACAATCGTGGCCCTTCCGATCTTGTTTCCATTGAACTCCGTGAACCAGGCATTGTTATCGGATCCCTCAACAATACTGCTTGCCCAACTGCTAGCTGTCGGAATGGGAGACTCATCAAAACCATAGGTACTCACAGAATAGGATGCAACGCAACTACCAGAAGCATTACTCCAAAGTGGCTGAATCGCAAAGGTGCCGGTTGGTAACGTAATGTTCTGCAAGTTGATCCACTCGCACTTGTCACCAATCTCATAGCCATCCCAATCGGCCCAGGCATTAAGTTGGGGATCGGTCTGTGCCTCGGCAAGCTCATGTCCGGCAACGATACTGACGCCATCCAGGTAGCCTGCAGGCCCAGGATTCACATCATTCATGCCACACTCCCCGCCAGCATCAGGAATGTATGGGAAGTCCGTGTATTCCACCGGATCAGACTGATTCCAGATGACATTATGCCAGGCACAATACTGAGAGCCAAAACCAGCACTCGATTTGCCCGTTGCGGTGGCGATGAAGTAGGTAGCGTCAGGGTTATATCCAAAATGGGCCGCTGAGACCAGCGCCTCTTGTGCTAACTGACTTTGCGTCGGCTGGGTCGGCGCCGGGTCAACGGTATCGTTCCAGGTCCCGAGAAGCTGATTAGACGGGCTGGTGACGTAGCCACGACTGGTGTCATTATACTGTGTCACCGTATTGAGCCAGCTACTTCCTCCCACTCCGGCAAGGAAATTTTCAAGGTACGGCGCTTCACTATAGGGATCACTGCTCCAGTCCCAGAATGTGATATACACCTTGGGATATTTTTGGATCGGGCCTCCAAAGTATTGGAGATTACCGCTTCCTAACTTCGGTGCGGGAGCACCTTTAAGGCGGAAGAAGTGCGGCCCAGAGCTTCGGTGGATGTTGCTTCTACCTGTTATCGCAGCAGAAGCACCATGCAGTCGAGCGCTGTTGGAGCTATTAAACTCACTGGCGCCTGCGGCCAGCGTACCAGGAACTGTGACAGTCAGGGATACAAAGAGCATTACCAGGGCCGACAAGCACAAAAACCAGCGTAGGCTGCCACGAAGATGAATAGCTTGAAAGAACTTTTCAAAGAACATAATGTCTCTCCTTGCAGGGAATAACCTGCCTCAATCAACAATTGGCACTCAGAAGCCACATGGTTTGTCCATAGCGTTTCTACAGAATTTTTAGAAAAGATTGCCAACTAGTAATGCAGACATGCTGTTCAAATTTTCAGAGAATAGACGTGATAAGAAACCGTTTTTTGTGAATGAGATAGAAGGCGTCCAGGGGGAATTCTCCCCAAAAAGTACGAGCGACTACTCTTCTGCCATGATTGTATTTCATCTTCTCACCCTCAACCTCTTGCCAACACTACAATAAAATCTTAAATAATCTTGAAGTACTTTTAAGTATTGCAAATTACGGTAAAATCATCTATACTAATCTTAGTTAGATCGTAGTTCGCTACTTTATTAGAGAGGATATTATGGAACGCCTACTGACAACAGAAGAAGTCGCTGATCTGCTACGGATCGAGCCGGTAACTGTGAGGCGTCTGGTGACACGAGGTGAATTGATCGGATATCGTATTGCTGGAGAGTATCGTTTTGCCCCAGAGGATGTAGAGAAGTTTGTGCAGGGCCAGCGCGTCACTGTGAATATCAGGCCAGGGCCAGATCATCCATTTGCCAAATTCACTGAACGCGCACGCAAAGTACTGACGCTGGCGAATGAGGAAGCGCACCGCTATAATCACGATGGTATTGGAACAGAACACGTATTGCTGGCCCTCATGGAAGAAGGTGAGGGTGTCGCGGCCAGGGCGCTCAATCTTTTAAAGCTCCGGCAGGATGAGGTGCGGGATCAGATTGAAATGTTGCACCCAGCGGGAGAGCACGCAATCGAGGATGCACAGATTGGGATGACACAGCATGGGAAGGCAAGTATTGAGCTGGCGGTCCAGGAGGCACTACTGCTCAAGCATCATTACATTGGTACAGAACACCTGCTGCTAGGTCTGATTCGCGAACAAGAAGATATTACAGATCAGATCTTCCGAAGATCAGGGGTAACGCTTGAAAAGACACGCACCCTCATCAAGCAAATCCTGGCAGGGGAAACGGCGACTGTGTCTGAGCCGAAACGACAGGCAGAGTCATAGTGCAAGACCAGGCGATAGCCTTTTATGGTATGCCTCACTCCTGGTCATAACCAATTTTCCAGCGAAATCGTGTTTTGGAAATACCTTGCGCGGCATATGTGTTATACTATAAGAGTGACGTCAGATGTTGTTGTATCGTGTATGTGGGAGAACGTTTCCACCGACAGCAATTGGTTTGTAGACGTCGATGTGGGAGCATCAGAACTTGAGACTCTATGTAGGTGGCTTGCCGTATGCAACGACAAGCGAAGATCTTGCCGATATTTTTTCGCATATCGGTCAGGTCGTTTCGGCAACTGTAATTACCGATCGTGATTCGGGACGCAGCAAAGGTTTTGGTTTTGTAGAGATGAGTAACGATCAGGAGTCACGTGACGCCATTGATCAGTTAAACGGTTCGCGCGTCGGAGACCGCACGATCATCGTGAATGAAGCACGCGAGCGACAACAATTTGGCGGAGGCAATCGCTATCAAAGCCGAGACCGGCGTTCAGGCCCTCGCGACAGGGACGGATACCGGGACCGGCGCTACTAGTCTGCACTACTTCAATTCATTTTGATTGAGCAGATGAAAAAAAGGAAGCCAGCAACGTTGCTGGCT
>Ga0070738_10008315_pt1 | contig 10021 bp, 2 predicted proteins | sample Coa_R2_2_FD_66446 | JGI IMG/M metagenome (GOLD analysis project Ga0070738, IMG submission 66446) | Surface soil microbial communities from Centralia Pennsylvania, which are recovering from an underground coalmine fire - Coalmine... | ecosystem: Environmental > Terrestrial > Soil > Unclassified ... | reverse complement strand
GATCTGCCTGCTCGCGTCAACACCAATGTGGATGGTCATGCTCAAAATGTGGCCAGCATCATGATCAGCTCGGCCAAGGGGTTACAAGGGGTGGCCCCGGGCGCGCGACTCTATTCCTCGGCAGCGGGCACGCCCAAACGCTATGGACAGCCTGAAGAGTGCCTTTCAGCCCAGTACGTTGCGCACCAAAATGGGGGGGATGTCCGTGCGATCAACTTCAGTTTTGGTGAATCCTTGCGGCAAGATCCGCGACCAAACCCAATTCTGGATGGTAATGCGCTACTGACTCAGTGTATTGACTGGTCGGCCCGTGTCCATAATGTGCTGTATGTCATTGCGGGCAATCAGGGCAAAGGGGGGATTTCGATCCCGACCGATAATTTCAACGGCGTTAATGTGGCCTTTACGACGCGGATGGATGGCATTTTCCGCAAAATTGACTTTGCCAATTTAGGGGATGCGTCTGGGTCTGGGTCTGCGATCGCAGGCGTCGAAAGCAATGTTGGCCCCCGTCGGGCAATTGGGCTGGCGGCTCCTGGCAATGATGTGAGTCTGGTGACGCTAAATGGTAACTTGACGACCTCCAGCGGCACTAGTTTTGCGGCTCCCCATGTGACGGCAACGGTGGCACTGCTGCAAGAATACGGCGATCGCCAGCTGCGTGTGAGTTGCAAGCCAGCATCCGGGTGTTCTCTACCCTGGACGCTGAACGCCCGTCGCGAGGAGGTGATGAAAGCCGTACTGCTGAACTCAGCCGACAAAATTAAGGACACGGGCGATGGGCTTCATCTGGGTATGAGCCGCACCATTCTGGATAAAAACAACCGCAGCTGGATTGAATCAGATACCTACGGCGATCGCGCCATTCCCCTGAACACTCAGATGGGAGCAGGACAGCTGAATGCCTTTCGTGCGTATCAGCAGTTTAGTCCCGGCCAATACAGCCCCGATGCACTGGTTCCCGCCATTGGCTGGGATTATCGAACCGTTAGTTTGAAGGATACGAGCGGACGGATTAAAGACAAAAGGGCTGTAGAGGCAGAGGCACCCTCGTTTCGGGATTATGTGCTTGAGAAGCCGTTACCGAAGGGCAGCTTTGTAGCGGCGACGCTGACCTGGAATCGGCTAGTTGACTTGGTTGACAAGAATAACAATGGTGAATTTGACCTGGATGAAAGCTTTCGCGATCGTGGTCTCAACACGTTGACGCTCTACTTAATGCGTGCCGAAGACAACGACGTGAGCCAGAGCATCTGGTCGTCTGTGAGTCAGGTCGATAGTGTGCAGCATATTTTTCATCCTGTGCCTGAAACGGGACGTTATAAAATTCGGGTTGTGTTTCAGCATCAGGTGAATGAAGCGACTCAACCCTACGCGCTGGCCTGGTGGACTGCTGGTTGAACGACTGGCTGGGGACAACCCTCGACGTTTGGCCGATGAACGCTCGACCCTCTTGAACTGCAGGCTTCTGTCAGCGTTGGGAACTGGCTTCAAAGGTTTGAGGCGATAATGTTCGATCGTCCGTGCACAATCAATTAATTCTGAAGTTAAACGGCAGGCGAACGTAGAGACCGAGCGGATCGTTCATCACTTTCAGTGCATTCAGGTCAGACTGGAGCTTGCCGATTTGCGTCGTCAAAGGATCGGGTAGGGGTGGAGGATTGTCTTGAGCGAGTTTGGCTGCCGCATCATTCCCCAACTGCTCGAACAGGCGATCGGGGAAACTGCGAGTTTTGGGATATTCTTCAATCTGCCAGTCGTTGCCCAGTTTGGCCCGTTTTGCCGCGTCCTGGATCGCTGCCTGCAGACCGCCCAGCTCATCTACCAGGCCCAGTTGCTTGGCCCTTAGCCCAGACCAGACTCGCCCTTGAGCAATTTCGGCGACTTTTGCTTTTGGCAGCTTGCGGGAGTCAGCAACTTTGGTGAGGAATTGGTCGTAAATTTGGTCAACAGATTTCTGCAAAATTGCCAGCTCTTGTGGGTTCTTAGGGTGAGCGGTTGACTGGCTATCGGCATAACGTCCAGTTTTGACCGTGTCCCAGGTGATCCCGTTGGCATTTGCGATCGCCTGAAAATTTGGCTGAATTCCAAAAACCCCGATCGACCCCGTAATGGTATTGGGTTCTGCAAAAATGCGATCGCTATAGGTCGAGATCCAGTAACCGCCCGACGCGGCCACCGACCCCATCGAAACCACCAGGGGTTTGACCTTACGCGTTAAAATCACTTCCCGTTGGATGACTTCTGATGCCGTAACGCTGCCACCGGGACTGTTGACACGCAGTACAACGGCTTTGACATCATCATCCTGACGCAGCTGGCGTAGCTGTCTGGCAAGGCGATCGCCGCCAACGTTGCCAATTCCCCCCTGACCGCTCACAATATCGCCTTCTGCATACACCACGGCAATCTGCTGCTTGGCGCTTCCATTTGCTTTATCATCGGCAATTTTGGCATACGCTTTCAGGCTGATCTGCCGAAACGATTTGGTTTTCTCATCGCTTGCTCCTAACTGCTGGAGGTCAGCGACGACCTCATCCAGGTAAGCCAGTTTGTCTACCAAATGATCTTGCAGCGCTTCACTTGCCATTAACGTGCCCTGCCTGTCGGCAATGGCTTGCAGCTGTTGGGGGCTGAGTTTTCGGTCTTGGCCTGCTGCCGTAAGCAATTCGTTCCACAGGTCATCTAAAAGGGCTTGTGTTTGTTCACGACTTTCAGGGCTACGCTTGGTCAGCAGAAATGGCTCTACAGCTGATTTGTACTTACCCACGCGCGTAACCTGCACACCGATCCCGAATTTCTTGAGTGCGCCCGCATAAAACATCGTCTCGGAACTCAGTCCATTGAGTTCAAAGGAACCGATTGGGTTCAGGACGATCGTATTGGCAACCGATCCGAGGTAATATTCGCGCTCTCCCCAAGCGATGTCGTAAGCAATAATTTTTTTGCCAGAGTCTCGAAACCGCTGCAGGGCCTCTCGCACTTCTTTAAGGGTGGCAAACCCAGCGCCGCCGCTCCGATCTTCGGTGCCATAAAGATAGATCCCAACAATCTTCGGATCGCGGGTGGCCTCGTTAATGGCATCCAGAACGGATCGCAAGCTGATCGTTTCATCGCCTGCATTGCCCGATAAGGCGTCTCCTAACGCTTGACTGGCGTTGGAACCACGCTTGGCGTCGGTAATGGTGGTTCCTAAGTCAAACACCAGTACAGATTTATCTCTCACCTGGGGGCCTGTGTCGCGCGATGCGATCGCGATAATGATGGCCAAAAGCCCACCCACACTGAGGCCAAGAAAGATCAACAGGCCCAGTACGGTTGCCAGCGTATTTTTGAGAAAGTCGCGCATTTAAGCAGATTCCAGAGGTGCGGTTGCCGTTTCCATCCTACTCACTGTGTTTGAAGTTTGGCATCCAGAGTCTTGGCAATGCGATCGCGCGTTTCTTCCAGGTGCGCTTTTGTAGCAATATCCGCATCCCGGCCCTGGTGTTTGAGGACGTGGTCAAGTGCACTAGCGAGCTGCTTAAGCTCATACCAGGCCAGCGTCCGGGCATCTTCGGGCACGTCAACCGTTCGCAATACCATCGCGGTCATCGTTTTGAGGTACTCACGCTGTAAGCCTCGTCGCAGGCTAGAAAGCTGCAATTTGTCGGCAGGATTGAGCACCTCTCCCCAGACCGTCGTTTGCAATGTGTCAAAGAGTTCTGGTAGTGCAAAAACTTGCCCCGACTGCGTTTTGAGATCAGCATCGCGCAGGCGTGCCAGTCGCTCGTTGTCCAGTAAGTCGTTGAGTACTACCGATTGGAGCAGCAGAATGCGATCGTGGATTGGGTAATCCAGCGAGAAGAGCTGCGGATTTTCGCCCCAGTGACTCCAGCGCGATGGTGCCAGTTTATTGAGAAATGCAGCTGAGAAGTGAAATTTATCGGCGTCAAATACGTGGGTCTGTAGTAGAGACAAGGCCTGCCGCTGCTTATCAGAGGGAACAGGCTCAAAGGGCAAGCGTCCAGCCGCATCACCGCCCTTAAAACGGTTGAAAAATTGGCCACCAATATAAGTGGTGAGAAATCTGGAGTACTGAAAGTAGTAGTCAAAGATTTCATCGAACATCATCCGCACATCGCTAAAGCTCTCGCCTGCTGTAGGAGACGTTTGATCCAGGTGTTGCCACATACGATGGGCATTGTCCATTTGCCAGGGGGCATAGGTTAATAGATCATTACTGAGGTCGAAGGGATTTGTAAGCGGGTCTAGTCCGGCATAGATATCCTCATCGGTTGCATAGGCAAGCTGCGGCTCGGGGGCACGTTGAGCAATTTTATCGAGCAGGCGTGTTTCCGCTTGCGGCACCGCTGCATCAGTAGGCGTATAGCCGTAGGCGATCGCCCACTCGTCATAAGGCCCGATGGTATGTGTAAAGTAATCGCCTTGAGTGGTACCCGGCGGTGCCAGATTGACAGCGCTATAATCCATTACTGACGACACCAGCCCTTTCTGATGAGTGATCTCAGGATTGTTGAGTTCCGCAGGGGATAACATTGTGCTGCCCCGGAAGTTGTGTCGCAGCCCTAATGTGTGCCCAATTTCGTGCGCAATGAGCGATCGCAAATATTCCTGCACGAACTGCTTCATTTCCTGATCTGCCGGTAAAATACCATGCAGCATTGCCAACGACATCGCCCCGATCGAGAGTTGGCGCGTTGCCTCCACGCCGTAGCACAGGTCGTAATGTCCCAATAGCTGCAGGGTCTGGTGTGGGCTTGATGCTGACGTCATTGCCATTGACTGCTTCAAAAAGTGAGACGCCATGCCGTAGCTACACAGATTGGGGTTGCCCGTAAGCTGCATCAACGCTGACATTGAGCGCAGTTGAGTTTGCTCTGTAAGGCTCTGATACTGCCGCTTCAGATAGCGAGCAAAGCTGGCGTCAATCAAAATATCGGCATCGAGAATTTCACCCGTCAGCGGATTGACGCGCGATGGCCCAATACCCAAAAATCCAGCATCAAACGAACTAAGCCAGCGAATCGTGTTATAGCGTATGTCTGCCGGATCCCATGTCGCGTTGTCGGGCATCTGGCGAACCTCGATCGCGTTTTTGAAGCCAATTTGTTCAAACGCTTTGTTCCACATGAGAACGCCGTCGCGCACGGCCTGTCGGTATTCTAGCGGTACCGTATTTTCAATCCAGAAAACAATTGGACGCGCTGGCGGGGAGAGTGCTTCCTTTGGGTTTTTCTTTTTCAAATCCCACCGCTGGATATAGCGCACAAACGGTTCGCGTGGCGAGTCGTCGGAAAAGTCCTGATATGCCGTGATGAAATAACCGATCCGATCGTCTGCCAGGCGGGGACGGTAGTTATGATTGGTCGGCAATAGCGATAGACTATATCGAACGCGCAGGTTGAATGTATGACTGTCGGGTAGCACCGACAAATAAGGGGGTGGTGTGCTGCCAGTGCCCCCAGAAAATCCGTAATTCGACTCCAGCTCAATATTGAGCGGAAAGGCTTGTACTGGGCCAAAAGACGATTTACCAGCGTCAAGGCTATACGTCGATCCAAGAAGGCTGGATAGCGATTGACTCAGTCCAGGCAAATCGCCTAAAAACAAAGGGCTGAGATCAATCAAAAAACTTTTGCGTTTGGGATGAATCGTGCGAATCGTCAGCGCCTGCAATACGGAGTCGCTGAACGATCGCTTGACCGATCGCTGCAGTGGATCACCAGGGCGCGTGCGAAAGTAAACGTTTGGCACCACAAACTGGAGCTTGTTCCCCACACGGCGGAAATTGAATAAAAAGTCCTCCAATGGCAGACCACTATAAATGCCACCCTCGCCAATTCCAGACTCCATCGTGACCGTGCACAGATAGTTGACGTTAAGCTGATCCGGCCTGATTTCGGCGTAGAGCTTACCCGCCGCTTGATCGTGGTACAGGGTGAATAAGCCATCCAACCGCTCTGTTCCTTTGACAATCTGATCAAAGGGTGACGGTTTCTCGGTATCATCTGGCTCAGTGGCATCAGCGGCAGAGGCAAGATCGACCCGAACTGGCATTGCTGCAGATAACTGTGTTCCGATCGAGTGGATGATTCTGGCTAGCGGTGGGTTCGACCATAATGCTGATGGCTCAAAACGCAGGTAGGCTGGCACGAGCACCAGAAACAAACCGAGCAAAAATGCCACAACCAGCGAGATGCGTTTCATGCTTTAAGGGTGTACCACCGCTAAGAGTTAAAGCCTGGACTTGAATGCTGACTCTATGGAAATCCAGCAATATCAGCAATCCAGCGATGAGAAAGCCTGCGATCGATGCCGCCCATGCCAACGATTGTGGTACGGACGCTGACGTATGAACTAAGGTACCTCTAACCGCTATCAATTGTCCGGTAAATCCAACTAAGATTTAAGGATTTGCATTAAGTAATTACACTGGTTCAGCCGCTATTTTTTGCTGACGGTCAGAAAAAATCCATACTTTTGCGGTAGCTTTAACCAGGCTTTGCTAATTACCAATCACTTTGTTTACTAATGCTTCAAAGAACAAGATTTTGTTTAGGGAAATGATAAATCTAAAGTCGATCTTAACAGCCTGGAAAAATCACCCTTAGGGGTGTTACCCCCTTTTACAAGAATCAAAAAGTTGACTAATTTTGTAATGTAAATAGATTGAGATTTCAATCGCTTATAAATGATTGGAAACTCGAAAAGTCCCGGAAGTAAAGCCTTTCAGCATTCATTTCTATTAGCTTAAATCAAATATACGCCAAATGGCTTAGATAATTTAAGCTGAAAGTATTAGACTCGCTAAGACTTCAAACTTCCAAGAATTTCTTTATCGCTTCAACTGCTTATAGCGGTCGGCGCTCTTTGTCTAACTCCCTGGTTTGTGTTGCGTGTGTGCCCTGATGATGATGTTTGTGTGCTTAAAGCGATTGTCGAAATACAAGTGGGTGTTGATTGCATCATTTATCCTCATCGTAAAAAACTGTGGGGAAGGGTTACACAATGTCACGAGATGCTTTAGTTGTTGGGATTAGTACCTATCAGTGTCTACCAAGTTTAAGCGCGCCTTCCCATGACGCCGAGGCGATCGCCCAGCGATTGCAGACAGATGGGGATTTTCGGGTTGTGCGGATACCAGAGATTATCCAGGCGGGTCAGGCACGCATTGGCTTTAAGACTCAGGTTACGGCAGCAGAATTAGAAGCGGCACTGGTTCGAATTTTTAAGCCAAAAGGAAATAACATTCCTCAAACGGCAGTATTCTATTTCTCCGGCCACGGGCTGCAAAAAGATGCGGGTGTGCAAGAGGGCTTCCTGGCAACCAGCGATGCCAATCCGGCGGCTGGGTTCTACGGGCTATCACTGTTTTGGTTGCGGCGACTGTTACAAGAAAGTCCCGTAAGGCAACGGATTGTCCTGCTAGATTGCTGCCATAGCGGTGAATTGCTCAATTTTTTGGAAGCAGATCCAGGGGCACGCGCAGGGGTCGATCGCCTGTTTATGGCCGCATCGAGAGAATACGAAGCGGCCTATGAGTCCATGATTGGCAAATACAGCGTGTTTACCCAGGCACTGCTCGACGGCCTCGATCCCAGCCGCACAACCAACGGCATTGTGACAAACTATGCGCTTACTGATTGGGTCAGTAGCGCGCTTAAAGCGGAACCACAGCAGCCGCTGTTTGAGAATTCCGGTAGTGAAATTGTGCTGACTCGGGGACAGGGTGCGTCAACGGTCATCAAAACTGAATTGGCACCGGAAATCTGTCCCTACCGAGGCTTAGAGTTTTTTGATGAGGCCCACGCCGAATACTTTTTTGGCCGCGAAGCGTTAACAGACCAGTTGATCGAGAAGCTGCGAACGGGGAACTTCGTTGCGATCGCTGGGGCATCGGGTAGTGGAAAATCTTCACTGGTGCGCGCAGGGTTAATCCACACGCTGCGGCAGGGCAAGAAGTTTTCGGGTAGCGATCGCTGGCGTATTCAGCTAATTAGTCCCACTGACCAGCCCCTTAAAAGTCTGGCAACAGCCTTTGTAAATCCCAAAGACTCTGCCATCGATCGCGCGGAGCAACTAAGACGCGCGGAGCTTTTGCTTCGGGATGGTGGTACGGGACTGGCTCATCTGGTTCGTGCCAGTTTAATGTCGGCAAAATATGGTAGGAACTCGCGCCTCTTGCTCATCATCGACCAGTTCGAAGAGGTCTTTACGCTCTGTCATGGACCGAATGCTGAACGCGATCGACTCAGCTTTTTCAATAGCTTAATTACGGCACTCCGTGAACTGGGGGACTGTTTCAGCGTTGTCGTTGTACTGAGGGCAGACTTCTTTGGTAAATACTCTCTCTACAACGGTCTGGCAGAGCAGATTGAGCGACATTTAGTAACAGTAACGCCCCTCACTTACCAGCAAATTAAAGCATCCATCGTGAAACCGGCTGAGAAGGCTGGTATCGTTTGCGAACCTAACCTGATTTACAATATTTTGCTCGATATTGTGGGTGCGCCGGGCGAACTGCCACTGCTGCAATATACGCTGCTCGAACTGTGGCAACAGCGGCAAGCTGACCCCGATGGTGGCCCTGCCAAGTTGACGCTCGATACTTACAACGAACTGGGTGGGGTGCGTGGCACCCTGCAAAAGCGGGCCAATGAAACCTTCTATAGCCTGACGCCAGAAGAGCAGCGAGTAGCAAAGCGAATTTTTATCGCGCTGACACAAATTGGCGACGGGACAGAGGATACTCGCCGCCGGATTGCAAAATCAGAGCTGGTTAGCCCCTGGTTTCCGATCGATCTGGTTGAACGTGTACTTGAAAAGCTTGTCACAGCAAAGCTCATCATCACGAACCGTATTTTAGCGACTGGCAAATACTACCAAGAGCGATCAGCGCAAAATCTTGCCAATGTCTCCAGTGCCTTGCGGGTTGCGCAGATGCGTCAGGGCAAACTTCTGCACCCACCGGGCTCTAGTGCAGACAATCGTTCTGCTTCAAATTTGTTTAGCCACGTTGCCAACTTCAGTATTAGCAGCATTACTCAACGCTCTGTTGATGACTTAGCTGGCCAACTTGTAGTAGGTGTGGCTGACAGCGATTATCAAGAAACCGTAGAAGTTGCTCATGAGGCATTGATTCGGAACTGGTCCTTACTACGGACCTGGCTGGATGAGAATCGCGAATTGCTGCAGCGTCAGCGGCGGATTGAGCACGCTGCCCGCGAGTGGCATGCTGTGCAGCAGTCGCGATCGCCAGAGTATTTACTGCATGGCGATCGCCTCACCAATGCTGAAGACCATCTAATTGCCTATCCAGATGAGTTATCAGCCCTGGCGCAACGGTATATTGCTGTCAGCCGCGAGGAAAACCGACGCGCTCAGAAAGAAATGCGGCTACTGCAGCTAGCAGTTCCCTGCACCCTGTTGGTTGCGCTCATCGTGACCTTCAGCCAGTACCGAACCGTTGTTAAGAGTCAAGCCGAGAAAGATTATCAGCTCCAAATTGCCACATCTCGACAGCAGGCCGCTGTAGCCCAATCGATCTTGCAAGAGCCCGATGGTGATCCAACGGCGGCGCTACTCATTAGTCGTCTCGCGGCCGAAAAGGGCGGTTACACCTATGAAGCGCAGGCCAGCCTACGAATGGCGTTGCAAAAGCTACGCTTGCAGTCAAGTTTCCAGGGGCATCGGGGTGCCGTACATCAAGTGGCGTTTAGCCCCGATCAGCGTCATTTAGCAACAGCTGGAGCGGATGGAACCGTTCGCGTCTGGTCATTGGAAACACAAAAGTCTGAGCAGGTTTTATCCTGGTACGATCCTCAGGATGTCCAGGCTGCATCTGGCACGCGTCCGGCGGTAGCGTCTGCTCAGAGCATAGTGCCGATTACTGCGATCGCGTTTAGCCCTAACGGCAATCAATTAGCGGCGATCGCTCAAAATTCACCTGATATTCAGATCTGGTCCGTTGAATCTGGTAAACGGATGCTTAAGTTAAGCGCGCGTGGGCGATCAGTGC
>Ga0070738_10008312_pt1 | contig 10024 bp, 9 predicted proteins | sample Coa_R2_2_FD_66446 | JGI IMG/M metagenome (GOLD analysis project Ga0070738, IMG submission 66446) | Surface soil microbial communities from Centralia Pennsylvania, which are recovering from an underground coalmine fire - Coalmine... | ecosystem: Environmental > Terrestrial > Soil > Unclassified ... | reverse complement strand
GACCTGGGGGTCCTGCTGGTCCCGCCCCCCAAGGGCCCCGCGGCGGAAAGACCCGGTGCAATCCCCTAAGCCTTCCACATGAATGGCTCTCACCCCGGCATTTGTACCCACACGAAACCCGGAAGAACCTTTTTTCCCAAGATGGTGAAGCGGCTCCGGTACCGGAGCGATGAGGAGCGGCCGTGAGCCGCTGAGGGCCCGCGTTCATTCCACGATCCGATCCTATCTTGGCTAACTCGTCTGGCGGCGCGACTCACGGGCCAGTCCCGCCTTCTCATTCAACCTCAAGGCCCGCCGTATCAAGGCACCGATCAGCCGCGCCCGCGGCCTCCATCCCCGGATCGTCAGGTCATCGATCTTGGAGCGGTATCGGGTCAAACATTCGCAGCCATCGCGCGTCACGAGGACGGTATCGGAGTGCCGGAACCCGCCCCCGCACTCACCCTTGAGGTAGATCCCCGGCTCGACGCTGATGACCATGTTCTCGGCGAATACGTCCGTGCTCCCCTCGGCAACCCATGGAGCCTCGTGGTTGCCTAGGCCGATCCCGTGCCCCGTGCGGTGGAGGCGGCACTCCTCGCCTGCGTACCCCTCCGCGCGCAGGAACTCGTTGACGGCCTGATCCAGCTCGCCGCAGGCGACGCCGGGTCGGATCATCCGGAAGGCAATCCCCCGCGCCTCCTCCATCGCCCGGAAGGCCCGCCGGCCCTCCTGGGAAGGGGGAGCCGTGAAGAACGTTCGCTCACATTCAGCGGCATAGCCGTTGACCCGCAGGAAGGACAGGGCGACATGCGGGCCCTCCCGGAGCCGGTCATTCAGGTCCGGGACTGAGTGCGGCTGAGCGCTCGTCGGGGAGGCCCAGGTCGCCAGCAGGACCCGGGTCGTGAGGATCTCCCAGTCATCGACCTCGCGGATGATCGTCCGGCTCAAGGCCCCGGTGCGAGCGAATCCCTCGGCGGCTGTCGCGCCGTAGTACGCCGCCGCCAGGAGTGCCTCGACGCCTCGGTCGGCGTACCGCACCGTCCTCCGGATCATCGCGACCTCATCCGGAGACTTGACTGCGCGGAGCCCTTCGACGAGAGGGGTCACCTCGGTCGTCAAGCCGCACAACTCGTCGGCAATGTCCCGGCGGAGCGACGGCTCGATCCCGACCCGGCCGGCATGCCCGATCAGGGCCCACAATCCGTCGAGCCAGCGCCGGCCCTCGGGCGCGGGGTGCTCCCAGTAGGTTCTTCTCTCGGCCACATTCCGGGCCTTCTTCATGTGCTCGGCATCGAGCCGGGGGACCAGGAGCGTGGACCCGCGGACGCCGCGGGGGTAGACGGCCAGGAAGAACGGCCGCTCCAGCGGTTCGAAGCCCGCGCCGGTCAGGTAGTAGATGCTGTCGAACGAGGAGACGAGGAAGACGTCGAGGCCCGCCTCGGCCACCGCCGTCTCGAGCCGCTCGAGCCGACGTCGATATTCTTCCTGAGTGATCCGGAGCATGACGCAACCTCCCGTCAAGGACCGGCCGCGGGCCGAGATCCACGATCTCGAGCCGGCCGGGACGGCGACGGCACAATACATACGGCGCGCCAATTCGAATGGGTTCCATAAGTGGCTTGCAGCTAGCCACTTCGGTTCACTGCGTGACGTGGGCGGATGGCTGGGGGTGTTGCCAGGCAACGACATGCTGTGTAGGATGACCTGCATTCCGTGCAGGTCGATCGACCGGCAGCGATCAGGAGTTGGCTATGGACCTCTTCTCGGAGGACGAGCGACGCGTCGCGGAGGCGGTCGCCGGGATCGCGTTCGGCAACCCATTCCTCCCGGAGCGGATCGCACTGGAGAAGCAAGCGCTGGGCCTGAAGTTTGTCGCGGCCGGGGACGTCATCGTCGTCCGGGACGGTGCCAGTTACGACGAGTTGTTCCCCAACGTCAGGGAGTTACACCGGCTCGCCAAGGCTCTGACCGCGGACGCGCGGCAACGCCTCCGCTCGGGCCATGGCGTGCCGGAACATGATCGGTCCCTCTATGAAGACCTGGTCTGCTACGTGCTGTATAACCGCCATCTGAGCTTGGTCAACGAGCCGATCCGGAAGGCGATGGGCTCTCCCAGATGGGGAGGCCCTGGCGAAGGCTGGCCGGCGTTCCGCGCCGACTTCGACTCGTATTTCGAGATCCCCGGCCGGACACTCCTCACCCGACACCGGCCGGAACATTTGTTCGCGGTCTTCTTCCAGATCGCACGGGCGTTCCACGCGATCTTCGAGAACTTCGTGGGCGGCTCGAAGCCGACGTCCCAGCTCCGCGCGGCGGTCTGGCAATCGATCTTCACGCACGACCTGCGGCGGTACATGCGGGCGCTGTACCACCATATGGTGGACATCCCCACGCTGATCACCGGCCCGTCGGGGAGCGGCAAAGAGCTGGTGGCCCGAGCCGTCGGGCAGTCCTTGTACACGGAGTTCAACCCCGGGAAGAAAGGGTTCGCCGAGAACCGGTATTCCGCGCTCAACCTATCCGCCTTCGCGCCGACTCTGGTCGAGGCGGAGCTGTTCGGGACCGTCCGGGGAGCCTTCAGCGGCGCGACCGATCGGGCCGGCTGGCTGGAGGAGTGCGGTTGCCCAGGTCCAGACCGGGTCAACGCCATCTTCCTGGACGAGATCGGCGAGCTGGACGAGGCGATCCAGGTCAAGCTGCTGCGCGTCCTCCAGGACCGGAGTTTCTCAAGGGTGGGCGAGACCAGCAAGGTCCCTCGCAAGTTCCAGGGGAAAGTCATCGCCGCGACCAATCGTGACCTCGCCGCCGCGATGTGCGCGGGCCGGTTCCGCCCCGACTTCTATTACCGGCTCTGCGCCGACGTCATCATGACCCCGGCGCTGGGCGACCAGTTGGCCGACCGGCCCGAAGACCTCCCGGACATCGTGCGGTACATCATCAAGCGGCGCGTGCTGCGGTCCGAATCCGCCGGGTCCGAGCCCTTGGCGGATGAGGAGATCAAATCCCTCCTCGATGAGGTCGTCGCCTGGATCGGCCGCCACCTAAAGGGCGCTTACCCCTGGCCCGGCAACTTCCGGGAGCTCGAGCAATGCGTGCGCAACCTGATGATACGAAACCATTATCAGCCGCCGGGCTCGGCCGAGCCGGTAGCGGCGGTCGAGGCGGTCGAGGCGTTCCTCGGGGAGGTCCGCGACGGCTCCCTGACGTCCGCGGGACTCCTCGGCAAGTATTACGCCTGGGTCCTCTCGCGCACGGGGACTTATGTCGCGGCGAGCAAACAATTGGGCGTCGACTGGCGCGTGGTGAGGAAGCGGATCGATCTCAACTTCCTCCAGTTGCTCTCGAAGGCGACCGGTTCGGCGAGCCCGTCACAGTCCCGAGCCTGACCGGGCTGTCCAGGTCGGAGGGGATCACTGGCCACGGTCGGTCCGCTGAATGGAGAACCATCAAAGTTGATTCGGGAGAGGATCATCTGGTCCCGATGAAGCGGTTCACATCATGACCTGTCGACTGTGTGGGACAGTCACAGGGTCTTGAGGTACTCGATCAGGTCCATCCGCTGCTCTTCGCTGAGGCGATCGCCGAAGGTATGGCCGCGATTGCTCAGGCCGAACCGCGCGGTGTCGACGAGGAACCTGGCCTGGAACGGTGATCGCTGCGCGGTGGCCGCCAGCTCCTCGGCGGAGACCTCGCGGAACTTCCAGCCGACATGGATCGTGTCGTAATGCGCGAAGTCGGTCGACGGGGGGCGGGTGAACCGTTGGGGGCGGCTGGACGACTTGAGCAGGGCATGGAGGGTCGGGACCGAGCCGTTGTGCAAGTAGGGGGCGGTCGCCCAGATGCCGTCCAGCGGCGGGGCCTGGTAGCCGATCCGCTCGGTGTTCACGGGATGGATCGCCCCCAGCCACGTCGAATTGTAGTGGGCGACCAGGCGGTCGGAGAGGCCCAGCGACCGCGCCGGGTCGGTGCCGATGACGTCCAGCGGGATGATCTTGTTGGGGTAAGTCCCGCCCGGTCCATAGGTGCCGTGACACCGGGCGCACGTCCTCTCGAAGACCGCCTGGCCGCGCGCGGCCTGGGCGGTGTCGATCGGGAACGGGTACCTGGGCGGCTCGAGGCTCTTGAGGAACGCCTGGACGTCGCGGAAGACCGGCTCGAGGGCCTTGAGCTGCTCAAGGCTCTTCTCGCCCAGGAGGAACTGCATGTTGGTCCGGACCGAGCGGGCATCGGTGCGCCCGTCGTAGTACATGGTCGCCTTGCGCTTGAGGTGCCACCAGGGGGGCGTGTCCATCTCGGGGAGGTTGACTCCCAGGGGTAAGGGGAACAGCCGGGGGGAGAGGTCCGAATTGCGCAGGCTCAAGAGGGCCGCGGCGACCATGCCGGCGTTGTTGGTCCCGCGGGAGGAGCTGAGCACGAAGGTGGACGGCGGCGCGCGGCGGCCGTCGGCGATGGTCAGTTCGTGGAGCACGGCCTTGAGGTCGAGCTGGGTGTTGCCCAGTCCACATAGCTCGTGCCGCCGATCGACCCGCCGTGGCAGAGCATGCAGTCGAGCTGCAAGCCGGTCTTGGTCCCGCCTGGGCCCAGCCCGCGACGCAGGCCCATGGGCAAGCCGTCGTTGGGATAGGGGGCCGGATGCAGGCCGTAGTGGTGGCGAAACGCCGCCGCATAGCCGGCCGGGTCGCGATCCGGGTCCGGTGCCGGCTGGTCCCAGAGGCGACCGGCCCGGCGATAGGCGGCCGCGGACCACTCGGGCTTGAGGAAGCCCGTCAAGGTCAACGCCACCCGGCCCCGCTCGGCGGCCGCGCGATCGGCCGCACCGCGAGGCGACCCGTCCCGGTCGGCCGCCTGGACCACAGCCGCCCCGGCCATCCCCACCATCACCCACAGACCGGCCGTTCGCGCCCGCATGGAGCCACCTCGAAGCAGTTCCCGTTCCTCCTCGTTCCGTCCCTTTTATTCTTTGGCTGTCTCCGCGCCAGGTCCAGCCGAAAGCGGGTCGGACAGCCGGAAAAGGGCAGGGGAGTCGACCGGCAGGCGCCGACGGATTCCCCCGCAACGTTTCATCTTGCCCGTCCCTTACGATCGCGCCGGCCTGCCGGAAATTCCCGATCGTTTGTACGCTAGTCCATCGACACGCCTGGACAGCTTCGCTAAAATCCGCCAGACTGCGAATCGGAGGCTTCGCGACCTGGGGATCGATCGATCTGCGCGATCACGCAGCCGGACCGAGTTGGAACGAGGGCACGCGCCATGGGACCCGCCGAGATCGTTGCCAGCCTGAAGGAGCTGTGTGCTGAAAAGGGCCCGCGACTGAGCACCGAACAGATCGTCGCCTGGATCGAGCGGCTCGGGGGCTACGAATCGGAAGCCGAGCTGATCACCTACGCCAAGAAGATGAAGGCGCGGCAGTACGCGCGCCTGCTCGAGTTCGAAGACGAGGACTCCGGCCTGCGGATCAAGCGGCTCTGGAGCTTCCACGACCAGGCGAAGGGACGGCGGTTCTATGCGGACATCCTCGAGCTGCCGGACGATCAGCGCAAGCGCCTGATCCGGCAATACGCCCGGTTCGTCAAGCAATTGCGGACCGTGCGCAAGGCGATGGCCGATTACTTCGCCGGTCAGCGGTTCTTCGACTTCTATCCCGGCGACCCCGAGGACGACGAGGTCGACCAGGACAGCCCCGCGCCCCTGAATCGACGCTGACTGGCACCGTGGCGGCGAACCCGTGACCGCCGCGTCCGGTCAGTCGTCCCATCCGGTCGAGCCGGCGAGAGCCGCGGCCCGCGGCCGCCCCTTGACCGAACCTGTCCCGGCTCGGGAGAATCGAGGAGACGGCCGGCTCATTCCTGGCTGGTCGAGCCCGCTCCCACACAACCGACGATCCGGGCCAACCCAACCGGCGCCTGTCCTCACGAAGGATCGCTTGCCGATGTCCCTGCCGAGTGCGACCGCCGCGACCCACGATGTTCCCCCGGCGACTCTCCCGCTCAACCGCCTCTTCACCGGGCCCGACCCGCTCGGCCGGTTCGGCTCCTTCGGCGGCCGGTTCGTGCCCGAAACCCTGATGGACGCGCTCAACCAGCTTGCCGAGGCGTACGAGCAGGCCCGGTCGGATCCGCAATTCCAGGCGCGGCTGACGGATTACCTGACCCATTACGTCGGCCGCCCGTCGCCGCTGTTCCACGCCCAGCGGTTGACCCGGTTTGCCGGCGGGGCCGAGATCTACCTCAAGCGCGAGGACCTGAACCATACCGGCGCGCACAAGATCAATAATGCGATCGGCCAGGTGATGCTGGCGGAGCGGATGAAGAAGACCCGGGTGATCGCCGAGACCGGGGCCGGGCAACACGGGGTGGCCACGGCGACGGCCTGTGCGCTGTTCGGCATCGAGTGCACGGTCTACATGGGTGAGGAAGACATCCGCCGGCAGAAGCTCAACGTCTTCAACATGAAGACCCTGGGCGCGACAGTCGTGCCGGTCGGGACCGGCTCGCGGACGCTCCGCGACGCGACCAACGAGGCGATGCGCGACTGGATGGGCTCGTCGCGGAGTACGCACTACACGATCGGCAGCGTGGTCGGGCCGCATCCCTTCCCGATGATCGTCCGCGACTTCCAGTCGGTGATCGGCCGCGAGGCGAAGGCGCAGTGCCTGGACCGCATCGGCCGCCTGCCCGACGCCGTCGTGGCCTGCGTCGGGGGCGGCTCGAACGCCGCCGGGATGTTCGCCCCGTTCATCGACGACGACACGGTCGAGTTGATCGGCGCCGAGGCCGGCGGCCGGGGGCTCAAGCCCGGCGAGCATGCCTCCAGCCTGACCCAGGGCCGGCCGGGCGTCCTGCACGGCAGCTTCAGCTATGTCCTCCAGGACGAGGACGGCCAGACTTTGAATGTCCACTCGATCTCGGCGGGACTGGATTACCCCGGCGTCGGGCCGGAGCACAGCTACTGGAAGGAGGTCGGGCGGGTGCGTTACGAGAGCATCACCGACAGTGAAGCCCTCGACGCTTACCACACCACGGCCCGGCACGAAGGCATCCTCCCCGCCCTCGAATCCAGCCACGCCCTGGCGCAGGCGTTCAAGGAAGCCCGACGGCTCGGTCCGGGCAAAGTCCTGGCCGTCTGCCTCTCCGGCCGCGGCGACAAGGACGCTTACGAGGTGGCGCGGCTCCGGGGGGAGCCGATCTGAGGGGATGGGCTGGCGTCGGCCATCAGGCGTCTGGCGAGGCTCGGTCAGGGAGTCAGATTGCATGAGCCAAGCCAAGTCCCTGGCCGATCACCTTTCCCCGGACAGCGTCAATCGTTTGCAGCGAGCGGCCGAACAGCGTGTGGAAGATGCGAATTGGTTGATGGCGCAGAACCGATTCTTGGCCGCTCTCTATTTCTTCGGCTACAGCGTGGAGATGGTCTTGTCCGCAGCGTACTTTCGAAGCGCCGGTTTTTCGCCGAACATGCCCATCGACAGGGATACGCGACAGCGCCGCATGGCCAAGGCCCGTCAGCTCATGATGACGACCGGTCAGCCGCTCATGGAGGGCGATCCCCACCCTCTGGTGGGATGGGCTCGCTTCCTCGAGTGGCAGCGTTCCGCCCTCCGGGAGTTGACCGCGCGCGAGGTTCAGCTCGTGAAGGAGGCCATCCGCAACGCGGGACTGGTCTACAAACATTGGCGACCCGAGTTACGGTACAAGACAACACAGGTCATGCCGGACCAGATTCAAGAAGTTCGGAGGGCCGCAATCTGGTTCATCGAGCACCGAGACGATCTCTGCGGGAGGGAGTGATGCCTGTAATCCGCGGCCGGTCCACAGCCACCGCCGTGACACCTGAGCGGCGAGCCCAACTCCGGGAGCGACTCACCCGTGAGCGATCAGGCCCGGGGACGCCCGAGGGCCCGCTCATCTTCGAGATCCCACTGGAACAGTCGGATCAGGTCGACGTGATTGTCGTCTGGAACGAATTCCAGGGCGTCCGCGTTGAAGACCGTGACCGAGTGATTCTCGACGCCTACCAGGACCGGCGCGATCAGATCGCAATGGCCATGGGCGTGACCTACCAAGAGGCCATTGACCAGCATGTCCTTCCCTATGCAGTCATCCCGATGGCCCATCGTGGCGAGGTGGACCTGGCCGACTTGCGCAAGGCCATGCTCGAGGAGGGCGGAATCGCCCTGGACGACGGGAAGGTCGACCTGCGTTTCCCAACCCTGGCGATGGCGGAAGCGGCCCACCATCGCTTGTGTGAGCGGCTCCCTCAGGGCTACTGGTCGATCAGCCAGACTGTGGCTCCAATCCCGTGAGTCTTCCCCTGGCGAGTGGGCCGCTCAAGCCAGGACCGAGACCGACGAATGACCCATGAACCGAATCGACAACCTCTTCTCCCGGCTGCGCAGCGAAAAACGCCGCGCGCTGATGCCGTTCGTGACCGCGGGTGATCCCGAGCTGTCGACGACGGCGATGCTCATCAACGAGCTGGTGCACCGGGGCGCGCACCTCATCGAGGTGGGGATTCCCTATTCCGACCCGATCGCCGATGGCCCCGTGATCGCGGCGAGCTATCATCGGGCCCTGGAGCGTGGGGTCAAGGTGGCGCACATCTTCCAGACCTTGCGCACGCTCCGGGCCGAGGGGACGGAGCGGTTCAACGACACGCCGATGGTGTCCATGGTCTCCTATGCGATCATCCACCGGCTGGGCCCGGAGCGCTATCTCAACGACGCGGCCACCGCCGGGCTTGATGGCCTGATCGTCCCTGACCTGCCCGTGGAGGAGTCGCACGCCCTGATGGAGAAAGCCACCCGGCGCAACCTCAAGCTGATCCAGCTCATCACGCCGACGACGCCCCGGGAGCGCGCCCTCCAGATCGCCCAGTCCACAACAGGCTTCGTCTACTATGTCTCGGTGGCGGGGATCACCGGCGAGCGGAAGAGCCTGCCGTCGGAGCTGACCGAGGCCGTCGGCTGGCTGCGGACCCAGACGGACCTGCCGATCTGCATCGGGTTCGGGATCAGCGGCCCGGACCAGGTCCGCCAGCTCGCCCCGGTCGCCGACGGCCTGATCATCGGCAGCGCGATCGTGCGCCGCCTGGCCGAGGCGATCAACCGCCCCCGCTCCGAGGTCGTCCGGGAGATCGGCCAGTTCATCGGCGAGCTGGTCAAGGTGCTGGAGAACGCCGGGACCTGACCGGGCTTCTCCCGCGGGCTCAGAGACCGTGCTTTGGTCCGCCGAGCATGGGGGCGACGCGGAGGATCGCGGCTCTGCCTGCCCTGGAAGACTCGGGGCCGGGATCTCGCGGGAGTCACTCCGCACGAGACCCCGACCCGTTGCGCCTGGGTTCTGGTCCAGGAGGGCCGCCGTTCCGCTCAGCGGCCGGCGCCTGGTCTCATCGAGCGCGATCCCGGGAACCGGCGTGGGTGATCCGATCCCAGGCGTCGCGCGTGGCGTGCTTGGCCTTCTCCCAGGTCAACCGTGAGTTCGCCCTGGCGGACTCCCAGCCCTTCTGGAGGTCGGACTCGGCTTGGTCCCAGGTGCGATCGTGGTACCGGGACCGCGATTCCCAGCCGTAACGGTAGGCCGGCTGGTACTCCTCGTAGGAGGTCGACTTGTCGTAATAGGGGCGCTGAGCGTAGTTGTCCCGCCAGTAAGCGTCCTCAACGGTCGGGTCCATGGACTCGGCGACGCCCTTGCCGGCATAGCCGCCGGCCACACCGCCGATCACCGCGCCGGCGACTGCGCCCACCGGCCCGGCCATCGCACCGCCGGCCGCGCCGGCCGCCGCGCCCACCGCGGCTGCGCCGACCCCGGCGCCCACCGGATGCGCGCCGGGCGCCCCGCTGATCGGATCCGGGTTGCTGTCGGTGCCCCGAGACGACGTCTGATCCGTTCGCGTATTTGCACGTGCCATGCTGTTCTCCTCTGGAAGTGTTGGGAAATCCTCCCGGAAGGGCTCGGTGCAAAGAGAGTGCCAATCGGAGGTTCACCGTGAGTCTTCGCCCTCATCGCGGGCCGCCGAGAGTGGTGCGGCGATCGCCTCGAGCGAGGAC
>Ga0070738_10008311_pt1 | contig 10026 bp, 6 predicted proteins | sample Coa_R2_2_FD_66446 | JGI IMG/M metagenome (GOLD analysis project Ga0070738, IMG submission 66446) | Surface soil microbial communities from Centralia Pennsylvania, which are recovering from an underground coalmine fire - Coalmine... | ecosystem: Environmental > Terrestrial > Soil > Unclassified ... | reverse complement strand
GGAAAATACACGCACAGGCTCCTGATATCGACTTGGCCGAGCCGGGATTTTTTGAACGCGCTGGCGTATTTCATATTTCTGTAGAACCTACGGCTTCGCTCGTTGCGCTGCACGATGAAATAGAACACACGTTGTTGCCCTGCGGATTTGAGCCGGAGGAGCGCGCTTTCTCTCCACATATCACTCTGGCGCGCAGAAAGGGACGCGGGCCCTCGCCGGACTTTGCGCGTCTGAAGAAAGCAGTTCGCTGGGGCCAGCCTGCCGCCCGACTGCCTTCCTTCCAGGCAAAGGAGTTTCTCTTGTACCAGAGTTTTACTGGGCCTTCCGGGTCAATATATGAAGTGCGCGAACGCTTTCCGGTGATGTAAGCTGCAATTTTGATGATCAACAATTACTTCTCACCTGCAGCATATTCTCTCGGAAAGATCGGTGTACCCGCGCCTGTCAAGGAGCTTTCCAGTCGGATCTGGGATGTTATTGTCGTCGGCGCTGGCCATAATGGATTGGCCTGCGCTACATATCTGGCGCGAGCGGGCAAGCGTGTCTTGGTGCTCGAAAGCCGCGAGCGCATTGGCGGAGCGTGCACGATTGAAGAGCCATTTCCGGGCGTGCGCATGTCTCCGTGTGCGTATCTTGCCGGCCTGCTGCATCCATTGGTTATCGAAGAACTGAATCTGCCACAGCGCGGCTTTGCGTGGTCGCCTGCTGTGAATGGCCTTTTTGTGCCGTTTCTCGATGGCAGCAGCATTCAGCTGTGGGATGATGATGCGCAATGTGAGGAGGAAATTCGCCGCTTCAGCAGCCGCGATGTAGAAGGCTGGCGCGCCATGAGCGATGTGATCCGGCGGCTGCGCGATATTCTGCGTCCTGCGGGCTATGGAGATACTTGGATTGGCGAAGCGCCAACCCGTGAGCAGATTGAAGAGCGGCTGGGCAACGACGAAGAAGCAAAGAAACTGCTCTTCTGTTGGTCGATGGCTGAGTTCGTAGAGCACTACTTGCAGGATGAGCGATTGCAGGTGGCATATCTGGGACAGGGCGTGATTGGCACCAATGCCAGCCCTTTCGATGCCGGCACGGCTTCGATTCGCTTTCATCATTCTTCGGGAAGACTAGGCGGCATGCCCGGCATGTGGGGATATGTGAAGGGCGGAATGGGCATGGTTTCGTTCTACTTCTGCGATGCGGCGCGTGAGGCTGGCGCGGTTGTTGCGGCTAGCGTTCCAGTGGCCAGGATTTTTCCAGGTGAAGGTGTAATGCTCGAAGGCGGAGAACGCATCAACGCGCCAATTGTGGTTTCGAATGCCGATCCGCGCCGGACGCTGCGTATGCTCGATAATTCCGCAGATGCTGCATGGAAAGCAAAGATCGAGTCAGTCCCGATTGAGGGCTGCACGGTAAAGCTGAATGTATTGCTGAGTGAGCTTCCGAATTTTACTTCGCGTCCGGGGACGCGCGAGCCCCATCATCTGGGCCAAATCAATGCGCCGCTTACCAAAGCTGAATGGAAAGAGAGCTTTGCGGCGGCGCGCGTAGGGCGTCTGCCAGAACATTTGTGGTGCGAGCTTTACTTCCAGAGCGCGCATGATGCGAGCGTTGTTCCCGGCGGACAGCATACGATGAGTGTTTTCGCGCAGTATGTGCCCTATCACTTTGAAGAAGGCACGTGGGACGGTCGCCGCGCCGAAGTGCGAAAGCTGGCGCTGGATTCAATTGGCCGCTTCTGCAGCAACATGGATACGGCTGTGATCGATGCGCAGGTGCTGGGGCCGCCGGATATCGAGGAAAAAGTCGGGCTCACAGGCGGACACATTTTCCAGGGAGAGTGTTTGCCGCCGTATATGTGGTCAAACCGTCTCAGTTCGCGGACGCCGATGCCTGGAGTTTACCTTTGCGGAGCGTGTACGCATCCAGGTGGCAGCGTGATTGGCATTAACGGTCGCAATGCCGCTATGGCTGTTCTGAAAGACATGGCGCAGAAATAGTTCTGGTCTTTGCGCGTCTGGAGCAGGTATGCTGCGCGAAAGCATGCCGGAGAAAACCACAACATCTGCGCTGAAGCGAGAACTCGGCCTCTTTGATTTAGTCCTCTTCTATCTGGCGGGCGGACTGAGCCTTCGCTGGATCGCCACCGCCGCGGCTGCTGGTCCAAGCACCATCACGATCTGGATATTTGCCTGCTTGTGTTTCTTTGTGCCGCTTGCCGGCTGCGTGCTTGAGTTGTCATCACGCTATCCACAGGAGGGCGGACTCTACGTTTGGACCCAACACGCCTTTGGGGATTTCTCCGGCTTCATCGCAGCATGGACATACTGGATGAGCAACCTGCCCTACTTTCCCGCCGTGCTGTATTTTGGCGCGGGCAGCGCGCTTTTTGCGCTTGGTAAACACGGAGAGCACCTTACGAACGACGCAACCTATTACATGGTTTTTGCGCTCGCGTGGCTTGGGCTGATTACGCTGCTGAACATCCTCGGGTTGAAGCAGGCCAAATGGCTGACGAACTGCTGCACGCTGGGTACGTGGGTTCCTATAGCTGCGCTGCTGGGATTGGCAGCCATTTTCGCAGGACGTTACGGTTCGGCGACGAACTTTTCTGCCGCGAATCTCATGCCGCATGCTGACCTGAAGAACGCTATCTTCTGGTCGACGATTTTTTTCGCTTTCGGCGGCGTTGAAACCGGCTCTTTCATGGGGGAGGAGATCAAAGATGCCCGACGCACGATACCGCGTTCACTGGTGATTGCCGGGATCCTGATTGCCTCCTGCTATATCGCAGGGACGATTGCTATGCTGATCGCTCTGCCTAGTTCGGCCATCAACGGCGTCGGTGGATTCGTCAGTGCGATTTCTTTGATGTGCACGAAGCTGAATCTGACATGGCTGATCGCTCCGGTTGCGCTGCTGGTGGTCTTCAACAGTGTAGGCAGCGCCGGAGCATATCTTTCATCTACTTCTAGGCTGCCGTTTGTTGCGGGTATTGATCGTTATCTGCCGCCGATCTTCGGACGTGTGCATCCGCGCTGGCGCACGCCATGGATTGCCATTGGCGCATACGGCATTGTCGGAATGTTATGTGCGCTGCTCAGTCAGGCAGGAACAACAGTGCGCAGCGCGTACAACGTGATGGTGAGCATGTCGATCATCACCTACTTCATTCCGTTTGCGTTTCTCTTTGTGTCGATGATCCGACTGCAACGCGAGCCGGTGGCGCCGGGAACGATTCGCATTCCCGGTGGCAAGCCGGTTGCCATATTGCTTGCTTCCATCGGACTGCTGACGACGCTGGTGACGATTGTGCTCTCTGTTATCCCTCCAGATGAAGAACCGAACAAGCCGCTGGCGATTGCGAAGGTGATCGGCTCGACGGTCTTTCTGGTCGGTGTTGGTGTTGCAGTTTATTGGGCTTCATGCCGCCGAACGCAACGTGCTAGCGCGCTTTCTCCAGTCGAAAAGCCGTAGCCTGAAAATCACCGTCCAGATGGAGATCGACTCCGTGCCCCATCCAGTAAGCGCCGCTTGCTGATTCCGGCAGATTGCCCCCTGGTTTTTCTGTAATCCAGTGAAGCTGGTACTGCGCATCTCGATCGAGTCCATGCAGGAAAAGACGCGGATATGGATAGCCGAATTGGCTCGAATGCAGAAAAGCAAAGACTGCGGCTTGACTGTGGTCTGCAGAGACTGATTCCGTCGCAGACTGTTCGCTTCCGTTTTCCGGAGAGATCAGCCGATAGAGAGCGCCGTGCTGCACGGTTTCACGAATCTCCTTGTATTCCGCGATCAGGTGCTTCGCTGTGGCGAAGTCGGCATCGCTCCAATGATTCAGATTCGAGCCGATGCCGAGCGAGCCTTGCATCGAAGAGAGAAAACGATAGTCTAGCGAGCGCGGACTATGGTTTGGCCCGGCTGGCGATTCCGTAACCCAGGCCATCATCACGCCGGGCGTGTAGGCATATGTGAAGCCGTCCTGAATAGTGAGGCGGTCGAATGGATCAGTATTGTCTGAGGTCCACACTTCGTCGGTATAACGCAGAATGCCGAGGTCGACGCGTCCACCCCCACCGGAGCAGGATTCGATTTCGACTTTTGGATGCTTCTCGCGCAGCTCCTTCAAAATTGAATACAGGTTGTCGACGTACTTTACATAGACCTTCTTCTGCTCATCAGGCGCGACGGCAGGCCATCCGGGTTCAGACCAGTTGCGGTTGTAGTCCCACTTGAGAAAGGCAATGTCATTCTCCGTAAGCAGCTTGTCGAGGAAGCCGAAGACGTAGTCGCGGACGTCCTGTCGCGCAAGATTCAGGACCAACTGATTGCGGCCTTCGGTGCGCGGGCGGCCTTCAAAATTCAAAACCCAGTCGGGGTGCTTGCGGTATAGATCGCTGTTAGGATTAACCATTTCAGGCTCAACCCAGAGTCCGAAATCCATGCCGAGCGAATGCACCTTATCGATAAGCGGCTTGAGGCCGTTCGGAAATTTTTCCTTGTTCACATACCAATCGCCGAGGCCGGCGTGATCATCCTTGCGCTGACCGAACCAGCCGTCGTCCATCACAAAGCGCTCGACGCCAATTTTCGCCGCTTTCTCCGCAAGTTCTTCCTGGCCTTGCTCAGTAACGTTGAACTCCGTCGCTTCCCACGAGTTGTACAGAACAGGCCGTGGGCGCGGCTTTGGGCCTTCAGGCAGAATCTTGCTGATTTCGAACTGATGCAGCAGACGCGATGCGCCTCCAATACCATGCTGTGAAAATCCGCCGTAGAAAACAGGGGTTTCAAGCTGTTCGTTCGGCGCGAGCTTGTAACCAAAATCGAATGGATTATAGCCGCCTGTAATTCTCACATTCTGCATCGTGTCCTGCTCGACGGTGATGCGCCATGAGCCGCTCCATGCGAGCGCGCCAAACCACACGTCACCAGAATCCTGATCGCCGCTGTTGCCGCGTTCGATGGCAAACCAGGGATTGTTCTGGTGTCCGGTTGATCCACGGCGGCTCTCGATGAGGCGAGTGCCGGGACGAACAGGCTCATGCTGTACGTTGGTTTCGCCCGCCCAGCGGCCAGTCAGGTAGTAGAGCCAATAGTCTGTTGCATGAGGCAGAGACCACGAAGCAGCGGCTGCCTGCTCTATGAGCAGCGGAGTTGTCGTTTTGTTCGTGATGACAGCGGAACGACCCAGAACTCCTGTGTTGGGATCAATTGTGTATTTCAGATCAACGGTCACATTGCGGGAAATATCTTTGAGCTGAATGGTGAGGTTGTCCCCGTCGATATGGTGGGAAACATAATGAAGAACGAGGTCGCGGTTGCCGTCGGGGAAGGTGATTTTAAGCGCTGGTTGATAGAACAAGCCTGCTCCCCAGCCTTCAAATTCCTGCGGTGTCGAGCCTGAAGGTAAATCAAAAGAAGCGTGTCCTCTGTTGGTATGCGCTGGTCCCACATGGTCATTCGCGCCGAGGCGTCCGCCCCAGTAAAGGGGTTGTAGTGCATTTTCATCATTGATGCCGAAGGCATACGTCACATCGCCGCCATCGATGCGGAAGACGCGGGATTGCTGATCGAAGCGAATCTCCTGGGCGAATGTATACGTGTACAGAGGCGAAAACAGAAGTACCAGGAACCAAATTCGCTTGACGGCTGACATGAACGAACCCCTTAAAATACTTGGTACAAAAGATATATGGAATCGCTGAAGAATGCTATTGCGGCCGCCGGGGAGGCAACAGCCAATTCTCAACTGTGCAGGTACCAGGGAATATTGATCACGACGATATTCTCATTTCCCTTCACCAGCAGAGCGAGCTTCAGCAAGTTTGCTCGTTGATTGTGCAGCAGGTTTTCATACCAGTGCTTCACTACCAGCTCAGGCACAAGAACGGCAATTTGCCTGTCGGTACACTTTATTTGCTCTGCCAAAACATGATCAACAAATGGCTGGATGAAGAATCGATATGGCGATTTGATCGTCGTTAACCGCGGCTCGGGCAGACCGGCATCGCGAATCGGCGGGAGTACCAGCTTGTTCCAATTCGCGCAGATGGTGTCCGCATCGTCGCCACATTCCACATGGACAACCTCTACCTCCGTTGACATAGCAAGGGCGAAGCGCAATCCCCGTTCGCTGATGCGGTTCCATTTTTCCATCGGAATGATGACCCGCGGTGGCAGTAAACCATCAATATGTAGTGGCTGAGGAGCTATCTCGCTGGCAGTATCGTCATAATGCCTGCGCACAATGGTCATGAGCATGATGAGCGCAGGAATCAGGATGGCCGTGACCCAGGCTCCGTCCACGAACTTGGTCCCTAAAACTATCAGCGTCGTTATGCCGGTAGCAGTTGCGCCGATTCCGTTGACCAGCATGCGGCCTTTCGCGTTTTTCTGCTTGTACCAGTGCACAACCATGCCGGCCTGCGAGAGCGTAAAGGCCATGAAGGCTCCAATTGCATAAAGCGGGATGAGCCTGTCTGTGACTCCGCCAAAGAGAATCAGCAAGGCAGCGGTGAACGTCACCAATGCATAAATTCCGTGCGAATAGAGTAGTCTGCGCCCCCGGAGAATAAAGACGTGGGGCAGGTAATCTCGCTGAGCGATGGCGCGGGTGAGGCGTGGGAAGTCGGCAAATGCGGTGTTTGCCGAGAGCGAAAGCACCAGCAGAATCGAGCCGATGGTGACGTAGTAGAAGATGCCCTTGCCGACAACGGCTGCTGTGAGTTGAGAGAGCACACTTTGATATCCCGAACTGCCCGGATCCGTTGCGCCGATCCCGTAAGCGCGGCAGAGCAGGGCAATGCCGGCGAGCAGAATAATGAGCAAAGCGATGATGATGGTCAGCGTGCTCTTTGCGTTTTTTGTCCGCGGATCGCGAAATGCCATCACACCGTTGCTGACAGCTTCTACGCCGGTCATAGCAGTGCAGCCGCTGGAAAACACTTTGAGCAGGAGCCACCAGGTGAGCGCTGTTGTCATCGGCGGCAATACAGGTGGCGCGACAATTGGTACTGGATGACCTTCGCGCAGAAGCACGTGAACTCCGCCGAGAATAATGACTGTGAGCAGTGTGCCGAGAAAGAGATAAGTCGGGATGAGGAATGCGACGCCGGTATCTCGAACCCCGCGCATATTGATCAGCGTAAGAATCGCGAGAATGCCGAGGCAGATTGACAGAGTGTGCTGGTGCAGGCTGGGAACGGCGGAGATCAATGCGCCAACGCCAGCCGATATGCCTACAGCGGCAGTCAGGATGTAGTCGATCATCAGTGCCGCTGCAGCCAGAAGACCTGGTCCTTTGCCCAGATTCTCCGTCGCTACCGTATAAGAGCCGCCGCCATGTGGATATGCCTCAATGGTCTGCCGGTAGGAGAAATAGACAATGACAAGCAGAATCAGAATGGCCATTGTGACGGGCACAATATAGTGCACGCCTGTGAGACCCAGAGGAATCAGCAGCGTAAGGGCGGCTTCTGGTCCATACGCGGCCGAGCTGAGCGCATCAAGACCAAAGATCGGAATGCCCGCGGCGGGGCCGATCTGCTCGGCGCGTTCATCAGATGTGGCTAAAGGGCGGCCAAACAGCAGGTCAAGTGTTCGCATATGACTGCGAACTCATCCTACCTTGTTTCGGCGCACAGCGTATGAAGAACTGAATCAGCGCAAGGCCATCACGACGATGCGTCCATCGGAATGAAAACTTCCGCCGGTGGCCGTAAGCGCCTCTTTCAGCGGATTGCTCGGAGTAACGTAAGCAGCTCCGCTTATTACGCCAGCGGCAGCAAAGCTTTGCTCAATAAAGTCTCTCTCCTCATCGATATTGGGATCGATGTGATGAGTCACATTGCCGTTTCGCTGATCTTTTTCAAAGCCGCTGTCGTGCGTGGCTGAACCGACCCACAGCGGTTTGCCATCTACTGTTTCTGAAGACTTCCATACACGCAGATGATGCCGAATCGCTGCGACCGCTATGGGATCGGCGCGTGCAAAAGAGAGGTCCTGCGGGCGCCCGAAGAGATAGAGAATGCTCATGGGCATCTGTGTATATGCTTCGTGCGAAAGCGTTGCCAGCAGACCGTGGAGAATTGCATCCTGCGTTGTTTTATCGACAGATGTCCAGCCGGCCGCAGCAAAGGCTTTTTGCACCTGGTCCTGCGTGCCGATGAGGGCGAAGTTCACCATGTCCCCAGAATTTCCCTGCTGGTCCTGTACTCGGCGAGGAATATTCGCAAACAGATCGGGAGAGAGTGAAGCGGCCAGATTGATGGGGGCTGCGGGAGCTGCCGAAGCCTGCGCCTTTGACAGCTTTATTGTGACGGAGTAGCTGCCATCACCCGTAAGATCGCTGCTCAGGTTCACGCTGAGATAGAGCTTGCCGGTTGTGGTTACATCAATCTGCTTGCTTGTTCCGATCAGGAAAGGAACAGAAGCGTCTCCGTTCGTAATGCGCCCTATGAGCGCGGCGCTGTTGGCGCTATTGAGTGGAAACTGCCGGATGAGGTCCTTCCAGCCGCGCGGGTTGCCGTCGGGTGTTGAAGTATGTCCGTCGGAAACCGTAATTGTTCCGGTTGCCGTAAAATTGAGCTGATCGCCAAGCGTAACGGTAACTCCGGTATCGGTCCAGTCTCCTGCGGGAACTTTGAAGCTATATGAGCCTTTACGCGAGGACAAAACGTTTGCATCCGGTGTTTTCATTTGGATGAGTTGCACGCCGGGTTTCGTCACAGGCGTTGACGGCTGCTGGCTGCAGGCAATGCCCGAGAGCGCCAGACAAGTGCTTGCCAGAATTGCAATGTTCCGGATAAAGCGCACAATTTTCATAACTATTATGACATTACAGGCCGAGAGAATAGCCGCAACGCATCCACCATCCTGCTTTGGCCGGGCCCTGTACAAGAAATTTTCGATCTGCTGGATCGTTTCATTCGGCGGAAGCATATTGGGCTTTAGAAACCGGATGTAGAATCTGCTTTGAGTGAGGCGTGGCGATGCGTACCGAGTCGAGATTGTTGACTGCGACTCATACTCGGACAAATGCCTCCCATTCATCCCCGGTTGGTTTCTAGTATTTCAGTCATTGGAATGAACGCTAAGGTCTTACGGCTAATAGCGCGCTGCGCCTCGTTCATTATTTCCGCATGTCCCCTAAATTTTGGATGCGTGCAAGAAAAAATATGAAATAGAAACAGCACGGGATACACCTGCAGCGAAGATTCGCAGAGAGGTTTGGCCGCATCCTTGCATTTGCAAAACTAAAGCATTTCTCCTATTGCTGTAGAGCATGAAATGGGAGCCTGAACCAAGCTTTGGCGTCATCGGCGGTGAGCTGTGGCAGCAGTTTTGCGATGGCCTGATCAAGGGCCTCTTTTGTCCGTGCCTTGGCCGCGCGCAGCAATTGCTTGAGCTTGGCCCAGGCCTTTTCGATGGGGTTCAAGTCCGGCGAGTAAGGCGGCAGGTAAAGCAGCTAGGCTCCTGCCGCCTCGATTCTTTCGCGCACTCCCTGGACCTTGTGCGAACTGAGATTGTCCATCACCACCACATCGCCAGGCCGCAGTTTCGGACACAAGACCTCATCCAGATAAGCAAGGAATATCTCCCGATCCGTGGCCGCCTCGATGGTCATAGTGGCGATCATGCCGCGCGTGCTGATGGCGCCCAGAATGGTGAGGATTTTCCATCTGCCGTTAGGGGTGGTCTCATGAATGCGCGCGCCTCCGATACCACGCGCATACAGTCGCGTCATCTGCGTCGAGACGCCGCTCTCATCGAGAAAGATCAACCGGTCCAGGTCTATTTTGCCAATCGTCTCGACGAACTCTTCACGCCGCTTGCGGTTCTCTTCCGTGTCCCGCTCTTGGGCGTAGAGTGACTTTTTTTAAGCCGGAATCCGAGCCGCTTCACCACTCGCCACAAATGTTGCGTGCTGAAGCGAAGCCCGGTCTTGTTCTCTAACTCCGCCTGTAACTCGACCAGTGTCGCATCGGGATGGGAACGTAATAATCCGGCCAAGGCCGATTCATCTATCCGGCGCTTGGCTCC
>Ga0070738_10008309_pt1 | contig 10026 bp, 7 predicted proteins | sample Coa_R2_2_FD_66446 | JGI IMG/M metagenome (GOLD analysis project Ga0070738, IMG submission 66446) | Surface soil microbial communities from Centralia Pennsylvania, which are recovering from an underground coalmine fire - Coalmine... | ecosystem: Environmental > Terrestrial > Soil > Unclassified ... | reverse complement strand
TGAAGGATCGATTGGAATACTTGAGCAACTGGTCACCCATCTGAGAGGCTCGATCTTCCGGGCGATCGGCCCGGCGATCCCTCTCCAGACGGCTTCAATCCGATGAGTCGTCTCAATTCACTGCTTCGATCGCCCCAGCGGCTTGATCTTGATGTTCTTGTACCAGCACGCCGCGCCATGGTCCTGGAGGCCGATGTAGCCGAAGCGGGGATGGTCCTTGTAGGCGACGTCAAACTTGTGCTCGGAGCCGTCAGGGCGGCGGTTGGGGGCCGTCCATTGGTCGAGGTCCATGCGGGTCACAACCTCGCCATTCAACTCGACCGCGATCTTCGGCCCGTCGCAGGTGATCACCAGGTGGTTCCACTCGCCGGGCGGCTTCATGGCGTTCTTCGACGGCTTGACCAGGTCATAGATCGCCCCGGTGTCGTGATAACCGGCCGTGGTGGTGTCGTCGATCGCGACCTCGATACCGTTGAAGCCGACGTCCTTGCCCGGGCGCGGCGTCAGGGGGTAGGTTCGGATGAAGACCCCGCTGTTGCACCCCTTGCTGATCCGGAAGTCGAGCGCCAGCACGAAGTCGGACCAGGTCTTCTCGTGGATCATCATGTAGCCGCCGCAGCCGTGCGGGTTGATGCTCCCCTGCTCCACCGGCACCTTGCTGGGCCGGCCGCTGCTGGTCTTCCAGCCATCCAGGCTCTTGCCGTCGAAGAGCAAGATCCAGCCGGCTTGTTTCTCCTCGGGGCTGAGGCCGTCCTCGGGGCCGCTGGCGCGGACGCCCGGCGCCGTCCCCTGGAAGCCGACAACGATCGCCAGCAGACCGAGCAGCCCGACCGTTCGCATCCGCATTCGCATTGCAATCTCCACATCCGAGCGATTGGTGTTCCGTGAATCCTGTCGCGCATCAGGGGCTGGCTTCCCGGACCGGCACCGAGACGGCATGGAGGACGCGCTTGTCGGCGTCGTCCTGGACGAAGGCGACGACCGCGAGGTCCTTCAGCGCCAACTCGGGCAGGGCCTTGGGCAATCCCCCTTGTTTGGCCACGTCACGGAGGGATCGCTCGAGATCGCGCCGCAACTCGGCGAGCTTGATCGTGACGGTGACCTGCCCCTCGCCGGAGGCCAGCTCTTTCCCCTTCGGACCGCCCGGGAACGCACGGACCACGTGGTGGTGGAAGCGCATCCCATTGCCGCCGATGTATCGGATCGACTCCTCGGTCAGCGCCAGCCGCAGGAACGGCCTGGTCGCGGAGGCTTCCGCCTTCTTCGAAGATTTGTCGTTCTCCCGGGCGGTGGCCTTGGTCGGCAGGCTCGCCTTCGCGACGACCTGGATCGCATCGCCGGCGCGCGTGGCGGACAGCTCGATCGTGGCGGCTTTCCGTCCCTCCAGCTCCCGGTCGATGATCGGGCGATACTCGTCGTACTTGTTCCGGGAGGCCGACAGGGGTCCGCCGCCGCTGGCCTCGGCTCGCCCGTTGAAGCAGGTCGTGGGCGTGCCGATGAACGCGTCGCCGTAATACTCCTGCCGCGCCTCCGAGTCCTTGGTGGTCAGGGGGTCGGGACCGGGGATGTGCAGGTGGTACTGCAAGCCGATGAGCTCGGTCGGCTGGTAGGTCTTCAACAGGGCGTCGAAGGCGACGTCGGCCGCGACGCATGGGGGACACTGGGCGCCGGTGAACAGCTCGAGCAGGACCACCCGGTCGGCCTTGGGGTCCTTGCGTCCGGCGTACCGGGCGGGTTGGAAGGGGAGCAGCTTCTTCAGGTACTCGGCGTCGACCTGGCTCTCGAGCCGATCGGCGCGGGCCGCGGCCTCCCGGGCCAGGTCGGACTGGCCCGCCAGCCCGGCCGCTCGCGCCAGGAGCCGTGCCAGCGACAACCGCTGTTCGGCGGAGACCTGCTCGCCCACCGCCTCGTTGGCGGCTCGGGCCAGCTCCAGGCTGGTCTGGGCGTACGGCGGGTGGTCGATGATCGCCCGGAGGGCCTTGATCCGGACCTCGCTCAGCCAGGATTCGCCATGGGGTTTGGCCTCGTCGATCCAGCGACCGACCAGGGCGCCGACCTCCTTCCCCGTCAAGCCCGCCGCCGCGGCCTCGCTCAAGAGGTCGGGGTAGATCCAGTGGCTCGAGCTCCGCGTGTTGCCCTCGATCAGGGCCTCCAGCTTCTTGACCTTGGCCTTGGGATCGCGCTCCCGCGTCGCCGCATAGTACCTGGCGATCAGGGGACTGCTCTGGAGCGGGCCGAGGCTTCGCTCGGTGGTCCGCTCCAGCCGGGCGGGGTAGATCTCGCCCCGGATCGGGAAGATCCCCAGGAACTTGCCTGCGTCCGGTCCGTCGTGGACGAGCCGGCCCTGGAACTCGTGCCCGCCCGAGCGGCCCTTCAGCGCCAGGGTCAGCCGATCCCCCTTGAGCGCGACCTCCGCCGCCGTGGGGATGCCCAGCAGCATCCGCTGCGAGGCGACGATCGCGGCCGTCGCCGTGGCCGGCCGCTCATCGAGCTGCACGATCGCCAGCTCGTGGTCGCCGTAAGAAAAGCCGAGGACGACCAGCTTCCAGGTCCCGGTCAGGTTCCCGCCCGCGCCCGCCGCTCCGTCCTCGTGGTGGCTTGGCGACGGAACGCCGGCCCATGCCGGTACAACGACCATCAGGAGAATCGACATGATGCGCATGGAACCACCTCGAGAGGCTACGGCCCGATCGATCAGGAATCCCATCCGGCCGCCGTCCCTGGTCTCACGATGGCGCACTTCCCTCCGGCGTCAGATTACCCGCGACCGCCGTTGCGCCACAACACGGAAGCTCCGCCCGGTCCGCAGAATCTCCCAACCCGACCCGCCGCCGGGTTCACCTTTGACCGCCGGTGCTGTATGATGCATTCACGGCTCGATTCGCGAACGTCCTGACGTCAGTCGATATGCCATCCCGGTTTATGTTGCTATCGTGACTGCATTTAGCAATAGGGCTGGATAGATAGGGGTGATTGGATGGCTGGCGTGCGGTGCGGGGAGCGGGTCGAGCCTGGGAGTAGATCCGAAAATAGACCAGATCCCCGAGTAGTAGAGTACGAGAGCAATGACCATGACGCCAGCATTGGAGAAGCTCGCGGAGCTCGTTCGCCAGGCGGAAGCCAAGACGCGAGCGCGTAAGATCGAAGCGGAGACGCAGCATGCGGCCGAGCAGTTCCGGGCGGCCGAGTTGCGGGCGCGGCGGGCGGTGGAGCGGTTGCGCGTGGTGCGGCCCGCGAGCTTGCGGGCGCTGGAACAGGCCGACACGGATGAGCAGTTGCTCAAGGAATTGGTGCGGAAGCTCGCCTTGTACAAGTCGTCACTGACCTCGGAGGCCGATGCGGAGCGGCTGATCGCGGCGTCGCAGGCCGAGATCGAACGGACGCGGCGGCAGAGCCGCATCGACCTGGAGGAGGTGACCCGCGAAGTCGAGGAGGCGCGGCGCGAGCTCCGCAGCGCCACGGATCAGTATCGCGCACTGCGACGGGAAATCGACCGGCTCCAGCCGGAGCTGGCCGAGCCGTTCGCCGCCGAAGACCGATTGCTGTGGGATGCCGAGGCCCATTTCCCCGGCGGACAGCTCCAGCTCCTGGCCCACGAGGTCGATGCCGGCTTGAACGCGTTCGGCTCGCTGGGCAAGCACGAGCAATACGCGCGGCTGAAGGTCTGGATCGGCCGCTTCCGCTACTACCAGGCGTCCCACGACCGCGATACTGAGATGACCGAGGAGCTCCAGGCCCTCTCCCACCGGGTGTTTCACCAGCTCAAATGGCTCTCCCGGCAGTACGAGCCGGGCTACATCGAGGCGTTCCGGCAAGATTTCTCGACCGACTGGGCGGCGTACGTCGCCGAGGCCCAGGAGCAGCTCCTCCAGGCGATCGAGACCGGCCGACGCGCCCGCGACACCGAGGCCCAGGCCCTGCGGGAGCGCGAGTCGGCCCTGGAGCGAAGCTCCGCAGCGGCAGCGGGGCCCTCCAGCCCCCGCGCGGTCGCGACGGCTCATCCACCGGCCTCGCCGGCCGCCGCGCGACCCTTGCCGGCCTCGCTCACCGAGTTGAAAGCCCTGGTCACGCGCGCCCGACTCCCCGAGGAAGGGCTCGACGAGTTCCTGGACGTCCTGCGGCAGGCCATCGATGACGTGGGCATCGCTCATCCCGAGCTGCTCCGCCTGGCCCTGCCCTTCCGCGAACACATCACCGGCGACAACGGCCTGGCCGCCTTGCGGCGCAACCTCGATAAGATCCAGGCCCGGCGCGATGAAACCACGGCCCGCGAGCGGGACACGTCCGGGACCGATCACGCCTGAGCCGAGCTCGACCGGGGATGATACTCGAGCGACTCAAAATGCAGAGACCACCAACCGCTCTCGGGCGATGGCCCGGAGGAAGTAGGGATTGCGAATCGCGACGGTTTCGACGAGATCCACCTCGCGACCGAACAGATCCCTCAGCTCGGCGAGCAGACCAAAATAGCTCCTGGCGGTCCTTCCCTCGGGCACATCCTGGTACTCGACAAGGAAGTCAAGGTCGCTGGCCTTCGGGTCAAATCGACCACCGACCGCCGACCCAAACAGCTCGAGGGTCCGGACGTGGTATCGCCGGCAGAGTTCCTCGAGCTGAGTCCGCTTGGGGTCGATCAAGGGATGGATCATCGTGCCTCCGTCTTCCAGCCGCGCGTCTCCTGGACATCATACCCTGGAGCCGCGTCAGGTCCACCCGTGGCCCGGTGCCCGGCGGGCGGTTTTCGGGCCGGTACTCCCGGCTGGGAGTGCGCGGATTCGACGTCCGTACTCGTCGCCTGGGGCGGCCGGCTCGACACGACTGACCGGAAACGGCTCTCCCGCAACCCGGGCGATTCTGGTATGGTTCGCCCTGGTCGGATCAGCCAAGGCGAGGCTGGATGGGGCCCGGGCGGGATGCGCGGGAGGATCGGGTCGGATGGAACCGGAACGAACATCGCGGTGGCGGGCTGAGGGAGCCGTGCTCGGGGAGCCGGCTCGGGGCCGCGGTCCCGTCTGGTCGCGCGCCCGGACTGCGCCGGTCGTGGTGGCTCATCCCTTGTTCCGCCCGGCGCCGCGCTCGGCGATGGTCTTCCCGCTGGTGGTGCTGGTCGCCGTGTTGCCGGGGCTGGCGGCGTTGAACGCCTGGGACCTGACACCTCCCGGCCCGCTTTGGGGCCTCCGGGGCCTGGCGGTGCTCGACGGGATGGTGCTGGACCAGATGCCCGCCGCGGAGACGATCAAGCCGCTCCAGGAGTCGGCGGCATATCGGGCGGTGGCGTTCCAACCGCCGTTGTATGCCTGGCTCGAGGCCGCCCTCTTCGGACTGGGCAGCGACCGCGATCCCCTGGCCAGCGTCTTACCCAGCTATATGGCCGGTGCGCTGGCCGTCGTGCTGGTTTACCTCCATGGCCAACTCTGGCGCGGCGCGGGGTTGGCCCTGACGGCGGCCATCCTGGTGGGGTTCAACCAGAACCTGCTGCTGCGGATGCAAGAGGCGACGCCGAGCACGCTGGCGCTGTGTGGAGTCCTGGCGGTCTTGCTGGCCTATGGCTGGCACGAGCGAGTGCTGATCGAGTCGCTGCGCCCCTGGCCGTGGGCCGGTCCCGCGGTCTGGGCGATCTTCGGCGGCCTGGCGCTGGGACTGGCCCTGCTGGCCCAGTCCGGGACGGCCGTGATCGCGATCCCGATCGTCCTGCTGCACCAGGATTATCTGCGCACCGCCTTTGGAGGGTCGGCAGCGCGGCGGCGGTGGTGGTGGCTGGCCTGGCGGGACAATCCCGGCCGGGTCAACGGGCTGCTGGCCCTGGTCCTCGCGCTGGGTCTGGTCTTGCCCTGGTTCGTCCTGATGGTCCACACCCATGGCTGGGAGGCGATCGCGGCCTGGAGCGTCCCCCCGGAGCAATTGCTGGTCGACCGCCCGGTGGGCCTGGCGGCGCGGCTGATCGAGCTGGCGCCGGTGACGCTCCCCCTGGGCCTCTTCGGGGCCGTGCGGGCCATCCGGTTGGCGCTGGTGGACGAGTCGAATAGCCGTGAGGCGCTGGGCAGCTCGTTCTGGGTGATCTGGCTGGCCGTCGCGGGTCTGGCCCCGGCGGCCTGGCCCGGTGGGCCGCAAGGCGCCTTCGACCTGCTCGTGCTCGTGCCGCTGAGCCTGCTGGCTGCGCAGACGATCGCCGACCTGGTCAACCGCCGCGTGCCGGTCCGGACCCTCACCTGGCTGGCACCGGCGACCGCCCTGTCGGTCGCGTGGTGGGCCAGCGCCAACCTGCGCGACGCGGTCGACGACCTCCTCCACGGCCGGGCCGACTCCGCCACCGCGCTGGGCGTGCACCTGGCCCTGGACTTGATCCTGGTCTCGGTCTGGCTCGTCCGCGCGCTGGATCGCTGGGCCCGCCGCCACGATGACCGCCAGCGCCGCGTGCTGGGGGCGTTCTTGCTGGTGGTCCTGGCGCTGACCGCCGTCGACGGCATCCGCGAGGTCGTGTTCCGCCACACCGTGACCCATGACCTGCTCTGGCTCCGCACCATGATCCTCCGCCGCAACCGCGACCATCCCTTCGAGATCGTGGCCGTCGTCAGCCCGAGTGGACCCAAGGCCGGGCCTGCCCGCCCCGGCGCCAGCACCAGCCCGCTGGCCGAAGGCCCCTCGCCCGGTGGGCGGCTCCGGTTCATCCTTCGCACAGCATTGCCCCACTTGCCTCAGCGCGACCTCAAGGACATCGACGAGCTGCTCCACCTCCCGGACGGCCAGCGGCTCGTCATCCTCGCCGGCACGGACCAACGCCTCTCCTACGCCGAGCAGTCCCAGCTCGGACTCGAGGCCATCCACCCCGGCCGATCGGGAATCCTCGATGCGTATGCCACGGCCCAGGGGCGTCCGCTGCGCGGGCGCGCGGGGAGCGTTCCGTAGAGGTCCTCGCATCGCCTTCGGCTGCAACCACGGAGGGGTTCGGAATTCCAGATTCCAGATTCGGAATTCCAGATTCCAGACTTCAGATTCGGAATTCCAGATTCCAGACTTCAGATTCGGAATTCCAGATTCCAGACTTCAGATTCGGAATTCCAGATTCCAGACTTCAGATTCGGAATTCCAGATTCCAGATTCCAAACTTCAGATCGCCGGAGAACGCCCCAGCGGGAAGCGGGGATTGCCGAGAACGCGAGGGATCGGGGATCTGACCAGTTCCGGGCCTGGTCTCATTCCTGTGTCGTGGATCACAAAAGATCGGCCAGTCGCCTGAATCGGAAACTCCGCGGCGACCGACTCGAGCCGGATGCGGTCGCCGTGGTGCCGGCAAGCGGCGGTCCGCGCTTCCGCCCCATACCGCCGCGGCTGCGGCGCTCGCCGGCATCTGTCAATAGTCCGCCCGGTCGAACTCGAAGGCGGACAAAGCCAGCAACACGCCCGTAATCCCGAGTGACGAGAGGATCGACAGGTGCGGTGAAAAGCCGCACCCGGACTCGAGGAGTTTGAATATCACTGGTCTCTCGAAATGATGTTCAGCCCTCAGAATGTTGAAGAGGATCAGTTGCGCGTCGATGGGTTTGGGGGAGATCCAGTAGGCCGCGTCGGCCAAGGCGAGTGCGAAGGATGGGACGTACTCGGGTCCTGGGAGGCCGCGAGCCATCACGCTGCCGCAGTTGATCCCCCAGGCCAGGAGCCAGTAGAGTACGGAGCCGAAGAGGCAGGCCATCGTGCTCCGAGTGACCACGGCCAGCAGGACCGAGATGCTGTAAAAGATGGCGAACTGGAGCAGCAGCAGGGGGATGCACCACAAGTACGACAGGTTCCAGACCTGGGTGCGCACGCCCAGGGCGAGCCAGGTCGCGACGATGAAAAGCGCAACCTGGAACCCCACGAAGGTCAAGACGCCGAGGTACTTGCCGAGGAGCAACTGCCAGCGTGCGACCGGCTTCGCGAGCAGGGTGGGTGCCGCGTGGGGTTCCAGGAACGACGGGAAGAATCCCGCGGTCCAGACGAGGGCCAGCAGGAGTCCGAAGGTGCCGGCAACGCCGCCGGCAAGGAGTAATTCGAGGAAACCGATGGCATCGGCCCGCTCGCGTGTCAGGGGAAAGGACACGGCACCGAAAGCCAGGGTCAAGCTGCCGCTGATCGTTTCAATCCCCTCGCGCCGAGCCAGTTCCGGGTTGGCTTCGAGCACCGAGTGGACCCCGCGGTCGGCTGCGGTCGTGGGGGGAACAGTGCCCGGTAGCGGTTGGGGCAGGAAGAGTACTGGTTCGTCCCCACCCTGAAGCGCCACGTCTCCCGAGACCCGCACGCTCAGGCAAAGCACCACGCAGATTGCCGTGACCGCCAGGAGGATCCCGGCGATTCCGGACGCGCGGGCTTGGCGAAAAGTGTCTCGGATCAATTGCTCTGCGATAGCGAGGTTGGTGCGAATGTTCATGGCATGCCCCGTCAAGGTCGACAGATCGGCGCCAACGCCGCTTCGAGGGACCGCTGGCGACCCGTGTCGGGATCGCGCAGGATCGCGGCGAGGGGTCCGCAGTAGGCGAGCCGTCCCTCGACCAGGACGGCCAAGCGGTCGCAGGCCGGAGTCAGCTCGGCGAGCGCGTGCGAGACGACGAGTACGGTCTTGCCCGCGCGGCGGTGCGCGGCGATGATCTCTCGGAGCAGCCCCCGTGCGGCCCAGTCGAGCCCTTCCGCCGGCTCGTCGAGGACCAGCAGGTCCGGCTCGGCGAGCAGGGCGTGTGCCAGGGCGAGGCGCTGGACCATCCCCTTGCTGTAGTGGGCGATCGGTTCCCGGGCGCGGTCCGACAGCCCCACCATCTCCAGCAGCGCCGGCACGCGGGGGCGCAGGACCGCGGGCTGAATTGAGGCCAAGGTGCCAGCGAACTTCAGGAGTGAGGCGGCAGTCAGGTAGCGGGGAAAACCCTGGTTCTCGTGCATGTAGCCGACCCGGGCCAGGGTGCTCCGCTCCGAAACCGGGCACCCCATCCGGAAGGCGCGGCCGCCGCTGGGACGGCACAAGCCCAGGAGGATCTTCAGCAGGGTCGTCTTGCCGGCCCGATTGGGGCCCAGCAGCGCGAAGACCTCGCCCGGCTCGACCGCGAAGCTGACCCCGCGCAAGGCCTGGACGCCCCGGCCCGGACGCCAGGTTGACGGGTATGTCTTGGTGACGTCGACAAATTCGGCGACCGGTGTGGGCATGGCTATTGGGTCAGTGCGATCTGCACGCCGTTCTGCAAGATACTTGTGAAGGTCGCAATCATGTTCGACGACATCTGCGCGTCCGTCCCGGTAACAATCTGGTTCGAGGCCAGCGGAGTGGACGCACTGCTCTGGGTGCCGGCATAGTATTGCATCGTTTGCAAGGTCCGAAGGGCGGCACTGGCGTTCGACCCCTGGAACACGGGCCCGAAGCCGACGGCGTACAGCCGGAACGGATTCCGCGCCGTGCCGTAATCGCTCGTCAGTTGCTGGACCAGGGAATACACCTGGCTCAGGACCGTGGGATCGTTGATCGTTGACACGCCGATCGAGGGATACTCGCTCGAGCTCGGCCGGTTCATGTCATAACGAATCTTGTAATACTTGTAGCTTCCGGCGTTGACCAGGCTGGCCGTCGCCGAGGTGTTCGCCAGGCCGTCGGTCTCGAAGATCACGACCTTCTGGGCACCCTTGCGCCCCATGCCGCCGGCCATGCCCGCGGGGAAGGTGATGGGGGAGTTGGTCACGAAGGTCCGCAGGGTCGAATCCGAGGTCGGGGTGACGGCAAACTGGTTGTAGCACAGCATCAGCGCCATGGCGAAGCACGTATCCCCGTCCGCGCGTGGCGCGTCCACGAAGTTACTCGAGGGAATCGAACCGGTGGCCGGGTCGGGATCGTAAGGAGTCACCTCCGTCAGGTTCGGGGAACCATCGGCATTGATGGTGGAGAAGGGGGCTATCAGAGCGGATGTCCCGTAGTTGTAGTTCGTCCCCATCGGGCATCGCACGCAATTGAACCTCCCGAAACCAGCCCTGGCCGAGCTGCGCGGCCAGCTATAAGGGACGATGGTGAACCAG
>Ga0070738_10008308_pt1 | contig 10027 bp, 10 predicted proteins | sample Coa_R2_2_FD_66446 | JGI IMG/M metagenome (GOLD analysis project Ga0070738, IMG submission 66446) | Surface soil microbial communities from Centralia Pennsylvania, which are recovering from an underground coalmine fire - Coalmine... | ecosystem: Environmental > Terrestrial > Soil > Unclassified ... | reverse complement strand
ACGCGCGAGCGGCTCAAGGGACATTTGAACGGCGTATGGCAGAACGGCGACTGCCATCATCCGCACATGTCGTTCACCGACGGCACCTACGACGGACGTTACATCTTCATCAACGACAAGGCCAACACCCGCCTCGCCCGCATCCGCACCGATATCATGAAGTGCGACAAGATGATCGAACTGCCGAACCAGTACACCATCCACGGCATGCGGCCGCAGAAATACCCGCGCACCGGATACGTGTTCTGCAACGGTGAATACGAGGTCCCGCTGCCGAACGACGGCAAGATCCTCGACGACAAAGCCAAGTACTGGTCGATCTTCTCGGCGGTGGACGGCGACACCATGAAGGTCGCCTGGCAGGTCATGGTCGACGGCAATCTCGACAATGTCGACGCCGACTACCAGGGCAAGTACGCCTTCTCGACCTGCTACAATTCCGAGAAAGGCGTCACGCTTGCCGAGATGACAGCGAGCGAGACCGACTGGGTCACGATCTTCAATCTCAAGCGGATCGAAGAGGCGGTCAAGAAAGGCGACTTCAAGGAAATGAACGGCGTGCCCGTGATCGACGGCCGGCACGGCTCGCCCTACACCCGCTACGTCCCGATTCCCAACAGCCCGCACGGCATCAACACCGCGCCCGACGGCATCCATGTGGTCGCCAACGGCAAGCTGTCGCCGACGGTGTCGGTGTTCGACGTGCGCAAGTTCGACGATCTGTTCGATGACAAGGTCAAGCCACGCGACGTCATCGTCGCCCAACCGGAACTGGGGCTCGGGCCGCTGCACACCGCCTTCGACGGCAAGGGCAACGCCTACACGACGCTGTTTCTCGACAGCCAGGTCTGCAAGTGGAGCATCGATCTCGCCAAACGCGCCTTCAAGGGCGAGAAGGTCAATCCAATCGTCCAGAAGATCGACGTCCACTATCAGCCCGGCCACAACCATTCGTCGATGGGCGAGACCAAGGAAGCGGACGGCAAATGGCTCATCTCGCTGAACAAGTTCTCCAAGGACCGCTTTCTCAATGTCGGCCCGCTGAAGCCGGAGAACGACCAGTTGATCGACATCTCCGGCGACAAGATGCAGCTGGTGCATGACGGCCCGAGCTTCGCCGAGCCGCATGACGCCGTGATCGTGCACCGATCCAAGCTGGAGGGGAAGGTCACCAGCATCTACAAGCGCGACGATCCGATGTTCGCGGATGCGGTCAAGCAGGCCGCCGCCGACGGCGTCAAGCTCGAGAGCGACGCCAAGGTGATCCGCGACGGCAACAAGGTGCGGGTCTACATGTGGTCGAGCGCGCCGGCCTATGCGCTCGAAAAGTTCGAGGTGAAGCAGGGCGACGAGGTGACCGTCTACGTCACCAATGTCGACGACGTCGAGGACCTGACCCACGGCTTCTGCATCGTCAACTACGGCATCAACATGGAGATCGGCCCGCAGCAGACATCCTCGATCGCCTTCGTTGCCGACAAGCCGGGTGTCTATTGGTACTTCTGCACCTGGTTCTGCCACGCCATGCACATGGAAATGCGTGGCCGCATGCTGGTCTCACCGCAGAACGTGTGACCATGCATTGCTCGCGTCGCATGGCTGAATTTGCGCTGGCGGCCCTCCTGGCCGCCGGCTCCGGCGCGAGCACCGCTTCGGCAAGGCAGCTCTCGCTGACGCCGGACGTCGGGGATCTCCAGGCCGTTCTCGGCTCAGCTTCGGACGGCGACGAGGTGCGGTTGGCCGCCGGAAAATATCGCGGGCCGCTGCACATCGTTCGCCGGATCACCCTCTCCGGAGCGGCTGGCGCGGTGGTGACGGGCTCCGGGACAGGGAGCGTCATCACCGTCTCCGCCCCTGACGTGGTCGTGCGGGGGCTCGAGGTGCGCGGCTCCGGCAGGTCGCTCGAGACGATGGATTCCGGAATCTTTGTCGAGCAGTCCGCACGAGGCGCCCTGATCGAGGACAACCACCTCGAGGACAACCTGTTCGGAATGTATTTTCATGGCGCGCCCGACGCCGTGGCGCGCCACAACACAGTCGTCGGTTTGCGCCAGGCCCGTAACAGCGAGACCGGCAACGGAATCACGGTCTGGAATGCGCCGGGCGCCAAGGTGCTGGACAACGACTTCCGGTTCGGCCGGGACGGCATCTTTGCGATCACGAGCCGCAACAACGTGTTCAGCGGAAACCACTTCCAGGACCTGCGGTTCGCCGTGCACTATATGTACACCAACGACGGGGAGATCACGAACAACGTGTCAAAGGGAAACATCATCGGCTACGCCCTGATGTTCTCGAAGCGCCTCGTGGTGCGGGGCAACGTCTCGGACCATGACCGCGACCGTGGCATCCTCTTCAACTCGACCAATTCATCGGAGATCTCGGGCAATGCCGTCATCGGCGGCCCGCAACCTGCCGAACGCTGGGCGACATCGGACAATCGCGCCGTCGAGGAAGGCGTGCCGCAATCGGAGGCGAGCTCGTCGCTCGCCGCGCGGGACCAACGCATTGGCCCGGAGAAGTGCGCGTTCATCTACAACACGAACAAGAACCGGATCGAGCGCAACTGGTTTGAAGGCTGCGAGATCGGCGTTCACTTCACGGCAGGCTCGGAGGGAAACGACATCACGGGCAACGCCTTCGTCAACAACGCCAATCAGGTCAAATATGTCGGCACGCGGCACCTCGACTGGTCCAGAGACGGCCGCGGCAACTATTGGAGCGACAACCCCGCCTTCGATCTCAACGGCGATGGCATCGCCGACACGGCGTACCGCCCGAATGATCTCATCGATCGCGTGCTATGGACGGCACCTGCGGCGAAGGTCCTGATCAACAGTCCTGCGGTGCAGGTGATCCGATGGGCGCAGGCGCAGTTCCCGGCGCTGCTGCCGGGCGGCGTGGTCGACAGCCATCCCTTGATGGCTCCGCCAGCGCGGCGCAACCCGGCCGGAGGCGAGCCATGACCGCCACGGTCCACATCGGCAACGTCACCAAGCACTACGGCCGCATCGCGGCGGTGACCGACGTCTCCTTCGAGCTCGGCGAAGGAGAGATGGTGGCGTTGATCGGTCACAACGGCGCCGGCAAGACCACGTTGATGAAGCTGATGCTGGGCCTGATCCGCCCCACCGGCGGTTCGATCCTGGTGCTCGGCGACAATCCCGCCGCCGGTCAGTTCGCGGGGCGTCGCCATCTCGGCTACCTCCCGGAGAACGTCTCATTCGATGCCGCGCTGACCGGCCGCGAGACGCAGACCTTCTACGCCCGGCTGAAGCGGGAGCCGGTTGCGAAGGCGCTGCAGCTACTCGATGCCGTCGGGCTCGGCGCTGCCGCCGGCCGCCGCGTCGGCACCTATTCCAAGGGCATGCGGCAGCGGCTGGGGCTGGCGCAGGCGCTGATCGGCCGGCCGCAGGTGCTGCTGCTGGACGAGCCGACCACCGGCCTCGATCCCGAACTGCGCCAGACTTTCTATGAGGTGATCCAGCGGCTCGCGGCCGAGGGCACCACCGTGCTGCTGTCGTCGCACGCACTCACCGAGCTCGAAGAGCGTGCGGGCCGCGTCATCATCATGCACCGCGGCATCAAGGTCGCGGACGGATCGATCGAAAGCTTGCGCAAGCTCGCGCGGCTGCCGACCAGGATTCGTCTCAAGGTGGCAGGCCTCGCACCCGGCGAGGTGCCGTCCTGGCTGCCGGCGAGTGCACCGCGTCGACGCTTGAACGGCCATATCGTCGAGATCGACGCAGCGCCAGAGCAGAAGATCGAGCTGTTGCGTTGCGCGACCGCCTCGGGAACGGCCCTGGAAGACCTCGACATCGTGCCGCCCAATCTCGACGAGCTCTATGCGCATTTCCTGCGGCGCTCGGAGGCGAAGCCATGAACGTCATCATCGTGGCCAGCAAGGAGATCCAGCAGGCCATCCGCAATCGCTGGGTGCTCGCGGCGACACTCCTCCTGGCGGCGCTGGCGCTCTCGCTCGCCTTCCTCGGCAGCGCGCCGACAGGAACAGTCGGCGTTCGCGCACTCGATGTCGTCATCGTCAGCCTCTCGAGCCTCACGATTTTCCTCGTTCCCCTGATCGCGCTGCTGATCTCGCACGACGCCATCGTGGGCGACATGGAGCGCGGCACCATGCTCCTGCTGCTGAGCTATCCGCTGGCACGCTGGCAGGTCCTGCTCGGAAAGTTCCTCGGACACCTCGTGGTGCTCGCCTTCGCCACCTCCCTCGGCTACGGCCTGGCCGCTGCAGCCCTGGTGGCGAGCGGAAGCCGGATCGACTCCGACAGTCTTGCGGCGTTCGCCGCAATGATCGGCTCGTCCGTGATGCTCGGTGCGGTGTTCGTCGCAATCGGTTATCTGGTCAGTGCGCTGGTCCGCGACCGCGGCACGGCCGCCGGCATCTCGATCGGGCTCTGGCTGCTTCTGGTCCTGATCTACGACATGGCCCTGCTCGGTCTGCTCGCGCTCGACCAGGGCCGCAATATCTCCGCAACCGCGCTCGGTGTGATGCTTCTGTTCAACCCGACGGACGTCTACCGGTTGTTCAATCTGACCGGGTTTGCCAATGTGAGCACCTTCGCGGGAATGGCCGGCGTTGCACAAAGCACTTCGCTGTCCATCCAGGTGCTGCTGCTGGCGCTGACATTATGGACGTTGGTTCCGCTGAGCCTCGCCGCGCTGGCCTTTTCCAGGAGGGAGTTATGAGGCACCGCGCCCTCGCCTTCGCGCTGTTGCTGATCCCGCTTGCGTTTGCCGGATGTCAGAAGGAGACGGCCAGGCTTCCCCTGCCGCAGAAGATGACCGCCGAGTCCATCGGCCACTATTGCGGGATGAACCTGCTCGAGCATCCCGGACCGAAGGGACAGATCTTTGCGGCAAGCCTGATCGAACCCGTCTGGTTCTCCTCGGTGCGCGATACCATCGCATTCACAATGCTGCCGGACGAGCCAAAAGACGTCCAGGCGATCTATGTCTCCGACATGGGCAAGGCGCCGAGCTGGGACAAGCCGGGATCTGAGAACTGGGTCGAGGCGCGGAAAGCACTGTTCGTGATCGGCAGCCGGGTCAAGGGCGGCATGGGCGGCGATGAGGCCGTGCCGTTCTCGGATCGAGGCGCGGCGGAAAAATTCATGAGCGAGAACGGCGGCCGCATCGTCGCCTTCGACCAGGTGCCGCGCGACTACGTGCTGGCGGCCGGTCCCGACAACGCCGACGCAGCGCCCAACGACGCCGACGGCGCGCGTCGATCGAGCAATTGAGGAGAGGCAAATGACCCGCATGATTTCGCGTCGACGTTTCGTCCGGATCAGCGCCGCAGCGGCCGGCCTCAGCCTGTTGCCGGCGGGGCTGCCTGCCAACGCCGGCGCGGCGCCCGTCGTTTGGCGGGGCACAATGCTGGGCGCCATCGCAACAATGGAGATCCACCATGAGAACCGCGGCGAAGCGCAGCAGCTGATCTCGGCGGCTTGCGCGGAAGCGCGCCGGCTGGAGCAGTTGTTCAGCCTTTACCTGGAGGATTCCGCGCTGGTCGAGTTGAACCGGACCGGCATCCTGATCGACCCCGCGGCCGAAATGGTCGATCTGCTCACGACCTCGCAGCACTACGCCGAACTGACGGGCGGACTGTTCGATCCGACCGTGCAGCCATTGTGGAAGCTTTACGCCGATCACTTCTCTCAAGCCAATGCCGATCCGGCGGGCCCGTCTCCGGCAGCAATCAAGGCGGCCTTGGCACGCGTCGGTTACGCTCGGATCTCGGTCGATCGCAATCGTATCGTCATGCCGCGTGGCATGGCGCTGACGCTGAATGGAATCGCGCAAGGCTACATCACCGACAAGATGGTCGATCTGCTGCGCTCGCACGGCGTCACCCACAGCCTGGTCGACATGGGGGAGACGCGGGCGATTGGTTCGCGTCCCGACGGCCGCCCGTGGGAAATCGGCATCGCCGATCCCGACATTGTCGGGCGCACCGAAACCATACTTCCGGTCGAGGATCGCGCCGTGGCGACCTCGGGTGCCTACGGCTTCCGCTTCGATCCCGAAGGCCGTTTCAACCATCTGTTCGATCCTCGGACCGGCGGGTGCGCCGACCGCTACCGCAGCGTAACGACCGTGTCCCGCAATGCGACCACCGCGGATGCGCTGACCAAGCCGTTCAGCCTGATGTCCGACGACCAGATCCGATCGCTGCTGCCGCACGTCGATATCGAACGTGTCCATCTTGTCGATGCCGAGGGAAAGCCCTCCGACATTGCCGCCTAGGCTGTCGCCTCGCCCTGCTCCCGCATCTCACGGCGCGAGATAGCGGCGCAATTCGGGCGCGTTGCGGATCTCGCCGGCGGGCCCCTGCAGGGCGCCCCGGCCGCGGTCGAGCACATAGGCATAGTCGGCCACGCGCAAGGTGTGGGCAAAATTGAAGATGCCCATCATGCTGGCGATGATCCCGAGTCCCAGCACGACCAGGACGATGATCGCACCGAAACTCAGGATTTCGAAGGCGGCGGCTAATGCACTAGCCATGCATCAGGGTCCCGCTGGCGTGCAAGACCGGCCTCCTCACATCTTCTTCCAATCGCCAGCCTGCTCGAATGCGTGAGCCGCGCGGTAGATGGTGGATTCCTCGAAGTGACGGCCGACCAGCATCAGTCCGACCGGCAGGCCGTCGACCATGCCGCAGGGCAGCGACATCGCGGGATGATGGGTGATATCGAAGGGCGCCGTGTTGCTGATCATCTCCAGCGCCCGTGCGACATACTCCTCGCGGCTCGCATTCGGCGGCGGCAAGGGCGTCGCCTTCATCGGTGTGGTCGGCATTAACAGGAGATCATAGTCCTTGAACACGGCGTCATAGGCGGCGGTCAGCCGCCGCGAGATGTTCTGCGCCTTGCCATAGAAGCGCGAGCCGAATGTGTTGTTGATGTAGGTGCCGAACAGCAGCAACAGCTTCGTGGTCTCGGAGAGAGAATCCGCCTGCCGGCGCCAGCCGCGATGAAAGTCCATCAACGACGTCGCATAGAGATCAGGACGGCTCAGGCCATAGCCGTCGCCGAACATCATGGTCTGGGTCATGCCTTCGGTGCCGATCGGCATCCAGATCGCGGGCCCGAGCAGATGCATCGGCATCGAGACCTCGCTCACTGCGGCGCCGAGATCCTTGAACCGCTTGGCGGCCTCGCGCACGCTTTCGTTCACCGCGCCTTCCGCGCCGACCTGCTCAAAACCTTCCTTCAGCAAGCCGATCTTCAGGCCCTTCGCGCCCTTGCCAAGCGCTTTGGTATATTCATCGACCCTGGGCGCCTTGATGCGGGGATCGTAACCGTCATCGCCGGCGAGCACCTCGAGCAGCAGGGCATTGTCTTCCACCGTCGCCGTCATCGGCCCGGTGTGATCGACATAGACCTCGATCGGCATGATGCCGGTGTAGGGCACCAGGCCCCAGGTCGGCTTCATGCCGTAGGTGCCGCAGAACGAGGACGGCATGCGGATCGAGCCGCCCTGGTCGCCGCCGATCGCCATGTCGACTTCGCCGAGCGCAACCACCACGCCGCTGCCGGAGGAGGAGCCGCCCGCCGAATACCCCAACTTGTGCGGATTATGCACCGGCCCGGTCGCATTGGTGTGGCTGCCGCCGGAGATGCAGAAGGATTCGCAATGCGTCTTGCCGACGATCTCGGCGCCGGCATCCAGCATGCGCGTCACGATGGTCGCGTCGAAATCAGGGACATAGCCTTCCAGCGTCGCCGAGCCGTTCATCATGGGCACGCCGGCCAGCATGATGTTGTCCTTCAGCGCCACCCTCTTGCCTTTGAGCTTGCCGGCCGACGCCCCCTTCACGCTTGCCTTGCGGTACCAGGCGTTGCGCGGGTTCTCTTCCGGGCCCGGCCGATAGCCGGGCGTGCGCGGATATTTCACCACGGGCACCTCGTCGGGCATGGACGCGACGAGGTTGTAGGCATCCACGGAGCCCTGCATCAATCCGCGGAACGAGGCGACGTCCTCATCGGACAATGAGAGACCGCATTGCGCCGCGACGGCGCGGAGTTGCGTGGGGGTCGGCAGCACGACGGACATGGCACCCTCCCTTGGGCTTGATCATCCCGGCGCAACAGGCGCGAGACACATCGGCTCGCGCGTGCGCCATCGAGCTATTAAAGGCGGAAATATTTTCCTTTTCAATTATATTTTTGCGATGAGACCGTCGGCCGGACGGTCATGCACGGATTCAGATGGTCTTGATCAGCCTGAAGTCGAGGCCGTCGGCCTCGACGAGATACATCAGCATCTCGGCGCGACCGTCGCGGATCGTCACCGGCCCGCGGGCGCCGCAGTAGACGATGTTGCGTCCAGCGCCGAGCAGCGGCCCGATGACTGTGTTCTTGTGTGGCACCACGCTGTGCCGCCGTCGGTTGTCCACCTGCACGGAGAAATATCCTATTCGAAAATATTGAAACTTCAAGAATTGCCATGCATATAGAACGGGCAACCAACACCAGTCATTCGTTCACCAGGGTCAAATCGAAGTCGTTAGCCGTGGCCAAACCGCCCAGCCCAGATACTCCCATCACCGAACATCTCGCCTACCTGCTCGCCCAAGCCAACCGGGAGATCAACCGGCAGCTCGAGGCGCGCCTGGCCAAGGAAGGCGTGCCGGTCGAGCAATGGCGGATCCTGAAAGTGCTGTCCGACGGCAGCGGCCGTTCGATGGGCGAGCTTGCCGGGGCCGTGCTTCTCAACCACCCGACACTCACCAAAATCGTGGACCGCATGGTCTCGGACGGGCTGGTCTACCGGGTGCAGGACCCGAATGACCGCCGCAAGGTGCTGATGTTCTGCTCCGATCGCGGCCGCGCCCTGTCCCAGCGCCTCAACTCGCTGGCCATGAGCCAGGAGGCGCATATCGTCGAGAACTACGGCAACAAGTCCACGAGGGAGTTGAAGCGGCTGCTCGAAAGCCTGATCGAGAGCGCCAATTGAGGGGCAGATCGACCACTCCAGATTCCGTCGTTTCGGCCTGATGCCGATCGAGGTTCAACACAATTTTGGGACACTGTTCGGGCCGTTATGGGTCGCGTAACACGAAGGCAGGGCTCAGCGGGAGATTGGCAATGCCAGCACTGATCATCCGGCCGACCGTCACGAGTCATCGGCCGCTATTCGGCGTCCATGGCTTCAGGACTTTGTTTACGGCCGTCATGCTGTGGCTTGGCAGCTCCGCTGTGTTCGCGGTCGAGGCGCCAAGCCGGCCGTCCCTGCAACAGAGCAGTTTTTATCTGTCCTCCGCCGGCTTTCATATTCAGGTTGCCAATGATCCGGCCGGACAAAAGGCGCTGCACGCGCTGCCGGCGCACCGCTTCGTCACCAAGGGGGTTGGCGAAGCCTTGCGGTACTATTACGCCGAGCCGGAGCATTGCGTCTGCATCTTCGTCGGCACCCAGCAGGCGTATGACGCATATCTGAGGATGGTCAACCAGCCGCTGAAGCCGACCGACAGTGTGGCGCCTGATTACAAGACGCAGGCCGGTGTGCTGTTGAGCGGCCAGCCCTTGCGGCAGAGCACGCGCGGCGATCCCACCACGCTGTCCGATTATCTCAGCACGCTTTACCCTCACTATTGAGAGCGGCAGCCGCGGACGAGCGGCAAGCCAGCATCTGGCAGATGCCGCTGGCCTTGAGGGATCCTTTACCTGGCTTGCCCGATTGCCTCGGCAGCCGCCTCAATGAGCCTTGCGAAACAACGCGCGGCAAAGGATGCTCACAAGCTGCCGTTCATCAAGGGGATACCTCATGTCTGTAGACACCCAGGCCGCGACCGCCCGCCTCATGCGCTTCCTCGCCATCGAGGGCGTGACCGGGAAGGAGGCCGCGATCGGGCGGGAGCTCGCTTCGGCGCTGGGAGAAGCCGGCGTGCCGGCTGACGCCATCCGCCTTGACGACGCCAACACGCGCATTCCCGTGCCGACGGAAACGGGCAACCTTATTGTCGACCTGCCCGGCCGCGGGTCTATGCATAACCAGCCGCGGA
>Ga0070738_10008304_pt1 | contig 10030 bp, 7 predicted proteins | sample Coa_R2_2_FD_66446 | JGI IMG/M metagenome (GOLD analysis project Ga0070738, IMG submission 66446) | Surface soil microbial communities from Centralia Pennsylvania, which are recovering from an underground coalmine fire - Coalmine... | ecosystem: Environmental > Terrestrial > Soil > Unclassified ... | reverse complement strand
CGGCAACCGTGATCAGGAGATTGCGGGTATGCTCGACGGCTTCGGAGGTGACCCGGCTTTGCTCGCGCCGCGCCGTGCCGAGCGTCCGGCTGATCCTGGCGGTCTCGGCGTCGATCGCGCTGCTCGCCCTGGCGATATCGGCCTGCGCCTTGCGCAGTTCGCCGATCGCCGCAGTGAGATCCTTCAGCGTCGCGGACTGCTCGGTGAGATTCTTCATGAGCGCCGCAATCATGGTCTTCAGGCGCGGCGCATCGATGCTGGCGATTTCCACCTCGGTGTCGGCGATCGCGCCCAGCGCATAATCGATGGCGAGCGGAACGTTCTCACCGGCGGCCTGGGTCTGGCTTATCATATAGTTGAGCATGGCGACCCGCACGGCGTCGACCGTGCCGGCGATGCGCAAGGGGTTGAGCAGCCGCTCCGGCTGGTTGGCGAGCGCCACGTTGATCGCGGCAAAGTCGAGGCTCGCACGGGCGCCGAGTGCGTCGGCCTTGGTCGAGGCGTTGCGCAGATGGTCGACAGCGGCCGCGACCGCGGCGAAGGATTTGCGGTAGACATCGTGGGAATCCGCCAGCACGCCGCGGCCGGCAGCGATCGCCGGCAGGTTGCCGAAGCGCTGCTCGATCTCGTCGAACACCTGGCCGAACTTGTCGATCGCCTTGGCGGCGGCATCGCGATCGCCGAGGTTGCGGGTGCGGATGAACTTTTCGACGGCCGTATTGGCCGACAGCAACTCGGCGTGGACCCGCGCCATGCCGGCATCGCCGTCGGCGCTTGAGACGAGATCGCCGACCGTGCCGCCGATCTCGGCAAGCCGCGAGACTGCAAGCAGCGCCACCACGGTGAGAAAGGCCAGGATCAGCGCGAAGCCGCCGAAAATGCGGGGGCGGATGCCGATGCGCGACAGGAGCAGGGACAGGTTCATGGCGGCTTCGCTTCTTCTCGTGGTCGCTTGCGATGTCGGTTTCAATGAATCACGGCGTGGCGCGGATCTGGGCGAGCAGCTCCTTGCCGAAGCGCTTCTCGAATTCGCCCTCCAGCGGCTTCAAGGCATCGATGAAGGACTGGCGGTCGACATTCTCGACGATCTCCATGCCGTTCTTGCGCAGCTGGTCGAGCTTGCTCGCCTCGTCGTTCATCTTCCAGGTCGCCTCGGCGCCGACCTTGGCGGCCGCCATGATGGCGGCCTGGTCGGCAGGCTTGAGGGCCTCGAACATGTCGCGGTTGGCGACAAAGGCGATCGGTCCGAAGAAATGCCCGCTGAGGCTCGCATATTTCTGCACCTCGTCGAAATGGCTGGTGAAGATCGTCGTCACCGGATTCTCTTCGCCGTCGATCCGGCCATCCTTGAGCGCGGGATAGACCAGCGTGAACTCCATCGGCACGGCCTCGGCCCCCAGAGCCTGGAAGGTCATCTGATAGACCTCGTTGGGCAGCACGCGGATCTTCAGGCCTTTAACATCGGCGGCCGAGCGGATCGGATGTTTGGAATTGGTGAGGTGGCGGAAACCCTGCTTGCCGATGGCGAGCAGCACCAGCCCCTTGTCCGCGAAATGCCTGGCGAGTTCGCGACCGACCGGACCCTCCGCGACCGCCTTGGCCTGCGCGGTGTCGCGAAACAGGAATGGCACGTCGAACACGCCGAATTCCGGCACCACCGCGCTGACCACCGAACCCGAGAAAGCGCCCATGTCGACCGCGCCGTCGCGCAGCGCGGCCAATACTGCGTTCTCGCTACCCATCGTCGAGCCACCGCGCGCGTCGACGATGATGCGGCCGCTGGCGAGTTCGTTGAGCTTGCGGCGGAAGGCCTCGCCGCCGATCGCCTGCGGCCCCTGTGGTGCCGCATTGAACACCAGCGAGATCATCTGCGGCGCGCCCTCAACCGGCAGCACCGAGACAGCGGACAGCACCAACGCGGCACCGGCCAAACGAATCAATTGCGGCTTCATCGCGCGCTCCTTCTTGCGGCGTGACGATAGTCACATCTGGCTATATGAAATGTTAATCAGGGTAGGCGGATACAGTCTCGGAGAACGAGACCAGCAGTGCGGCCTCTGCGAAAAATCGCGTGCTGTCATCCGCATGACACGAACGCGCGCGCGATCAGATCACGACGAATCCGTGGGTCGCGTCGCGGCGAAGTTGCTCGACGAGGCCATATTCCCAGTCGAGATAGGCCTGCATCGCCGCTTCCGCGACATCGGTGCCTTCATAGGGACGGCGATAGCGATGCGACGGATCAGGCTTGGGCAGCGCTGCGGGCGGGCCGGCTTCGAGCGCGCCGTCATAGCCGCCGTCGAGCACGTATACCTGCCATGCCATCTGTGCAAGCCACGACGCCGTCATGTCGGCGCGGACACTTCGGTTGTCCGTCAATACAATGCACGCGCCGCGCACGGGGGCGGCCATGTCGATCTCCTGCACCAGCTGGCCGCCGGGATAGTGCCGAAAGCCCGGGAGATGCCCGGCCGCATACTCCTCCTCGGGGCGGACATCAAAACGATAGAGCGTGCGATCGCCTTGGGCGGCGAGCGCCGCCAGCTCGCGTGGGCCGATGTGGCGGACGCCGGCGCGATAGGCGACGTCGCGCGCTTTGTCCTTGGCGGCATCGAGCGGGCCGATTTCGCCGCGGCGGCCGGCGCCGTGCTCCAGCCCATGCTTTGCCAGCGTCCAGCCGATGGTGCCATTGCGCAGGGCGCGCACCTTGTTGGGTACGCCGGCATTGATCAGCGACTGGGTGCCGATGATCGAGCGTGTCCGTCCCGCGCAGTTGACGATGATGGTCGTATCGGGATCAGGCGCGGCAGCTGCCGCACGCAGCACCAGCTCTGCGCCGGGCACGCTGAGCGAGCCCGGGATGTTCATGGTGGCGTATTCGTCAAAACGGCGGACATCAAGAATGGCGACATTGGCCTTGTCCGCAATCAGGGAAGCGACCTCATCTGCGCTGAGCGAGGGCGTATGCCGGCGCGCCTCGACCAGCTCGCCGAACGCTTTTGCGTAGGAATTGACGTCCTGGAAGATCTCGTAGCCGGCGGCGCGCCAGGCCTTGAGGCCTCCGTCCAGCGCACTGACGTTGCTGTAGCCCAAAGCCGCGAAGCGCTCGGCCGACGGCCCGACCAGGCCCTCGCCGTCATCATAGAGCACGATCGGCACGGTCTTGCGCGGCAGCCGCACCGCGGCCTCGATCGCGATCCGGTCGGCCGCCATGTTGGCCGCGAACAGCGGATGGCCGGTGGCAAAAGCTGCCTCATGCCTGAGATCGAGCAGCGCGATCTCCTGGCGCAACAGCAGCGCGGTTCGGATGTCCTGAGGGGTGACGAGGGGGATGGTCATGGGTGGCTGGTCCGGAACCAAGGAGCAATCATGGGCGGTCACCTACTCCATCGTCGGATAGATCAGCGTCAACGCCACGCGTCCATGCTTCCGATAGATGAGGAAATCGGAATCCAACGTCAGGACGGCGTGCCGATCGTGAAGTTCCGACATGCGCACGATGCAAGCATCGGCGAGCGACATCGGCGTGCCCTTGTACTTCTGGAGCAGCTTGCGCAGGGCGCCGATATGCTCGTCGATGCGGAACGCAACGCTCAGCGCCCCGATCTGGATGAAGTCCAAAAGCGCGTCCTGCGCCCGCGGATAGCGCGCAAGCAAATACGTTGCCTCGGCGAGCACCGGCTCACAGACAAGCAGCGGGGCGTCAAGCTTCTCGAAACTTTCCGCTACCCAGCGATGATTCCGTTCCGCCCGATCGAAAAAAGCGACCAGCGGTCCCGTGTCAACGATGGCGGCCGTCATTGCGGCCGAACCCTTCGAGATGCTTCGGATTTGAAGCGAGATCCGGAACGCCGGAATCGACGATGCCGCGCGAACGCTTGGTGAGCCCGGCCAGGGTGGGATTACGGCGCGTCTTGCCTGACGATTCCAGGACAAGCCGCAACCCCTCCTCGACCAGATCGCGGAGCTTGCGCCCGCGCAAGGCCGCTTCCGCCTTGGCGCGACGGTAGAGTTCATCGGGGACTTCCACGGTCGTCTTCATGGGCGCGTTCCTCGTCGGAGAGCCATAAACCCATATTTATGGCAGCCCGCGAACGAGTTCAAGAACTCGGAGGAAGCCGATAACCTGGCAGTCGAGCGCTCCGTCATGGGCTATGCATAATCCGGTGCCAGGATGATTGTGGCGCGAACATGCGAGCCAGCAGATGCAATTCCAGACCCCTCCGGATACGGGCGCGCAAGTGTCGCGGCAGAGCCCCATGGGGGCGACCGCGGTCGCGGGCGGAACGACATTCCGCACATGGGCGCCGAATGCGCATGCGGTCTCGGTGGTCGCAGGCCGCCGGCTTGTCGAGCGCCCGGCCCTGACGACGTGGCAGCCGGATCCGTCCGATGCGCTGGCGCCGCTCGGCGACGGCAGCTGGGGCGGCTTCCGCGACAGTGTCGGTGACGGCGACGCCTACATGTTCTTCATCGAAGGGGACGCCGGTGCCGCGTGGAAACGCGACCCCTATGCGCGCGAGCTCACGCTCGAGCCGGCCTTTCCGGACTGCTTCTGTGTCGTGCGCGATCCGAACGCCTATCCCTGGCATGGTGGCGGCTGGCAGACGCCTGATTTCAGCGATCTCATCATCTACCAGCTCCATGTCGGCACCTTCTGGGCGCAGGACGAGAATGGCCAGGACGTCCGCACCACGCGCGACGGGACCTACCTCGATCTCATCCTCAAGCTCGACTATTTGCGGGGTCTGGGCATCAATGCCCTGCAGCTGCTGCCGATCCAGGAATTCGAGACGCATTTCAGCCTGGGCTATAATGGCGTCGATTATTTCTCGCCGGAGACGCGCTACGTCGCGCCGCCGTCCGAGCTGCCCTGGCGGGTCAAGGCCATCAACGACATCCTCGCCGGCTTCGGCCATCCGCCGCTCCCGGAAGCCAGCCTCGCCTCCGGCGCCGACCAGCTGCGCTGCCTGGTCGACCTCTGTCATCTGCACGGCATCGCCGTGATTCTCGATGTCGTCTACAACCATGCGGGCGGCAATTTCGATCCACGGAGCCTCTGGTTCTACGATCTGCAGAAGGATGGCGATGCGAACCGCAGTCTGTATTTCACCGATATGGGCTGGGCCGGCGGCCAGGTCTTCGCCTACTGGAATCAATGGGTCTGCCGCTTCCTGATCGACAATGCGACCGCGCTGATCGAGGAGTATCATGTCGACGGCCTGCGCTATGACGAGGTCCGTGTCATCACCAACAATGGCGGCGAGGCGTTCTGCCGCAATCTCACCGGCACCATCCGCGCCGTCAAACCGCGGTCCATCCAGATTGCCGAGTACTGGAATGACGACCGGCCGCGCGCCGTGGCGCCCACGCCGGGCGGCCTCGGCTTCGATGCCGAACTCGCCGACGGCCTGCGCGATGCCTTGCGCGGCCTGCTTGGCCAGCTCGAGGGCGGCGCATCGGCGATGGTGAGCCTTTCGAGCTTCGCTGCAAACCTCCTCGTGCCGGCAGGCTTTGCCGCGGGCTGGCACCTCGATCAATGCCTGGAAAATCAGGACCTCGTCTATGCGGGCCACGAAGGTGCCGCGCGGATCGCAAGGCTCGCCGACCGCGCCGACGCCCGCTCCTGGTATGCGCGCAGCCGCAGCCGGCTGGTTGCGGCACTGCTGATGACCGCGCCCGGCATTCCCGCGCTGTTCATGGGTCAGGAGTTTCTCGAGGACAAGAATTGGAGCGACGATCCGGAGACCGGAGATTTGATCTGGTGGGATGGCCTGACGGCCACTGATCCGGCCATGCGCGACCACCTGCGCTTTTACTCCGATCTCATCCGTCTGCGCCGATCCTATCCCGCGCTGCGCGGCGATTGCGCCCGCGTGTCACACGCGAGCGATTTCGAGCGCGCGCTTGTGCTGCATCGATGGCTCGAAGGCTCAGGCCAGGACGTGATCGTGGTCGCCAGCTGCGACGAGCTCCCCAAACATGGCTACGCGATCGGCGTTCCCAGCGAGGGATTGTGGCGGGAAATTTTCAACAGCGACGTCTACGACCGCTTCCCCAATCGGAACGCCATTGGAAATGGCGGTTCGGTTTCCGCCTGGCGCGAGCCGCGCGACGGCTTCGCAGCGTCAGCAGCCTTGAGCATTCCCGCAAACGGCGTGATCGTGCTGGCGAAGGATTAGCCCTTCGGCTTCGCTGCCGCGGCTGCCAACATCGCGGACTCGATTGAGCATCAGTGCCCCCGGCGATCTCGCAACACCCCGCGATGGTAAAGATAACGTTGCCGCCCGCGACGGCGCCTGATCCCGAGGGCGCAAAGCACCGGCGCGGACAAGGGTTCCTTAGGAAATCTGTGCCAGGACTGTCGCTCATCTGGTGCGATCGACATGCCTCAGGCTTGGCAAGCCTTCCGGTCCGGGTCCTGGCTCACGCATGCCCGCGCACGCGGCTATAGCCTGATTCTGCTGGTCATTGCCGCACTGAGCATCGTCACATGGATCGCCCTGTCGAACGGTCTGGTTGACCGCAATCACAAACCCATCGGCACTGATTTCTCCAGCTTCTATACAGCCGGCGCGTTGGCACTCGAAGGCAAGGCGTCCAGCGCCTACGATGCCGCCACGCATCATGCCGTTCAACAGCAGCTGTTCGGCGGCGACACGCCATATTATGCGTGGCTGTATCCCCCAAACTTCTTCCTGCTGGCCGCGCCGCTTGCGCTATTGCCCTATCCGTTGGCGCTGCTCGTCTGGCAAGGCTCGACGCTGGCGCTCTATCTGATGGTCATTGCCGCGATTCTGGATCGGGCGCCACGTGAACGCCGCATTGCCGCAAGGTTATGGCTGCCGGTAGCTGCGGCCTTTCCCGCGGTCTTCATCAATCTTGGCCATGGCCAGAACGGGTTTCTCAGCGCGGCTCTGTTTGGTGCGGCGCTGCTTTGGCAGCCGCACCGGCCGATCATCGCCGGCCTCCTGTTCGGCGCGTTGTCGTACAAGCCGCAATTGGCGCTGGTCGTGCCGTTCGCGCTGCTTGCAGCGGGGCAGTGGCGAACGATGATGGCGGGGGCCGCTACGGCGATGGCGCTGGCAGGCGCCTCTTTCGTGCTGTTCGGCCACGATGCCTGGTCCGCGTTCATTGCCTCGACCGAGATGTCGCGGAAAATCCTGCTCGAAGAAGGCAGCGTCGGCTTCGAGAAATTGCAGAGCGCATTCGCAGCGGTGCGACTGTGGGGCGGCAGCATCGGTCAGGCCTACCTGGCGCAGGGCGCGATCGCCGTGGTGGCGATCTGCGCCACGGCGCGGGCCTGGTATTCTGATCGGGATCGCGACACGAAAGCTGCCCTGCTGCTCGCCGCGACAACGCTCGCTTCCCCGCATATCCTGGATTACGACCTGATGTTGCTCGCGCCCGCGATCGCCTTTTTCGTGGCCGGCAGGTCTCGTTCACAGTTCGCAAGCTACGAGTTCAGTCTGCTCGCCGCCGTCTGGACCGCGCCCCTAGTCGCGCGAATGGCGGCGGGTCTCGTTGCCGTGCCGGTCGGGTTTCTTGCGAACCTGGTCCTGTTCGTCGTGATCATTCGGGCGCAAAGCGGGACGGTGGCAAGCACGCATCTGCGTTCCGATCACGTGACGTCTCATCGGCAGACAGCGGTCGAGGCCGTCCAGGCAAAGTCCTGACGCGAGATCGTGGATCTTACCGCCAAACCACACCGTGGTCGAAGCCGTATAAAGGTCTGCTTTCGCCTGCATCATGACAATCGCCGAACAGCGGCATTCATGCTGCATTCAGTGGCTTTGTTGTCTTTTTAGACCTGCTCCTCGCTAGCCTCTTCGCAGTCCCTCCTCATGATCTGGAAGCACTCAGATGAAGCTCCTTCGATCACAGCTCTTCGCGCTCATGCTGGGCGCCGCCTTTCCCGCTTGCCTGATCGCCCCAGTGCAGGCCCAGATCTCGATCGACGTGAATGTCGAAATCGCGCCGCCGCCGCTGCCTTATTACGAGCAGCCGGCCATTCCGGCTGAGGGCTATATCTGGGTGCCCGGCTACTGGGCCTGGGATCCTGGCGAAGGCGATTATTACTGGGTGCCGGGCACCTGGGTGCTGCCGCCACAGCCGGAGCTGTTGTGGACACCCGCTTATTGGGGCTGGGTCGGCGGCCGCTATGCCTTCCATCCCGGCTATTGGGGACGTGAGGTCGGCTTCTATGGCGGCATCGACTACGGCTACGGCTACACCGGCGAGGGTTATTACGGCGGCCATTGGGACCACGGCAACTTCTTCTACAACCGCACCGTCAACAACATTACCAATATCAGGATCACCAACGTCTATGATCAGAGGGTCGTCGTGAACAACACGGCCACTCGCGCGAGCTTCAACGGCGGCGGGGGCACGACCGCAAGGCCGACGGCGCAGCAGGAAGCCTTCGCGCGCCAGCAGCATATCGAGGCGACGCCGGCACAGCTTCAGCACGTGCAGGCCGCGGCCAAGGATCGTGCGCTGTTTGCCAGGCAGAACCACGGCGAGCCCGCGGTCGCCGCGACCATGCGCCCCGGTGCCATGCAGGGTGAAGGGGTGACACACGCAAGCCGCACGCCGATCGCGCCGGCCGCGGCGCCGGGCCACGAGCCCGGCCGGGTGGAGGAGTTGCCGCGCGCGACAGAGCCGGCCCGGGAGCCGCCGCGGGCCGAGGAAAAAGCGCCCAACGAGGAGCCTCGCCGTCCGCCGCAGGAGGCGCCGAGGGCTGAGCCGCCCCACCCGGTCGAAGCACCGCACGAAGCGCCGAGGGCTGAACCCAGGATCGAGGAGCGCCGGCCGGCGCCGCCGGAAGCCGCACGGCCACCCGCCCCTCCCGCGGCGCACGAACAGCCGCCGCGCATGGCCCCTCCGCCGCGTCCGCCTGCACAGCACCCACCTGCGCGCGAGGAAGAAAGGAGATAGCGCTGCTTGCCGCTGTCTGTCCCCGGAGCTGGGGCAAACAAGCAGGCGCGATGATATCGACTGCGATCGTCATCGCGCGTTGCTTTTGATCGACCAGCGCGGCATCGTGGACGATATCCCGTCCAGCGGCAATTCGCCGCAATACTGCAGGCTGCGCGTTCAATTCGTTGGTCCGGCGATGATCGCCAAACGAGGCAACCGCCTCGGTCATAGCGCGCCGTCCATACATGCGCGTACGACATGGCGAAATGGCAGGTTCGGTCTCGCCCAGTCTTGTCAATGCGCGATCTGCCGAACTATGAATGGCCTGATCGCGTTCAATATTTTGACCTGCGAACTGATCGCATAATCAAAACGCATAATCAGAAGAGGAAACCCGGAGCATGCGAAAAATCATCATGTCGGCTGCGATGACGCTGCCATTCGTTTTCGGCGCGGCGCATGCGCAGGACAGCCTGAAGATCGGTTATATCGATCCCCTCTCGGGCGGCGGCGCCAGTGTCGGCGAAGGCGGCTTAAAGACCTTCCAGTACCTTGCCGATGAGCTCAACGCCAAGGGCGGCATCCTCGGCCACAAGGTCGAAATCGTGCCGATGGACAACAAGACCAATCCGCAGGAATCGCTGGTTCAGGCCCAGAAGGCGGTCGACGCCGGCATCCGTTACATCACGCAAGGCAACGGCTCGTCGGTTGCGGCAGCGCTGGAGGATTTTGTCGCCAAGAACAACGCACGCAATCCCGGCAAGGAACTGCTGTACTTCAACTACGCCGCGGTCGATCCGACCCTGACCAACGAGAAGTGCAGCTTCTGGCATTTCCGCTGGGACGCCAATTCCGACATCAAGATGGAAGCGCTGACCAACTACATGAAGGGCCAGCCGTCCATCAAGAAGGTCTACCTGATCAACCAGGATTACTCGTTCGGCCAGTCGGTGCGCAGCGAGGCGCGCAAGATGCTGGGCGCAAAGCGTCCCGACATCGAGATCGTCGGCGACGAGCTGCACCCGCTGCTCAAGATCACCGACTTCTCGCCCTACATCGCCAAGATCAAGGCCTCCGGCGCCGACAGCGTCGTGACCGGCAATTGGGG
>Ga0070738_10008298_pt1 | contig 10040 bp, 9 predicted proteins | sample Coa_R2_2_FD_66446 | JGI IMG/M metagenome (GOLD analysis project Ga0070738, IMG submission 66446) | Surface soil microbial communities from Centralia Pennsylvania, which are recovering from an underground coalmine fire - Coalmine... | ecosystem: Environmental > Terrestrial > Soil > Unclassified ... | reverse complement strand
TGGCGTAGCTTCGACCGCTTCCAGAAGGACACGAACTTCAAGGCGTGGGTCTTCACGATCCTCACCAACACCTTCATCTCGAAGAAGCGGAGCGAGCGCCGTCACCCGGCGTCCGCTTCTCTCGAAGATGAAGGGTCGGTGCCCGCGCGCCCCGAGGCCGTCGAGGCCACCGACTGGGAACGCCTCTACCCGACGGTGGTCGACGACGACGTGAAGCTCGCGCTCGACGAGCTGCCGGAGGAGTACCGCGTGCCGATCCTCCTCTCGAGCATGGGCGGACTCTCCTACAAGGAGATGGCGACCGCCCTCGAGGTCCCGATCGGCACGATCATGTCCAGGCTGTTCCGCGGGCGGGAGAGGCTCCGCGGGGCGCTCAAGGGATACGCCGAGAAGCGGCGCATCGCCGTGGAGGGAGACTGAGTGGACTGCTCGCGCGCCCGATCCCTCCTTCACCCCTGGCTCGACGGAGAGCTGGAGCGCACCGAGCACACCCAGCTCGTCGATCACCTCACGCGCTGCGAGCAGTGCGACGCGCGCTTCCGGGACGAGCAGAGGTTCTTGAAGAGGGTGCAGACGGGTCTCGCGGCCCCCTGTCCCTCGGAGCTCAAGGCCCGGGTCTTCGCGCAGCTCTGTCTCGCGCCGGCGCGGCCGAGCATCTTCAACCTCCGGCGCTTCGCGGCCGCCGCGGCCGTCGCGTGCCTCGGCGTCACGTTCTTCGCCGTCGATCCGATCTGCTTGAGAGGGTGTCCCACGGTCCACGCTCTCAGCCAGGAGTACGACGAGCCGATCGCCACGCCGTGCTCGTGCAGCGCCACGATCGCGGACGACATCCTCGAGAAGCTGAGGACGCGAGTCCCCGAATGCACGAGGGTCCCTCTCGTCGCCAAGGGCTGGCATCCGATCGGCCGCCGGTGCGACGGGCGGGGCTGCCTCGTCTACTTCCAGGACGATCAGCACCGCGTCATCTGCTTCTTCAAGCTCTGCGAGAAGAAGCTCCACCCCTACCTCGAGCGCAAGGTCGAGAGCGAGCGGACCGTCGCGACGCACCAGGACGGCTGCCGCTTCATCGCGTGGCGCGAGCAGGCCGAGCTCTGCGGGTTCATAGGCAAGGACGACGTCCCCGAGGCCGAGCTCGTGACGCTCGCGGGGCAAGTCCGCGAGCCCTGAGCTATCTTCGCGCCGGCGCCCCGGGAGGCGCTCATGCGCGACCCCGGCTCGAAGTTCGGCCCCTACGACCTCCTCGAGCCGCTCGGCCGGGGCGGCATGGGCGTCGTCTTCAAGGCGCGGCGCCGCTCGGACGGCCGCGAGGTCGCGCTCAAGCTCCTCCCGCCGCACTCGGCGGCGGGCGCGGCGTCGCGTCTCCGGCGCGAGGCCGAGGCGGCGAGCCGGATCCGCCACCCGAACGTCGCCTCGGTCGTCGATGCCGGCGAGCACGAGGGGCGGCTCTACGTCGCGCTCGAGCTGATCCCCGGCCGGACGCTCGCGGACGTGCTCGCCTCGGGTCCGCTCGGCGTCGCGCGCGCGCTCGAGCTCATCGCGAAGGTGGCACGCGCGATCGAGGCCGCGCACGAGCAGGGCGTCAGAGTGAGCCCTGGTATCCTCTCCCGGCGTGGCGCCCCTCGAGAGCCGGCACGAGGTCAAGGTCGAGCGACCGCGCTGTCCCTTCTGCCACGACGACGTGCAGGCCGAGGACGAGAAGCACGGCTGCGCGACGTGCATGGCGTGGCATCACCTCGAGTGCTGGGAGGAGTCGGGCGCGCGCTGCGCGACCTGCGGCCACGCCGAGCTCGAGGTCCTCCCGAACGAGCCGAGCGAGGACGAGCTCGAGGTCCTGCCCGAGCCGGCGGCCGAGTATCCGGCGCCTGGCACGAGCACCGGGGTCGTCGCGCTCGCCAACTTCTACGGGGCGATCGTCGGCATGGCGATCCTCTTCGTCGTGATCGGCCTCGGGCACGTCCTCCTCGCCGTGCCCGCCGGCTTCGTCGCCTACTTCCTCGTCGCGTTCGTGATCTGGAAGCTCCTCCGCTGACGGGGTCCTGGTATTCTGCGGACGTTCGAGGGCATAGCTCAGTCGGTAGAGCAGCAGCCTTTTAAGCTGTTGGTCGTGGGTTCGAGTCCCACTGCCCTCAACTCACGGGTGTCTCAGCGATCGAGGTCGAGCAGAGGAGCCTGCCCTCCGCGAGCGGCGTGACTCGATTGGAACGAAGCCGAGTCCGTGAACGCCGGAAGGCGACCGCCGCCGAGAGGGTCGTGACCGCGGCCCGCCGAGACCAAGAGAGCCCGCGGCACGAGCGGGAAGATCCAGCGTAAGCGTTGATGCCGCAAGCCCTCCTGGTAAGATCGCACCCCGTTCCAGGGTGATTAGCTCAGCTGGTTAGAGCGCATGGATCACACCCATGAGGTCACAGGTTCGAATCCTGTATCACCCAGTGCCGTGATGTCGAAGCCCGCCGCGACCAAGCCCGAGGGCAAGGTCAAGATCGTCGATACCTACATCCGGGCGATCGAGAAGCTCGCCGCCCTGACGCCCCAGATCGACGCCCTCGAGGCGGAGGTTCGCGAGCGCGAGGTCGCCGTCCTCGAGAAGATCCTCGACCTCCTCAAGCCCGTCCTGCCGCGGCTCGTGGGGCCGATCGTCCTGAAAGAGCCCTGGGCCGACGGCTCGGCGCGCAGCTCGCCCAAGTCCCTCAAGGAACGGGGCGTCGTCGTCGCCCGCACCTTCGCCGACCACCGCGAGAGCACGGGCGCCCAGATCCACCGCTCGAACCTCGTCATCGTGAACGAGCACGGCAAGCTCCTGACGGTCGACGAGACGGCCCGCTGGACCGAGCCCGCCCGCACCGACGTCTTCTGGAACATCGAGACGCAGGAGATCCGCCTCACGCCCGAGTTCGCCGCCGAGCACCTCCGCGAGATCCTCGCCGGGCTGCTCGACGCGCTGCGGGAGCGCCTCTCCCGCGACCTCGAGGACAAGCGCGATCTCAAGGACCGGATCGCCCGGCTCGAGGAAGCCGAGAAGGTCCTGGGCGAATAGCCCGCCCTCCCCCGCGTGATATAGAATCCCGACCGTGCCGATCACCTTCAACTGCAAGTGCGGGCAGTCCATAACCGTCAAGGACGAGTACGCGGGGAAGATGGGCCGCTGCCCCAACTGCAAGAACCCGGTCCAGGTTCCGGCCGCGGGCGCCCCCGCTCCTTTGCGCCCGGCGAGCGGGACCCCGGGAGCCATGCCTCGCCCCGGCGGTCCTTCGACCGTGAGACAGCCTCCCGCCGCGACGCCCATGCCCTTGCCGCGCCCGGCCGGCGCGACGCCCGGCGCCATGCCGCGTCCGGCGCCGGCCGCGAAGCCGGGTGGCAAGGTCACGGCGAAGCTCCAGGTCGTGAACGGGCCGCAGGCCGTCCTCGGGAAGCTCCTCCCCGTCACGGCCGGGAAGCCGAACGTGATCGGGCGCGACCCGCAGGCGGACCTGTCGATCCCGAGCGATCGGATCTCGCGCAAGCACTGCCAGATCGAGCCCACTCCCGACGGGCTGTTCGTCCTCACGGACCTCGGCTCGTCGAACGGAACGCTCGTGAACCAGGAGAGGATCCAGGGCCGCAAGGTCCTCCTGGGCGGCGAGTACATCCAGATCGGCGACGTGCTCCTCCGGTTCCTCGATCAGTAAGGGCGGGACATGAACCTCTGCCTCCGGTGCGGCAAGATCGGCGATCACGCGAAGGGCTGCCCGGCGGCGCCCGAGGGCTACTTCGACACGGCGCCGCCGGCGAAGAACGCGCGCGCCCTCAAGGCTCTCGAGGAGGTCCAGGCGGGGATCAAGGAAGCGAAGCCCCTCGCCGACACGAACCCGCGCGAGGCGGCGAAGAAGGTCTTCGCGCTCGAGAAGCTCCTCGAGACGCACCCCTCCTCCGACCTCACGTCGTTCGAGCAGAAGCGGAACTGGAAGGCGGCCGAGGACGCGCTCAAGGGCGTGCGAACGGCCGTCGCCGCGAAGCTCGGCGACAAGCCCGCCGAGCAGATCTTCGAGGACCTGACCTTCGCCCGGAAGGCGCTCGAGCTCCTGTTCCAGCAGCAGAAGAACCGGCGCGAGATCGGCGCTCTCGCGCTCGACGAGCTCACGAGGATCGAGGGTCTCGGCTTCAACCCGGCCGACAACCCCGACGCGACCGACCCGGGCGGCCTCGCGCGCCACGCCTGCGAGGTCATCGAGCGGCGCCTCGCCTCGACCTCGAGCGTCGACAACGAGGTGGACGCGCTCGGGAAGAGCTACCTCGAGCCGCTCGCCACGGGCGACGCGCCGCGCGAGCTCCCGAGCACGATCGTCGGCGACTCGAAGCTCCCGCTCCTTCTCCTGGGGTCGGGGATCGCGATCCTGGTGGCCGGGATCGCCCTCGTCGTCGCCCTGGGCCAGAAGCCCGCGGGAGGCGCGCTCGCCGCGGTGGGCGCGCTCGACCTGATCGCCGGGGCCGTCCTCTTCGGGAAGGCCTCGGCGAAGAAGAGCGCGGCGCCCGTCCAGTTCGCGGCGCTCTCGAAGCAGTTCCGCGACCGCCTCTACCTCGTCTCGGTGCTCCGGTCGCTGCGCGGCCTCGTCTCGAGCCTCTCGAAGGCGGAGGAGGCTCTCCGCAACCAGGTCTCGGGCGAGAACGGCGCGCGCTGGAAGCGGATCAAGACGCAGGAGCGCGACCTCGTGAAGGCGCTCTGCGGCGAGTGGGACGAGAAGCACACCGTGGACGACGAGATGATGAAGCGGATCGCGACCCTGGGCGAGGTGCCGCAGGAGTCGATCCTCCCCGCGGCCTCGATCGGTCGCGAGGACTGGGAAGGCCTCGCCAAGGCCTACCAGGCCGAGCGGAGAGAAGACTCGGAAGCCTCCGACGAGACGCGGCTCGCCGTTCTCAGCGAGATCGTGCTCGCCCACGCGGGGCAGAAGCCCGAGGCCCAGGCGCTCCGCAAGCGCGCGATCGCGGAGGCCAGGAACGCCTTCACCGGGCGCGCGACGTCGCGCATGTCGAAGGACCTCGTCTAGAAGGGCTCAGTGCTCCGAGCTGGTGCCCGGAACCGGCGCCCCGCCACGCGGGATGTCCTCGGGCGTCTTGTCGCTCGTGAACGTCAGGTCCGAGAACAGGGTCTCGAGGGGTGATCCCGCCACCGAGAGCACGCCCTTCACGCAGCGAGCCGTCTGGGTGCCGAGGGAGACCTCGCCCTGAACCTCGAAGGCCAGCTTCGCCTTGGGCATCTCGGGGACGGCGAGGTGGAACTCGAAGCTGTCGGGCTTCGGAACCTCCCGGAGGAGGCAGAGACCGAGGACGAGGTTGTCGCCGAGGAGCTTCGCCTTGATGAGGAGACCCTCGGGCGCGTCGTCGGCGGGGCCCGTCCTGAAGGGGATCGAGGTGATGAACAGCTGGCCGTCGCGCGTCGGCGCGACGCCTCTCACCGAGTAGATCGTGACCGGCTGGGCCTTGCCCTTGACGCGCGTCGGCTTGAGCTTGACGGCGAGGACCCGGTCCTTGGCGCGCTCGAACGTCGCCTCGGAGACGAAGACGTGGCCGCGGCCCGCCTTCGACTCGACGCGCTGGGCGAGGTTCACGTTGTCGCCGATGCAGGTGTACTCCATGCGCTTCTCGGAGCCCATGTTTCCGGCCGTGAAGTGGCCGGAGTTGAGCCCGATGCCCATGTGGAGCTCCCTCTCACCCGCGGCAATGAAGTCCGAGTTGAGGAGGTAGACGGCGTTCTGCATCTCGACGCCGGCGGTGATCGCCTTGACCGCCTCGTCCTTGAGCTCGACGGGGACGCCCCAGATCGCCATGATCGCGTCGCCCATGAACTTGTCGATGGACCCGTCGTACTTGAAGACGATGTCCACCATGTACTTGAAGTACTTGTTGATCTTCTCGACGACCGCGTCGGGGGCCATGGTCTCGGACATGGACGTGAAGCCGACGATGTCGGAGAAGAAGACCGTCCCGTTCGCGAGCGAGCCGCCGAGCTTCAGGTCGATCTCGCCCGCCGCCATCTTCTTCGCGAGCTCGGGCGAGAAGTAGCGCTGGAGGTTGGCCCGGGCCTCGGTCTCCTTCTTGATCTCGTCGAAGAGGTTGAGGTTCTTCATGAAGATCGCGGCGTTCGACGAGATTCCGGCGAGGAGGTTGAGGTCGTCGGGCGTGAACTTCTTCACGCGGTCCTGGGTGTCGAGGTGGATGAAGCCGAAGACCTCCTGGCGGTAGAGGAGCGGAGCCACCATCATGGATAGGATTCTGAAGTTCAGGATCGAGAGACCGCCCGTGAAGCGGTCGTCCTCCATGGCGTTCTGGGAGAGGATCGCCTGCTTCTCGCCGTAGACCTTGCGGGCGATCGTCCGCGACATCTGGACCTCGGTCGAGCCCTGGGACTTCCGGTGGCGGACGACGGCGGGCGTCAGGGTGTCCACGTTGGGGCCGACGATGATGAAGCCGCGGTCGGCCTGCGGGAAGATCTCGAAGAGCTTGTCCATGATCGTCCCGAGGAGCTCGTCGCGATCCGTGATCGCGCCGAGGGCCTGGGAGATCTCGAACATGAGCTGGAGGCGCTTCTGGAGCGCCGAGACCTGGTCCTTCTGCGGGAGCGTCGCGTTCGCGGCCGACGAGAAGACGATGCTCGCGTCGAGCGAGTAGTCCTCGGCCTCGCCCTCCGACGAGTCGTCCTTGAGGACGACCTGGCTCGCCGAGGCGGCCGGGTTGTCGGGCTTGGCGGTGGGCGGTGTCGGCGCGTTCCCGAAGGCGCCGACCGGCACCTCCTCCTGCGAGAACGAGAGCTTCCGCGAGGGGGCGCCCGGGCTGGCGACGCCGTCGACGGACGGCCCGCCGGTGTCGCCTCGCGAGTAGCGGATGTTGATCCCGCCGACGGTGATCGTGTCGTTCTCGGCGAGGAGGTGCTTGGTGATGCGAGCGTTGTTGACGTAGGTCCCGTTCGACGAGCCCAGGTCCATGACGAAGACCTGCCCGTTCTCGAACGAGAACTGGAAGTGCCGGCGCGAGACGCCGGGGGCGAAGACCTGGATCGCGTTCGCGGGGTCGCGGCCGACCAGCTCGCCGCCGCGAAGCGCGAAGGTCTGATCGCGGTTAGGACCGTTCAAGATCCTGACGCTCGGCATACTGCTCCCCCGCGTCCGCCTCTCTAGAGCACATACTCTAGCGTGGAGCCCTCGCGCGAGCGAGCCGGCTTCACTACACTAACCACGGGGAGGTTCCCGATGAGGCGTAGCGTTCTCGGTGCCCTCGTGGTCGGCGCGGCGGTCGTCTCGGCACCCTCGGCTCGCGCCGAGGTGAAGAACCTGAACGGTCAGACGGCTCCCGACCTCGGCAAGATCGAGCAGGCGGGCGGCGAGTCCGTGACCTCGCTCGGCGCCTTGAAGGGCAAGGTCGTCATGCTCGAGTTCTTTGCCACCTGGTGAGGCCCCTGTAATCGGGAGGCTCCCGAGCTCGACAAACTCTACAAGGAATACAAGGACAAGGGCTTCGTGCTCCTGGCGGTCTCCGATGAGCCCGTCGACAAGATCAAGGAGTTCGTGAAGAAGCACGGGGTCACGTACCCCATCATCTCCGCGCCGGAGGCGGTCAAGACGTACGAGATCTCCGGATTCCCCTCGAAGTACCTCGTCGCGCCCTCGGGCAAGGTCGCGGCGGGCGACCACTTCAACATCACCGCCGCCATGATCGAGGAGCAGCTCAAGAACGTCTCCTCGTATCCGCAGGCGGACTACTCGAAGAAGTTCGACGCGGCCCTCAAGGCGGTCAAGGCCGAGGACTACGGCAAGGCCATGACCGAGCTCCAGAAGCTCGAGAAGGACGAGGGCAAGGACGGCGAGAACGCCAAGGCCCTCGAGAAGTGGATCGACGAGACGGGCGCGAAGAAGGTCGCCGAGGGCGACGACCTCGCCTCCAAGGGCGAGGTCTTCTCTGCCCGCGACGACTACCAGGCCGTCTCGAAGAAGTGGCCCGCCAAGGCGGACTACGTGAAGCAGGCGACCGACAAGCTCAAGGCGCTCCAGAGCGACAAGGACGCCAAGCGGGTCCTCGCCCAGGAGAAGACGTACCTCCAGGCGGTCGAGGCCGAGAAGAACAAGGACTCGGACAAGGCGGCCAAGCTCTACGCCCAGTGCGCCAAGGGCGCCAAGGGGACTCCCTTCGGCGACAAGTGCGACGCCAAGGCGAAGTCGCTCGGCGGGAAATAGTCAGCGGAACCGGAGACGCTCGGCGGCCAGGCGTTCGAGAGAGATCTCGAACGCCCGGTCGGCGTGCGTCACGCTCGTGAGGTGGGCGTCGTCGTCGACCGTGGCCTTCCCCTGCTCGCGCCGGGCGCGGATCCCGAGGACCTTGAGCGCGACCTCCTCGCCCCGGGGCGTACGGGCGCGATACACGACCCCCATGCCACCCCGACCGAGGACGGCGAGGACCTCGTAGGGCCCGACCTTCACGACACCGATCATGGCGCGCGCCCCGGACCGGCGCCAAGCCCGTCACCTGAAGCGGAGACGCTCCGCGGCCAGGCGTTCGAGAGCCATCTCGAACGCCCGTTCCGGATTCGAGAGGCTGACGAGCTGCGAGGCGTCGTCGGTGTCGTCGTCGCCGAGCGCCTTCCTCGCCCGGATCCGGAGCGCGCGCGCCGACGTCTTCACGAAGTCGTTCGGGTCGTGGCCACGGACCAGGGCCGTGAGCCGCGCGTCCTGGTCGGCCGCCGTCGCGGGCTCGGCCAGGACGAGAGCGAACGGCTCCTGCTCGAAGGGAGGGACGCGCTCGGCGGTCACGTCCCGGCCGAGCGCGATCTCGAGGACGAGGACGTGGTGGTTCGCGAGCCTCTCGGAGAGCCCGGCGGCGCGCGCGCGCGCGACCTCGACCCGCGCCGCCTCGAGGGCCTTCTCGAGACCCCTCGACTGCTCGTCCGGAGGAAGCGCGAGCGCGACCTCGACCCACCGTCTCAGCTCCTCCCAGGCAAGGTGGACGAGGCAGCGCCTCACGGCGCGGGCCTCGTTCTCGTCGAGGGTGGCCGCCCTCGCGAGGCACGTCTCCCCGAGGCGTTCGGCCGCGGCGTGCCCGGCGTCGGAGTACATGAAGTCGCCGGCGACCGTGTAGCCGTGGAGCGCCAGGACCGGATCGGCCGCCTCGCACGCCTTCGCGGCCTCGAGGCAGCGATCGACGACGCGAGTGCGGCCCTGGCGCACCTGGTCGTGGATCGCGTTGGCGCTCCTGAGGGCCGCGTGGGCGACCGCGAACGACGGAGGGAGCCCGGGCATCTCATCGAGCGCGACGAGCTCGGCGAAGAACGGCTTCATGCCGGAGATGTTGGTCCGGACGAGCACATCCATCTCGAGGTAGCAATCGAGGGCGGCGGCCCGGCATTCGGACTCGAGGGGGGCGACCGCTCCCCGGACGAGGTCGGGCCGCCTCACGAGCGGCTGGAAGAGCCTGTCCACGGCCGCATCGTGCGGGAGATCGAACGTGAAGCCCTCCTCGACGAACCGCTCCGACGCGGCGAGGGCGGCGAGGAAGTCGCCGGCCGCGCCCCCGGGCTTCGCCGCGCGCAGGACCTCGAGCGCCCGCCGGTGCTCCTCGCGCGAGCTCGCCGGGCCGACGAGGACCGCGAGCGCTTCCAGCGTCGCGAGCTCGCGGCAGCCCGGGTGCTTCGCACGAGCGGCCTGGAGCTCGTCGAGCGGGAAGATCATGGCCTCGGGGACGAGAGGGGCGAGGAGCTGGCTCCGATCGTTCGACGCGGCGAGGACGGCGAGATCGCCCGGATCGGGCCGTCCACCGGCCTTGAGGCGCCTCGCGACCCCGAGGGGGTCGGGAGCGTTCCTCGGGACGGTCGGCTCGACCGGCGCGGGCCCCTTCGCGTCGGTCGATCGGGCCCCGAGGAGGAGGACGATCCCGATCCCGCCGAAGAGGAGGCCGCAGAGGAGGAGCGCAACCGCTACGCCCCGGCGAGCAGCGCTCGCCTCGGCGAGGAGCGCGGCCTCGAAGGCGACGCCATCGGGGAAGCGGTCGCCCGGGTCCGTCGCGAGCGCGCGCTCGAT
>Ga0070738_10008295_pt1 | contig 10042 bp, 4 predicted proteins | sample Coa_R2_2_FD_66446 | JGI IMG/M metagenome (GOLD analysis project Ga0070738, IMG submission 66446) | Surface soil microbial communities from Centralia Pennsylvania, which are recovering from an underground coalmine fire - Coalmine... | ecosystem: Environmental > Terrestrial > Soil > Unclassified ... | reverse complement strand
CCCAGGGGGCATCGGTCATCCTGGCGGCAATGGCGGGGCGGGCACGCGAAGTCGAGTTTCAGATGCAGCAGCAGGAGAAGCTGGCGGCGCTGGGCAGACTGTCGGCGGGCCTTGCCCACGAGTTAAACAACCCGGCAGCAGCGGGCAACCGGGCGGCTCAGCAGTTGCGTGACGCGATCGCGGCAATCCAGACCCGCCTGCTGAAACTCTGCGAAGATCTCTTCCCCGCCAGTCAGCGTCAGGCGCTCGTGACACTGCAGCAGGATGCCCTGGGCTATCTTGCGGCGGCACCCCGTCTTGCGCCATTGGATCAGAGCGATCGCGAGGATGCCCTGACTGACTGGCTGGATGATCATGCGATCGCCGATGGGTGGAAGCTCGCTCCCACCCTGGTCTCTGGTGGTATCAACGCCACTCAACTGGATAAACTCGCGCCGCAGCTAACGCCCGATGCTCTGGCTGAAGGCCTTTCCTGGTTGGCGGAAACGCTGACCCTGGCAGGGCTGGTGAACGAGGTTGAGCAAAGCACCAGTCGCATTGCGCAATTAGTCAAAGCGATCAAATCCTACTCCTACATGGATCAGGCTGCCCTGAAGGACATTGATCTACACGAAGGGCTGGAGAATACGCTGACGATCCTCAACCACAAGCTGAAATACGGCATCACGGTTCATCGTGAGTATGACCCCGCTGTGCCACGCATTTGTGCCTACGGCAGTGAACTCAACCAGGTGTGGACAAACCTGATCGATAATGCGGTCTATGCGATGGGCGGTAAGGGGGACTTAACGGTGCGCACGACGATCGACCATGACCAGGTTCTGGTTGCGATCGCTGACACCGGCACGGGCATTCCACCAGACATCCAGTCCCGCATCTTCGAACCGTTCTTTACGACCAAGGGGGTTGGTGAAGGCTCTGGCCTTGGGCTGGATATCGTGCGCCGTATAATTGTCAACCGTCATCACGGTGACATCCGCGTGACATCCAAACCCGGTGAAACCTGCTTTCAGATCTGGCTGCCCATCCAACCACCGGCCACGAATCAGGGATGAGTGTGGGAGCTCGGTTCGGGTGTCACGGCAAAGGTGAGAACCGTTTCATCCACTCCTTTTAGCTTTAAAGGGCTGAATTTGGTGATCTCGTCTTGCTCCAGATAGTCGGCAACGGCTGCCGACACCAAAATACAGTCAGGTTCCGCTGCCTCCTGAATCCGAGAGGCAATGTTCACACTGGGACCGATCGCGGTGTAGTCCGATCGCTCGGCACCGCCAAACATGCCCACGACTGCGGTTCCCTGATGAATGCCGCAGCGGAACTGCACCTGACTGATGCCTTGCTTCTGCCAGCGCTCGTTGAGTCTGTGCAGCGATCGCTGCATTTGACGGGCTGCTGCAATGGCACGGCGTACCTGCTCATTGGGCGTCATTTCCTCCGGCGAGCCAAACAGCGCCAGAATCGCGTCGCCCATAAATTTGTCTACGGTGCCGCCGTTGTCAAACACGGCACGGGTCATTTCTGCCAGATATTCATTCAGCAGTTCGGCGACCCGGCGCGATCGCAGCGTGTTGGACAGTTGCGTAAAGCCAATGATATCGCTAAACAACACCGTCACCATACGCGGTTCAGGACGCAGATCCAGCACCAGATCGCCCCGAGCGGCTCGCTGCACCAGCGATGGCGGCAAAAATCGTTTCAACACTGATTCCGTCAGGTACGTGTTGAGTTCGGCAACCCGCTGTTCGTTGGCCTTGAGTGCCAGCAGGTTACGCACTTCGGCCAGCAGTTCGCGATCGCTAAACGGTTTGGACAAATAAGCATCCGCGCCCTGCTCCACGCCTTCAATGCGGGTATCTTCATCCGCTTTTGCCGTCAGGAGAATGATCGGAATTCCCTTCAGGTCTTCGTTCTCTCGAATCATGCGGATCATGTCCAGACCCGACACCATGGGCATCATCAAGTCACTCACGATCAGCTGTGGACGATGGACTTGGGCCGTTTGAAATCCTTCCGAGCCGTTGCGCGCCGTCCACACGTGGTACCCTTGTTCGCGCAAAATGCCCGAAACATAGGTCCGTAGGTCTGGGTTGTCGTCCACAATGAGAATTCGAGCCGCATCCGATTTTACGAGTGGTGGAGCGATCATGCTGTCCCCTACGCTGGGTTCGTCCTGTAGCTCCATCTCGACATCAGCGAGTTCTACCAGGGCTCGACTGGGCTGCACTTCGGCTTGAATTTCAATCAACTGCTGAGGGGGGAGATGCGCCACCCCAGTTTGCAGCCAGACCGTAAAGGTCGTGCCCGTGCCATAGGTGGACTCCACCGAGATTTGTCCGCCGTGCAGTTCTACCAGTTCCTTGACCAGTGCGAGTCCCAGTCCGCTACCCTCATAGCTGCGATTGGCGGATCCCTCTGCCTGCCGGAAACGCTCAAACAGGTGCGGCATCTGATCGGGACGAATGCCAATACCCGTGTCACTGACTTTCAGTAAGCAGTGATCACCCGCTGGTTCCAGCGTCGCTGTGATGTTGCCATGCTCAGGTGTGAACTTCATGGCATTCGACAGCAGGTTGTACAACACCTTGTCGAATTTCTCCAGGTCTAAGTAAACCTGGGGACAGGTGGCCAGATGCGTTGTGAGGGTGATCCCCTTCTTCTCACAGTAGGGACGAAACGAATCGACCGTTTGACTGACGAAGTCCACCAAATCGCACGGGCGAAAGCTTGGCTGCATCCGTCCAGCATCCAGCCGCTGGAGGTCGAGCAGTTGGTTGACCAGCCGCAGCAATCGACGTGAGTTGCGCAACGCGATCGCCGACTGCTCATAGGTTAATCCCTGATTCTGGGCGATCGCCGACTCCAGTGGCCCAATCATGAGCGTTAGCGGCGTGCGAAATTCGTGGGAGATGTTTTGGAAGAACTCCGTTTTCTGCTGGTCTAGTTCCAGCAGTTGCTCTGCCTGTTGGCGAGTTTTCTGGTAGAGACGAGACTGGTGCACCGCGATCGCCGCCTGTACGGCCACGGCCTGCGCCAGCTCAATCTCCGATGACAGCCAGCGGCGGGGCTGGCGGTTTTGTCGGAGCGAGATGCTGCCAATAATCTGCCCATCCAAAATCAGCGGCACGACCAGCAAGGCCCGAGCCGGATTGCGAAACGGTTGTTCAGACACCGTCATCTCTGTGTCCTGGGTCAAATCATTGAGCACCACCGGTTGCTGGGTGAGGAGCAGTTGCTTCAGCACCGGATTGCCCTCGATCGGCACGGTGGACTGGGGCAATGGGCGCGCGATCGTCTCTCCCGTCAGCGGACGTGAAGAGGGACTGTACACAGGGTTGTTTACGGCGGCGGGATGCGTCGGCGCGTGGACACCAGGTACAGAAGTGGTCGCCCAGCCGGCATGGGCGGCATCGTGCAGTCCAACCAACTGAACAAACTCATCCTCCCGCGTCCACAGCGATAGGGCGCACCCATCGGCATGGAGCGCTTGCCCAAGCTGTTGCGTAATAGCGGCAAAAATCTCCTGGGGATCAAGACTGGAACGAATGGCAGTGGTAATCGTGTTGATCAATGCCTCACGCTTTGCCAGTGCCCGCACCTGCTCGTAAGTGCGCGCCTGAAACAGCGCGAGGGCGGCCTGGTCTGCCACCATGGTGAGTAGCTGAACTTCATCCTCCTGCCAGGTGCGAAGTTCACCGCACTGGTGGAGCGCCAATACGGCCATTAGCTCTTGCTGACAGACCAGAGGCACGATCAGGCTGGAGCGGATGCCCGTGTCGATGTACATCTGCCGTCGCTGCTGCACGTCGCGATCGCTCCCCTGGAGTCGATCGTCCGTCTCTACGTCCTGAATCACAGCGACTTTGTGGGTCTGCCAAACGGTTTGGGCCAGCGTGGATTTCAGTTTGCCGAGTTCCTGCCCCTCTGGGACGGTCGCCTGTTCGTTCACATACACAAACCAATCGTCATCCATACGCCCATCCTGGAATGGGCGGACGACGCAGCTGCTCACTTCCAGAACCTGACCGACGGTTTCACCAATTGTGTGCAGGATCTGACGATAGCTGAGGTCACTCCGAATCGTGCTGGTAACGGCATTGAGCAGCGATTCCTGACGGAGCGATCGGCGCAGTTCGCGGGTTCTGGCCTTTAGCAAATTGTGGGTATCGACTGCCTGCCGGACGACTCCTTTCAGCTCATTGTCATCCCAGGGCTTTGTGACGTACTTAAAGACTTTACCCGCGTTGATGGCTTCAACCAAGTCTTCAACGTCGGTGTACCCGGTGAGGATAATGCGGATCGTGTCGGGGTACTGGGTCGCGGTTAAGCTCAAAAACTCCGTCCCGCTCATCAACGGCATCCGCTGATCGGAAATAATGACCGCGATATCGCCTTCCTTCGCCAGGATGTCAAGGGCGATCGGTCCATTTTCGGCCTTTAAGACCTTAAACTCACGATGAAACGTGCGGTACAGCAAGTCTAAATTGTCTGGTTCATCATCGACGACCAGCAGTTTTGGCTTGTTGTGCGGTTGAACTTTCATGCACCGCTCTCCGGCTGTGAAGGCAGTTGAATAAGCAATTGTTGAGATGCATAGAAGCGTGGCAGCGCTAGTCTTGAAGCCCCCTGCTGACTAAGTTGATGCTCGTGTAGCACTGTATGTCGTCTACTGCTAATTGGTTCCTGCATGCCACTACTAAATTCAAAGGGATCACATCAATCAATATTGCTGTTCATGTTGGTTACCTCAGTCCTGGTCTTACCGCAGTCCCGGTCTGAAGTCCGCGGGTCTGAACATCAATATGGCTTAGCGCTGGACGAAGTGCTAGGCACGGTCCAACAGGGCAGCGCATCAAAGCGATTGGAGCTGTTGTCATACTCAAACGTAAGCCCTGTTCAACCCATTGATTAACCTTCACTAAGGTTGCCCCCAGTCACACATTGTCTAACTCCCACTCTTAACCTTCCCCGATAACGTTACTGCAATGAACCGAAACTGCAATGAACCGAAACGTTGTCAATCCTGACCTGTCGATCGAGCGGTGTCACTCCACGCTGAGCTAGTAGCGCTCAGCCCGGTCGATTGGCTGCCATCCGTGGATTGGCCACCATCCGTGTGATCAAGCGATACTGCTGCTTAACCGTACGCGGTCTGCACCCGAGATTTGCGGTTTAACGTCTACCTTGAGCCTGCGGTCTTGAGCCTGCGGTAACGACTGAAAGTGGAGCGCGATTGTTCGCTGCTGATCATTCGCTGCTGATCCTTATGTTAGAAGCGATCGCTGACGAACGCGATCGCACAGCCTTTATCGGGATACATTAACTGACTGAAACGTTTGATCAGCAGGTGCTACGGGAACAGTCCTTCTCTCACCGCCCGTAGAGCACGATCATGCTGTGAGGCTGGTCAGAGACTATAACACTGGGAGCCTTGCTCCACGATGTAAAATCAATGACCATGTGACAGCGCTTGTGCGACACCAGCGGTGCTCGTTATCAGCCCTAATGGGAGCACCTCGCCTCAATCCTAAGCGTACGGCTCCATCCGTACAGCATTCTTTAAGCTCAACGACGATGCACCTCTGTATCATGCTAGTTTTTCTAGCACAATTTTTCTACCTGTTCTGATATCTACGATGCGACAAATGGCGATCCGCACAGATTTGAATGCTAGACACCTATGCCTGTAGTCCACACAGGCCGTCATGCCTGTGACTCTTGGCCCAACCGCTGAATGGCGAAATTAGCCAAACAGATCAGGCATAATGTAAAAATGCAGGATGATTGATAAGCCAAAACCACCTGATTGCTTTGTTGACATAATTTATCGGTTTAATTCTGTTTAATTTGTGTCATTTCTGCGATTGGGGTCTATAACAATATTCGACATTTCATTTAGCTTTTATCAATCCTTTGTCCCTTCCGCCTGGAGTTTTCCCTGATCATGCGGTGTCCCTTCTGCCAATATACTGACAACCGTGTTCTCGAATCGCGCTCCGCGGAAGCAGGCCAGAGTGTGCGGCGACGACGGGAATGTTTGCGGTGCGAACGCCGTTTCACGACCTACGAACGCATTGAATTTGTACCAATTACTGTCATTAAACGCGATGGCGATCGCGAGTCCTTCGATCGGTTCAAGCTTTTACGCGGTATTGTTCGCGCCTGCGAAAAAACTGGGGTTTCCTCGGTGCAGCTCGAAAACCTGGTTGACGAAATCGAAACCGAATTACAGCAGCGAGCCGTTCGCGAAGTTCATAGTTACGAAATCGGCGAATTAGTGCTGCAAAGTCTACGCCACCTCAGCGAAGTTGCTTACATCCGATTTGCCTCGGTCTACCGCAAATTTCAGGGTATTAATGATTTTGTCAATACGCTGCACCATCTGCGCAGTGACGGTACCCCTGACCAGGCAGAATTAGGTCTGACATTAATCGATAGTGATCAGCTCAACGGTACGACAAACGAGGCAATCCTTTCGCCGTCACAGTCCCCCTCTTCGAGACATTAGCCAGTTTTCTATGGCGGGCGCTGGCGGCGCGATCAACGACTGGCGGCGCATGTGGCCGCAGGTGGGCATGATGTGGTTCGGTCAGTCTTAAGTGGGCGTGACTGACAAAGATTCGCTATGCTGTATAAGCACGGTCATTCGTGCACGAGTTCGCTCTCTGATTGAGGACTGCTATCGCTAGCTTGATCTGAAAACGTATTAAGACGATCGCGAAAGGTGTGTCGAGTGAACTTGATTAGGTTATGATGGTTCTTCTGAGCCCAATCTTGTCCCAATTTAACTCTCCTAGTTTAGCGCTCGGGGAGGTGTAGGTGTAGGCAGCACAATGACAGTGCGTATACATCGGCAGGAGGCAAACTTTTACGGAGATAACTACCAGGAAACGATTCGCATGGTCAATCAGGAAACGACAGAAATAGATGTTGGCTTTACCCACGAGGATTTTGCTGCCCTACTTGACAAGTACGATTACCACTTCAGTCCAGGGGATGTGGTCGCTGGAACCGTGTTTAGTCTTGAGCCAAGGGGCGCACTGATTGACATTGGCGCGAAAACGGCCGCATATATCCCGATTCAGGAAATGTCAATCAACCGAATTGATGGCCCTGAAGAGGTGCTGCAGTCGAATGAAACACGTGAGTTTTTCATTCTTGCCGACGAAAACGAAGATGGACAGTTGACTCTTTCCATTCGTCGTATCGAGTACATGCGGGCCTGGGAGCGCGTACGTCAGCTGCAGGCAGAAGATGCAACTGTACGTTCCAGTGTTTTTGCCACCAACCGGGGTGGTGCTCTGGTGCGAATTGAAGGTCTGCGAGGGTTTATTCCTGGATCGCACATCAGCACGCGCAAGCCGAAAGAAGATTTAGTGGGCGAAGAGCTACCGCTGAAATTTTTGGAGGTAGATGAGGAGCGTAACCGTCTCGTGCTGAGCCATCGTCGAGCGCTGGTTGAGCGCAAGATGAACCGTCTAGAAGTGGGCGAAGTGGTGATTGGTACTGTACGCGGGATCAAACCCTACGGTGCGTTTATCGACATCGGCGGTGTCAGCGGGTTGCTTCATATCTCTGAAATTTCGCACGACCATATCGATACGCCTCACAGCGTCTTCAACGTTAATGATGAAGTCAAGGTGATGATCATCGATTTGGATGCCGAACGGGGTCGGATTTCGCTCTCGACTAAGCAGTTGGAGCCAGAACCGGGCGACATGGTGAAGAATCCTCAGGTCGTGTATGACAAAGCGGAAGAAATGGCGGCTAAGTATCGTGAACAGGTACTGGCAGCCCAGCAGCCCCAATCGCCAGCTATTCCGGTGACGATTCCAGAGACAGAAATGGAAGAATTGCCCTCGGCGGCTGAGTAGTCTGCTTGATTGATTTTGTTATTGACGGTAAGGCCAGTTGGTTTACTGTTCGGAAAAAGGAGGGATTATCCCTTCTTTTTTTTTGCGATTCATCGTATGAGCTGTTGTGTCTTATGGGAGCAATTCTTTGGCAACCATTCAATGTAGCGGGGTTCAGTTTCATTCCATTCAAGCTGTACTGTTTGATAAGGATGGGACGCTGGCCGATTCTCAAGCTTTCCTGCGTAACGTGGGGCAAAAGCGGGCACGTCTGATTGATGCTCAGATCCCAGGGGTGCAGGAGCCTCTGCTCATGGCCTTTGGGTTTACTGGGCCAGAACTAAATCCGGCAGGACTGCTGGCGATCGGAACCCGCCTGGAAAATGAAGTGGCCGCGGCAGCCTACGTCGCTGAAACGGGCCGTGACTGGGTTGAGTCGCTCCATCTTGTGCGATCGGCTTTTGTGGAAGCCGACAAGGTGTTACAGCGTAAAGCCGACAGCACGCCCTTGTTTGAAGGGGTGCGTGAAACGGTACAAATGCTGGCAACGGCTGGGATTAAGGTGGGGATTGTCTCTGCCGACACTACTGAGAATGTGCGGGACTTCGTCGATCGCTACGATCTGGGCGATTGGATTCAGGTTGGACGGGGTATCGATCAGGGGCCTGGTAAGCCAGACCCAACCGTTTTGTATCAGGCGTGTGCTGAGTTCGGTGTGCCGCCGGAGACGGTGCTGGTGGTCGGTGACACGACTGCCGATATTGAGATGGCAAAAGCGGCCAGGGCCGCGGGCTGTGTTGCCGTCACATGGGGATGGACGTCACCCGATCAGCTCAGTCGGGCTGATGCCGTGATCGCACGATTGGCTGAGATTCAGATTTTAAAGCGTAGCTGATTCGGTAATTCCTCGCTGGCGATGTGACTTTTTTGGTGTCAGGTTCAGATGCTATAATCTGCAGACTGAATGCAACGCTACGCAGCTAATTGTACGCCGCTAATTGTCCACCGTCGTTTGCCAGAGAGGATTGACGCTTGGTCCGCCGCTATCTCTTTACTTCTGAATCTGTTACTGAAGGTCACCCCGACAAAATCTGTGACCAGATTTCCGACACAATTTTGGATACACTGCTGGCGCTCGACCCCACAAGTCGTGTTGCAGCAGAGGTGGTTGTTAACACCGGGCTTGTTTTAATTACAGGTGAGATTTCGTCGAAGGCCCAGGTGAACTACATTGACTTGGCACGACGAAAAATTGCTGAAATTGGCTACACTGGCGCAGATAGTGGTTTCTCAACCAATAGCTGTGCAGTGCTGGTAGCTCTTGATGCGCAGTCGCCAGACATCGCTCAAGGGGTGGACGCGGCCCATGAAGCGCGTGAAGAAGACAGCGATGAGGAACTCGACCGGATCGGTGCGGGTGACCAGGGCATCATGTTTGGGTTTGCGTGCAATGAAACGCCGGAGCTGATGCCGCTGCCCATTTCGCTAGCACACCGGATTTCGCGCCGATTGGCAACGGTACGAAAGACAGGTCAATTGCCTTACCTGCGCCCTGATGGCAAAACTCAAGTGACGGTTCTCTACGAGAATGATCGTCCGATCGGGATTGACACCATCTTGGTCTCAACGCAGCATACCGAAACGATCGGTGACATTACCGATGATGCGGCTGTGCAGGCAAAAATTAAGGACGATCTGTGGTCACTGGTGGTACAGCCCGTCTTTCTAGATATCGACATCAAGCCCGATGCCAGCACCCGCTTTTTGGTGAATCCGACTGGAAAGTTTGTCATTGGTGGACCGCAGGGGGATTCTGGCCTCACTGGGCGCAAGATTATTGTTGATACCTACGGTGGCTATTCCCGTCATGGTGGTGGTGCCTTTTCGGGTAAAGATCCTACAAAGGTCGATCGCAGTGCGGCCTATGCTTGCCGCTATGTCGCCAAGAATATTGTGGCGGCAGGTTTGGCCGAGCGTTGTGAAGTTCAACTGAGCTACGCGATCGGGGTGGCACGCCCAGTCAGCATCATGATCGAAACATTTGGTACGGGAACGGTGAGTGACGATCGGCTGCTGGAACTGGTGAAGGAGCACTTTGAGCTGCGTCCGGCTGGCATCATTAAAGCCTTCAATCTCCGTAATCTACCGAGAGAGCGCAACGGGCGATTTTACCAGGATGTTGCCGCCTATGG
>Ga0070738_10008294_pt1 | contig 10042 bp, 10 predicted proteins | sample Coa_R2_2_FD_66446 | JGI IMG/M metagenome (GOLD analysis project Ga0070738, IMG submission 66446) | Surface soil microbial communities from Centralia Pennsylvania, which are recovering from an underground coalmine fire - Coalmine... | ecosystem: Environmental > Terrestrial > Soil > Unclassified ... | reverse complement strand
TTACCAATTATTTCGCAAAGCAAAACTTTAGTCATCGAAACGTGGCAACCAGGTTTCTCTACTGCTTCCACTGCCGACAGCCCTGCAATCCCAGCGCTGGATCATGACGGTAAGCCGCTTCCGCAACCCAGACCGTAACGTCACGCTGCGATGAAACCCAGTAAATATACTCTGCACTCGGGTTGTAATTGACACCGACTCGGAGGTTTGAAAAGTCGTCCTCGCAGATTTCAAAGCCGAGACGAACGATAATTTGGGCAACCAAACATTCCGGCGTATCGCTGTCTTCGCCAGAAATATCTCTTTCCTGCCAAAATTTGTCGAGAAACTGCTTGAGCACCGGCAACATGCGTTCCGGCGTACCGCCGCGACTGGCGTAAATGATGGCAGGATTATCGGCTACGACAATGTGACAAGGGTGAGACATATAGAGCTAACGATTGAGCGTGATTTAACTGAAAATAGGCCAATGCCAGACGCTAAAGGGCTGAAAAATGCGCGTTATCACGGTTTTAGTTACCGCTGGGTTGAGGAGAAGATAGCAACACCTTCGCCAAGTTCCCTGAAAATCAGCATTCAGCAACCATGTTCGGCTGTATTCCACGCATAACCCAAGATTCCAGACTCAAAATTATAGACGCCTGGATGAAGCCTTGCGAAGCGCAACTACACCTAATTGCACGTTACTGCGTTCTCAAGTTTCGATCTGGACTTCAGACTTTATCAGCGCAACGGCTCTAACGATTAAATGTCGTTGGGATCGCGGTTCAAATATTGCTGAGCCAGAAGTTTCGTCAATTCGCAATTCCTCATTTTTCGCCTCGAAATTCCAGGACTGACGCGTGAGCCTTTTCTCATCTCTCTTTGAGCAGGCTTTTAGAGTTTCAACCCGGTCAAGGGTAACAAAGAGAGTCGTAATTTCACGCGTTACCGTGTACGTGTTAAACGCCTTCAAGTCATAAGCCCTTTTGAGCACTCTCTGAGATCAGTTCATGCTACCCCACACTCTCGCTCAATCAGCTCCAAACCATTCAGACCTGACGCCTAAAATTCTGGAGTCTCGTGACCAATATCGTTCCTGCCATGTTTGTCTGCCAGGAGAAGATTACCGCGTTGCAGCCGTAGCTGTCGATGACCAGTACTACAGCCTGGTGAAAGTTGTCAAAGACTACCCACGATCGCTGGAGATTGCTGGTCGCTTGACGGCAACGGGCAAAAAGGCAGTCATCACCAAGCTTGCCAAAGGGTATGCGATCTGGCGGTTGGAACCAGATGCTTATACGGACTCATGCCCGCGATCGCCATCCCGCTCGTTGACTCAGCCCATCGGTCTACCCATTAAAATTCTCGAATCTTCAAGCGAATACAAGCTTTGCCACATTAGAATATCCGACTTGGATCAGCGCTTGGCGGCTGTAATCGTTGACGGCAGCTATTATGGGCTATTTAAGATCGTCACGACCCAACAGCAAGCACTACTTCTCGCCGGTAAACTACAGCGCAAGGACGAACGTGTTGTCATTACCAAGACATCGCAGGGATATGCCCTTTGGGTTCTTGAACCCGATGCGATCATCTGCGAAAACTAATTGCGTGCGTGATGAATGATTTCAAAGAGCGGTCGAGTGCCTGACACTCGACCGCTCTTTTGATTGAGATTCAATGTAAGCGGCCGGCGGCGATTGGTCTCGCAAAAGGTAAGCGCTGGCACCTCACCTTGATGATTTTGGCCAGTCTCACCAACCCAGCAAAGGGTAATAATTGGACTTGGCAGACTCAGGTAACCCTGCAATCGCCCACCGCTGGCAGACTCACTTTGACTAGTAAGTGGAGTTCATGCTTCTGGAGGCCTGGGGTGCGGTATTTAAGCTTGCCTGAACGTCAGGCGGCAAAATCACCTTATTCACCGCATGGATGACGCCATTCTTGGCTTTGATGTCTGGTTGAATCACCTGAGCATCATTCACCGATACAGTGCTGCCGTTGGTCTGAATGTTCAATGCGGAACCTTCAATCGACTTCACTGAACCGGGTTTAATCTGACTGGAATCAACCTCGCCTGGGAGTACGTGGTAACTCAGAATCTTGATCAGCGTTTTACGGTTTTCTGGTTGCACCAGCTTTTTGATCGTACCTTCTGGCAGTGCTGCAAATGCCGCATCGGTGGGGGCAAAAACAGTGTAAGTGCCATCGCCTGCTAATTCACGGCTCAGGTCACCGTTGCGATCGGCCACCCGTAATAGGGAATTGAAGAGCTTAAAGGAGTCACTGCTCTGGACGATCGCATCAATGCTCAAGGCCGCAGAGTCCTTGGGTACAGACACCTGTGACTGAGACGACTCAGGCAGCGTCGTGTCCGAAGGCTGAGTCAGCTGAGTTGGACGCTGCGGTAATGGTGCGGCCTCAACCGCAGGGGACGCCTCAGAGGGCATCGGCTGCATCGGCGGTTGGATCTGGCGATCACTACTCGACGACGATGCTGAACTGGGAGAGGGCTGGGCAACCGCCGCCAGACCAAGACCAGCACTGATACCGACAACACTCATCACATTGGCAAGTAGCTTTAGTGAATGGTTCACAACAGGCTCCTTGTTACAAAAGTTAACTACAACACCTTAGCGGTCAGTCAAAATGTCAGCCACCTTCAAAAGGCGTACGTCTCCAGACAGATTTAGCGATGGATGATGGCCGTCAGCGATATAATCCAGTCCGTGAAGCGCATCTGGTACATTTTCTCTTCGCACCCACACGCGGGGATGACGCCGCCCTCCGCTGAATGGGCAGAATGACCTTGCGCGGCCAGTCTCAATGTGATCCAAAATCCCACCTGCCCTTACAATCAGATCGCATTGCTAGCCGTGTATTACCAATGGTTGAATTTCCCCAAACGCTGGAAGCCGCGATCGCGCAAGCCCAAACTGCCACCCAGGCCGCGATCGCGGCTGGGTATACGCGACTGCAGGTAGACTTACTGTTGCCAGAGCTAAAGCCGATGCCTGCGGCATTTCAATACTTTCCCGTGTTCAGCGATGCGGGTGCCCATCTCAAAGTGTTTTTCACCGATGCTGGTGCTGCCGCCCTGGCCCGACGCGATTGGGGTGACATTCCCCATCCGATCTGTAGCCTGGACGTTGCCGGTTCCCGACAAACCACCCCTGTATCAGAACTAGTCAGTCCTGATGATCAGCTATTTTTGTTTGTCGCGCCCTCGTCAGTTGAAGTCTCACCCGTTGAGCAGGTATGCACGGCTGCTGGCGATCGCCCCGTAGTGCTATTTGCGCCCCGATTGGAAGATATGGGAACTGTGGGGATCGGCTATACGGCGCGTAAAATTCGCGAACGGTTTCTGAACACCTTCGAACCCTGCTACTATTTGCGTCCCCTTGATGGCGCAGCATTATTGCGCTGCTATCCCTCTCCCTGGCAAGTGTGGCTCGAAGGCGACGACACCTATACGCTGATCGCAGAAGAACTTCTAAAACCCGATTCCGAAAAGATCACCGAAATTCTGACTCAGGTGGGTGGTGGGCAACCAGTACCAAAGCGTAGCTTTATTGCAGAGATGCAGCGGTTTCTCAAAGCCCTGGGGCAATGATCCAACTCCAGCTTTAAGTGATTTCCAGACCTCAGCCATCCTTCCACGAAACCCGAATCAACGAAACCGATAAAGGTTTAGTGAACTCTCAGTCATGGAATGTAAGCTTTAATACGTGGTATGGAAAACGCTGAAAAAAACAGGGCATAATGGGTTCAGTGATTTATATCACTAACCTTTACAATGTTCTGTCAAGTACTTGCAGTGTCTAAGAATTGACACCGGCATACTGACTGCGAGATCATTTAGGACTAAACAGAAGGCGATCGCATGAGTGAGATTAGTCATCGTCGCATCATCATTGGCGATGTTCACGGTCATTACGAAGGGTTGATGACTCTGTTAGACGCGATCGCACCCAATACAGATGATCAGATTTACTTTTTAGGGGATTTAATCGATCGAGGGCCAGATAGCGCTAACGTGCTTAAATTCGTGCAGCAGAGTGGCTATCAGTGCTTGCTGGGTAATCACGAACAGCTTTTACTCGACGCGTTTCCAAATGGTCGGATTTTTCACCCCGCGCTGCAGGCATGGCTCTACAGCGGTGGACGAGCAACGGTTGCCAGCTACGGCGATAACGGGATCTTGATCGACCACATCGAGTGGCTCAAGACACTCCCCAAGTATATTGACCTGGGCGATTTGTGGTTAGTGCACGCCGGTGTCCATCCCAACCTCCCCATCGAAGCCCAGACAACCCAAGAGTTTTGCTGGATTCGAGAAGAGTTTCACAGCATTGCCAAGCCCTACTTTCCAGACAAGTTGATTATTACCGGTCACACGATTACCTTTACGCTTCCCAACGTGGCCCCGGGAGAGTTAGCACGTGGTCACGGTTGGTTAGACATTGACACAGGCGCTTATCATCCCAAAAGCGGTTGGTTAACGGGTTTAGATATGACCAATCGCCGTGTCTATCAGGCCAATGTATTCAAGCGCGTTGTTAGAATGCTGCCGTTGGACGAAGTGGTGACAGAAATCGAACCCGCTCAGGTGCTAACCCATCGGCAGGCGCTGTTTCTCTAATTTCAGGAAGAATAGAGCCAGTCTCATAAATCTGCTCATCACAAGTGAATAACATCAAAACCGAATAACAGGGGCGTTCCGTAGAATGCCCCTGCAAGTATAGATCTGGTTAGAAAACCCGGTTTTGGTCAGACGGCTGAGGACAAGCCAGCCGTGGCAACATGCAGTTTGAGTCGGTGTGTTGACGCGCCTTTGTCGTATTAGGCATGGTAGAGACGATCGCCTTATCGACCACACCCTCAGGCGTAGCAAGATGACGGCCCGTGCCTTGTCTCTCTAGGAGAGCGACCGCACCCGTGCTTTGTAGGCAACCGTATCCAGACCAGCACCATTGGCCATCGCGGGTTCAACCATCTGTTTTAGCCGAGCGACGCGATCGGCCGTAGCCGGGTGCGTACTCAAGAAGGTTGGCGGTGAAGGCTGGTTTAAGAGCTTACTCATGAATGCAGGGGCTGCCGACTCCGCATAGCCTGCCCGACCCATCATAGCGATGCCAGATGCATCGGCCTCATACTCAGCATTGCGGCTGTGGGGACGGGTCAGCGCCAGAGTCGTACCCAGATTAATCAACGCGTTGCGATCGGCCCCAGCAAGGGTCGCAATACCTTGTAGCGTCGCCTCTTCCTTCAGTTGATTTACCAGGTGTCGATGGACGATGTGGCCTGTCTCATGTCCGAGCACGCTCGCCAATTGAGCCTCGTTGTCAGCCGTTTTCATCAACCCAGTTGTAACGTAGACAAACCCACCCATCGTCGCAAAGGCATTGACGCTCTTATCTTCCACAATCTGATATGTATAGGGGATGCTTGTGCGACCGCTTTTAGCCGCCAATCGCTGTCCAATCTGGTTCACATATTGGTTTAGCTGTGGGTCACGATACATCCGAAACTGACGCGTAATTGTTTGGTCGTTCATCTGTTTGCCTAGCGCCACTTCCTGCTTATCGGAAAGGCTGGCAAGCTGGATCACCTGAACACCACTGGGAATCAAGCGAATAATATCGCCCAAGGAAAAGGCGCGAGCCATAATCGGTTGGCTAATTCCAAGCCCGATCGCAACAGTGAGCGAAATGAGCGGGTAAAGCCAACGGTGCGATCGACGAGATAATGACAAAAGCTGCTTCAGCATAACAGGGGTCGCTGCGAAGGAAAAAAGAGAAATAGTGCCCGAGAGAGTGATTGCTAGGGCCGCCTCTAACGCTCGTGCCAAGAGTTAGCACAGCACGACTGACGCCACTACGATACCTGGATCGTCGGATAAATTTAATTGTAGGAATGCTGGATGTTGAAAACAAATCATTGTTCTCAACTTAGCTCCAAAATTCCCTGGACAATTGCGCTCCTAACTCCGGATGACCACTAAAATCCAGATTTTGTTCCGCAAATGCCTACTACACATTCGTTGAAAGCGCTAGAGTTAAAGGTATGGGCGATAACAGTACAGGCTATAAAATTGTTAGCGATAATCGACAGGCTCGCTATCTATACGAAATTCTGGAGACTTACGAAGCCGGCATTGAGCTGATGGGCACAGAAGTCAAATCAATCCGGGCGGGCAAAGTCAACTTGAGAGACGGCTTTGCGCTCGTTCGCAACGGCGAAGTTTTGCTGCTCAATGTGCAGATTTCGCCGCACCAAACCACGAGCCAGGTTTTCAACCACGACCCGACTCGTACACGGAAGCTACTGTTGCACCGCGAAGAAATCCGTAAACTAATTGGCAAAGTTGAGCAACAGGGTCTAACGCTGGTACCGCTGAAAATGTATATGAAGCGTGGCTGGGTAAAAGTTGATCTGGCCCTGGTACGCGGTAAAAAGCTGCATGACAAACGTGAGTCCATCAAAAAACGTGAGGATGAACGTAGCATGCAGCGGGCGCTGAAAAACTTTTAGGGGCGCGATCGCGTCACCTCATACCTCTGGGGCTTCCGCTTCAGGGCTGTAATAGCTGGCAATGAGAGCGATCATCAGCCACCAGAGCGTGTTGACCTGGGGACGGTACCAGACCGTGTCCACAAAGCCGTGACTCAGCAGACCCAGTAACGTGGCGATCGCGCCCATCAACCAGAACCCATCTCGATTCCGGGCTAATCGCAGCCGCTGTATCTGCTTCCAGCCCACGTTAAACGTGACCAGCAGCAGCCAGAGAAAACAGGTCAGCCCAACCACCCCCGTTTCAACGGCAATTTCCAAAGGAATTGAGTAAGCGCTGAGCGCCGTAAATCGCGGCCGCTGGTAGATGGGATAGATTTTGTTAAAGGCAACGTTACCGGGACCAATACCCAGGATTGGGCGGTCTCGAATCATCTCAATGACCGCTGACCATACGTTCATCCGGAAGTTGTTACTGCTGTCATTGCGGCCCACAAAAATACTGCTGACGCGATCGCGAAACGGTTCGATCACGAGGACGCCTAAGACAATCACAGCGGCGATCGTGCCTAACCCAATTGGTAACGCTAATGTTCGCCAGAACCGGGGCATGTACAGACTCCACCAGTGGAACAGCAGGATGACGAGCACTAACATCATGACGGCAAAACCAATCCAACCGCCCCGGCTACCTGTGAAATATAGACAGGCAGAGTCAACCGCTACCATCGTCGCAGCCAGTAGTTTCGGCCCCCAGTGACGCCACACAAAAAAGGCCATCAGGCTTAGCGCGATCGCGGGCAATAAATAAGCCGCCAGCAGATTCGGATTGCCCAAATAGCTGTAAACACGAGGCTCTTTGGCTGAGGGTGAGGTTGGGTCAACCCACGTGGCCAGGGCCGCTACCCCCGACATTTTTTGCTGGATCCCGTAAACGCTTACAGCCAGTGCGGCATGTAGGTAAATCGCAATGATCCAGGAGCGGATCCGGGGCGATCGCAACACCCGCGCCATCAGCGCAAACAGGATGAGATACAGCGTTAACTTGCTTAACCCGGTGAGTGCTGCCCGTTTGACGGGGGACAGCCCGGTGGCAACCGCAGAGATACTCCAGTAGAGCAGCACCAAAAAATGAATTGGCGTTGATAATGGGGATGCACGATAGGATTGGGCCAGATTTTGCCAAAAATTACGGGTTGGCTGGAATTCTGGTAATCCCGGACTCAAGCTGCCAGCATCGCTCCCGTTATCATCCGAGACGGTCAGCAATAGCCAAAAGCCTGCACAGGCAGTCAACAGCACTGCAAGAGAGCTTTTATCATCCGAGACAAACGGCGCGATCGCAAACACTAGCCCAACCAACGCGGCTCCACCAAGATCGCCCCAGCGCAGCATAAAACTACTCTGTCGCCAGCGTCGGAGTGGATTGAGTAAGCGATTTAGATAGCTGGCACTACGCCACTGCTGGAGCGACAGCGTTGATAGCGTTAGAGATTGCCAGATGGAGTTCATAGGTGCCAGTTGCTAAGATTGCCTCTGGTTATTTTAAGGGGACAGCGTTGTTTTTTCGTTTTTCGTTTTGCCTTTTTAAGGAGAGAATGCCACAGCATCGGACGGCTATTGGGTCGATCCGGAAACGACAGGGAGACAGGTGTAGTTACTTTAGAACGAGGCAGACAAGCAAAAACTTTTTACAATAGAGATCGGCAGGTGCTCCTGCGAGCAACCAGTCAAATCAGCGAGACCCTCGTTCACGAAAGCTCGGATTGATGCACCGCCGATTTTTGGCTCTCCTCTCGATTAATGACCCTGGAGCGTAACCAATGGCACAACGACTCAAGCGGTGGGAATCGCCTCGTCGCGAAGGACGAAACGATAAAGGCAAAGGTGGTACGGCTCGCCAACGCCAGCGCCGTAAGCAATTTCAAGCCCTCCGGCAAAGATTGAAAGACCAGTCCGACAGCCAGAGCAACAATCAACAGTCCAAAAAACGGGACGGCATTAATACCGCCCCGTTTTTTTTGGCAATTGTGTCGGGTGTCGATCGCCATTATCACCATCAGGCTGCCAGCATCGAGTTCCCAAAACGTCCCAGAGTCAGCGCTTAACCGATTGCGGGACTCAAGACTGATCGCCAGCCTCAAGCGTTTCGCCCAACACGTTGTTAACGGCAGTATTTCTCAATACAACGGACAAACATTTCGACACCCATGCCCAGGGCTGTTTCGTCAAAGTTAAAACGGGGATGGTGATGTGGGTAAGCAAGGTCTTTGTCAGCGTTAGCAGAACCGAGAAAGAAGTAGCAGCCGGGAACCGCCTGTAGGAAAAAGGACATATCTTCTCCCCCCATCGTTTGACATTCTGGTACAACCCCAAGGGGTGATTCAATCACCGTTTCAGCCACCGATCGCACCAAGTTGGCCATGCGTTCATCATTGATGACTGGCGGGTAAAGGCTGTAGTACTCCAGGCTATAAGCTGCGCCGTGACTCTGACAAACGCCGCTGATAATTTGCTCTAACCGTTGCTTAAAGAAGCCATCAAACTGGGGGCTAAAGTAGCGCACTGTCCCGCTCATTTGTGCTGTTGCCGCAATGACATTATGGGCAGTGCCAGCATTGAGTTTCCCGACTGTGACCACCGCTGACTCAAGGGGATCGACATTACGTGCCACGATCGTCTGAAGCATCGTCACAATTTGAGCGGCCACGACGATGGAGTCGATCGTCTGCTGCGGGATGGCACCGTGCCCCCCTTTGCCCAAAATGGTGCAGTTAAACAACTCAACAGCGGCCATTAACGCACCACTGCGAATGCCGATCGTGCCTAAGGGCAGGTTATTCCACAGGTGTAGTCCAATTATGGCATCAACATCCGGGTTCTTAAGGACACCCGCCTCAATCATCGGCTTGGCTCCGCCGGGGCCTTCTTCAGCGGGCTGAAAGATGATTTTCACCGTACCCGCAAAGTCGGGCCGATGCTGGGATAGGTAGCGTGCCGTCCCAAGGGCGATCGTGACGTGTCCATCGTGCCCACAGGCGTGCATCACCCCGTCATGCTGCGATCGATACGGCACATCGTTTTCTTCTTGAATCGGTAGCGCATCCATGTCAGCACGAATACCCAGCACAGGACCAGGGCGATTGCCCTTGATCACGGCTACAATGCCGGTTTGGGCAATCCCCGTTTGATGCTCAATGCCCCATTCCTGCAACTTTTGGGCAATGAACGTCGCCGTGATCTGTTCACGAAACCCTAATTCTGGCCGTTGGTGTAGCTGCCTGCGCCACTCCACAAGGTCGGGCTGCAAGGCCTGAATGTCCACACGAATGCGAGAGGTGTCCACCGGATGTGGCGTTAATGGGATTGAAACCATAGTGTTTGCTGTACCGCTTGAAGAAAACCGATCCATTCTGAATGAATGGCCACGGGCATAGTCTTACTCTAGCGATTTTGACCAACGCGATAAATCACGTCCTTGAAATCACGGCCCCGGTGCGTCAATCGTTAGAGTCAGCGACAACGAGGCTCAGGATCTCGCGAGCAG
>Ga0070738_10008293_pt1 | contig 10043 bp, 6 predicted proteins | sample Coa_R2_2_FD_66446 | JGI IMG/M metagenome (GOLD analysis project Ga0070738, IMG submission 66446) | Surface soil microbial communities from Centralia Pennsylvania, which are recovering from an underground coalmine fire - Coalmine... | ecosystem: Environmental > Terrestrial > Soil > Unclassified ... | reverse complement strand
GGGCTCCAGTCCCCCGGACCCTCCCGACCCGCCCTCCTGGCTCTGCCGCGAGGGAGGGGACGGATTCACCGCAGAGACCGCCGAGACCGCCGAGGAAAACGCCGAGGAGACGACCGGGAGCGAATTGGGCTCCAGTCCCCCGGACCCTCCCGACCCGCCCTCCTGGCTCTGGCCCCATCTCCGCGGTCTCCGCGGTGAACCTCGGGTCTCCATCACGACGGTCGCCGCGGTCAGGCCCGTGGGACCACGGTGGGGATCGCCGAGACGTGTCGGAATTCCCGAGGCCGAGGCTGTCGGCAGCCCGTGGGACCCGGCGCCGGGAGAGTCCGCCGCAAATCCCCGAGTTCGACGGGCCAGAGCCGGACCTGGTGAACGGCGGCCAAAGCATACCAGGGGACACAGCGAATAAATCAGGAGACGGCTGCTCTGCGGATCGTGGTGTTTCTTCGCTACGTCCCCTTTTCCCAGCTTGGATCCCCGGACTGGTCCCGCGGCCTGCTGCCTCTTGATCGCCGGATTCGGGGGTGAGATCATCCGCTCTGTCCCTGCGCGACGATCGGAACCGGGGGCGGCACTGCGATGACCACACGACCGGTCGGCCGGCGTTGGTATCAATTCTCCCTGCGGCGGCTCCTGCTGGTCCCGCTGATGCTCGCCCTGGCTCTGGTCCCGGTGGCGTGGGTGAGCCGAGAACGGCGGCAGTTGCTTCGCGCCCGCGACGAGGCGCTCCGCGCCGTGATCCTGGCCGAACGCTACCGCGCCGAACTCAAGCGACGAGAGGCCGCACACCCGGCGACGCCCCGCCCGGCCGATCTTCCCGGCGACGAGGCGCCGCAGTCCGCCCGGCCCGCCGGCGACTCGGCCGTCATCGAGCAACTCCAGCGCGAGAACGCGGAGCTGAAGGCGACGATCCAGCGACTCCGCCGCGAGGTCGAGCGGCTCGAGGCCGGGGTGCGGCGATCCTCATGAGGAGCCTGCGACCCCGCCCACGCTCGGCTCGAAGCGGCGTCCGATCCTTGGGCTGGGCGGCGCTGTTGGCCACGAGCCCGGATCGGACCCGCGACCCCTCGGATTCGTACCCCCCGGCACGGCGGGCGTTAATATTCTAACAGCGCCCCCTTGCTTGGGGCCGGCATCGCGATTAAACTCCCAATGACGTTAATCAATTAACGGAGAAGGCGGACACACCCTTGAGCAAGTCGTCGATAGAGGGGTAAACCATGAGCGAGTGGTGGAATCCGTCCGGCTGGTGGGCCTGGGGGGCGCTGGGGTTTGGTGTGGACACAGCCTTGAAAGCGACGGCCTTGCTCCTGCTCACCTGGGCTGGGCACGCGATCCTGGGCCGGCGGCGGGCGCTGGCCCGATCGGCGCTGTGGAACGGATGCCTGGCCGGACTGCTGGCGCTGCCGGTGGCCAATCTGGCCCTCCCCCGGTTGCCGATCGGGCCCATCATCCCGTCGTTCGCCGGCGTGCCGGTCGTCGCGAACGCGATCGATCCGGCTTCGGGTGTTGCGACGATCTCCACCCCGGGGAGAGACTGGGGGACAGCGCCACCTGCCGGGGCGGTCGCGGAACCGGGGACCGGGGTCTCCGGGCCGATGGTGTCCTCGGCGGGACCGCCGCGTGCCGGGGAGCAGACGACCTGGAGCGTCACCGCGCGTCGCCTCGACAGGGGTCCGGGCGGATGGGAAGATCGGCTCATGGCCGGGACGCCGCATTCCAGCCGGCCGGCGTGGCCTCTGGTGGTCCTGGGGGCGTATGCCAGCCTGACCGGGTTGCTGGGACTCCGGCTGGCCCGCTCGCTGGGCGCGGTCCGGAAGCTCCGGCGCGCCGCCAGCCCGGTCGCGGCCCCGGCGTGGATCCAGGGCCGCGATCGCTGGGCGAGCCGGCTCCGCATCCGGCGGCGCGTGGCCCTCCGGGAATCCGATCGCGTCGCGGTTCCCGTCGCCATCGGCACGATCGTCCCGGCGATCATCCTGCCGCGGTCGCTCGTCGCCCACGCCACGGCCCGCCAGGTCGACGCGATCCTGGTGCACGAGCTGGCCCACATCCGGCGCGGGGATTATGCGTGGAACCTGGCGCGGAACGCCGCACAGGTCGTCTACTGGCCTCACCCCTTGACCTGGCCCCTCGGCGCGACCTTGAGCGGAGTGCGGGAGCAGGCGTGCGACGACCTGTGCGTCGGCGCCCTGGGTGGATCCGAGCCCTACCGGGCGGTCCTGCTCGAGGTGGCGAGCGGCCTGGTGCATCGCCCCGGCCCGGCCCTGGGTCTGGCCATGGCCCGGGCCACGGGCCTGCGTCGGCGGCTGGCCCAGATCGACGGCAGCCCGGGCCGCGATCGCTGCCTGGCTCGACCGGCGCTCCGCTGGGCCTGCCTGGCCTGCGCCCTGATTCTCGCCTCGCTCGCGGGCGCGACGCGATTCTTGCGCCATGCCAGTGCCGCCCCTTCCCGCTCAGCCGCCGACGAGCCCCAGGTGAGCCGCGCGGCCGGAGAGCTCACCAAGTCGGCAGCCAAGACCCCGTCCGACTCGACCTCCCCGGCGGTTGGGGAGCGACCCGCCTTCGAGGTCCTGGTCGTGGATGAAACGACGAGCCGCCCCATCGCCGGCGCGACCGTCCGCGCCTACCTCGACCCCGCTGAGACCTGGTTCACGACCGCTGCGGATGGGATCGCTCGCGGCCTGCGACCCAACTCCCTGGAGTACCTCGTCACCATCGACGCCTGGGCCGACGGCTACCAGTCGAAGCGACAGAACTGGTCGAATCAGACGGGCTCGCCATACCAGCCACTCCCACAACGGGTGACCTTTGCATTGCAGAAAGGCGAGCTGACCGTCGGCGGCCGGATGGTGGACGAGGCCGGAAAGCCGATCGCGGGAGTTTCCCTCAAACTCCAGGGCATGCGCCAGGACGCAACGCGCCTGGCGTTCTTCGACCTGCCGGCGCGCACTGACTCCGACGGCCGGTGGTCGTCGAGCAGCATGCCGAAAGACTTGAGCGATCTCGGGATGTGGGTCCACCATCCCGACTTCCTACCGCCGGTCTTCTCTGGCAATGAGGCCGATCGAATCCGACGCGTGGGAGAGCTCAAAGCGCGGACACACGTCATCACGTTGAAGCGCGGCGTGCGGGTCGAAGGGCGGGTCCTCGACGACAAGGGGAAGCCGATTGCGGGGGCCTCGATCCGGCGGCCCATGCGGCTGGGCATTTCCACCCATCCCTCGGGAGAGACCGGCGCCGACGGCCACTTCGTCCTCCCGTCGGCTTCCCCCGCGGGAGAGTCCCTCACGCTACTGGCCGTTGCCGACGGTCGCGCTCCCGAATTGAGGACAATCAAGCCCGAGGCGGGGATGAAACCACTGGAGATCCGCCTCGGCCCCGGCCAGACGATCCGAGGCCGGGCCCTCGATACCCAGGGCCGGCCGGTCCGCGACGCGTGGGTGACCGCCGGGAAGTGGCGCGATTGGTCCTATTCCGAGATTCTGACGGTCACCGGTGCCGACGGCCGCTTCACCTGGCACTCGGCACCCCCGGACCCGATCCAGATTCACCTGTCTCGGCGGGGATATCGCGGCGATTCCCTCGTCGTCACCGCGGGTCCGACCGAATACACCTGGAAGTTTTCCCCGATGAACTCGGTGGAGCTCCGGGTCACCGACGCCGCGACAGGCGAGCCGATCAAGCGCTTCGAGATCAACAAGGGTCGTTTCGACGGCAAGGGAGGCTTTACCTGGGATGCGTCGAAGACTGCTCTCGACCGGCATCGCAGAACGCATCTCTTCGGTCGTGGCTTCCTCAACCTCGACCCACCGGCATTCGCCTGGCGGTTGCTCGTGACGGCCCAGGGATATCGGCCGATGGAGACGCGCGTCATCGCCAAGGACGAGGGTCTGGTCCGCCTGGAGCTGAAGCTGACCAGGCGCCCCTTTGGAGAGCAAGGCTGCCCCTCGGGAATCGTCGTCGACGAAGACGGAAGGCCGATGGCGGGGGCCGAGGTCATGATGGCCACGACTTCGCAGGGGGCCAGCCTCAACGGGGATTCCTGGTGGTCCGGGCAAGGAACTTACTCCTGGTCGGGAGCCGGCACAGTTGTCACCGATTCGCAGGGGCGATTCACGTTCTCGCCGACCGAGGAACCCTATCGGCTCGGGGCCGTCCACCAGGCCGGCTACGGCGAGGTGGACCAGGAAGAGCTCGAGCGAACGGGGCGGATCACCGTCCACCGCTGGGGCCGGGTCGAGGGTCGGGTCGTGCGCGGCGGCAAGCCGCTGGCCCGGGTCGGGGTCCGGCTCTCCGACGATGCCCCGCCTCTGCGGCAAGGTGCACTCGCCATGAGCACTTTGACGAATACGGACAGCGACGGCCGGTTCCTCTTCGAGCGGGTCAAGCCCGGGCCGATGGAGGCGCGGATCGAGGAAAACCGCGTCTTGACGGATCGTGCCTTCTTCGAGGTGCTCCCCGGTCAGACCGCGCGGGTGACGATCGGCGGCGTAGGCCGGGCGGTCGTGGGACGCGTCGTCGTCCGCGGCACGCCCGCCCTGATCGGATCAGCCACCGCCAGGGCGTTCCTGACGCTCTCGACCGACAAGCCGCAAATCCCCTATCCCCCGGGGCTCAGTCGCGAGGAGCAGATCGCCTGGACGGCCCGCTGGTGGCTCTCGCCCGAAGGGCGTGCCTATCGACATAACTACTTGAGTATGGGTGGCTCGCTCAGAGCCGATGGATCGTTCCAGTTCGCGGAGGTGCCGCCCGGCGACTATCTGCTGGCCGTCCAGTACATGGACACCGCTGAGAACCGGCAGGTCCACGCCAGGGTGGAGCACCACTTCCGCGTCGGGCCGATCCGGGGAGGGCGGTCGGAGGGAGCGCTCGACATCGGGATCCTCAACGTCGATCTCGCGGATGTTCCCGCGCCGCGCAAGTTCGGCGACGCGGCCCCGGACTTCGCGATCCGGACCCTCGACGGCAAGCCGCTGAAGCTGTCCGATTACCGGGGCAAGTATGTCCTGCTCGATTTCTGGGCGACCTGGTGCGGCCCGTGCATCGCCCAGTTCCCGCACGTGAAGGCCGCTCGCGACGCGTTCGCCGATGACGACCGGCTGGTGATCATCAGCCTGAGTCTCGACGAGAAGCCCAGGACGGTCGTGGACTTCCTCGCCCGGCGCGCCGACCACTTTCAGAGCATTCAGAGCTTCCTCGGTCCCTGGTCCGACGACTCCGTGTCGAAATCCTACGGCGTGACGGCGATCCCGGCGATCTTCCTGATCGGACCCGACGGCACGGTGATCGCCAGCGGCTTGCGCGACGAGGACATCCTGGCGGCAGTTCGCGGGGCGTTGACCCGGAAGTGATCGCGACGTTGGCTCGGCTGGCGAACCTCGCGTTGGAGACCAAGTTCTTGAGCATTTGACAACGACCCGCCCGGGCCGTATGATCGGCGGTGCAACGGGTGTTGGTGGCCGGGCGTCGCGGCCTGCGACGGCCGGCGAACAGGGAATCCGGTGCGAATCCGGAACGGTCCCGCCGCTGTAACCGAGCGTCCAAGGGCTCCGCCCCTCTTCCGCCATTGTTGAACCGGCCCCGCCGTGAGGTGAGGCCCGCTCGATGAGAAGGCCGGGAGTCCCAGCTCGGGAGTCAGAAGACCTACCAGCACCGACGTCGGCGCGGCTCCGCGAGGGACGGAGCGGCCGGATCGAACCAGTCACCCCGAGGAACCGGAGTCGGCCCAGGCTTCGAGCGATGCGCCCCGCGCCGCGGGAACCGCATCGCCTCCGGCGGGTGCCGGCCTGTGCGACATCCATGAGCCGCAAGTCGTGCCGTCATTCTCCCCAGCGCCGCGCGCGCATCGCGCTCGGCTCGGGGCTGATCTTGTCCGCCCTGAACTGGGCGGGCTGCGGCCCTTCCTCCGGCGTCCAGGACCTTCCCGAAGCCGCCCGGGAGTCGCTGGCCCGCAAGAAAGTGGATGTCCAGCCGCGCTCGTCACCCGCATCGCCGAACGCGCCCCGATCGCCCAAGGGCGCGACGACCGGCCGGCGACCGTGAAGTCATCGACGACCCGGAACCTCGCCCATCCCAAGGAGCACCCATGCGTTTCCCCAATCACCTGGATCGCGGCACCGGCGCCGCGCTTCCTGCCCGGAGCTTCCCGCGCCTCAGCGGGATTGCACACAGGCCCGCTCGTGGCTTCACCCTGATCGAGCTCCTGGTGGTGATCGCGATCATCGCGGTGCTGATTGCCCTGCTCTTGCCCGCCGTGCAGTCGGCCCGCGAGGCCGCCCGGCGGGCCCAGTGCGTCAACAACCTCAAGCAGCTCGCCCTGGCGTTAGCGAATTATGAAAACGCCAATGGCATTTATCCTTATGGGATGGCCCGGGAGAACTGCGGGGCCAACTGTCTGTTCACCCCCTATGGGTATTACGTCGGCAGCAGCGTCTTCGTCCGGATGCTGCCCTACGTCGAGCAGCAAGTCCTGGCCAACGCCTACAACTACAGCCTGATCAACTGGACGGCCGAGAATGGCACGGTCGGCGCGATCGGGCTGAATGTCCTGTGGTGCCCGAGCGACGGGTTGATCGGCGGCCTGCACGCCACGTTCGCGGGCTGGGGCTGGGACGGCTCGACGCAGGTACTGACTTACACCAGCTATGCGGGCAACATGGGGACCTTCTGCAAGGTCCCGATCACCATCACCTCGCCGGCGCAGCATCAGGCGGTCTTGAACCAGGCCAACGGCGTGTTTTTCTATCTTGGGTGGCCGGCCTGGAATCCGCCGGCGCAGCCCGACCCGATCGCCCCGTTGAATCCCGGCAGCGTGCGGCCGGCGACCCTGGCCTCGATCACCGACGGGCTCAGCAACACGTTCGCCTTCGGCGAGAAGGCCCACGGCAAGTTCAGCCAGGTCCCCGACGTCTACTATGCGATCGATTTCTACTACGACGGGGCCTGGGTCTCCGGCGGCTTCGGCGACACGCTCTTCACCGCGTTGTATCCCATGAATCCGTTCGGCCGGATTGGCGACAACCCCAACCCGAACGGCGATTTCTTCTACGGCTACGACGCCCAGGAAGACAACTTCGCGATCGCGGCGTCGAGCTTCCACCCCGGCGGCTGCAACTTCGCCTTCCTGGACGGCTCGGTCCGCTTCCTCAAGGAGACGATCAACACCTGGCCGTACAATCCGGCCAATGGCGCGCCGACCAACGTCACGTATAATCCAGCTACGGGGTTGTTCTCGGCCGGGCCGCCGTCGGGGGTTTACCAGTCCCTCTCGACGCGCGCCGGCGGCGAGGTCGTCAGCTCGGATCAGTATTGACGGCGTGGCTTCGCCTGAACCAGGAGGGCACGCCTGAGTCTCCGGGAGTCCCAGCCATGCCGATGCGCATCGTGTCCCTGCTGCCGGCCGCGACCGAGATCGTGGATGCCCTCGGGATGATGGATCATCTCGTGGGCGTCTCCCACGAATGCAATTATCCCGAATCGGCCCTGTCGAAACCGCGGGTGACGGGCTGCGACATCCACGGTGATCGGCTTTCCAGCAGCGAGATCGATCACTGGGTGAGCCAGAAGCTGAGCCAGGGTGAAGATCTCTTTACCCTCGATGAGGCCAAGCTGCGCGCGCTCCGGCCCGACCTGATCCTGACCCAGCGACTGTGCGACGTTTGCGCTCCTGCCTATGGCAGCGTGACCGCGCTGGCCCAGACGCTCGACGATCCGCCCGAGGTCCTCAACCTGGAGCCTACCTCGCTGGAGGAGATTCTCCAGGACATCCAGCGGGTTGCCGACACGCTGGGGATCTCGGAAACCGGCGTGCGGCTTATCCAATCACTGCGCGAGCGGGTTCGATTCGTTCAACACCGGGTCGAGGATGCCGCGCGCATCCCCCGGGTGGCCGTGATCGAGTGGTTGGATCCGGTCTTCTGTTCTGGTCACTGGACGCCGGAGCTGGTGGCCATCGCGGGAGGAGAGGAGGTCCTGGGTCGCCCGGGGAGAGATTCCGTGCGTCTGACCTGGGCCGATGTCCGGGCCGCGGAACCGGAGATCCTGGTCATCGCATGCTGTGGTCAGAGCGCCGCGCGCGCGCTCCGAGATTGGGATCACCTGAAGGACCTACCCGAGATCCAGGCCCTGCCTGCGGTCACCAACGGCAACGTCCATGTTGCCGACGGCAATGCCTATTTCAGCAGGCCGGGCCCGCGCGTCGTCGACACTCTCGAAATCCTGGCCGAAGTGATCCATCCGGAACTGTTTACCGGGATGTACCCCGATCGCGGGCTGAAGCGGCTCGCCGGCGTGAGTCTCTCGGCGTGCGATTGACCGGCAGGGTTGGGAGCGAGAGCCATGCCCGGGAAAGAACCAGTGGTCTTGTCGTGGAGCGGCGGCAAGGACAGCGCGATGGCTCTCTATGAGCTCCGGCGCAGCGCGGAGTACGAGGTCGTTTCCCTCCTGACGACGGTGGCGATCGAATACAATCGCGTCAGCCATCACGGCGTCCGCGCGCAACTCCTGGAAGCCCAGGCCGCGGCACTCGGCTTGCCCCTCGAAACCTTGGGGATCTCCACCCGATCAGCACATCCCTGCCGGCCGGACAGCGACGACGGGGTGATGCACGAGTACGAGCGGCTCATGATGGAAACCCTGCTGCGCTACAAGGCGAGCGGCGTGGCCGCCGTGGCCTTCGGCGATATCTTCCTCCAGGACCTGCGGGCCTACCGCGAGAGCAACCTGGCCCAGGTGGGCATGAAGGCCCTGTTTCCGATCTGGCGGCGATGCACGACAGAGCTGGTGTACACGTTCCTCGATCTGGGCTTCCGGGCCTACGTCGCTTGCGTCGATGCCGAGAAACTCGGGGAGTCGTTCGCCGGCCGCGCCCTCGATCGCGACTTCGTTCGCGATCTTCCTGCCCAGGTGGACCCCTGCGGCGAGTTGGGTGAGTATCATTCGTTCGTCTTCGATGGTCCGATCTTTCAGCGGCCCGTGCGGGTTCACGTGGGCGAGGTGGTCCTGCGCGACGTTCGCTATTTTGCCGATCTGCTGCCCGCGGACACCGCCGCGGGGCAGGTTTTCCCCGAGAACACGAGCAGAGGAGGACCGATATGTTGAACACGCGCTTTTGGGTGCTCGCCGGCATCACGCTCACCGTGGCGGCAGCCCGGTTGATTCCTCACCCGCCCAACGCCACCCCGGTCGCCGCGATGGCCCTCTTCGGCGGAGCCCACTTCGCCAGCAAGCGAGCCGCCATCGCTGTCCCACTGGCCGCGATGGCGCTGAGTGACCTCGTCCTGGGTCTGGTCTGGTACGGGACCGCGATCATCGGGTCGATGCCTTATGTGTACGCCTGCTTCGTCGCGACGTCCTGCCTGGGGATGTGGGTTGGCCCGCGGCCGTCGCCGCGACGGATCGCGGCCGCGGCGTTGACGTCTTCGGTCCTGTTCTTTCTGGTCACGAACTTCGGGGTTTGGCTCACGGGAAAGCTCTACCCGCTGACCTGGGATGGGCTGGCCGCCTGTTACGTGACGGCCGTGCCCTTCTTCCGGAACACGCTGGCCGGCGACGCCGTCGGCACGGTGGTCCTCTTCGGCGGCTTCAGGCTGGCGGAGCGGTCCATTGCCGCGTTGCGCGAGGAGGCCGCATCGGCCCCGGTGGCCGGTTAGGGGTTGCTGCTTGTTGAGGAGGGCCGCATGAAGGCAAGAGCCCTGTTATTCTGGAGCACCGGGAAGGACAGCGCCTGGAGCTTGCACGCCTTACGGCACGAGAACGAGGTCGAGGTTGCCGGCCTGGTGACGACGTTTCACCAGGCCACGAACCGGGTGACCATGCACGGAGTGTGCCGCGAGCTGGTCGAAGCGCAAGCGCGGGCGGCCGGACTCCCGCTGTGGCCCGTGGAGCTGCCCGGGCCGTGCCCGAATGTGGAGTACGAGTCGCGGTTGAGCCGCCTGATCGCGGCCGCTCGGGAGCAGGCGATCACGCACTTCGCGTTCGGCGATCTGTACCTGGAGGACATCCGCGCCTACCGCGAGCGGCAGTTGGCCGGCACCGGAATCCTG
>Ga0070738_10008292_pt1 | contig 10043 bp, 7 predicted proteins | sample Coa_R2_2_FD_66446 | JGI IMG/M metagenome (GOLD analysis project Ga0070738, IMG submission 66446) | Surface soil microbial communities from Centralia Pennsylvania, which are recovering from an underground coalmine fire - Coalmine... | ecosystem: Environmental > Terrestrial > Soil > Unclassified ... | reverse complement strand
GTATACGTATAGGTGCTATTGGGAACCACCGTGGTGTCGGAATAGGCAGGCGATGTCGTGGTGGCCAACAAGCTGCCGCCGCGGAAGATCTGGTACTCCCACACGCCACTTCCGTTGGGGTCATCGCTGGCGGCCGGCCATTGCAGATCGACGTGGTTGTAGAAGGCCGGGGCGCTGACGCCAGAAACCGTGCTGGGCGCCGTCGTGTCCGACCAGCCGTACATCAGCGGGCCAGTGTAGCCGGTAGTGCTCACGCCGACGCCATAGTTCGCGGGAGGCGGATTGTAGGTAACTCCCTCCGGCGCGATGGGCAGCGTGATACGCAGGTTACCGTCGACGTAGACCCCAGCGGTTCCGTTCTCCATCACTACACGAACGCTAGAGCCGGAGTAGAGGCTGGTCCAAACATGGCCTGCACTCGCCCATGAGTCGATCTCGTTGCCGTTGTAGCAGCCGTAGAAGCCGCCGACGCATTGCCACTCATAAATGTAGACTCCGCCGGGCGCGATCGAGAAAAACATGGATCCCCATTCCACGGTCAGGCCGCCTCCGTCGGAGGTCGCATCGATCTCGCCGGCCAGGCCTGGGTTGCCGTAAAAATTCTCCGGAGTGCCCCAAGAGCTGTAGCCGGTCCCGGTGTACCAGTTTGAAAGGGGCGTCTGGTTGTACGATCCCCGCAGCGAGGACGAAATTACGAACAGCAAGGCGGTGGCCGAAACTAGCAGCGCTCTTTTCATTGCGGCCTCACTGTCCACACGCCGAACGTGAAATTCTTCTTGTGCTTCTGGAATTCGGCCAGGATTTCGGCGTCCGTCGCCTTGCCTCTCTCGAAAATCTTTAACCCCGGCACCGCCGCCTCGAGCGCCACCTGCGCCGGCGACGCCGCCGCCAGCCCCGGCGCGTTCGCGGGCCGCACCGCCGCAGGACTCACCGCGATCGCCCGCGCCGCCGCCTCCTGTTGAAGCACCGCCTGAAACGCCGGCGGGCTTTGAAACACGTACTCCACCAGGGCGAACTTTTTGTCGTCGCTCATCTGCATCTGGTAGCCGAGCAGATTTGGCCGGCCGGCTTGCGCGGTCGAACCGCCGCCCGCGCCCGGCGCCGGCGGCGCAGGAACGAACATTGGCCGCACCGGATCTCCCGCCTTGCCCGTGCCCACTAGCGGCGTCACCGCCCAGACCCGATGGTATGCCATCGAAGGCGGCACACGCTGTAGATTAACGGCGCCCCGATGCTGAGCGAAAATCGTAACACTACCGACGAAAAGCAACGCTATAGTTGTTCTCATCCGTTACCCTCCGGCTGATCGATAGATGTTACTGAAGCTATGGGATAGAATTAAGTCCCTTCCGCAAACTCATGGTTCCCGCGTCGGTCAAATGTGAATTTACAGAAAGAATGCTACGCCGGCATTACGGATTGAGCTCTTCAAAGACTGGGGAGACTATCTTCAAGGGTTACGACTCCCGAAACGGCATTGAGCCGATTTTGGCGTCCGATATTACACGAACCGCTGACAATTGCAGCCGCTGCTAAGATTTGACCGCTGCGGAAACGGTCCGCCAATTCGCCTGCCCCAAAAGCTCCCAAGCAGGCGGCGGAAACCGGCCGGCTTAAAACTCCACCCGCAGCGCGATCTGCGCGCGCCGCGAGTTCGTGCCGTAGGGATAGCCGATGGCGGCGTTTCCGTCGCCCAAGCCCGTGACCGGCTTGAGCACGCCCGAAGTGGCCGTATAGGCGATGGTGTTCACGCTGGTGTCGAACTGCGAGTTGAATACGTTGAACGCTTCGAGCATCAGCATCGCTTTCACCCGCTCGGTGATGGGAATGGCGCGCGAAACGCGAGCGTCCACGGTGTGTTCGCGCCCGGTGGGCAGCGATCCCGCGCGCAGGAACGGAGCCTGCTGCGATCCGCCCGAGCCGTTCAGCGAATTGGTGTAAAGCATTGTGACGCCCGAGAACTGCTGGCCATTCACCAGCACGATGGGCGTCTCATACATTGGCGACGCGATTGTGGCGATTCCGGAAAGCTGCCAGCCGTTCAGCACATAGCGCGCAATCATCGAGTTGCTCTTAGTCACTCGAGGGGCCCACGTCCAGCTTATGACTCCACGATGCCGCTGATCGAAGGGCGAATTTGCTTGCGTCGAGCGGTAGTCGGCGTTAATCACGGCAGGCGCCAGAAATCCGAGCCAGGGTACCGGAGCCCCTCCCACATCATCCATGGCGTGCGACCAGGTGTAAGCCGCATGCACGCTCAGCCCGTGCGACATCGAATGATTCCACTGGACCGTGAGGGCGTGATACCAGGACTCGCCCGCGTTGTTCACCTGATAAGCATGCGAGAACGACGAGTTTCCTTTCGTGTTGACGATCCACGTGGGAAACGTCCCCACCGCGGCGCCCGCCGCATTATCGATCGTGTAGGTCCGGACGATGGTGGGCGCGTAGACGTTTTGATCGCTCAGCGTCCATAGCCGGAAGCCGGTGCTGCTGATTCCGCTCACCGTGAGCGTGGTTTTGGAGCCCAATCGCCGCTCCAAGCTCAACACCGCCTCTTCCACATACGGATTGCGAAACTTGCCTGGCTGGGCGAAGAATACGCTCGCCGATCCCGTCGGCACGCTCGAAGCGCTCGCGATCACATGCCCGAAGTACGGCGCTCCGGTCTGATTCGGATTCAGAGAAATGTTCTCCTGATAAATCCCATTCCCCGCAAAGAGAGCATCCAGGAGTTGGCCCGGGAAGGGCTGAAAAAATTCCCCGAATCCCGCCCGCAATACCGTGCTGCCGTTTAGCAGATAGGACGCTCCAATGCGCGGCGCGATATCCTTATTGGTCGACGGAATCGAGCCGGTTTGGTAGAAGCTCGAGTTTGTGTATGTGGGCTTGGGCATGTACGGCTTTTCCCACCGCACTCCGTATGTCAAGCTCAACCGCCGCAGCGGACGCCAGGAGTCCTGCAAATACCAGTTGAACTCCGGAATGTGCAGATCCACCACCGGAACTCCAAAGCCCTGCGAATAGCTCGTGTAGCTGCGCCGCGCGGAGGGATTGCTGGTGAAATCCTCCGCGAAGGTGGTGAGCGAAGGGTAGTAATACGTTCCCGCGCTATTGAAGATTTGAAAAGTTCGATCCTCGCGGCGCACATATTCCACGCCGACCTTCACCAGGTGCGTATTCATCGTCACCGAGAGATTGTCCGCGTACGTCCATCGGTTCTCGCTCACCACATTCGGAAACGCCGGGTTCGCGCCGACGTCTGTCCCCGCGATGTAAATGCCCAGCTTCGTGGCCGTCCCGTTAATCGCCGGCAGCAACTGCGAGTCCTCATAATCGGAACTCCGGACGTGATAGAGGCTGGCGCTCATGTCGTTGAAGGCAAATCCGCTCGCCAGCGTCCTTCCCCAGCTCAACCGTCCCTGGCGCGTCTCCTGGTTCAGGCTGCCGTTGGCCCCGCGCAACGATCCGTCGGTGGCCACTTCGTCCATATTCGCACCGTTCGGCGCGTCGCTATGGAACGCGCCTCCGCTGAAGCTGATGCTATTGTTTTCGTCGGGACGCCAATCGAGCTTGGCCAGCCCATTCACGGAAAACAGCGAGCGGTTCACCACCGTATTCAATTGCGAATTGATAAAGTTGATCGCCGCCGCGCATTGCGCCGGAGTGGCGGGCGCGGCGCAATTGGCCGGATTCGCCTCCCTCCCGCCCGCAACGCCGATCAAAGGATTGTTCAGAAGGTTCAGCCCCTGGGATTTGCCATCGGCCGCTTCCACGTTTAAAAACCAAAACAGCTTGTCCGGGAAAATGGATCCGCCCGCGCTCCCTCCGCCCTGATGCTGCCATCCGGTGGGATGGAAATCCGGCGCGTAGCGGTTGGGCGCGTTCAGGCTCGCGTCGTTGAAGAAATCGTACAACTCGCCATGAAAACCGTTGGTTCCGTTTCGCGTCACGGCGTTTACGATCCCGCCCGCGGAATGGCCCAGTTCGGGCGCCGCCATGGCAGAAAGCGCTTGCATTTGGGAAATCTGGTCTTGCGTCAGTTGCGGAGCAATGCCGGGCTTGTCGAGATAGTGCTGGCTGGTTGTGAACGCCCCATCGGTCAGAAACGCGTTTGTGAACGGTTCGCCGCGCACGGCCAAAACTCCCGTGGCCGGATTTTGCGCCACCCCCGGCGCCAGCGCCACCAGGGGATCCGCCCGCCGCGCGCTGGAGGGAAGAGCATCCATATCGGGCTGCGTGACAAGATGGGCAACCTCATGCTCCGTGTCGGGCGTAGGCGTTCGGCCGGCTTCCCCTCCGCCTTGCCCCTCCCGCATCAAAGTGATTTCAAACGCGAGGGTCCGGCCCAGAGGGATTTCCAAATCCTTCTTCTCCCAACTCTGGAAGCCCTTTCGGGTCACTTTGAGCGTGTAGCCTGCGCCCGGAACCAGCCCCGGGGCGTTGAACACCCCGTCGTCCGTCGTCACCACGTTGCGTCGGATTCCCAGGTTGTCATTGGAAATCGATACCGTCGTGTCGGGAATGCCCTCGCCCGAAGCTTCCCGGATGGTTCCGCTCACCGCCCCGAAACTCGCCGGCGTCTGCGCGGGCCCAACCGCGGCGCATGCCCCTCCCAGCAACAAAAGAACGACTGCTTTTTTCATGAATCCCTCTAAAGACCGCAATAAACCGTAAAGGTTTGACGGCCCGCGCTGTAAGGGCGGTTACGAAGAAGTGAGGGCCAGCGCGCGCCGGTGCGTCTAGCGCCCAAAATACGCCGCATTGCGCTGCGCAAAATCGGCCCATTTATCGGGCAGATCGTCCAACGCGAAAATAGCGGAAACGGGGCATACCGGCACGCACGCCCCGCAGTCGATGCACTCTACCGGATCGATATAAATCATCTCTTCGGCGGCGAACTTCGGCTCGTCTTTCTTGGGATGAATGCAGTCGACTGGACAGGCGTCCACGCACGCCGTATCTTTGGTGCCAATGCAGGGTTCCGCAATCACATATGCCATAAACGTTAGAGTCCTCCAAACCAGACCCGCGGCTCACGCTCATGCCTTCTTCGGAATCGCTTTCGGAGGGGAACTTTATCTACTGATACCATACTGCCGCACCGCGCGCAAATTTAGCCATCGCCCCACGCGCCTGTTTGTCGATATCGAAATATCCAGCAGCCGCCAACCCACGGCCCTTGATCTCCGGGCTCCTTTCGTGCGAAACTGAAAGCGTAGTGGCAGTTTTCTATTTTTGGCTCTTTCGTTTCGTCCGGTCTTAGCGCCCGCGTCCGATCCTGCCCCGATTCACTCTGCAACTCAAAGGAAATCAAATGAAGAACATTTTTGTTGGGAACCTTAGCTTCAACGCCACCGAAGACGCGGTTCGATCGATCTTTCAAGAATACGGAACCGTGGAGCGCGTAAGCCTGATCACCGACCGCGATACCGGTCAGGCCAGAGGCTTTGGATTCATTGAAATGAGCAACAACGCCGAAGCCGATCGCGCCATCGCCGAGCTCAACGGCCGCGAATTCGACGGCCGCAGGCTCAACGTCAACGAAGCCCGCCCGAAGGCCGAGCGCGGAAATGGCGGCGGCTACCGCTCCGCGGGCCGTTCGCGCAACCGCTGGTAGAGCGGACTGCGGTTTTCGCGACAGAGCCTCCCGCTTGGAAGCGCCGGCTCCAGTCCCGGCGGCGGAGCCGGGCGCTCGTTACTTATTGCACCATTCTCCGCCGCAGAATCGCCGGCGTTTCGATATCTTTGAACGGATCTGGGATCAGCGGCTCCCGCGGCGCTTCCGGCCCTGCCAGGCCGTTGGAATGCGTCCCCTCCTCCTCTTTTTCGGCCATAGCAGCCGCAACGGCCGGCTCCGCGGGCGCGACCGCCACCGTGGGTTCTGCTTCCGGCGCCGGCTGAGGGACCGTCTCCGCCCGGAGCGCGCCCGCCGAAGCGGCGGCTTGGCGCTTGCGCTGGATCGCGGGCAGCGTCTCGCGTTCAAATCCCGTGGCGATCACCGTAAGCTTCACCTTGTCGGCCAGATGCTCGTCCAGCACCACTCCGAAATTGATCTGCACGTCCGGATTTTCCGTTGCGCTGCTGATCAGCGAGCAGGCTTCGTTGACTTCATGCAGTCCGAGCTGACTCGACCCCGTGATGTTGATCAGAACGCCCCGCGCGCCCCGCACCCCGCCGGCTTCCAGCAGCGGGCAACTGATGGCCTTTTCCGCCGCCGTCACCGCCGCGTTCTCCCCTGAAGCTTCCGCCGTCCCCATCATCGCGTAGCCCATCCCCAGCATGATCGCCCGAATGTCGGAAAAATCCCGGTTGATCAGTCCCGGCGTCGTGATGATATCGCTGATGCCCTGCACGGCTTGCCGCAGCACGTCGTCGGCGATGCGGAAAGCTTCAAAAAAGCTGGTCCCCTTCGGCGCCAGGCGCAGAAGCTGATCGTTGGGGATCGTGATCACCGTATCGGCTACGCTCGCCAATTCGGCTAACCCAGCCTCCGCCTGCCGCATGCGTTTGGGCCCTTCGAAGCCGAAAGGCTTGGTCACCACCGCCACCGTCAGCGCGCCCAGCTCTTTAGCCAACGACGCCACTACGGGGACGGCCCCGGTGCCCGTGCCGCCGCCCAATCCCGCCGTCACAAACACCATGTCCGCCCCTTCCAGCAATTCGATGATCTTTTCGGTGTCTTCCAGCGCCGCCTGACGGCCCACCGCCGGGTCGGAACCCGCTCCGAGACCCCGCGTGATCTTCGCCCCGATGGCCAGTTGTGTTGTGACCGGCGATGCCGCCAGCGCCTGTAGATCCGTGTTCAAAATGAAAAACTCCACTCCCCCCAGCCCTTCGCCAAGCATTCTCGCGACGGCGTTCGATCCGCCGCCGCCCACCCCGAGCACCCGAATCTTGGTTCGCGGCGCCGCCTCTTCTTCGATCACGAATTTCAAAGCATCCAGCGACATGCGTTCTCCTTGACCTCCTGTTTCCCTATCTCATCACCAATCCCAACAACCCTCGCGCCCGCCGCCGGGGCGGCTGATGCAGCTTCAGCTTGGCCGAATACATGCTAAGCCCGGCCGCCGTCGTCCACAAAGGATTCTCCAGCTCCTCCGGCCAATCGCCGATCCCCTGGGCCAGGCCGCTCCCCGCCTGGCAATTCAGCACCTTCTCCGCCATGTCGCACATGCCCGGCAATAGCGAGCCGCCCCCGGTCAGCATCAAGCCTCCCAGAAGCTTCCGATCCATGCCCGCCCGCCGCAGTTCCTCTAGCGCGTAGCGGAACAGTTCCTCGGCTCGCGCATCCAATATTTCCACCAGCTCGCCGCGCCGAGCCTCGCGCGGCGGCCGGTTCTCCGGCGACGGAACTTCGATGATGCTCGAATCCGACGTCAGGCCTAGCATGGCGCATCCATATTCGCGCTTTAAGCATTCGGCGTCTTCATAGCCCAGCTTGAACATGGCCGCGATGTCGCGCGTGAAAAGATCGCCGGAAACCGGAAGATTCGCCGCCAGTTGCAGCGCTTCGCCATCGTAGACGGCCAGCCCGGACGAGTGAAGTCCAATGTCGAGCAGAGCCACCCCTTCTTCGCGATCTTCCGCAAGCAGGCATGCGTAAGCCGCCGCCACCGGCTCGAAGACCGTCTCCTCCACCTCCAGGTGCGCCATGTGCGCCGCCGCCACCAGCGCCTGGTGCTCCAAAATCGAAGCCGTCACCAGATGAACGTTCGACTCCAGCCGCGAACAGATGCCCTTTTGCGGCTTGCGGTAGCCGGCCATGCCGTCCAGAATGAAATCCTGCGGAAACACATGGAGCAGCATCCGGTCGGACTCCAACTGCACTTCCGCCGCCCTCCGCGCCGCGAAGCTCAATTCCTCGGCCCCGATTTCGCGCGGCCGGCCGAATTCATACACGCCCCGGCTCTGTCCGCCGCGCACATGAGCGCCCCCAATGCCCAACGTCGCGGCTTCCACGCCCGCCTGCGCTCCCCGCTCCGCGTCCCCAACGGCCGCCCGGATCGATTCGCCCACCGCTTCCTGGTCGCTGACGCGCCCTCTCACCCATCCGGCCGACGACGCCAGCCCGTGCCCCAAATAACGCAGAGATTCGTCCTCCAAAGCGCAAATCACGCAGCGCGTCCAACAACTGCCCGCATCCACGCCCACCGCGAGCTGAATCTTGCCGGAATGAAAACGCGGCGCCATCTCAGTCCACCACGGTGATCCGGTCTTCTAGGCGCAAATCGAGCGTCGAAGCGCCGGGAAGCTTGCGCTTGATCTCCGCGATGTGATTTCGAAAATTCTGATAGCGCGCCTGAAAATGGCGGTCGCCCAGCAACAGCGTCACCATCCGCCCTTCGTAGGGCTGCCGCGCCTTCAAATTGTCGCGGTCGCTTACGTCCACTTCGGAAATGTCCTTTCCCGCCTCGCCCACCTCCTTCAGGAACGACAGCAGGAGCGCGACGCGCTCGCGGCGATCCCCGATCGGATCCGAGGCCCTCACGCCCGCCAACACGGGCAAATGAAAGCGGTCTTGCGCCGCCGGCAAAATCACTCCGTCTTCATCGATCAAGCCGGCCCGCCCGGACGGCAGCGTGACGAATGCCGCCGGCTTGCGCTCCCAGATCCTCGCCACCACCATATTGGGCCACATCCGCGCCACCGTCGCGTCTTTGACCCAATCGACGGTTTTCAAACTCGTGCGCCGCTCCCCGATCGGAATCAGGTAAACGCTGCGCCCAAAGTCTTCCCCGAAAATCCCTTCGATGGCCTGGCGGGAGGCGTGCTCCGCGCCCAGCACCCGCAGATTGTTTTCGGGACGGCTCAGAGCGAATCGCGGATTGCGGATTAAAAATTCCTCGATCCAGTGGAACGCCATCAGCCCCGCGGCCAGCGCCGCCCCTCCGGCCGCGATTCCCAGTCCCACGCGCGGCAGCAGGGAACTCTTCAGCTCCATCGCCCGCCATCCCTGTGGGGCCTCACTTCAGCTCCTCCAGAATCCGCTCCCCCGCCTGCGAAACGCTGCCCGCGCCCAGGGTCAAAATCGCGTCGCCTTCTCTCGCCATCGCCGCCACCGCGGCGATTCCCGCGTCCATGGAGTCCACGTAGCGCGCGTTGCGATGCCCAAACGCTTCGATCCGCTCCACCAGCGCCTGCGCCGTCACCCCTTCCAGGGGCGGCTCGGAGGCCGCGTAAATATCCAGAACAAACACGCTGTCGGCCTGGTGAAAGGCCCGCGCGAAATCGTCCATGAGAGCCCGCGTGCGCGTGTAGCGGTGCGGCTGGAATAAAACGTGGACCCGGCCGAAGCACCGGCAAGCGCGCGCCGCCGCCAGCGTCGCCCGGATCTCCGTCGGGTGATGCCCGTAGTCATCTATGACCGCGATTCCGCGTTCGGTGCCGCGCAACTGGAAGCGCCGCTCCACGCCCGAGAAGTTCTCCAGCGCCTCCCGGATCGACTCCACCGGAATGTCCAACTCCAGCGCCAGGCCCGTGGCCGCGGCGGCGTTCAGGGCGTTGTGCGCCCCGGGGATCCGCAGCCGGAAGCAGCCCAAGTCCAGATTATGAAATTGCAGATGAAATTGGCTCCCCATGTGGTCCGCCGCCGCCCGCGTCACGCGCAGATCGGCCGGCGCCGATTCCCCATACGTGATCGTCCGCCGGTTGATGGAGGGCAGCAATTGCTGCACGTTTTCATCGTCCAGGCACAAAATCGCGGCGCCGTAGAAAGGCACCCTCCCCGCGAACTCGGCGAACGCCCGCCGGATCTCCTGAATGCCTCCCGGATAGTGATCCAAATGCTCCCGGTCGATGTTTGTTACGATCGCCAGAATCGGCGCCAGCCTCAGAAAGCTGCCGTCGCTTTCGTCGCTTTCCACCACTAAATAGTCGCTTCGGCCCAGCCGCGCATTCGTCCCGCCCATGCCGCCCACCAGCCCGCCCACCACCACCGTCGGATCCAACCCCGCGTGGCTCAAAATGGCCGCCACCATCGAAGTAGTCGTCGTTTTGCCGTGACTGCCCGCGATGGCGATGCCGAATTTCTGCCGCATCAG
>Ga0070738_10008291_pt1 | contig 10044 bp, 12 predicted proteins | sample Coa_R2_2_FD_66446 | JGI IMG/M metagenome (GOLD analysis project Ga0070738, IMG submission 66446) | Surface soil microbial communities from Centralia Pennsylvania, which are recovering from an underground coalmine fire - Coalmine... | ecosystem: Environmental > Terrestrial > Soil > Unclassified ... | reverse complement strand
TTTCTCTGTCGGTCGGTAATTGAACACTCTTGACTGTTCCATATTCTGCAAAGACTTGTTTTAAATCTTCCTCTGTGACTTCATAAGAGAGATTTCCAACATAAATTGACATAAATACATTCTCCAAAACTAAATGATGCAGAGATTTAGATTCGGAGAGACGCTTGTAAATCAATGAGCACAAACTGCATAACCGAAAATAATTCCTATCGGATCATAACATTACAAGCTTAGCCTACTGTGCTTATCAATTCCCATCTTTAAGTGTAATGATGTTTTGCCATGAGCTGGATCATTTGTAGGCAATTAGAAGCAATGGCATTTTGTGGGTCAAACTTGAGTGCATGTTGCCAAGATGAGATGGCTTGTTTCCATTCTCCTTGTAATGCCCATAATTTCCCAGCCAAGGCATGAAAGTCTGCATTGCTGTAACACAAAGAGATCGCTTGATTATTGTGGGTTGTGGCTTCGAGATAACGCTCTTGTGTCAATAAATGCAGTGCTTGTTTGTGATGCCAAAGAGCTTGGTCGTGCAGACGAAACAAGTCAGACAAATCTGCTTTGCAGCGTCTGCAAGTTGGGGAGGAACAAGCAGTACTGAGTGAGGAAGATGGGGAAGCTGAAGGAAATCTGGTCACAGTTTCGTCCTTGTCATGATGATTACCCTGTACAACAACTCCTATGTTTCTCTTTGGCGGACGATAAACAGCTCCACAGACAGGACATTTCATAATTTTTCACTCAAATTCATCAGTACTGGCGTAGTAAAGAAAATCTTCCAGTTCTTCTTGTAACTGGGATAGTTCTGCACTCTGGTTAGCAACTGCATTTTCAATCTGCTCTAATAAGTCTTGTAACTCGGTAGCTTGTTCTTCGTCCAATGTTAAGAGTGTATGTTGAGCACGCTCTAAAAGTGCTGCCATTTCCGGAGGGATTTCTATCTCTTCGATTGTATCTTCTTTTGAAATTTCAATTGTTTCATCGTTTTCAAACAATGCTTCTAAATCTGCCCTTGCTTGCGTCAATTCATGGCTAGAAAGTTTCTGTATTCCTGCTGCATGATTGACAACTAGTGTCCCTTGTTGCCCTTTACCTTTCTCAGTGGTGGTAACAGTGAGAATGCCATTGAGATCAAAGTCAAAGTGGACTTCAATTTGAATACTGCCTGCTGGTTTGGGTGGTAAATTCTCAACTTTAAACGAACCTAGAGGCACATTCTCTTGGGCGAGCGCATTTTCACCCTGAAAAACTTCAATTTCCACTGCTTGTTGCTCGTCAAATAAAGTGGAATAAACATGAGAGCGAGAAACCGGAACAACGCTATTGCGAGGAATAATCACACTGAAATAACCAGGGATAATACCCATTGGTGTTGGTACAGCTGCCGCAACACCCAGAGAATGGGGAATCACATCTACAAGAATAGCGTCCACGGATTCACCTACGAGCACTCCAGCTTGCAAAGCTGCACCTAAAGCCACACAAAGGTCTGGTTGAATGCCATCAGTGGGAGTTTGTCCCAAATGCTCTTGAATCATTTGTTGCACTAGAGGAATGCGTGTAGAACCACCAACTAAGATAATCTGATCAATTTCTTCAGATTTTAGGTTGGCATCTGTTAGTGCGCGGTCGATGGCCTCTAGAGTTTGTGTCAATAGTGGTCGAATCAATTTTTCAAAATCTGCTCGCGCCACTTCTACTTCTAGATGTAGTGCACTCTTGCCTTTACTACCCAAAAAGGCTTCCCGAACTGTAGCAAAGGCGTGGGAACTCAGGTCAATTTTTAACTGCTCTGCTGCTCGCAACAGACGTGCCTGAGTGATTGCATCATCTGGGACATCAACACCATGCTGTTTGCGAAATAAATCTGCCAAGTACAGTTGCAAAAGCCTGTCGAAATCATCTCCACCTAAGCGGTTATTACCATGACTAGCTAGAACTTCTGTCACTTCACCCGTAATCTCAACTACCGACACGTCAAAAGTCCCACCTCCCAAGTCATAAACTAAAACTGTTTGTGTATCTTCTGAGCGCAAATCATAAGCTAAAGCTGCTGCTGTTGGTTCGTTGATAATTTGTAGTACCTCCAAACCAGCGATCTCACCAGCCGTTTTCGTTGCCTGTCGTTGCGCGTCCGTGAAGTAGGCTGGAACCGTAATCACTGCTTGGGTAATAGTTTCTCCCAAAGCTTTTTCTGCCCGTTGTTTGAGCGCACGCAGAATAATAGCAGAAACTTCATGAGGTAAGTATTCTTTATCTCCAAAGGTGGTTTTGTGGTCGGTTCCCATCCAGCGCTTAATTGACTTGACCGTACGTTCAGGTGCTGCTGCATACTGACGGAGTGCTTCACGTCCCACCAGCAGTTTACCCGTATCGCTAAACCCCACACAGGAAGGTAAAATCAAGTCCCCATCTTCGCCCGGCAATACTCGCACCTGTCCATTTTCGACAATCGCCACTTCCGAGTTTGTTGTGCCTAAGTCAATCCCAACTGCTTTCATAAAATTCAAACTTCAAAATTCAACTGCACTAATTTCCCCAATTCCTCGTCTTTAATCAATCGTCCCTGGTGCCGCTACAATCACCTGTGCTTCCCTCAGAACACGCTCACCCCATAAATAACCCCGTACCACTTCCTGAATTACGGTATTCTCTGTAACATCTGCTCGAGACTCACGTCCTACAGCACAGCAATTCTCATTTTAAGGTTTCCTAACATTGAAACCCTTACAGTCAGAGGGTTTTACAATTCTTAACGAATCTGGGGATCGCTGAAATGGCGCAAAATCGTTTCAAAATGAGAATTGCTGTGAAACAGCTTTGTTTTTGCTACTTGATTTGATGTATTTGCGAACATGTCCATATAGGCGATTGCCTTTGGCAGTGCGCTCTCGCGCAATCACCAACAGAAGATATGGCGATCGCCAATTTCGTGACCACTGATTTCTATAAGCATGATTACTCACACCACCCTGAAGCTCTTGCCTTCCTCGACCCATATCACAAGTTCCTCCGCCACCAACGCCTTAACCAGGGGTAGCCAATGTTCGGGTTTGAGCTTCCTATCATCAAAATCCTGAGTGCTGATCCACTCGCCGTTGATGACATCGGGCAGTCCCGACCCTAGCCGCTCCATCAGCCAACCGTAGAAGTTTTGCGCTGCTTCCGACCAAGAACGTTCAGACGTAGGGGACTGTTGCTTTGGGGGTTCTCCCTCGACTTCAAACTCTAAGGTTTGTACTCTCGTGATTGTTCTAGCTTTGGTTGTTCGGACTCCATTTGAGCTTCAATGTCATCGACACTGACAGGAGTGAAGAACGTTTCCCGGAATTGGTCAACCAGATCAGCTGTTTCAATTGCCTTCATCGCTTCATAACCATCGGCACTAACCCGATTATCGATAGAGTGTTTTTGCATTTGAAATTGAAGAGTTGCCATCTTCTCAATCGCTTCAGACGATTCGTTAAATTCTGCAGTTGCTGCTACCTCACGAGCCGCGGCAGCAGCAACAGGGAAGCCGACACAAGCAAACACAATCCCCAATACTTTAATTAGCGGTTGAAGTATATTTGGGGGCTGCTATTGAACGCACAATGATTTGTTCTAAGTAGGTGAACAGAATTAATTACACATTGTCCGCAGCGAATGAAGCACAACGAAGCGAAGCATAAGCCCTTCGGGAACCCTCCGCGAACGCAATGGCTGAGATTGCTTCGCTTCGCTCGCAATGACTGTAATTAATTTTGTGTATTTACTTATACTACCTTCTGTGTGCGGTATTATTCTCTGTGGAATAGCCCTTCAACGTCACTTACCATACCACCGACACCTTTGTTGACTTCAGTATTGATCTCGTTGTTAACGACTTGATCTACTTCGGTCTCAAGCATTGCTTCAACTGCCTGACCACCAGGAAGATGAGAAGCAATCATATCAACCCCTTGGTTAATCCCATTATCTACTGCAGTATCGATTGCTGCATCCATCGCAAAGTCACCAACTTGTTGAGAAAAGTTTGGGTCTGACATAGCTTTGTTTACTTAGGTAATTACTTTATACAAAATACAGACGACTACGTCAAAAACTAGTAAAGAAAACCTATAGTTTTAGAAGCATCTAAACATGAGGCAATTGCTCTACATTTCATTTCTTGTCTGCACTGGAGTAGTTGCCTGAGTAACTAAAATTCATATCCTCTGCCAACCCAATAATGCCAGTCAGCTATAGCTTCCTCCGTTTCCTCGTCAACATCAATAGGATGAATTTCATATAGACGGGCAGAAAAAATATCCTCAACAGTTCCCTCTTGGTATCGCACTTCCACAAACATATCGTGCCAACAATCATCCTCTGGTGACATTTCTATAACTTCAACATCTGTTCCTTTTGGGCGCTGACGGCTGATCCACTTTGCTTCGAAAGGGAAATGAAGCCTGTCATCCAGGTAGTAGTACCAACCCATCGCACGTTCTTCTTCGTTGTATGCATCGACAACAGCTTCCATCTCAATGCGTTCTTCTCGGTCTTCGTCTCGTTCTAGCTGGGACATAGGTTATTGATATTGAAGTTTTTCTTTGGGCAAAGTTAAAAACACAAAACAATTAAGCTACAAAAGATGGGGTTGAACATTCACAGAGATAGATGCACAGTTGAATGTTGGCCAATTGCCTGTCTGAAAAAGGACGGAAAATGTCTTTCATAATTGATAATCTAAATTATAAGGGGATAATAATAGTCCCATCGCTGTTGTTGTCTTTCGTACTACTTTTGTCAACTCAAGGCCATCTATGTCTCAATCAGGTTGTCCAGCAGATTCGAGCAAAGAATATATACAGAATTTGATAGCGCTACTTAACACTCTGCTTGTGCCTCAAGGCATTACTGCTAAATCTGAATCGGAAGACAACTGTCTGTATATTTTATTGGAGTCGGCTACTGTACCGGAACAGCAGAAAATGGTTGCAGTCGTAAGCTTGGCTGTAAACAGCTTAAAAGATGCCTCACTCTCCAGGGTAAAAATCTATGGACGTCAGATTGGAGATCCCTTTACAGCCTGGATTCACGAAATTACCTTAAATCCAGAAAGCACAATCGCTGCTACTGTGGATTTGGAACGTTGTCAACATGGTTTGAGAGAAAGAAGTTCAGATGCACATTCTGTACCTAGAGTAGAGTAGAGCAATTTGTTGTTTGTGGACTAGGTAGCTTGGGGCAGCATTGTGTTATGTCCCTGAAGGACTTTGCTCTACAGGAATTTGAAGTTAATATTACTGCTATTGACCGACAACAGCCACAACATTGGGAATTTGAGGATTTACCAAATTTACTAGCAACAAACTTCATTCTGGGTGACTGCCGTCGAGATAGTGTTTTGGAGCGAGCAACGATTCAGCAGTGTCGGGCGATGATCATTGTTACTAGTGACGATAGCGTCAACATTGAAACTGCGATCGCCGCACGTCGAATGAATCCTCAAATACGTCTGGTGGTTCGCTCTAGCAAGCAAAATTTGAATGAACTTCTCAAGCAGAAGCTAGGTAATTTTGTGGCTCTAGATCCAACTGAACTTCATGCCACTACCTTTGCTCTAGCCGCTCTTGGGGAAGAGACTTTGGGATTTTTCAATTTAGCCAATCACCAACTGCGAGTTGTTAAGCATCAGGTAACACCTGGAGACTACCGATTTGAAAATTTTCCAGTACAGCGGCTGCATAAAAAGGCTCAACGTCTGCTGAGCTATCCAATGGCAGATGTCATCAATTCCTTTGAGCTAACGAAACTAAAATTACCTGAGTCTGAAGCGCCGCTGAGAGCATTTCATCAATGGACACCAGATATCCGAGTCAAAGCTGGCGACACAATCATTTACATTGAAGAGATAGAATCTGTAACTCATGAATTGAAAATCAAAAAACAATCTCAATTTCACTGGTGGTCATTATTACAAAACATCCAAGAGCTAGCAAAGCAAGATTGGCCGCAAAACTTAATTAATTTGTGGAAGTGGTCTTATCAGGACCAAACTCGTAGAGTTGTGACGCTTGGTTTATTGACTGGCTTAGCTTTGGCTGTGATTGGAGCAATCGTACTTAAGCTTAATGTATCTGGTATGTCCTGGCAAGGAGCAATCTCTGCTGCCATTATTTTACTGCTAGGAGGATACGGTGATGTGTTTGGGGGTCTTGCGAGCACAGTTCCTATTCCTTGGTGGGCGCAGTTTATTTGTCTTGTGATCACAGCATTTAGCCTTCTATTCATTTTGAGTGTCCTCGGACTCATTGCTGATCGCATCCTTAGCTCAAGATTTGAGTTTTTACTGCGGCGACCACCAATTCCTCAGTCAAATCATGTTGTGTTGGTGGGACTAGGCAGATTGGGACAGCGAATTGCAACTTTGTTGCATGATTTAGGACAGCAGTTTGTCTGTCTAACCACTGTGAGTGAGCAGAAAGACTTTATGCCTCAAGTGCCTTTAGTCTGCGATGCAATTGTCAAGGGATTGAGAGTCGTAAACCTCTCTTATGCCAAAAGCGTCATCATGGTAACGGATGATCAGATGCTGAACCTAGAGATAGCGCTTATCGCTCGTGATGCAGCTTTGAAGATGAATAGTCAGATAGGTTTAGTGATGCGCACCTACGATCAGAGGTTCAGTGAACATATAGCAGGGCTATTACCTGATATAAGATCCTTCTGCGCCTATGCTCTCTCTGCAGAAGCCTTTGTTGGTGCTGCCTTTGGGGAAAATATTTTGAGTCTATTTCGTCTTCAAGATCAGACGGTTCTCGTTACAGAGTACGAAATCGAGGCAAATGATACTCTCAATGGTAAGATTTTGGCACAGGTGGCTTATGGGTATGGAGTAGTGCCCATTTTTTATGAGTCACGCCAACAGGGAGATACTAAACTGATGCCTTCAGATGATACACGGTTGTCTGTGGGTGATCGTTTAGTTATTCTTGCCACCATTAACGGGCTGCGAAGGATTGAGAGAGGAGTCTTGGCCCCATGTCGTCGTTGGCAATTGCAAGTGCTAAAGCCACTAGACTTAAAGGCACTTCACTATGCTGGAGATACATTAACTAATATTTCGGGCTGTAGCTTGAACGAAGCCCGAGAGTTTATGAAAAATCTGCCTGGAGTTTTAGGTGTACCAGGGGTTCTCGAATTATCACTTTATGATCACCAAGCTTACCGATTAGTGCAAAAACTTCGTAAACTCCTACCTGTGCGCTTGGTTTCCATAAGCCATTCTGAGCAAAACTCATGTCAGATATGTATTGACTGGCAAAAAGACTGGGTTGCAATGTAGGTGTGTTGACGCTCTCCTGACTGAAGGTGGGGAAATTCTTGGTTCACAGACTCAAGGATTTTATTGACTAAGAAATTTTCTTGTGTTAATATGGGGGGTTAAGAGGGGCATAGCTCCGAATGACTTCATCAATAATTATAGGAGAAGTTCAAAATGGAAGGCTCTGGCAGTAGTAGCCAAGTCGTTTTTCACATAGCCAGCATTTTTAGAGAATCTGAAGAAGAGGAATCTGGTGGTAGGTTGCTGGCGGTATCTCAAGTGAATCGGACTCTGCTTTAGAGCTTCCAAGTTCATCTGTTGGGTAACCGCCAGCGATACAGGCAGTTACACACAAATCAGGAGATGAACTATGAAAACTTCAATTGCAACAAATTGAAATCTGCAGATATTAGCCTGAAGTCTGTTTTAAGGCTTTTAAAAGATAGTTGCTTAACACTTGTTAGGTAGACAGTAGTTGTTGTGCCTGGAAAGAAAGTAACTAACAAATAAAACTTGCATCTGCACGAGCTAGGCAGATGTAAAAACAATGTGTGTAAATACTTCTCAGTTTTAAGAACAGCTTCATTTTCCTCTGAAATTGAAGTTTGTTTCTAAAGCTAATCTTTTGTTTTGTCTTACTTTCCTAGAACTGAAAACGATGCTCTAGGAAAATTTGCCAATGTCCAAAATGTCTAACAAAGAAAAATCATCGTATTACTTGCATTAGGAGTTTGTCATGCTTTTTATTGAGAACATAATTGAAATGCTGGTTGAAACAGTAGCCAAAATAGTCGTTCAGACTCTGTTTGAAGCAGTGATTGAGAATATTATGACTGCGATAGTTGAGCTTGTAGTTAATGGTGGCAAGCGAAAGGTTAAAGTGATCGCCTAATCTCCTGTTTGTGTTTCATTAACGTCACGACTTGGTGGTGCTTCCACTGCCAAGTCAGGACGAAATTGAGCTAGCAAGGTCAGCAGCCCCATAACTGATCCTTGGGACTGTCCTCTCACTTCAATGCTTGCCGCCAAACAACCCTGTCTCTTGAAGTACTCGATAGAATACCAGTGCAATCATCAACAACAAATAGACTCGTAGTGCCATCAGGGAAAGTCTCACAGTTGGAGTCATACGTATGAGTCCCACGTCTTTGTAAGAGAGCTTCTGTTCTGGGACATCATCCAAGGGATGTAACACTTCGTAGTAAGTTGTCTGATCTTCATCTGTGTATTTAACCATGATTTTTTCCTCTATTTTTGTTATTTGTTTTGCTTGATTTAACTTGCAGAACTGGTCGGGAAGAGACTGGGGACTAGCTGCTGTGCTGCTAAAACTAATGAAAGTATGAATAAGACAACAATAATGATCCAGTTGATAATGTTGTTCCAAGGTTTATTAACAAACTCGTCTCCCAGTAATTCCCTGTCATTCAATAGCAGTTGCAGAAAGATGATTGCCGAAGGGAGCATCACTCCTGCCAGTACCTGTACACCGACAATTATCAGTTGTAGAGGTGCATTTGGAATCAGCACCAAGCCACCTGCGGCCATCACACACAAGGCATAGACAATATAAAAGCCTGGTGCCCGATGAAAGCTCATCTGTAGGCTATGTCTCCAACCATTAACCTCACTATATGCCCATGCACTAGCAAGGGAAATGGCTGTTGCTCCCAAAACCGCTGCATTACACATCATCAGCAGAATGAAGTTTTTGAAAACCGGACCAGCGATTGGGATCAGCTGGGTCGCCAACTGTGCCGGATCTTTAAAATCGATATGATGGCGAAAGCCCAGATCACCTACCAACATCATGCATCCACCAACAACTACTGTGAAACAGGCTCCGATCAAAGTATCTAGACGCGCCCATTTCAGGTCCCGGAAGCGGAGTTTTTTATCTGCAATACAACTTTGTTGAAAAAACAACTGCCAAGGTGCGATCGTCGTGCCAACAATCCCAATGACTAAGAACACTAGGTCGGAAGTGAGTCCGCCTGGTGGGATGTGAGGGCGTACAGCACTGATGAACACATCTTGAGTTGAGGGGTGGGAGAGATAGGCGAGAAACAACCAGCTCACATCAAGCACACAAAGAACAATGGTCATTCGTTCCCAGAAGCGATAGCTACCAGTGACGACAAGTGCAATTAATGCTCCAGCAGCCAAAGGCACAGCTAGTTGGGGTCGAATACCTGCAGATGTTGCAGCCAGAGAGATAGCCGCAAACTCAGTGACTAAAGTCAAGAAGTTAACCAGTAGTAAATCAAACAGCGAGAACCTTCCCCACCATTTGCCAAAGCGATGGTAAATCATGGCTGCATGTCCTTGACCTGTAGCTATGCCCAACCGCACCACCATTTCCTGGATAAAGTAGGTGATAGGCAACAGCAAAAACATTAGCCACAGCAAATGAGTGCCATACTGCGCACCTGCCTGCATATAAGTCGAGACAGCACCCGCGTCGTTGTCTGCCTCCATAACAATGAGTCCTGGACCTGCCACCATGAGGAAGGTGAGTATGTCCCGTGCCCGACGGGAACGAACACGGACCCCAGAAGGTGGTTCATTGTGTATGTTAGTCATTTTGAGTCATCCTTTGTGAATCTGTTGTTCTGCAGTTTCATGACCATGTAGAATGAAAAACTTAGGGAGATCCTTAAAAATAAAAACAAGCGCCTTTGTTGGTTAGTTCGTCAGCGCAGAAAGATATTTGTTGTAATAAGGCGCTTGTTTTTATTTCATGGCAAGTGCCT
>Ga0070738_10008289_pt1 | contig 10046 bp, 13 predicted proteins | sample Coa_R2_2_FD_66446 | JGI IMG/M metagenome (GOLD analysis project Ga0070738, IMG submission 66446) | Surface soil microbial communities from Centralia Pennsylvania, which are recovering from an underground coalmine fire - Coalmine... | ecosystem: Environmental > Terrestrial > Soil > Unclassified ... | reverse complement strand
GCAGCGTTCAGCATCTCTCGCCGCACAGCTTGTCCGCGGTGGCCCAGAGCGTGGCTTCAAAGCCGAGAGCGGAGCCGTTCCCGTTTCCCATTTTCCCGTTTGCTGTAGTTCCCCGTGCCATGGTGGTGGCGTTGCGCGGATGATACGAAATCAGCCGCCGACTGCAAAGCAAAAGGCCCGGCTCAGCGCAGCCCGTTGCGCATGGTGCGGGCAACTACGTGCGTGCGCCACCGGACTTTCCTGTGAGCGAGGCCCTGCAGAGCGCCTACGCGGTCACCACCCACTCGCTGACGCCTTCCACTGAAAGCAAAGCAGGTAACCATCGGGATCGGTCACATACAGCTGCTTCATTCCGTAGGGCGCGACTTTTGGCTCTTTCAGTTTTAAACCACGGGCCAGGAGATGCCTGTATGCCCCGTCGACGTCTGGACAAGCAAAGTAAATCGTTGTGTCCTTGTGTGCAGAAATTCGACCCGAGGCAGGGGCGGCAGGGCGACGAGGCTTTTCGTAAGCAGTGTTCAGCATCAGCTCCAGCCCGTTCAGGCGAAGCAACACCCAGTCGCTCTCTGGAGCAGGCTTTTTGTCGGTAGCGACGACCTCAAAACCCAGGGCATCGCAATAAAAACCGAGCGAAGTTGGCATGTCGAAAACCTGGAGCAGTGGCGCAAGACCGCGAACGTCAATTCCCATGGGACCATTCATGGAGGACAACGGTTCAGGCGTCACGAACAAAGTGGCGAGCTTCGTGGGCAGGATCCGCCGGGGTTATGAGCCCCCGGCGGATCAGCAGCGGAGAGCGAGAGTGGCGCTGGGGAAGCGCTTCGAGCAGGGTGGAGTCCTGACTCTCGCAACCCAGGCGAAACCTATTAAGGCCAATGGGTTATGTCAAGCCTTTTGGTCGCTGGCGGCAATGGAATGTTGAAAGCTTTCTGAATTGCAGAGGTGGGTTGGTTACCAGGAGACCGCTTTCCTAATCATTAATCTGTGGTGAGAGTTTCAGTTCGCTAGGCCCTTGACCCCGACAGGGCCTTGTTCAGGGACTGTAATGAAAACCCTTGCGGATCATTTACGCCCTGCCGCTCAGCGCAGGCTTCGCATAGATCAACATGCAGCGGGTCCGTAACTTGAATTTGTGTCAGATGCACGGTGGCTTCATTCTTACGACAGAGTTGGCATTTCATAACGGACGGGCACGGGCCCAGTTCTGAGGATAACCCCCGGGCGCTCCGTTTGGCCAGAGTTGCAGGGGAGCCATCCAAGCGGCGTGCAATCTCGGGGGAGCGCCCCAAAGGACTTAAAGGCGTTCCAACGCCAGAGGCCGGCGCTTCAACACCAAACCGGAGGCACCACTGCCCTCAAGATTGGCTGCTTTTTGGCTGCGGCGTTTTCGGCTTTGGGTCGAGCTTGCGGACCACGACGAAACCACACGTCTTGCACTGTTCGGCCTGCAGCAAATGACGGGACTCGTCTACCTCATAAAGTATCTTGAACGGGCCGACGTCCTTTGCAGGGTCGGCGCTTTCGGAGCATTGAGCAGGTGCGCTGGCCAGGTCCATGGGCGTTAACAAAGCCATGATCACGGTGCCTCCATCACGCTTCCGAACGGATGCCTGGCAGTGCTGATCCCCTAGTCACGGCAGCGCACAAGGGTATCGGAGAATTGTGACGGGGAGATGAAAGAGGAATTACAATTTATTAATGCGGAAACCTTTGACCCCAGCACTGCCCTTGCTCAACATGGCCCCTGGGTGACTGAGTTCGGTTAGGGTTAACACCAGGAACCTCGGTCCCGGGGAGCACAGGCCTCGGGACCGGTCATTTCGTTCACCGAAAACGGAAAACTTTAAAATCGGAAGACGACATCAATCACCTCAAGCACGCCGTCGTCAGCTACGCTGTGCCACTTCCCGTCGTGCGCCTTGTAGGCATGGCACTGGAAGTCTTTGCAGCGCACGACCGCCTCTTCGCGTGATTTAGGAACTCTTGGCTTTGGCCGTTGCCCTGCACTCCCGCCGGACTCGTTATCCATAGCTTTATGGGTATGACGGTGGTGAGCCGCAGAAGACACAAGCTCCTGCTGTTTACCGACACTCCAACCCGTCATGTTTCGACCACCAAGCCCGGATCAGGCTAAAGCTCCACCCGTTGCGGGGAATTGTCAAAACTAAACTCTGTTCGCGTCCTTATGCCGCGTCACCCAGAAATAACCGCGGACTTGCGCCGGATTTCCATCAATGAGCGCAGCCGCAGCGTTCCTGACCTTCAATTTCTTTGCTGCTCTGGCAACTGCTTCCTGGTCTGGAAACTGTTGGGCGAGCTTGTGGTCGCTAACCCACTTGCCCTTATCGAAATAAAGGCCGTTGTCGAGGTTAGTAAGGGCCAGCGTTGCCACAGCCTAATCTAACAAAATGCAATGGTAAAGCAACAAGCACCGGGCGGAGATTTCGGATCCACAAGCCGCTTCAACTACCCTGCGGTAGCGTTCTTCGGGCACCGATACTTCGAGCGGCTCAGCTTCAATTTCTGTTGGCTCCTGCTGCCGACGTGCAAATCGACTTGGGTAAATCGGAAGAGATGAAAAAGTTTGTGCGGGTGAGTTTAAGCCTGCGGGAGCTTGCCAACTTCTTCTCTCGGGTCGGGCTGGTATTCCATCAGAAGAGGAATTGGGTCGGTCACGGGGGATAACAGCGCGGCGTAAAGCGTGCGAACGATTTCCTTTAGGCGCGCCATGTAGTTTGGTTTCGTGAGGTAGTAGTCGACACCCGCGGTGTAGCACTCGACAATGTGGTCCCTTCCCGGTGAACCGCTGAGCATGACAACTCGAAGCCAACGTATTCTTTTGTGAACGCGAAGCCAGTAAAGAAAATCCGCCCCTGTAGCATTCCCGCCCAGTTCGTAATCGAGCAACACCAACGCAGGGCGTTGTTCCAACTCGCCAGGGTGCCGAAAGTATGAGATCGCCGACTGCAAGCCGTCAGCCTCGTGATAAACGAATGGAGTTTTGGCGAGAATAATTGCCTCCTTGACCAGAAAACGGTCGTCTTCGCTGTCGTCAATATGCAACAGCAGCAACTTTCCATCTCCATAACTGGACAAAGCAAATTCTTACACGGAGAACCTCAAACGACATCGCAAAGCGGAGAAGGTTTCAGGAGGCCGGTGCTCCGTGTGAACCCCGAAAAAGCTTGAACGCTGTCAATACCGTAGGCCAGAACCTACCGTTAGCAAAGGAAAGTTATGCACCGACAAACAAATTGCCTCTTCGGAATAACAAGGCGACGGCGCGAGGCGAGCAAGCAGACGGGGAGCCGGCGAAGCGCGGAACCTCCACGTCGAGCGGCTCAGCTCTGTTTTGTTAACCAGCGATTGGTGACGTCCCTGACCAGCACGGCCAGCTCGCCGTAGCCCATGGGCTTTGCTGCGTAGTAAGAGGCTCCCACTTCGCGGGCCCTCCCATCGTAATCAGCGACTTCGCCAGAGAAAACGAACACAGGTATCCCCACCAATTCAGGCTGGGTCTTGATCCAGCCCAACACCGCAAAGTCGTCTGCAATACGCAAACCTAGGATTATTAACACCGGCAAAGAGACGCTACCCTCCCGAATCTTCCGGTCTAAGTAGGCCGTCGTGGCTTCCTCGTTCGCCACAACGTCCACCGGATTTTCCGCCCCAGCCTCTTTAAAGGCGATCCCGATCAGGTCCGCGGAAGCTTCGTCCTCCTCGGCGAGTAAAATTGACCTCCGATCCATTTTGTCCGTCCCTCCCTTTGCTTTAACTTCCGCCACGCTCAGCACGAGGATACTCGGGTAACAGCCCCAAAGTGCTGCAAGCAGCTGACTTCCGTATTAGAGCGGGTCGCTGTCGAGTCAGGTAAAGACGGTAAGTGCTTTCCCCCACTTTATCGCGAAGCCACATCGGTTTATGAACCCTTCGTTGCAAAGGAGGACCGGATAAGTTGGGCGGTCCCTACGGGAGCCGCTCAACTTTTTCCACACCGGCTTACCAAAGAGAACATCAACGTTGCGAGCGCTGCCGCTTGGCTCGACAGCTTTCTTCGAACGCGGTGACAAGGAGACGAGGCGGTCGGGCAGCAAGAGCACATTTAGACGGCGAGGATCGCTCCATTCCCGCAACTCCCGCATTTGAACAGGGCTCGATGGCCTTGAGTCAGGGCTCCCACCGCAGCACCACACACAGGGCAAGCGAAATACGATCTCGTCCGGTATGCCAAGATCAGCGCCTTTTGCTCCTGTGCAGTCCATTTGCGCGGACGCTTCGGTCGGGTCAAGTAGGACCGAAAATCAACCACATTCACACCCTAACCGTAGCTCGTGGATTGAATGATCGACCAACCACGAATTGGCGTTCCTTTACCCGAATTTGACGGGTCCAGTCTCGCTTGCGCTATAATCCGCGGCGCTGCGTTTGGCTTCGAGCTTGAAAGCGTCACTGGGCCGCTTCCAGCGTGGATCCTTGGCACTCGCCCAAAATCAACCGTTCGAGAACTTGGCTTTAAAATGCGTCTAGAGACAAGTCGCCTCTGACATTTAAATCCGCATTGGTAAACAATGCCATGCCCCCATTATCAATTTTGTCAGGCCCTACACTATACAGTATCCAGTTCGTCCCACTCGCCTTATAATGGAGCGGACGCTCGGTAAGCCGGGGTTCCTGGACGGGCCACCGGCCTTCCTGCTGTGGCCGGACGATGTGAATGAGCCAAGACGCTTGAAGCGGTGAAGGCCGCTGGTGTGGCGCAGGGCCCCGGGCCGGCGCGACGTTTCAGGATTGATTGCCCCGTCCACCCGGAGTAGACCCCAGCCATGGCCAAAGGACGGATTGCAGGCGTCGCTTTTCTGCTGCTGGTGGCGGTCTGTGTTCTTGTCGCCGCAGGCCGGGCGAAGCGCGAGCCGGTGCTTACGGCGCGGGTTGTGAAAGTGGAGAGGCAAGGAAGCGGACTGACCGTGGGCGTCCAGATCAACAACCAGGCCGACTGCATTTATTTTCTGCTGGATGCGAAAGTGGAGTCATGGGGTGGGACGGGTTGGGGGCCGGGGCTGGGCGTGACAGCGGGGTTTTCGGATGAAGAAAACTTCAACTGGAACCTTGCCTACCTCCACTCTACCGTGCTGAGGATCTGCGCGATCAAGCCAGTTAAACACGGGACGCGGTTGCGTGGGTCATGCGAGGGCAGCGATACCGCGACCACCTGGACAATTCACTTTTTCGGCTAAAGTTTCGGCTCATTCAATGGGCTGCTGATGAAACCAGACAATGCAACACCGCTGATGATCGCGGACACTGTGGCCAAATCGGATGAATTCACGGGCCCGTAACTGGTTTTTCTGAGCAACTCAAGCGTCGCTCCGCGTAGGCTAACGCTGACGGTTTCGGAGTGGCGACCAGCCTATCACTTAACGTCAGCGGCAAAATCCCCGCTCTGCGCGAAGCGCGAGCGCCCAAAAAAAAAATGCGAAGTTGCACCCAGCGTCGCGACGGATTTGTTTGTTCGTTCGCCCTGCCTAACACTCCCTTTGCACGGTTTGGGCCGAGGGGGCTTCGAGCGAGGTCTCACCGAAGCCCAAGGAGGGAGTTGCAGGTCCGTGGCATTAAACGGGGGCGCGATCTTTTTGATACTGCTTTTTGATACGGGTCCTCGATTTTGCAGATAATTCGGGAAAAACCCAGAAAACAAACTCCTAAAATCAGATGCGAGTAAAGCCTCTAACCCAGTGGTTTTGCAATGTAAGATAAGTGGAGAAAAAACTAGATAAAACGTTAATAACGAGCGATTTACAATTTCGAGTCAGGTGCCTTTAACCACTCAGCCACCCTTCCGCGAGTTTGGTCGGGAAAGAGTCTTGCCCGGATCCCCACTGGCGGCAAGTCGATTTCGAGGTGCGGTCTGCTCAATTGCAGGTCGGGCGGGTCGGGATTTTTCTAGACCCTAAATCAGCACCGGCCGGGCTCGGCACCGGGTAGTTATTCACCCCATCCCCATCATGATCAAATTTATGTAGAAATGCGCTTTGGTTCATTCTTTGTTTAAATGCCGAAACAGGACCCTCTGCCCGATGTAAAGGACGCACGGCTGTTGCTCGCTTCGATTGTCGAATCCAGCGACGACGCGATCATTAGCAAGGATCCAAGCGGAACCATCACCAGCTGGAACCGGGCGGCGGAGAAGTTGTTTGGCTACACGGCCGAGGAGGTGATCGGGGGTCCGATCTCGGTCATTATCCCGCCGGAACGCGGCGCCGAAGAGACCGAGATTTTGCGGAAGATCAACCGAGGCGAGCGGATTGAACATTTTGAAACCCAACGGCTGCGCAAGGACGGCCAGCTGATTGAGGTGGCCGTCACCATCTCACCCCTGTTTGAAAACGGGCGAGTGATAGGGGCTGCGAAAATTGCGCGTGACATCAGCCAGGAACGGCGAGCCCGCAGCGAACTGCACGAGCACAGGCAGCGGCTGCAGGTCACCCTGGCCAGCATCGCTGACGGGGTCATTACGACGGACCAGAGCGGCAACATCACGTTCATGAATTCGATGGCCGAAACACTCACGGGCTGGAAGGCGGATGAGGCCATCGGCCAGGCAATCGAAGACGTCTTCCACATCATCGAGGAAGAAAGCCGGCGGCGGGTCGAGAACCCGGTTGCCCGCGCGCTTCAAACCGGGCAGGTGGTCGGCCTTGCCAATCACACGATCCTGCGGGCCAAAAACCAGGCGGAATACTGGATTGACGACAGCGCGGCGCCTATCCGCAGCGGCGACTCCGTTTTGGGAGGCGTTCTGGTTTTCCGCGACGTGAGCGGACCGCGAGCGGCGCAACAGTTTCGCGCCCGGCTGGCCGCGATCGTGGAGTCTTCCAGCGACGCGATCATTTCCAAGGACCTGCACGGCCGGATCACCAGTTGGAACGCGGCCGCGGTTCGGATGTTCGGATACACTCCCGAGGAGGTGATCGGCCGGCCGATTTCCATTTTGATCCCCCCGGAAAGGCTGGTCGAGGAGACCGAGATTCTGTCCCGAATTCGCGCGGGAGAACGGGTCGACCATTTGGAAACCATTCGCCTGACCAAGGATCATCGAAAACTGCAGGTCTCCTTGTCGATCTCACCGATCCTGGACGGGTACGGAACGGTGGTGGGGGCGTCGAAGATTGCGCGGGATATCACCGAGCAGAAAAGGATGGAATCGGAACTCCTGCAGGCCAAGGAGCGGCTGCAACAGCATTCGGCCGGGCTGGAAAAACTGGTGGCCGAACGCACGGGAGAACTGCTGGCGGCTTACGAGGAGCTTGAGACTTTCAGTTACGCCGTCGCCCACGATCTGCGCGCGCCGTTAAGGGCTTTGCGCGCCTTCACCGAATTGTTGTCGGAGAGTTTGGGCTCGAAATTGGACCCCCAGCAAACACAGTACCTGCAAACGGTGGTTTCATCGGCGGCGCGATTGAACTTCATGCTCGAGGACCTCCTGAGGCTATCGCGCCTGGCAAAAGAAGAGATCCAGTTTGAACCGGTGGATTTGAACCAGGTGGTGAAGGGGGTTGCGGCGGAGCTGGAGGAAGAAACAAAGGGACGGAAGGTCCAATGGCAGTTCGAACCATTGCCCGAGGTTAAGGGCGATCTCGGGCTGATAAAACAGGTATTCTACAACCTGCTGCACAACGCGCTCAAATACACCCGGGATCGCGACGCCGCAACGATTACCGTTGGGCAAACCACGATACAAGGCGAGACGGTCGTGTTTGTACGCGACAACGGTATTGGGTTTGATTCGAAACGAGCAAAGGGGCTTTTCAAACCGTTCCAACGTCTTCACCGGGAAAGCGACGTCCAGGGAACCGGTGTGGGCCTGGCCATCGTGAACCAAATCGTCCGCAAACACGGGGGCCGGATTTGGGCCGAAGCCGAAGAAGGATCGGGGGCAACTTTTTTCATTGCGCTCCCGGTGTAGCGCGCGCGACGGATGGCCCTGGCCACTCCGGCCGTGGGTCGGTTGACAATCGCGGCGGCGAGTTTATGCTTGGGCGTGATCAAAAAGCTGCCAAAGCTTTTGGTAGCGCTTGCCCTGGCCGGGTCAATCGGCCTTCATTGGGCTGTATTCCAATCCGTTGCATGGCTGGGGATGGTCATCTCGTATTCGCAACAGGCGCCCCTGACCGAGGCGTTGAACCAAACATTCGATGGCAAGCACCCCTGTTCGCTGTGCAACAAGATAGCGGAAGCAAAGAGGACCCAGCACAAGTCTGAACGCCAGTTCGAGGCCAAAAAACTCGAGTGCGTCGATTTGCGCAGGGCCAACCCGGTCGCCCTCGCGTCCTGGTATTTTTCCCCACGCAGCGGAAACATTGAAGCGCGGTTCGTCGCGGAACCACCGCCAGTCCCTCCTCCACGGTTCAGCTAAGCTCTTCTGTTTTTCACTCGGCCCTTTGCCGGGGCCCGAGCGCCGGGCTGGTACAGCCCCAATTTCAATGAGAGTACGTCCCGAGCGGCGCTGTCGTCGTCGTGACTTGGAATGAACCGAATTAGAACCGCATTTACGTTGATCGAGTTGCTGGTCGTTATCACGATTATCAGCATTCTCGCGAGTTTTTTGCTTCCAGCGCTCGCCCGCGGCAAGCAAAAGGCCAAAGCCGTCCAGTGCATGTCGAACCTGAAAGAAATCGGGGTGGGCTGTGCGTTGTACGAGATGGACAACAATGACTCCTTGCCCGAGACGTCGCACCAGGGCGCGTCGTGGATTGGGAAACTGGCTCTCTACGGATTGACCAATCTGTACATCTGCCCTCTCGACACCAACCGCACGCGCATTACCAGTTACGCGATCAATGATTTTCTCACGCCGCACCCTTTCGGAGCGCCACAACTCGATTTTTCAAAACTGACCCGCGTGCCCGCGACTTCCGAAACGCTGCACCTGGCCGAGGCTCGGGGAGATTACACTGGCTCGGATCATTTTCACTTCGCTGACGCTCAATCCGGAGGCTACACCCCGCGCTCGTTCGAATCACAGGCGGCGGTCACGGTCCACCAGCGCGGCGCCAATTACCTTTTTGCCGACAGCCACACTCAATTTCTGCCGTGGGCGCGAGTCTTTCCGCTTTTAACCAACGATTTCAGCCGCTTCGTGCGCCCCGACGGCCTTTCGAACAATTTGAATAGTCCATGAAGCAGCTGAAACGATTTATCCCGCTTTTACTTGTAACCTTCGGATCCTACGCCGCGTTCGCTCACGATCACCTGGCTGCGGGCGCCACTTCGAATACCAACGGCGCGACGCTCGTTTTTCAGAACGACGGCGATTTTGGTGGAGACACCGGGTTCGTCTTCAACTTGACCCAAGGCACGACCAACGACGCCTACCTGGGATATTACTACACTGGCGACCTGGTGTTTGTGGCCCTGGCCGCCACGCCTGACTACGGCGGGCCCGAACCGGGAGCGGCAGCCCTGGGCACCTTTGTCCAGGTCAAGCTCCTGAGCATCGAAGGCCCGACCGGCGCGCAGTTTGGGTTCTGGGAAACAAGCCAGGACGGAGTCGACAGCACGAACCTGACGTGGACGTTGCCGGTACCGTTCCGCGGCGGCACAAATTTGATCCATGTCAGTGAAGGGGATGGCAGTCCCGGATCCGATCCTTATGGTCATCTTCACGGGCGGATTTACAGCTTCACCAAGCCGGGGCTGTACAAGATTACGTGGCAACTGGTTGACACGTCCACGAACGGTCCGAGCGGTGGCCCCGTGGACTTACCGTCGGCCCCGTTCTATTTGTATTTCCAGGCAGACGTGACAACGGGTTCGGTTTCCGTTCAGACCAACAATGCCAATATAACCTTCGCAGCCCCCTCAAACCTTCCCGACTCGGGGGTTGGCCCGGCCACGAATTACCAACTGCTGAGCTCGCCGTCGGTCGGACCAAGCGCGGTATGGCAACCGGCGGGTTCCTTCATCTTGGGCGATGATCATTTACATACCGTTACGGTGCCGACGGGCGGGCGCACCCTGTTCTTCCGGCTCAAGACAGAATAAGGGCT
>Ga0070738_10008288_pt1 | contig 10046 bp, 8 predicted proteins | sample Coa_R2_2_FD_66446 | JGI IMG/M metagenome (GOLD analysis project Ga0070738, IMG submission 66446) | Surface soil microbial communities from Centralia Pennsylvania, which are recovering from an underground coalmine fire - Coalmine... | ecosystem: Environmental > Terrestrial > Soil > Unclassified ... | reverse complement strand
GCTGGCAATGGTGGTGCCGTATAAATGGAGAAAGAGCCGACGCGACGCATGTGCATGCTCTCAGATAGCTGCATGGAGCTTGTATTACGCGAATCTATCATGAGCCGAACATAGGTGCCGCCCGCGCGCATAGCTTCGAGCATGGCAGCTTCAGTGAGCGCCCTGCCGATCCCCTGGCGACGATATGCAACGTCAACCCGCAAACCCTCCAGCCACGACTCGTTGGCATTCAAGAAATGCACGTGCACGATGCCCACGGGCCGCTCGTCAAATGTTGCAACGAGCAAGCGACCAGTGGTATCGTGCAGCCAGGAATCCCACAGACGCGGAATGTAATCACCCCACTCCCAGGTATTGGTACAAAAAGCCAGCACCGGGTCGCGATCCTCCGCGCGCGCTGGGCGAACATGTAGCTGTGACATCGTATGTGAACCTCCTCACAGAGACTATAGCGGGAAAGTTCGCGTGCCGTCAACACGCCTGCAACCTTTTTTAGCTCACGTTAAGAAACGTTTTTCTCACCCGAGACGTATACATACTATCCTGAAGCATAGAAATCCTATCCGATTGAACATGTTATAGAGCACGAGGTCGATATATGCAGCAACCCAAACCTATAGATAACAATAGTGTGGGAAATTCTGAGGGGCCGATCGAACATATGCAGGATGCAGTCATTAGTAGTCGATCACCATGGTATGACGTGTTCAGGCGCGCCCAATTCCTGATATTCTTCTACTTTCTCTTGTTTTTACTTTTTTCCCTACTAGCCTTCTTTGTACATGTCTACCCTATCATTCCAGCTGATATCGCTATTACAAAGGAGTTCCAGGAGAACCCATCACCCTGGCTAAATGCATTCATGGTTGGAGTCAGTTATCTGGGCAACCAACCAATTGTATTTTCTGCCCTCATTCTGCTCACTGCGATAGTTTTCTGGCTCGTACGCTTGCGACTGGAGGCGCTGTTTATCGTGGGTCTGTCGATTGTCAGCCAGATCCTCAATCTCCTGATCAAATTTATTGTGAATCGACCACGCCCGACTGCTAATCTGGTGGATATTATCCAGAAGGCCAGCGGCAATAGTTTTCCCAGCGGCCATGTGATGTCATATGTTGCCTTCTGGGGACTCCTCTTCTCTCTGAGTCTCATGCTTTTTAAACGTGACCGCTGGTGGCACTATGCCTTGCTGATTGTGTCCGCGCTCTTCGTCATCCTGGTTGGTCCTTCGCGTATCTATCTGGGTGCACACTGGGCCAGCGACGTGATTGGAGGCTATCTGTTCGGTGGCTTGCTACTGGGGCTGACGATCTGGCTCTATCTGTCGCTCAAAAGCAAAGGTGTGCTCGCTCCTCCGGTAAAGAAGCCAGGAGAGCATATGCTCGAACCTTCGCCTCCGCAGGCGAACGCGCGGGTCCAGTCGTAGTCGATAGGGTTGGTGCTGAGGTGTCGGCAAGACTTGTGGTCCGTCTCCTTTTGAAACATAGGTTTTTTGGAGGACGCATTCTCTATCCCTCTTCTTGTGCGCGTTTCGCCTGCGGCGAAACGCGCACAAGAAGAAAAAGGTGTTTTGGGGGGACACCCCCCAGACCCCCCGGCAGGGGCTGCACCCCTTGCATCCCCGCTTTTGAGAAGAAAAAGTTGAGGCTGGGGGACGCCTTTCAGCCCCCCGGCAGGGGTCGCGCTCCTTACAACCCCACTTCTGACGTGGCCCTCAAAACAAACTCTCCCTGTGAGGTATTAGTGACTCTCGCTGCTGTGGGTGCGTCGATGTGGCCTCCGGGCAACCTCACCCGTAGAGGTCTGGTCCTCCACATGGGATTCGGCCGTCTTGTCTTCGTTGTGCTCACTATTTCCGGACTCGTCGTGCGATGTATCGGAGGCTGCCTGCGCAGACGCGGACTGCTCCTCACCAGCAGGGATATCTACACGCCCCTCAACTGGCGGAGGTGAGGGCACCTCTGTGTCGGGGACAGATGCCTCTGCCTCTTCTGACCCACTGCCGCTACCAGCCTCCAGACGCTCGGATGTGCTATCCTCGACGGGCGTGGAGCGATCTTCGCTTGCCGCATGATTATGTGCTACAGTACCTAAAGATGAGCTATCATCATGCAGCTCGGCTGACGGTTGAACCACTGCCTGTCCCTTCCCATCCTTTGCTTTCCGTTTGCCGGCCTTACCCTGTATACCTCCAGATTCAGCCTGCTGCTGATCGGCGCTGCTCTGCGACGAGTGATCTTGTTCGATTGCTGCACCTGATCCTGGCCCCTCACTACGCATCTGTATGAGCTGCTCCTCATAGGCATGCGCCGAGGCTTTCCTTTCCTCTAGCCTGGTTTGTGCCTTGAGGAGTTTTTGCTCTGCCTTCTGTACCCCCTTCTGGGCTTGCTCCAGCTGGAGCAACAGCTGGGCTTCACGTTTGGCTAGCTTCTTCCGCTGCTTCTTACGATCATCCTGTGCTGATGCAGCGTTATTGGTGGCGAGCGCCTTTGCCATAAATGTGCCCCTTTCTTCCAACTCCTATTATTTACTACTGATAGCAGATACCTGGATACGCCAATGCGCTTTTTTGCGAGGCATACAGATCCACTTATCTTAACACGTAGGTAAAGCTATTGTGAATACTCGGCCTCCGTTCATCATCACATCTGACGACCATATACTCCCTTTTGATGGCGAATGGAGGAGCCGCTCTGCGGAAAAAAGGCGAATAGATACGGCTCGTCTCTGACAACCAGGAAGTATATCTTATATAATGGCAAAAATAGACAGTGATGCAGGAGGATTATTCCCACACAATGGAAGTAAACGATACGACTGACTACCAGCGATGCTTTGCCTGCGGGCAGCGCAACGAGCACGGACTCCATATGGTCTTTCGCCAGGAAGAGAACACGGTCGTGTGCGATATCCAGCCACACGCAGAACACCAGGGCTTTCCAGGCATCATCCACGGCGGCATCATCGCAACTATGCTGGACGAAGCAATGAACCGAACATCACTCTTTATGCAGGACCCAACCTGGATGATGACAGGACGCATGGAGGTACGCTATCGACGCTACGTACCGTATGGTCCCTTGCTCCGTGTGCGCGCGTGGCTAGGATCCCAACGCAGGCGCTTGATCGAAGCACATGGCAAGGTAACGCTGGCAGAGGATGAAACGGTGGTCTTTGCGGAAAGCACGGGCACGTTTCTCTCCTTAACTCCTGCCATGCTGGATGAGATGATGAAGGAGTATCCGGGCATGCGCAACTTTTTTGCGAACGAGGAGACACGGTAACGCCGGCACGAAAAAGCCGCCTGCAGTGTGTGCAGGCGGCCCAGGCAGATTGCCCATATTATTGAATCGTAGGTGGTGTGTTCGGCCCTGTTGGGGGCGGTGGTGCAAGCGTCACACCATCGGTTGAGGTACCTTGCTGACCAGACGCCAGTGGCGCACCCGTCTCACTCATAATCTGGTGCAGTACTTGAATATCGATGGTCTCCTGCCGCCGCAGTTCTTGCGCGATCCGGTCTAGCGTCGGACGATACTGCGTTAACAGATCGATCGATTGCTGGTAGCACGTGCGCACGATCCGATCAACCTCCTCGTCGATGAGCTCGGCGGTCTCTTCGCTATAGTCGGTAGGGGCACCCGTATCGCCACCACCTGAGAATGGATTCTCGCGCGTGCTGAAAGAGACGGTCCCAAGGCGCTCGCTCATACCCCAGCGAGTCACCATCTGTCGCGCAATCTGTGTCACGCGCTGCAGATCGCTCTCCGCACCCGTTGTGATGCGATTAAAAACAACCTTCTCGGCCGCTCGTCCACCCAACGCCGTCACAATGAGCGTCTGCAGATACTCCTTGGAGTAATTGTAGCGGTCGTCCAGGGGGGTCGACATTGTTACACCGAGCGCCTGACCACGTGGAACGATCGTGACCTTGGTGACCGGGTCAGCATACTCTAGCAGCAGACCGGTCAGGGCATGTCCGCCTTCGTGATAGGCGGTGATGGTCAGATCTTCGTCGCTGAGCACCAGCGGACGTTCAGCCCCGAGCAGAATCTTATCCAGCGCCTCGTTGAAGCACCGCTGATTTACCGCATCCAGATTGCGCCGGGCGGCCAACAATGCAGCCTCATTGACCAGGTTCGCCAGATCCGCACCAACCATGCCGGTAGTAGAACGCGCAACCGCCGTCAGGTTCACATCCGCGTCCAGAGGTACTTTACGCGAGTGGATCTTCAGGATTGCCAGGCGGCCATTCCAGTCGGGACGATCGACGGTCACACGGCGATCAAAACGCCCGGGTCGCAGGAGCGCCTGATCCAGACCATCTGGTCGGTTCGTTGCCGCTATGACAACGACGGCCTGGCGATTGTCGAAACCATCCATCTCGACCAGCAGTTGGTTCAGCGTCTGCTCACGCTCTTCATTGGTATTGATGCTAGAACCGCGCTGGCGGCCGACCGCGTCAATCTCGTCAATGAAAATAATGCTGGGGGACGCCTTCTTGGCTTGATCAAACAGATCGCGTACACGGCTGGCACCAACACCGACCAGCACCTCAACGAACTCGGATCCAGACATAGAGAAGAATGGTACGCCGGCCTCACCCGCCACAGCGCGCGCGAGCAGGGTCTTTCCGGTTCCCGGAGGTCCCACCAGCAAGACGCCACGCGGGATCTTCCCACCCAGACGCTGAAACTTCTGGGGCGTTTTCAGGAACTCTACCACTTCCTGCAACTCGTATTTGGACTCCTCCACGCCTGCGACATCGGCGAAGGTGGTGCTGGGACGATCCTCCAGGATCAATTTGGCACGGCTCTTGCCAAAGCTGAAAATGCCTTGCTGACCCTGCGATGCCCGACGACTGAAGAAAATGAACAGACCGATCAGGAAAACCCACGGCAACAGATCAATCAGGATCGTGAGCCAGAGACTATTATCAGCAGGCGCTTGGTAGGTTACCTTGGCCCCGCTATTCACTAGAAGTTGATACAGCTGCGGATCACCATCCGGCAGCTGCACGACGTGATAATCTACCGGCTCGCCTTGATTTATAGGAGCATTCAACTTCCCGTTAATATCAGCCGTGCCGTTGATCACCGCGGATGCGATGTTCTTTTTGCTTATCTGAGCATAGAACTGATCGTAAGAAAGTTCCTTCGTTTGCGTATTTGCGCCACTACTGAACATCGTCGTCGTCGCATAATGATATATATAGATAACGAGCAGCACTCCGACGATCAACAGAAGCCATCGGTTGAGATTGTTGGGTGACCGCTGTTGAGGTACTTGCCCGTTCGGTCTACCCGTAGGGCCTGGCCGTTGTGGCTGCCTATCGTTATTATTTTGTAGCCAGAATCGATTACCCGGCTTTCTATCCATTGCAAACTACCTGCTTTCTCGGCCTCCAACATGCATCATCAGTTAAATAGAAATGCAAAGGGGAGTGTCTGGGATGGGACCTTGTATGGTGACATCCTCTATTATATCTCACCGACAGCGGAAATGCACCACATAGATGGCGACATTTTTTGCTTCGCACTTGAATGTACGTATTACTCCGGCCGCCGGTTACAGCCTCTACCAATGTACATATCGCTCCTCTCATCTTTGATGGCGCAGCCGCCTCAAACAGACCGTTATCCCTGCGGCCAGTGGCCTCCCAGCCAGAAAGCGGGACCATCCTGTGGCACGATGCCAGGCACGCGACCATCACTCCGTTTCTTCTGCCCAATAATGCTACGCCCTACCTGTTCCATTGCTTCACTCCAGCCCAGGAGACGCAATGCAAGATGTGGTCCCGGGCGGCGCAGCAGGGCCATTAATCCTCGAACAAGCGGATTTAACAGGCGATAGAGCCGGTACATGGCGGATTGGCGACCCAGCTGTAACCAGGCAAAGAGCCATCCCATCATTTCGTTGAACGTCAATGTCGTTAGCGCCAGGCGAAAAATGTTGGGATAGTAACGTGGCGTCCTGAGCACAATACGCGTGTAGTCGAGCCACGTCACCCGATCCTTAAAAAACGCCTGCGCGATCGGGGCACCTGAGGCCTGAAGCACACGACAAAATACATTCAGCGTTTCATTTATCTGCCAGGATGCCTGTCCCGGCTGCGCAATCATAAACTTACTGAAAATTCGCGCCACGGCCGGAACCGCCTCGGCCGCATGAATACGGCTGAGATCACTAGCCTTGAGGCATCCATCTTGCAGCGCCTGTTGCATCACTTTTGTAATACGGCGGATGTTGCGTACATAGGAACCAAATCCACAAAAGGTCAGGGGGGATTGAAAGGCTGCGGAATCACCAAGCGAGAGCACATGGTCATACGCCAGCACTTTCTCTACCCGCTGCCAGGGGACAGAAACGGCGTAACCCGCAGGAATAAAACCATAGACAGGTTTGAGTATCTCTACATTCCTGGTGTCTTTGTAGGAGGGAAGCAGTGCAAAAAAATCATCAAAAAGTTGTAACAGATCCACGTGCTGACCCGCCTCGGCATAATAGAACAGATAGATGGCCACCTGGTCGTCTCGGCCTGGGAATGCCTCCCAGATGAGCTGATGACCGGCACGCACATCTTCGGTCGTGACCAGCACCTCTCCCACCTCTGGATCGACCTCGCCCGGCTTGTTTCCCTGCTTATACCCGCGCGCCACCGTTCCTACCGTAGGACAAACCAGCGAGAACGGGCGCCCACAATTCAACTGGCAGGCAATCGGCGAGGTTGAGCCCATGCCATCTATTAGCAAGCGCGCACCATAACTGGCATACAGGCCAGATGAATCACAGACATCGACAACCACGCCGCGTCCAGGCTGAACAGCGCAGCGCTCAAACGTGGTGCCGTGCAAAATAACATTGGGCAAACCGCCGGCGGGCTGATGCTCCAAAATCTTTTTTATACAGACAGACATGAGTTTTTCGGCATCTACAGCAATATCCAGGACATCCTGTACCCACAGCTCGGTCGTCCGCACATGGATATGGGCTGAGTGAAAACGTACCAGGCCCTCGCGATATTTACGCTGAACGACCGTTTCTAGCTCCTCTGATGTAAGCAAGCCAACTGTGATGAGCTCTTGCAGCTCTTCGCGCGAGATATTCCACTCACGATGGACGGCTCCGACCGTAAAACGGTCAAAGACCAGCACACGGTAGCCATAGCGCAACGTCATGATAGCTGCATTGAGCAGGTTCAAACCACCACCAGCGTAGATGATGTCGAAAGTCGCAGTGGCTGCGACGGCTGGACGCTCCTCGCTCACAACGACCTCAGCATATTGCCGAGTAGTAGTAAGCATACGTTGCCAGGAGGTGTTAAGGTCCTGCAAGCGCTGCAGGTGAGCTTCGCCTTGAGGCAGATGGGCAAACGCGGCTGCCAGGTGAGGATAATCGATCGCCAACTGAGTCGTGTCTGTATACATACGTTCTGTTTCTCTATCGAGGGGGTTTCTCCCCTATGGTGATATAGACTTCCCAACGGCGCGTGCGTACACGCTCGGAACGACGGCGCAATCCATATCGTTCTAAAGGTATGAGGCGTCCAAACCAGGCATCGGGTAACTCCTCCGTAAGGATGCCGGTGTTGGTTTCCTGGTCCACGCGCACTATACGTTCCGCAGGGTCGGCCCCTCGACGGCTACGTACGATCTCTTCATCGAGATCGCGCCGCTGCCGAGGCCCAAAGACGGCACGAGATCCATACACAAACATCTGCAACAGAACGAGCAATGGTTGTATATAGCCGACCGGGAGCAGGTTTGCGCCTTCGATGACAATCACACGGCCGCCCGGACGGAGTACGCGCTCCACTTCGGCAATCGTATCGGGATCATAAATGTATTCGGATGGGAAGGTGCTGACGACGGTATCAAATGAGTCGGAGGAGAAAGGGAGACCCTGTGCCGATCCCTGGATGACCCATGCGGGCTGCCCCAGACCACGCTTCTTCAGCGTCGCACGAGCCGCCGCTACCATTTGTGGGGAGTACTCAACCGCTCGGCACGAGTAACCGGCCGCCAGCATATCGGCCAGGAGATCGCCCAGCCCAGAGCCCAGCTCCAGCACGTCCCGGCCACGAATACGCGTCAGCACCAGCTGCTGCCAGTGCCGCCACTGGCCCGCAAAGGGCACTGTGCTGGCAAAGCGATAGAGATAACGATTTTTATAGAGCGTTTCAAAAAGGAGTCGCCGTAGATTCGGAGTCACTGTTGACCAGCCTTTACAAATAGTGGCAAGAGATCACGCAAATGCTCAATAATGAGATCGGGCATCACTGGCTCACGCCGCTGCTGATATTTCTCATTTTCCTGTTCGACCGCCTGCATAAGCCAGGCATCGGCATCAATGGTCTGCGTACCAGAGGGGTTTAAGCTGGCGAGAAGCCAGGATTTTGGCTTCCAGATCGTATAGAGCTGGAGATTTTGCGCTCCGGCAATATCGGCGCGGAGAGAATCGCCGACCATCGCAGCCTCAGCAGGAGCCACATTGAGAGCGTCGAGCGCGTACTGAAAAATAGCCGCATTCGGTTTGCGAATACCCAGATCAGCAGAAATGGCCATGTGACGCGGTTCAAAATAGTCGAGCAGACCGAGCTGGCGCACGCCATCCATAAAAGGTTGTCCGCCATAATGGCGGTTCGTCACAATCCCCAACAAAAAACCACGCTCGCGTAAGGCTGCCAGAGTGGTCAATGCATCAGGAAAGAGCTGCCGAGATGGCGCAGTAGGCAGACGTAGCGCCTCAAAAATCTCCAAAGCCTGCGTACGACTCACCTGCGGCAGATCAAGTTGTGCCAGAGCAGTGTTGACAGCCAGGGAGAAATCCGGCTCATAGGCGGGATTCTGCACCGTGAGCGCCTGTATCTGCATCGAGATCGTCGTTCGTAGCTGCTCGCCCAGGATCGCCTGATCCGTCGTGAACATTGTCGGTGCAATATACTCAGAGAGGACGACCAGAGCCTGCTTGTTCGCAGCCTGCTCAAACTGCTGCAGCAAGGCCTTATCCGCAGACGTCCAGAGCGTTTCACCGCAATCAAAGAGCAGACAACGAATAGCTCGCCCGACAGGTGCCCGCAGAATCTGTATAGACAAATGCCGACTCCCTCAAATACTATGAGAGCCAGACGAAGCGTGCCCTCTTCCTTGCATCGTTTCGCAGAAAATGAGGGCACATCTCGCCTGGCTCCTGACAATGCTCCCAGAAAGAGTCAGGCGCGTAAGTATGGAACTCCACGCGCTGGACTCTGAATGGCAACCATTGTAAAGCAATCAGAAACGTCACCGGCTCGCGGCGAGCGTTATTTCTCTTCGTTCGAAAGGATATCGTCAACCAGACCATACTCAACAGCCTGTGGGGCCGTGAGGTAGTAGTTGCGGTCCGAGTCCTGCATGATGCGCTCGGGCGTCTGGCCGGTATGCTTGGACAGAATATCGTACAGGCTACGGCGCAAGCGCAGGATTTCACGTGCGGTGATCTCGATGTCGGCCGCCTGACCTTCCGCGCCACCGAGTGGCTGGTGAATCAGGATGGTCGAGTTTGGCAATGCATAGCGCTTGCCATGCTGACCAGAAGCCAGCAGGACCGCACCCATGCTCATCGCCATACCCATGCAGACGGTTGAGACGTCGGGACGCAGCCACTGCATCGTGTCATAGATGGCCAATCCGGCATAGATAACGCCACCAGGGCTGTTGATATACATGTTGATATCTTTGGTTGCATCCTCGCTCTGGAGGTAGAGCAACTGTCCCACGACACTATTGGCGACCATGTCATCGATGGGGGTGCCAATGAAAATGATGCGCTCCTTCAACAAGCGAGAGAACAGATCCCAGCCGACGGTACCCCGGGGTGTGGTCTCGACAACGTTGGGAATAATACCCTTTGGCTCCAGGAACTCACGAGCCTCTCTGGTCCACTTTGGATCGCGTGGATCGTATTTTGTCATATTTGCTCCTTTTTATCTCTCACGATTGTCCCCTTTTCCTTTTAAAGGGATACACCGCTGGCAAAATTTGAATGTGCAGAGGAAACCCATATCTAGG
>Ga0070738_10008284_pt1 | contig 10050 bp, 6 predicted proteins | sample Coa_R2_2_FD_66446 | JGI IMG/M metagenome (GOLD analysis project Ga0070738, IMG submission 66446) | Surface soil microbial communities from Centralia Pennsylvania, which are recovering from an underground coalmine fire - Coalmine... | ecosystem: Environmental > Terrestrial > Soil > Unclassified ... | reverse complement strand
TAAACTTTTTGGAAGCCGTATTTTCCTTTCTGTTTGGCGATGGCAACCCCAACGCGGATTTGGAAGAGCGCCGCTGGCAGGCCATTGGTACGGTGATTCGCAATCATCGAGGGGCTGTAGTGGCCGAGCAGATTGCACCCTACCTGGATGATATGGGTCAGGGGGATAGCCGCGAGTACGAAGAGTACATGCTGCCTGTACTGACTCGATTTAATGGCCAGCCTGAGGTGAGTCCTGCGGGCGATCTCGTCTATCACTTCCCAGAGCTACAGGCAACGGCCAGTCAAGCTCGTCCTACTCCTGTAGCGGCTTACCTGAAGGAGTTGCCGTGGCGATTTAGTCGCGCAGGCTCAGGGCAGTTGATCCTGGCGACGGCGTTGGGTGGCGTTAACCTGGTGGGTGCGCTCGCGTTGGGCAAACTGCTGGCTGGTGGAAGTGCGGCTCAGCTAGGCGGTCTGGTCGCGTTTGTCCAATCGATCTACTGGCTGCTGCTGGGCTATGGCACGGCATTTTTGGCGCTACCGCTCATTCGTTATTTCTGGATTCAGTGGCGCAACAAAACGGTTGATGCGCGCAATGAGACGCGTCAGGTAGCATCAATTCAGCTCAACCAGGCTGATGCAAGGCTGACCAACAAGATTAACTATGCCCAGCAATTTGCATCGGAAACGGTTATTGGTGCTAAAGATTTGGCCTACACCACGGAACGGGATCTCCTGGAACAGGAGGTGGAGCAGTCTGCGAAAATTGATGCCGAGTGGCAGCGTCGTCTGAACCAGCAGTAGAGCACGGTTTTGGCAAGCAGTGAATCAGGCTATAGCGATGCTTTTTGAGAACCAATCCAGTGTTGCAGCGGGTTGAGAGCAGAGGCCGCTACCTTTGACTCATAAAGACCGTGTACTGTCAATTGAACTGTCGCTAACGATCGCATTGAATTCACAAGGCGGTACGAATTCTTTACAGAAGCGATCGCTGAATGAATTTGCGCCAAGTAATACTAAGAATAGCGATTTTTGATTAAGTACTGATACCGCAACAGCATGAAAATTCGGCTCGGAGACATTCTCACGGCAAAGGACGGCAAATCTTACCGGGTTGTCGAGTGTGAGGCAAATATGGTTTCGCTTATGAGCGTGAATGGCTACACATTGTTCTCTTGCCATACGACATTCATCGAGTCGCAATTTGGCACTGCCCCAGTCGCACTCACGACCTACGGTTCATAACGGTTAGTCGCGATTAGTCACTGCTGCTCTCCTTGCTGGCCTAGTGTGAGCCACGAGGGATGACGACGACTATCACGCCCTGTCTACGCAACCAAGCGTTTTGCTAAGGGGGGTTGGGCAGGGCGCTGTCGCATGCGTGTTCAACTGGTATAGCGTAGCTCAATTCAGGCTGGCAGCGGCGAGTCAGCAAGCCTACCCAGAATTGGCGATCTGGCGATTGCCCCTGTCCTAAGCTTGCTGACCAAAGCAATAGCTGTCCAATAACAGTACTTTTGTAAAGAAATCGGCAAATATTAAACATCCGTGCAAAATGTTTAAGAGCCTATCTAGCGTTGCCCAACTTTAAACGACGCTAGATGGCGATAGCGATTTCCACCTGTTGTGCACGCTTATTGGTTATCGGCATTGTGACCTCAACCCACCTACAGACACTAGCCGCCTGTACTTTTGTGGCAATCGCCGCCTGGGAAGGTGTCCAGACGACTGGCCCCGTGTTTGGTGCGCCGCGATCGGCCGTGGCTGGTAACTCTCAAGGATCTGGTTTCAGTAGGATTCCAGGCGCGATCGCTCAAGCGACCGCAACACCAGCAGACGGACAGGTGGCCGATGCCAGCAGGAGACAGTACTACCAGGACTACCAGCCGATCGCCACTCCGTCCAATGATGCGTCCAACACTGCAGCACCAGGGCCAGCCACCGCTCCAAATCCATCATTGGTAGGCAGCACCGATCAGCCAGCGATTAACTTTGGCACCCCCCTATCGCCGACTGCTCCCTCGGCAGGCTCACCTGAGCAGACTCCATCGGAAAAGTCTTCTACGTCGATCAATGCACCCGTCTGGGTTGTGCCCTCACAACAGGCGACCACACCCGAAGACACGTCGCAACCGCCACCAGCCCAGGTAACGGTTCCCCCCCTGCCGTCGGCCTCGCCACCGACCACGCCCAGCCAACCAGTCGTTGCCCCGCTTCCCAATCAGCGGGCGACCCCAACTGGCTCCAACCTCTCTCCTGATCTGGTCGTGACCGCGACGGATGTGCAAATCATCGGGGGAGACGCTGAATTACAGCAGGTTGTCCGCAATACGATCAAAACGCGACCGGGCGGTGATACTAGCAGTAGCCAGCTTAAACAGGATGTTGCCAACCTGCTAGACACTGGGTTCTTTGCCAATGTCAGCGTTAGCAGCCAAATCAATCCCCAGGGCTTAAGCGTGGTGTTTCAGGTCGAGCCGATTGTGGTGCGATCGCTGCAACTGTCCGGTGCGCAGGCGTTGACGATCGATGTGGCGAACCAACTGTTTGGGCCACAACTGGGAGCGCCTGTCAGCCCCACGCTGCTGAATGAAAGTGTCAAGCGGATCAATGCGTGGTACGCCAAGAATGGCTATACGCTGGCGCGGGTTCTCACACTTCAGCCGACGCGGGAAGGGGTTGTCACGATCGAAGTCGCAGAAGGGTATGTGGGTGATGTTCAAATCCGCTTTGTCAACAAGGAAGGAAAAACCGTTGACGACAAAGGCCAACCATTGCGAACCCGCACTCAACCCGCGTTCTTACAGCGACAGATCAAGCTGCAACCGGGACAGGTATTTCGAGAAGACATTGCCCGCGATGATTTGCGACGACTAAGCGAACTGGGCATTTTTGATGGTGCCAGTGTTTCATTTGAAGGGGATGCACGCCGCGTAGCCGTGATCTACAACGTGATCGAAGCGTCGGCACGCCGCGTTAATTTTGGTGGTGGCTACGACAACGATCAGGGGCTATATGCAGCGATCAACTTCCAGGACAATAACTTTGGTGGCTTGGCGCAAAAGCTCAACACGAACGTCCAAATTGGCACACTAGATACGCAGTTCAACGCCCGATTTGATAGCCCGTACCGGGACACCGATCCAAATACGCCCGGCTATGGCGCTACGCTATTTCGGCGACAGGCGTTATCGCAGGTGTTTGATGATGATATTAAGTTGCCCAACGGTAGCCGCGTCCGCGAACGACGAATTGGCGGTGGGATTGATGCGACAAAACCGCTGGGGCCGACCTGGAAGGGAACGCTGGGGCTAAATTATACAAACGTGAGTCTGCGCGATCGCAATGGAAAGGTGTTTTCGCGCGATCGTAGAGACAACCCCCTGTCGCTCAGCGGTACCGGCATTGATGATTTGACCACGCTATCGTTTACCGCCGCCCAGGATCGGCGCGATAACCCAATTAATCCCGGAAGCGGCTCTCTGTTTACATTAAGTACCGAGCAATCACTCCCGATCGGTCGCGGTAACATTTTGGGCAATCGGCTGCAGGCAAACTACGCCCAATTCATTCCAGTTGGTTTAATTAAGCCAGGGCCAGGTGCTCAACAACCGCAGGTGCTGGCGTTTAACGTGCAGGGTGGCACCACGATCGGCGATCTTCCACCCTATAACGCTTTTGTGTTGGGTGGTATCAACTCAGTCCGTGGCTATGATGTCGGTGGTGTCGCGACCAGCCGTAGCTATTTTCTAGCATCGGCAGAATACCGCTTTCCGATTTACCGCTTTATCGGGGGTGTGGTCTTTGCCGATTTTGCGTCCGATCTGGGCACCAGCGATGAAGTGCTGGGCGAACCCGGCGTGCAGCGTGGTAAACCCGGAACAGGAGCTGGTTTTGGCTTTGGGCTGCGGGTTAACTCACCGTTTGGCATCATTCGGGCTGACTTTGGGTTCAACGATCAGGGTGACAACCGTTTTCAGTTTGGCTTTGGCCAGCGATTTTGAGGGCGTCAGGCGGCAGCGCGGTGTGACAGTCAGTGAATCATTCCCAGCGCCCCTGTGTTGCCTCCCTCACCCCGGTAGCCCTTGACCCTTGACGCGCCTTCACTCCCACTGGGTAATCAACCCATCAGCCTCAACGCGTAGCTGTCGTCCGCGCCAGTAAACCCCCTGTCCAAATGCGCCCATCGCCCAGATGATCAGATTGAGTAGATCCCGCAGGGGTAAGATCCAGAGCCATGCCAACAGGTCAGGGCACTTCATGCTGCGGATCGCTACCAGGGACTGGAGGTAGCGAATGATGAACGTTGTGACACAGAGCGCGATCGCCCACTGTTCTCCTCCCGCCAATAGCAACAGTGGCAAACAATAGACCGTGCCGTAGCAACACATCATGCTGTAGTACTGGATGCCCCGGTTAAATCGGATCGTGCGGGCCCAGCGTAACTCACGCTGAAAGACCTGATTCACGCTTTCAAGGCCGGTGTCGGACTCTAGCACGTATCGCGACAGTTCAATACGGTAGCCTGCTTGTGCGGCTCGCTTCCCGAGATTGTAGTCTGACCCAATGCGGTTGAAGTGGAGGCCACCGAAACTGGCTAGTGTCGTTTTGCGCGTTGCGATCGTTGCGCCAACGGCACACCGTAAGCCCTGGTCGAGCACCCGCGCAATTAACAAGCTGGGAATAAAGTCAAAACATCGTCCGGCAGAGGCCAGAGCCGCTCCCAGCGATTGCGGGTGATAGCCAATAAATGCGCAGGTGACCAGCCCGACTTTTTCATCGCTCAGTGGAGCCGTTACGGTCTGAATGTAGTCTTCATGCACCCGAATATCACTGTCCGCAAAAATAATCACTTCATGACGGGCTTCCTCCAGCAGATAGCTCAAGTTGCTGTCTTTGTAGTTGATACCACGAGGCTCTAACCCATAAAACAAGCGAGCGCGATCGGCATAGGTGGCAACCACCTTTTGCAGCACTGGGATTGCTGGATCGTGTGGATCGGTGACGCCAAACAGCACCTCGTAGTCTAAATATTTTTGACGACAGAACGCCGACCAGTTATCCCAGGCACCAGAATCTAAACCGCAGACAGGCACCAGAATCGATACAGGCGGGGGCGCACAATTCATTAGATCGTCGCTCTGGGTGACAGGCGTAAAGAACTGATGCGTGAACAGGGCACAGGTGAGATAGAAGAGAATCGAACTGCCAATTAGACAGACAAGCAAAATTTCCAGAAGCGTAATCATTGTTGCATTACGGTGAACGGTGTCAGGCCAGAAATTCAGCCAGTATAGAAATTCAGCCAGTAAATGGATTAAACAGAAACAAGTAAAGAAATTTACAAAATCATTGCGCGATGGCTGACGCTAACGATGTCAATTAATCAGGTCATCCAGAAAGTTCCAGCAAGCGGGCAAATCACGCTATGTAAACAAGGAATTCATGTTGAATCAAGGCTGGTATTCAGAAGCAAGCGGACGCATCCGCAATCCATACTGCTGGCAGTAGTCACATTACGGGGAACCATACCTTCGGGTGAGCAGACCAACGACAATCTATTGATTAGACGCAATCACATTTGTCGGAGTTCATCTCATTTGCTACAGCTACCACGCTGTACTGCAAACGACTCACTCGGATAGATTTGATCGTGACTCATACTGTTGCTGCAATTCAATCTGCCCGTAGTTCAATTTGAGCGTGCGATCGCAAACATGGAAGTACTTATCATCGTGACTGATCACAAGCACTGTTTTCCCTTGTCTACGCAATTGCGGCAAAAATTCGGTATAAAAAAGATCTTTGAATGTTGGATCTTGGTCAGCCGCCCATTCATCAAACACATAAATCGGACGATTTTCCAGGTAAGCCGTTAGCAAGGTGAGCCGTTTGCGCTGGCCTTGCGAAAGAGCGGTTGTCGAGAGTTTGCCCTGCGTAACGGTAACTTTGCGATCGAGCTGTAAGCGCTGCAAGTAGCGATGTGCCTGAGCATCCAGGTCTGCCTGATCGAAGCCAAGCAAGCGATCGAACAGATAAAAGTCAGCAAATATGACCGAAAAGTGCTGACGATACCATTCCTGATGATTGGCATCAATGGGCTGATCGTCGAGGTCAATTTCACCGGCGTCTGGCTGATACAGCCCCGTGATCAATTTGGCCAGGGTGGATTTGCCACTGCCATTACCCCCCACAATAAAAACAATTTCACCGGGATACAGCGTGAGGTCGATCGGCCCCAAGACGAAGCTAGAGTCTTCCTGATCCGCCTGATAGCTGTAGGTCACACCCTTCAGTGTCAACGTGTGCCAGTCCTGCTGGGGCAGGGGAGGGATCGATCCGGCCTCCGCCCGACTCGCTAGGGATAGCCCCAAGGACTCGATCTTACTGAGTGCAACGCTGGCCCGACTAATTGTGGGGAGTTGATTCACCAGACGATCCATCGGCAGCATCAGGTAGGTAAACGTCAACACATAGCCTGAAATCGTCTGCGGGTTTAACGTCATGAACTTGGGTAACGCAAACAGCACAAACCCAACGGCGAAGAAAAAGATCAGCTTGCCCCAACTGGCGGTAACGGCAAACATCATCAAGCCCCGCACGCTGTAACGCCGAAATGCCGCCGCGGTGGGCTGCAAATCTTCCCGCAAAAATGCCTGCCGTCGCCAGTAGTTCAGTTTGAGTTCCTTCGTCCCCTCGGTTACAGTCCGAAAATGCTGAAACAGATAGTCCTGCTCTTCACGGGCGCGGGCTAAGAGCTGCTTGCCACGCCGCAGCAGCCACCCACAACTGCTGAGTGCCATAATGGTCAGTCCGACAACCAGAAACATCACATGCCAAGAGAGCCAGGTAATGTAGACCAGGCAGCCTGCGACCGTAGCCAGATCAATGCACAAAAACGGAACCAACCGTACCGCATCGGTCACGGCTTGGACATCGTCGGTCAACGTCACCAATAACCGTGGTGCGCCCAGCTTTTCCAGGTGGGCCAGTTCCGACGCTAAAATCTGCTGGCTCAGGCTAAGCCGTAGCTGAAATACCGCCTGCTGAGCCAGTTGGATCAGCATGATCTGCGAAATGATGCTGGTGATCAGCGCGATCAACGCAAGCCCCACAAAGGCACCCGCGATCGCCGCGAAAAAGTTACCATCAGCCTGGTTGAGGGAACGGCTGATCAGGGCGATCAGGCTGGCGGTACTGCCACCGCTGAGAAAACCTGTGAGGATAGCGATCGCCACCATCCACCAGGAAGAGCGCAACAGAAAAACAATCAAACTCATGGGCTGTTATACCATCTTGTCCCGTTATTAATGGCGACAAAATGAGCTTTACACTTAGAAACACTGAGATCTATTATCTTGGCAAATCGAGCCGACGTCGAAGGCAATTAGAATTGGGAAGAGACGGCGTTGAACACTAAGCGCTCCATCCGGGTGTAATCCCTCTCTACGTTGTCAGGAGTCACTTATGCAGCAGCCAAGCGAAATACCAGCATTACCCAGCTTTTCTTGCGTGCTGGAGACAGAAAACCTGGCAAACGCCGATATTGCTGGTCTGGCTCAATCGCTGGCATCGCTGGCCACCCAGACGCTGCCGATCACGGTTGCTAACGAAGTGTTGATCATTGACAGCGGCGATACACCGATCGACCTGCTCGATCGCCTCTGCCAGCAGTATCCGTGGCTTAAGGTACACCAGGCACCCACCGCGATCGACTACTACAAAGCGAAAATGCTGGGCGCTGAGCTGGTGACAGGGCAAATTGTGGTGTATGCCGATTCGGACTGCATTTATGAGCCAACGTGGCTTCAAGAGTTGCTGGCACCCTTTGTCCAAAGCGAACAGATCCAGGTGGTGGCGGGTGAAACCACGACCCGTGGTACTGGTGCCTACGGGACAGCTATGGCACTGACCTATATCTTTCCGCCCTATTCAGACGATCGCGCGATCGTGCCAACGACGCAATACTTCCTGAACAACGTTGCCTTTCGACGGGAGTTTTTGCTAAAGCACCCAATTCCAGACCAGCTGCCGCTATACCGTGGTAACTGTGTACTCCACGCTAATGGTCTGCGGCAACAGGGCTATACGATCTGGCGGCAGCCCAATGCGCGAGCGACCCATGCTCCCCCCAGTGATCGAACTCACTTTTTCTGGCGATTTTTGCTTATTGGACATGATTATTACTGGCAGCGTCAACTGCTGCCTCAGCCAACCCAGCCCCAACGGCAACCCGCAACTATAAACCCCACGAATGATCACGACCCGATCGTTGGTGGCAAGGGGAAAATGTCCGTTTTTGGGGATCGCATTAACAAACTGGTGCGCCGCGATCGGCGTCATCTGGCGTATCTCCCAGTGGCAATGCCGATTGTCCTGACCGCTGCACTGCTGATCTTCATCGGTTACACCATTACGTCCTTCAAGTCTGACTACCTGCTCAAGACGTACGATCGCCTGCTGCTGGAATAGCGCGTACCCACGGCTTATTGCTGAATGGGCACCTTGACTCCGCCATCGAGTGCCGGCGGTTTGAAGAAATCGATCGGGTCAATGGGCGCTGGTTCAGAATTCGAGGGGGCAAACTTTTCAATGAGCGACTCAATGGAATTACCCTGGGTTGGCGTTTTCGGTTTCGGATTGGCTTCCAGGGTTCCCAGGGCACTGTTGAGCTGATCCGTGGTGTAAGGCCTTGATGCACCACCGGAGCCAGTTCCATCAATGGATGCAGGCCGAGTCGTCAGTGTGGCACTGCGAGAATGGACTGTAGCTAGAGACGCTGACTGCGCCTGGACACCCGTTTCACCCATTGCAGTTGCGGCAACCGCTAACAAACCAGCGACAAGCAAGTGTTTCATCGCATTGCTCCTCTAAATGCCTGGGGATGGACCACTTATACCTTTCCAAGATAGTGCATCCGCAGCAAAGTGCCTCAAAGTCCGGAGTGAAACACGCGTTTGCCCGCAACCCTCCTGCCGTAAATCGGTGTGGCAACGATGAACTCGTGTGATCGCAACGACAACGCTGCCCCTACTTGGAAAATCTTGCTGTCCTTGCCCCCGGCGAGCGAAGAGCACAATTCCTGAGGCTAAAATGCAAACGGATTTAACTTAGATGGTGCGATCACCCTCCACGATGGGAATAAAGGCATTCGATGCAATCGGTGGATTGGACTCGGGTTGGGCAGTACCTTCCTGTACCGCCGCCTCTAACTTAGTCACACGGCTGTCTAGAGCCGCTGTCGTTGCGCCCCGATGTCCTAGCTCAGTGGCCAACAGATCAATACTACTTAGTGATTCTTCGATCGCGGTTAAGCGGCTCGCCAGCGCGCTCATCTCCGGCTGACTGGTTGGCTCACTGCCCCCACTCTGCTGAGCGAGATATGCCTCGAGCCGTTCGATACGCGCAGTTAGGGTGGATATGGCCTGGTCGCGCTGGTCGAGTTGAGCCGTAAGCTGCGCGATTTTGCGATGTAAGGACGTGTCATCGGTCGGGCTTTCCTTGGGCCATGAATTCGCTCCGTTAGCAGTGTAGTGGCGCACGAATTGTTCGAGTTCATTGTGCTGGAACCACGACTGATCCTGTAAGCCCTGTCCCGCCTGTAAGCCTTGCTTCAGCATCCGTGTTGCTTCGTAGGTCAGGCTCACTAATTCAGCTTCGACTCGGCTCAGCAGTACCATCCCGAGCGCTTCAAACAGTTTGTAGTTGGATTCCAGATCATTCGCCATTGCTACGGACTCCCATCGTCGGTTGCATTTGTACCAGACGCGATCGCCTGCACTCTACTCAGCGGTGATTGACTAATCAACGGTTCGCTTAACCAAAACTGTAGAGCGATCGTTCCCTGTGCTCCATCCGCCCTGAGAATGATCGCCGTGCTGCAACGCGATCGCTGGCCAGGGGTTAGCTGCTTGGCTATCCTCAGCACTCACTCTTCGGGGTTAGGGATGCTAGTAGTCTGCCACATGGATTATGACAAGCTTGGAGTTGGATAGAGACGCTCAAATCTGGTGCGGGCATCGACGGTAGAAAAACGCCAATTAACCGTTGCGCGATTCTGATTTCGTGC
>Ga0070738_10008281_pt1 | contig 10052 bp, 9 predicted proteins | sample Coa_R2_2_FD_66446 | JGI IMG/M metagenome (GOLD analysis project Ga0070738, IMG submission 66446) | Surface soil microbial communities from Centralia Pennsylvania, which are recovering from an underground coalmine fire - Coalmine... | ecosystem: Environmental > Terrestrial > Soil > Unclassified ... | reverse complement strand
CACTTGCCGCCGAAGGTGACGCCGCTCCACTCCGCGGTCAGCGCCAGCCACACGAGGACGTAGGCGAACCGGCGCAGCACGACCGAAGCATGCCAAATTCGCCGACGCGACGCGCCGAATTTTGCGCGCGCGCCGGGGCCGTCGCGTCGTCGCGTCGCGCGGGCTTCAGGGGATCAGCGAGTATGACGGAGCTCGCTGTCGAGCACGCCGCGGTCACGCAGGCCCTGCACCGTCTTCAAGCGATAATAACGCGGCCCCAAGAATTGATCCTTGGTCAGCTTGGCGTCGCGATAAGCCCGGTAGAGCTCCTCGATGCCCTTGCGCAGCGTCCAGGTCGGCGAGAAGCCCGGGAGCTTGGTCTCGATCTTTCGGAAGTCGACTCGATAGTTGCGCGTGTCCGGAGACGCGCCCGGCGCGAACGCGACCTCGCAGTTCGGCACCACCTCGGCGACCATGTTGGCGACGTCTCGAATGCGGTAATTCTCGCCGCTCTTTCCGACGTTGAACGCCTCGTTGTGGATCGCCGGGATCGGCGCGCGGAGCGCCGCCTCGAACGCGGCGATGATGTCGCGCAGGTGAACGAGCGGCCGCCACGGCGTCCCGTCGCTCTGCAGGAGCACCTTGCCCGTGGTGAAAGCGTGGCCGACGAGGTTATTCACGACGATGTCGGCGCGAAGGCGCCGCGACACGCCGTACGCCGTCGCGTTGCGCAGATACACGGGCGAAAACGAGTCGTCCGCGAGCGACGCGAGCTCCTGCTCGACGCGGATCTTCGATTCGCCGTAGGGCGTCACCGGGCTGAAGGCGGCGTTCTCGTCGAGCAAGCCGTCTCCCCCCGCTCCGTAGAGGCTGCACGACGACGAGAACAGGAAACGGCGGACCTTGGCCTGCTTGGCGGCGCGCGCGAGCCGAAGCGAGGCGTGGAGGTTGATGTCGTAGGTGAGCTTCGGATTCAGGTCGCCGAGCGGATCGTTCGACAGCGCCCCGAGGTGCGCGACGGCGTCGATGCCGGCGAGGTGCTCGGGCCCTACGTCGCGCAGGTCGACTTTCAGCTCGGGGATGGCGTCAGGCGGCGCGATGAAGTCGCATTCGTCGAAGAAGCCGGTGTCGAGCCCCACGACCTCGTGGCCGGCGGCTCGAAGCACGCCGACCATCTCGACGCCGATGTACCCTCGATGCCCGGTGACCAGTACCTTCATGTGGGCCCACCCAAGACTTTCTCACAGGACCAACTTGCGCGCGTGGAAGGCCTCGGCCCTGCCGTCCGGCGCGCGGCACTCGACTCCGCGCACGCTCATCAGGCCGTGGAACGTGTCCGGCCGAAACCAGTAGCGCGAGCCCTGCGAGCCGAAGTGCTTCACCAAAAGCTCGACCTTACGCGCGGCCTGCCCCGACGTCAACGGAACGAAGACGTTCGGCGCGCCCAGATCGCCTTCGTACTTGGGGATCTCGTACTCGAGGATCAGGTGATCGCGAAACGTGTTCCACGCGAGCTCGGCGATCGTGCGGTGGTCCTGGTGGACGTCGTGCCTGTGGTGGCAGAAGATCACGTCGGGGTCGACGGCGTGCTTCAGCGCCTCGAAGCGGTCTTTGATTTCGGCCGCGACGGACGGGAAGTAGCTCTCGCGAAACGCGTGCACGGCCACGCGCTGCTCGGCGGCCCCGGCGAGGAAGTCGTCCGCGCTCGCGCGGGCCTCGTGCTCGCGGCGCCCCTCCCCAGAGAAGACCACCCAGTCGACGGAGGACGCGCGCCGCTCGGCGAGCAACCGCAGCACGGTGCCCCCACAGCCGATCTCGATGTCGTCGCTGTGCGCGCCCAGGCACAGGACCCGGAGCGGCGCGGCCCCGTCGCGCCCGAGCACGACCGGCAACATCAGAGCACCGTGGCGCTCGGGATGGGGACGATGAACTGCGCCCCCCACTGCCGGACGTGCGCGAGCTGTTGCAGGATCTCGTCCTTGAAGTTCCAGGGCAGGATGAGGATCCGGTCCGGTCGATACTCGTCGATTCGCTCCGGCGCGAAGATGGGAATGTGCGTGCCGGGCAAGAACTTGCCCTGCTTGTAAGGGTTCCTGTCGACGGTGAAGTCGAGGAAGTCGGTGCGGATGCCGCAGTAGTTGAGTAGCGTATTTCCCTTGCCCGGCGCGCCGTAGCCGACGACCCGCTTGCCGGCGCGCTTGCTCGCGATGAGGAGCTCGAGGAGCTTGCGCTTGGTCTCGCGGACCTGCTCCTCGAAGCGCGTGTACGTCTCGACGCGACGGTAGCCGGCGGCCTCCTCGCGGGCGCGCAGATCGACGACGCGCTGGCTCACGGGCCGGCTCGCGTCTTCCGTGTGGCGCCCGTAGACGCGAAGCGATCCGCCGTGCGTCCAGAGCTCCTCCACGTCGAAGATCGTGATGCCGTGGCGCGAGAAGGTCGCCTCGGCGCTGAGGAGCGAGAAATACGAGAAATGCTCGTGATAGATCGTGTCGAACTGGTTCTCGTCGAAGAGGCGCATGAGGTGCGGGAACTCGAACGTGCACGTGCCGTTCGGTTTCAGGAGCACCTTGACCCCGGCGACGAACGAGTTCAGGTCGGGCACCTGCGCGAGCACGTTGTTGCCGATGACGAGATCGGCCTTCTTTCCGGCGTCCGCCAGCTTGCGCGCGGAGCCCTGGTCGAAGAACATGACCTCGGTCTCGACGCCCCGCTCGCGCGCCGCCTTGGCGACGTTCGCCGCCGGCTCGATGCCGAGGCACGGAATGCCTCGCTCGACGAAGTACTGGAGCAGGTAACCGTCGTTGCTGGCCAGCTCGACCACCAGGCTCGAAGCGCCGAGCCGAAGGCGATCGGCGATCATGGCCACGTAGTCCTTGGCGTGCTTCAACCAGCTCGACGAATACGAGGAGAAATAGGCGTATTCGGTGAAGATCTCTTCGGCGCGCACGTACTCGTTCAGCTGGACGAGCCAGCACGCCCGGCACACCCACACGTGAAGCGGATAAAATGGCTCCATCCGATCGAGCTGCTCGGCGGAGAGGTAGCTCTCGCACAGCGGTGACATACCGAGATCGACGACGGTGTCTGTCAGCCCCGCGCCGCACAGCCGACACTTGACGGATCGCATGACCGCCGAGAATAAAGACCGGCCCGGGCCCTGGCAAGCGCTCGCCGCCCTGCGGAGCGCCGGTCGGCGTCGGCCTTGCCACGCCACGGCCGCCCGCGCACGGCGGGCCTCTGCGCATGCGCCCGTCGCCCGCGCGACGCGCCTGCGTCTGCGTCCGCGCCTGCGCCTGCGCCTGCGCCCGCGGCTGCGCCCGCGCCTGCGCCCGCGTCCGCGTCCGCGTCCGCGTCCGCGTCCGCGTCTGCGCCCGCGCGACGCGCCCGCGCCCGGCGCCCCGCGCCTACGCCCGCGCGATTGCCTTCGCGGGTACCCCGACGTAAGGTGAACGCGCCGTCGATGCGGCGACCCGTCCGCCGTCCTGCCGCTCGGGAGTCATCATGAAAGTCGTTCTCTTCTGCGGTGGCCTCGGAACCCGGCTCCGCGACTACTCCGACCAGATACCGAAGCCGCTCGTCGAGATCGGCTCGAGGCCGATCTTGTGGCACGTCATGCGCTATTACGCGCATTACGGGCACACGGATTTCATCTTGTGTCTCGGGTACAAGGGCGACGCCATCAAGAAGTATTTTCTGACTTACGACGAGTGCGTGTCGAACGACTTCGTGTTCTCCGGCGGCGGCGCCAAGATCGACATGATCCGCAAGGACATCGAGAGCTGGCGGATCACGTTCGTCGACACCGGCCTGCGGTCGAACATCGGCGAAAGGCTGCGCAGGGTGCGGAAATACGTGGAGAGCGAGGAGGTGTTCCTCGCCAACTACTCCGACGGCGTCGCCGACCTCGACTGCGCGGCGTACGTCGATTCGTTCCTCAAGAGCGGCAAGATCGGGTCCTTTCTCAGCGTTCGCGTCCCGCACACGTTTCACATGGTCCACGCCGACGCGGAGGGGTACGCCGTCAAGCTCGAGGCCGTCGCGTCGTCGCCCATGCGCGTCAACGGCGGCTTCTTCGCGTTTCGTCGCGAGATCTTCGACTACATGCGCGACGGCGAGGAGCTCGTCGTCGAGCCGTTTCAGCGCCTCATCGAGAAGCGGCAGCTCCTCGCGGTGGCGCACGACGGCTTCTGGCGCTCGATGGACACGTTCAGGGACAAGATCGAGCTCGACGAGCTCGCCGCGCGAGGCAAGGCGCCATGGCAAATATGGCTTCCATGAAGGCCCGGCGGCCGACGCCGGACGCCGCGCGCGCCGCGGGTTCCGCCTCGCTTCGGGCCGATCGGGGCCGGAGCCCGGACGGACGGACCTGACCGGTGCGGCGATGCGGTTCGAGCAAGCTCGGCTGCCCGGGGCGTACGTCGTCGAGCTCGAGCCGCGCGCCGACGAGCGGGGCTTCTTCGCGCGCTGCTTCTGCGAGCACGAGTTCGCGGCGCACGGCCTGCCCGTGCGGTTCCCGCAGTGCAACCTCTCGCGCAATCGGCGCGCCGGCACGCTTCGAGGCATGCACTATCAGGCGGCGCCCCACCGCGAGGCGAAGCTCGTGCGCGTGACCGCGGGAAGCGTGTACGACGTCATCGTCGACCTGCGTCCGGCCTCGCCGACCCATCTGCAGTGGCTCGGCGTCGAGCTCTCGGCCGACACCGGGCGCGCGCTCTACGTCCCGGAGGGGTTCGCCCACGGCTTCGTCACGCTGGAGGACGACACCGACGTCTTCTATCACATGAGCGAGTCCTACCGCGCCGAGGGCGCGAGAGGCATCCGGTGGGACGATCCGCGCGTCGGCATCCGCTGGCCGAGAGCGCCGGCGGTCATCGCCCCGCGCGACGCGACGTATCCCGACTTCGACCCGACGGCCTTCGACGGGTGACGCGATGAGCCCCGACCGAGCGCCCGACGCCGCCGATCCGGGCCGAGAGCTCTTCGCGCTCGTGGAGGAGCTCTATCCCATCTGCCGGAGCATCACCGGCGACGGCGTACGCGATACCCTGCGCATCTTGTCGCGCTACGCGCCGATCACCATCCGCGAGGTGCCCTCGGGCACGCAGGCCCTCGACTGGACGGTGCCCAGGGAGTGGAACATCCGCGACGCGTGGATCAAGGACAGGAGCGGCGCGCGCGTCGTCGATTTCCGCGCGTCGAACCTGCACGTGGTCAGCTACAGCGTCCCCGTGTGCGCGCGGATGTCGCTCGACGAGCTGCGCCCGCACCTGCACTCGCTCCCGGATCGCCCCGACCTCGTGCCCTACAAGACTTCGTATTACGCCGACACCTGGGGCTTCTGCCTTTCGCACCGGCAGCTCGAGGCGCTGCCCGCCGGCGAGTACGACGTGTGCATCGACTCGACCCTCGAGCCCGGCTCGTTGACGTACGGGGAGCTCGTGCTGCCCGGAGCCAGCGAGGACGAGATCCTCCTGTCGACGCACGTTTGCCATCCGTCGCTCTGCGACGACAACCTCACCGGGCTCGCGGTGTCCGTCCACCTGGCGCGGACGCTGTCGCGCCTGCCGCGGCGACGGCACACGCTGCGCTTCGTGTACGCGCCGGGGACGATCGGCGCCATCGTATGGCTGTCGCAGCACGACGCCGAGGCCCGCCGGATACGCCACGGCCTCACGCTCACCTGCCTTGGAGACGCGCACCGCTTCACGTACAAGCGGACGGTCGGCGGCCGGGCCGAGATCGACCGGGTCGCCGCGCACGTGCTGCGCACGAGCGGGCACCCTCACGAGGTCATCGACTTCTTCCCGTATGGGTACGACGAGCGGCAGTACAACTCTCCGGGCTTTCGCATCCCGGTGGGGTCGCTGATGCGCGGTCGCCACGGCCGCTTTCCCGAGTACCACACGTCGGGAGATAACCTGCAGTTCGTCTCGGCCGACCGCATGCTGGAGTCGCTCGGCGTCTGCCGCGCGATCGTCGACGTGCTCGAGGGCAACCGGGCCTATCGGAACCTCTCCCCGAAGGGGGAGCCCCAGCTCGGTCGAAGAGGTCTCTACCGGGCCATGGGCGGCTCGAACATCGCCGAGCTCGAGCTCGCCCTCCTCTGGGTGCTGAACCTGTCGGACGGCGAGCACTCTCTTCTCGACGTCGCCGAGCGCGCCGACATGGGATTTCCGGTCGTGCGCGCCGCAGCCGACCTGCTCCTCGCGCACGGTCTGCTCGAAGAGGTCGGCGCCGCTCACGGTTCGTGACGGCGGCGCGGTGGACGGCGCCGGTCCGCCCGGATAGATACCGTTGAGTGCCCGGGCCTTCGTCACCGCCGCTCGCGCCTCGGCAAGGCCTCGCGCCGGCGCACTTGAAGCACGTCGAAGGTCTGCGCGCGCTCGCCGCGTACGTGGTGTTCGTCAATCACGCTTACGCGCAGGTGTGGAACCCCGGCCGTGCGCAGGCTCCACCGCGCCTGCTGTCCCCGTTCGCGTACTCGCTCGTGGCCGGGCACCTGTCGGTCACCGTCTTCATCGTCATCTCCGGCTTCTGCCTCACGATCCCGGTCGTCGCCGGCGCCGACCGGCTGCGCGGCGGCGCCGGCGACTTCTTCAAGCGGCGTGCCCGACGCATCCTGCCGCCGTATTACGGCGCCGTCGCGCTGTCGCTGCTGCTGATCCGGACGATCATCGGCACGGCCACCGGCACGCTTTGGGACGTTCCGATACGCGTGAGCACCGCGTCGCTCGTGAGCCACCTGCTCCTGTTGCAGGATCTCTTCGGCACGGGCGCGATCAATTACGTGTTCTGGTCGATCGCCGTCGAGTGGCAGATCTACTTCCTCTTCCCGACGCTCGTCTGGTCGTGGCGGCGCTACGGGCCGACCGCGACGGTTCTGTGCGCCCTGGCCCTCGGATATGCCGCTCGCCTCGCGCTCGCCGGGACGCGCGTCGAGCGGGCGTGTCCGCATTATCTCGGGCTCTTCGCCCTCGGAATGCTGGCGGCCTACCTGGCCCGGTCACCGTCGCCCGGCTACGCGCGCGCGCGCGCCCGCTGGCCCTGGGCATGGGGCGCCTTGGCGGGCGTCGCAGCGACGTGCGCGCTCACCGGCGCCTGGGGCTGGCAGACGGCGCGCGCCCGGAGCTACGTGCTCGACCTCGCCATGGGCGCCTCGGCGATGTGCGTCCTCGTGCTGACGACGCGCTCGTCCGGTCTGCTCACGCGGCTGCTTTCCTGGCGGCCGCTCGTCTTCATCGGAACGTTCTCTTACAGCGTCTACCTGATTCACGCGCCCCTGCTCCAGGTCATCTGGCAATACGTGCTCTGGCCGTGGCGCCTCGGGTCGGTGTCGATGTTCGCGGCGCTGATGGGTCCGGGCGCGCTCGTCGTCCTCGCGGCGTCGTACGCGTTCTTCCGCGTCTTCGAAGAGCCGTTCCTGCGCAAGTCGTCGGTGCGCGCGGCGGGCGCGATCGAGGTGGTTCAGGCGCAGCCTCCGACGACGTGAGGCGCGCGCGCCGCTCGCCGAGCCGTGCGGGGCCGTAGCCGGCAATCGTCGCGCGTGATATCGCGTGATACGGAGGATGGTGGCGTGGACGGCGAAACGAACGGGACGCGCGGTGACCGCCGAACGGACGGCGTGGGCGACGGCGCGGTCGACGCTCCCAAGGTCAGCGTCGTTCTGGCGACGTACAACCGGCTCGACCTGCTCGAACGGCTGCTCGGCACCCTGTCCCGACAGACGCTCCCCGCGCGCTCTTTCGAGGTCATCGTGGTCGACGACGGCTCGAAGGTGCCTGTCCGCGATCACGTCGATCCGTCGAGGTACCCCTTCGCGTTGACGCTCGTCGAGCAGCGGAACGCGGGTCCGGCGGCCGCGCGCCACCGGGGCGTGCTCCAAGCCAGGGGCGAGATCCTGGTGCTCATCGACGACGACATGGACTTGCCGCAGGGCTTTCTCGAGACGCACCTCTCGTATCACGCGAGCGGCCGCCCGACCGCGGTGTTCGGACGGTACGCGTCCGATCCGAGGATCGACGAGAAGGCTCTCTTCGAGCGCTACCACGGCCTCAAGTGGGATCAGCTCGCGGAGGCCGCTCGTACCGGCACGCTGAGCGTCGACGGGACGCTCCTGGCCACAGGCAACGCGTCGATGCGGCGCGAGGACTACCTGCGGGCCGGCGGCCTCGACCCGTCGCTGCCGCGCGCCGAGGACATGGCGCTCGGCCTGGACCTCGAGGAGCTCGGCGTGGACTTGGTGTTCTCGAACGACGCGTACTCGGTCCACCTGTCCGATCACGTCGAGCCCGAGAAGTGGCGCGCCCGCGCCTTTCTCCACGGGACGCTCGAACCGCGCATCGCACGCAAGCACCCGACCATGGCGCACGCCGATCCCTGGCGGTTCGCCTTCTCGCTGCCGCTCGCCGGCCGGCTGCTCTGCGTGCCGGCGATGGTGAGCCCGCGCGCCGGCAAGGCGCTGGCGGACGCCGCGTTCGCCGTCGCGCGCCGCGCCGACGAGCTCGGCTTCGAGCGGACCGCCATGCGCGCGACGGGCCTCGTCTTCGGCATGGAGTACTTCCGGGGCATGCGCGAAGAGGCCGGGTCGCTGCGCGGCATGGTGACCGGCTGCCTGGGGTTCTTGCGGAAGGCGGCCAGCGCGCGCCGCCCGGTGCGCGGCGTGCCCGGCTGGCTCGCGCGCGCAGCGTCGGCAGCTCCGCGCCCGCGCGGCGACGAGGCCGTTCAGCCGGCCGCCCCCGTTCAGCCGCCCGCCGCCGCTCAGCCGGCCGCCGCCCCCCGGCCGGCGGCGACCTCGCGCAGGTGATCGAAGATCCGCGACGCCATCACGGCTGCGTCGAAATCTCGCTCGACGATCGCCCGGCCGCGCGCGCCCATCGCCCCGGCGCGCGGTCGATCGCGCACCAGCGCCTCGATCGCGCGCGCGAGCGCGTCGCCGTCGCCGGGCGGGACGACGAAGCCCGATCGACCCTCCTCGACGATCTCCGGGCCCGCGCCGACGGACGTGAGCACGACGGGCAAGCCGGCCGCCATGGCCTCGAGCGATGCGATCGAATGACAGTCGGCGAGCGTGGGAAGAACGAACGCGTCGGCCCACGCGAGCAGCCTTCGAAGCCCATCGCTGCCGGCGGCGAGGCCGCGGTGCACACGCACGCCGGGCTCCTCGGCGATGTCGTCGCGCGTGGCCACCGCGAGCTCGCATCGACCACGAAACCGCTGCCGGAACACGTCGAGCAGGAGCGCTCCGCCCTTGCGCTCGAAGTGGCCGCCGACGAACGCGAGGCGCAGCGGCCGCGCGGGGTCTGCGTCGCGAGCCGGCGCGTCCCATAGCGACACGTCGATGCCCGGCGGGACGACGGCCGTCCGGTCCCTCGGCACGCCGTAGTCCTCGACGAACGAGCGGCGCGCCCACTCGGACCAGCCGAGGCAGCGGCTCGCCAGGCGGAACGTGCTCGTCACCGCGGCCCGCTTGACCAGCCGGACGACTCGCGACCGGGAGACGGGGTGCGCGTACGTCGTGGCGAGCGCGTCGAGCTGCACCGGCGTGACGTCGGTCCACACGCACGCGGGCGTACGCGTCAGCGCGTACTGCCTGAGGACCGCGGGGTTGTGCGTCAAGAAGAAGAGCGCGTCGAAGGGGCCGGACCGCAGCCCTTCCCCGGTCTGCTGGAGCGCGCGCAGCGCGGCCTTCGCCCCGTGCGGCAGGATGGGCAAGCGCTCGAGCGCCCCGCCGCTCCGGTGATAGGTCACGTCGCACCAGGTCACGTCGACGGCCGACTGGGCGCGCGCCTGACGCTCGAGCACCGCCGCGACGCTGCCGATGCCGACCTGCCGCTCGGCGAAGAAGCACACCCTCATCGTCTCGCCTCGCGGAGCCTCAAGCGGCGGTGGCCGGCAGCCCGGACACCGACCCGTCCGCGGCCGCCGGTGCCCCGTCGAGCGCCGCGTCGACCGCTCTCTTGACGTCGCGGCAGAACTTGTCGAGCGTGTGATGCCTCTCGACGTACGCGCGCGCGGCGCGGCCCATGGCGAGCGCCCGCGCCGGGTCGCTCCACAGCGACCGCATGGCGTCGCGC
>Ga0070738_10008278_pt1 | contig 10057 bp, 10 predicted proteins | sample Coa_R2_2_FD_66446 | JGI IMG/M metagenome (GOLD analysis project Ga0070738, IMG submission 66446) | Surface soil microbial communities from Centralia Pennsylvania, which are recovering from an underground coalmine fire - Coalmine... | ecosystem: Environmental > Terrestrial > Soil > Unclassified ... | reverse complement strand
CTGGTTGCGCTCCTAGGCTCGCCGGTGGTGTTGACAACGCAACCGGCAATTCCAAATAGAAACGAACACCTGTAAACTCTCCTTTCTTTACAAGCTCCACTCGATGAGTGATCTCTTCTGTGTAAATGTTGACTCTCATGCTGCTGCCTTCCTCTCTTTCTCGTACATCGCGTTAAGTTCGCCGATCAGCGCCGCCTTATCCAGTCCGTGATGCGCCCAGAACTTGCGCCTCAGGCGATGCACCACATTCCGCGAATCCACTCCAGGTACGCGCGATCCCTCACCCGGCCCTTGCGCGGCTTCCTCCGTGGGCGGATCATGGGCGCACCTCCGGCTTAGTTGTCAATTGGTCGTCAAAACTTGCAGAATCCGGCGCCGATTGCAGTCGGACTGAGTAATCGAATGACTGTAAGTTATTGAAGGATGGTGGGCGGTCGCAGGCTCGAACTGCGGACCTCCTGCTTGTAAGGCAGGCGCTCTAACCGGCTGAGCTAACCGCCCGACCAAATCACATTTTGATTCTAAACCAAGGCCTGAAGCCATCGTCGGAACGGGCCGTATAACCAACCAGTGTCGCAGCTCTTCTCCGTCTAAAATTCGTCTTTTATTCGCCTCACGGCCCCGATATTCACTGTCGTCGCCGTGCTCTCTATCTCGACCGGGCCACTTGTTCGATTCCATCCCCGCGCGCGGCCAGACCCGGAATCGTTACGGGCAGATGGCCGGTGATTGGGATCTCGCCGAACAGAGCCTTCGCGGCGGAGATTTCCGATGGCACGGTCGGGCTGAATGCGGCGAGCGACGCCGCCGCTTTCGGAAAAGCTCCCAGCAGATAGGGCGATCCCAAAGACACCAGCGCCACGGGGACGGGTCCCTCAGTGAGCTCGGTTGCGAACGCGCCAAGATCGCCCGCGATGGCCATGTCGGTTCGCGTATCGGACGCCGTAACCGATGTCACCAAGACAATCGCGGAGCAAGTTGACGTATCGCCCACCGCTGCATTCAACGCTTGCAAGGGAAGGGACGCGTCCACCACGGCCACGCGCGCGCCGCGGGCGCGCGCTTGAATTTCCTGCGCCATTCGCAGCCCCGCGGTTGACGCCCGCGCCTCGCGCATCACCACCACGCACGGACGGGAATCGCGAGCCAGGGGGAGTAAGCCGCCTGCATCCTTGACCAGGGTGATAGCGCGATCCGAAGTCTCTTGCGCGCGGTTTTCCGCTTCCGGCGAATTGAGCGCGTCCGCAATGGCGTCCAGGTCGACGAGTTTCTTCTTCATCAACCCAACTCGGATTTTGGCCGCGAGAATTCTCTCCGCGCTTTGCTCAATGCGCGACTTGGGAATGCGCCCATGTTCCACCGCGGAGACCACGGCGCGAATCGCCCGCTCGGGATCGGGCGGCATCAGCAATACATCGGCGCCTGCTTCCACGGCGCGCACCGCCGCCTCCGCCGGAGGAAATTGCGCCGCTAGCCCCTTCATGTCCATCGCGTCGGTCACAATAAGGTCCGAAAAATGCAATTCATCCCGCAGAGCGCGAGTCACGTTGGCGGACACCGTGGCAGGAATCCCTTCCGGCTCCAGCGCGGGCGCGGTCAGGTGCGCGGTCATAATGGAATCGATTCCGTGCGCGATGGCGGCGCGGAACGGAACAAATTCGACGCTTTCCAGCCGCTCGCGGCTGGCGGCTAATTCGGGCAGATCCACGTGACTGTTGGCCGAGGTGTCGCCATGTCCTGGAAAATGCTTCGCCGTAACCAGCACGGGATTGTTTGGATCCGAATGCGCGCCATCGATGAACGCCGCCACGAGTTGCGCGACCTGCTCCGGATCCTCACCGTAAGAGCGAAGATTGATAACAGGGTTCTGCGGGTTGATGTTCACGTCCGAGACGGGAGCGAAAATCCAGTGGACGCCCAGCGCCCGTGCTTCACGCGCCGCCGTCAGCCCCTCGAACCGCGCGCCGTCGGTATCGTTCGCCGCGCCGTACGCCATGCTGTAAGGAAATAACGCCGCGCCGTTGACGCGCATCGAAGCGCCCCGCTCGAAGTCGGAGCTTACCAGAAGCGGAATCTTCGCCAGCCTCTGCATCTGATTCAAAAAAACCGCCAGCGCGTGAGGATCGGCGTGGCGGACTAGGCCGTACTCGGCGACGTTGTTGATCGTGAGCCCGCCGACGCGGACATCGCGCACCAAATGGCGGTATTTCCGGTATTCCGGAGACCTGGCGCCATAAACCTGGCCGTGGGCGGAGATCATCACCATCTGCGCCACTTGATCGCTAAGCGTCATGCGCTTCACTAGCGACAGCGCGCTGCGCTGATCGGAAGTGAGAGGTTGTGATTTTGGCTTCGGGGAAGCCTTGGCTCCAAACGCCAGGGAGGAAAGGAACGCCAGGAGGAGTAAAGAGCCGCTTTTCATTCTGACTTCTAACTTTTTACTCTTGACTCCTTCTCTAATTATTATGCCCGACGGCGGCTTTCAGCGGCTTGCTCAAGGCCAGAATCGCCAAACCGGCGCCAATCGCCAGGGCGCACAGAATCGCAAAAAACGATTCGCGCGGCATCTTTTCGTAGAACGTGCCCAGGTAGCCGGTCAAGTAGTTCCCGAAGAAGTTTGCCATGAACCACATTCCCATCATCATGCTCACCACCCGAGCCGGAGCTACCTTCGTCACCAACGAAAGACCGATGGGGGACAGATACAACTCGCCGATTGTGAGGATCAAAGTCGCGCCCGCCAGCCAGAGAAAACTGACCTTCTGGTCCGCCGCTAGGCCGGCGGAAATATACATCAGCGGCAGGAAACCCAGCCCCAGCAAGAGGCATCCGATGCCCATTTTGACCACGCTTCCCGGTTCGCGGTTGCGGTTGGATTGCCAGCTCCAGAACATATTCAGCAGCGGCGCGAATAGGAAGATGAACATCGGATTGAAAGCCTGGAACCACGTGGAGGGCATTTGGAAGCCGAAGATATGCCAGTCCGCATTGCGGTCTGCGAACAATTGAAGCGTGTTGCCCTGCTGCTCGTAGACGCCCCAGAAAACGACGTTCAGAAGACAGAGAATTACCAAGCCAATGATGCCCTTCCATTCCCGGGACGTAAACGGCGCTTTCTCGAAATTGGTTTCCTTGGCGCGAGTCAACTGATCTTTGGCGAGGTAAGGCTGCCCCCACAGATACAGAAGCAACCCGGCCACCATGCCTACGCCCGCGGAGCCGAAGCCGTATTGCCAACCCCACACTTGACCGAGCGTTCCACAGATCAGCGGAGAAAAGAACGCGCCCAGATTGACGCCCATGTAGAAGATGGTGAAGGCGCGATCGCGGCGCGAATCGCCCGGCGGGTAAAGGCTTCCAACTTGAGTGGAAATATTGGGCTTGAAGCATCCGTTGCCTAGGATCAAGCAGAGTAAGCCGGGCAAGAACAAGGCCGGGCTCATGAGCAGGAACTGCCCGATTGCCATCGCCGCGCCGCCGAGCACCACAGCTTTTCGCTGCCCCAGTATGCGATCAGCCAGCATGCCCCCGAAAAACGGAGTGAAGTAAACGAAAGCGGTGTAGAGGCCGTAAATTTGAGACGAAAGCGGTTGAATCCCCATGGGGCCGAACAGGGCTTCGATGCCGCTGCGAAGCGCGGAAAAGCCAGCCACATGAATCGTGCGGTTGATTGCGCCCGGGAGCAGGAATTGCACCATGTACAGCACCAGCAGCGCGCGCATGCCGTAATAGGAGAAACGCTCCCACATCTCCGTGAAAAATAACAGAAACAGCCCCGCCGGATGCCCAAGAATCGTCTTGTGTCTCCGGACTGTGTCCACCGGCCGGATTCCCGCCGCCCCGATACTGATGTCGCTCACGGAGTTCTCCTTAAAACAATGTAGACGTCCACGGGGATTTTCCGGCTTCCTTTGGACGCGCGGCAAAACGTTCTGTTGCGTGCGTTTACGGGGGAAGTATACCAAACGCAACGCTGAAGCGGCCTTTCGCGTCCCATAAATGCGCAGGAGGCGCCGGCGTGCTCACCAAATTCACCAGCGTCTGCTTGTCCAGACGCAGAATCCTTTCCCTTGTTGCGGGCGCGGCAATCGCTGGCAACCCCTCGCGCCTGTTTGGCGCTTCGGACTTTTGGAACAAGAAGGACCCCAAAGATTGGACCAACGACGAGATAGACCGCCTCACCACAAACTCGCCCTGGGCAAAGCCTGTAAGCGCCCAAGTGCCCTTGGGTTCCGGCTCAAGTCCCGGCTCTGCTCCAGGAGGCTCCTCCGGTAGCGGCCGGCGCATAGGCTTGGGTATTCCCGGACTCGGAATTCCGGGAGTCGGCGGCTATCCTGGTGGCGGAGGCGGCTGGCCGGGAGGAGGCCGGCGTCCCGGAGCCTATCAAGTTAAAGGCGTCGTGCTCTGGCAGAGCGCTCAGCCTGTGAGGGACGCGATTAAACCGGAATTCCCGGAGGAATTCGCGGATCATCTCGTCATTGCCTTAGTCGGATTTCCTTTCCCTCTACCAGACGACAACCGCGACGAAGACGAGGCGCTTAGCGCGTTAAAATCCGACACCTACCTGCGGCCGGAGCACGGAAATGCCGCGCAGCCTGGAGTCGTGAAGCGGCCCGTCAGTTCCTCTATCAACGGCGGCATCCTGTTCGGATTTTCGCAAGAACTCATTAAGATCGGGCCGGAGGATCAAGAGATTTTGTTCACGACCCGTCTCGGCCGTTCCCAGATCCAGGCGCGGTTTGTTCCCAAGGAGATGCTCTATCGCGGCAAGCTGGCGGTGTAGGCCCAGCTATCAGCCGTCAGCTTTCCCTCATTCGCTATTCGCTTCAATCGTTCCCGCACGTCGGAGGAATGAGCAGGTCTTTCCAGCCAGCGCTGCGCCTCGATCCGCCGCGGCTGCGTTCCCGCATCCAATATTCCTCCGTCGCCGCTCGATCCTGCATGATCTTCAATCGCATGCTCTATGCTACGCTAAAGACGCGTTCGGTCGTTCCATGCGCCTGCCCACTGCGGCCTTTGTTGCCTCTCTCGGAGTGCTGGGAATTTGGGGCGTGCTGCGAGCCCAGAAGCCCTTTCGCGAATATCCCGGAATCGAGTACGAGAATTTCGAGCTGCCGCCGGATTTCCAACAACGCACCGAATGGACCCGCGCCCGCCTGAAATACCCTGACATTTTTCGCTTACGTTATGGGCGGGATCTTTATTGGACCATGGATTATCCGCGCTCGGACCGTCATCTGCTGCAAGGCGTTCGCCGGCTCACGCGGATCAACACCCGCTCCGTCGAGCAAGTCGTGGAACTCGACGGCAGCGACGACATCTACAACTGGCCCATGCTTTACGGCGTTGAAGTAGGGCACTGGAATTTACCGGATGAACAGGCTTCGCAACTCCGCGATTTTCTCTTGCGTGGCGGCTTCCTGATGGTGGACGACTTCCACGGCTCAGACGCCCGCGACCACGACCAGGGCATCAACGAATGGGAAGTCTTCACCGCCAGTATGGAAAGAGTTTTTCCCGACCGCCGCATCGAGGATCTGCCAGACTCCGATCAAATCTTTCACACCGTCTACGATCTGGACGATCGCTTCCAGGTGCCCGGTGAGCAGTTTCTCGAAACTGGTCTAACGTATGAAAAAGGTCCCACCGGTAAGCAGCCGCACTGGCGCGGCATTCGCGACGAAAAGGGCCGCATCATGGTCGCCATCTGCCACAACATGGATCTTGGCGATGCCTGGGAATGGTCGGACGATCCGCGATACCCCGAAAAGTGGGCCTCGCTAGCTTACCGGATCGGGGTGAACTATTTCATTTACGACCTAACTCATTGATGGGCGTTCAGGCCGCTTTTGCGGCCTGGGAGGAAGCCAGCGGCCGCAGCAGATGCCGCTCCAGCCAGCTTACAACCGGCACGGCAAGACCGTCGCCGAACAGGTGATAGGCGACATTGTAGTTTTCCGGCAGTGGATAATCTTCCGGAACGCCCATGAGCCGCGCAGCCTCGCGCGGTGAAAGCAGCCGCGAGCGAACCCTCTTGCCCTCCACCACGATGACGATTTGCCGGCTCGAACCGCCGGCAGGCGTCCTCAGGCAACCGGAAATCTGATCGAATCGGACTTCCGCCCGCTGAACTCTCCGGCCCTCGTCGCCCGGCCTCATCCGCCTGTATACGGTTCCTGCAATTCGCCTCCCCAGGCGTTTCGCCTCGTCCAGCTTTTGCAGATGCAGCGGCGACATGAGCCCAACGAGCCGCGCCGTTTGCTCGGAGGTGTGCCACTTAACACTACACGGTTCCTCCTCGATAATTTCGCTCAACGTAGGAATCGGGGAATCGGGCCAAGGGAGGGTCCACCAGACCCACATATCTCGGAGCAAGCGCGGAAGCCTTGAATATGCGCTCCGGACAGACGCCGTATGCCAGGCTTCGTCCGGCCCTGTGGAGAAAAGACCGGGCGGAATTCGAACCGGGCAATGGACTGCGGCGATGAAAAGTCGCGGCCGCGATTGAGGAAGAAACCGCGACGCGTCTAACACCAACGCTCCGCCCTTATATCCGGCTTGCGCTAAACAGTCCATAAGCGCCGTGAAATCGCCTCCACCGCGCGAGCTCAGCGCGCCCACCACGTTCTCAAGAACCACCATTTTAGGGATGCGGCCTTGGGAGATCATTTCGGAAACTAGCTTCCAGAAAGGCCTGAAAGTTCCGCTCCGATCGCCCCCGAGACCTGCGCCCGATCCCGCGAGCGACAAATCCTGACAAGGAAACGACGCCCAGACAAGAGTAGGTACGCCCGGCAACTCCTCCAGTCTCAGATTCGCCACGTCACCAATCTTCAGCTCGCCTCCGTCGAAATACGCGCGATAGGATGCCGCTTTCTTTTCGCACCATTCGTTGGCGAACGTGCAGCGCCATTCCGAGCCAAGGCCGAGGCGCGCCATGCCGCCGCCGGCGAAGAATTCGTAGAAGGTAAACGCCATCTTCGTCTGCCGCATTTTAATCGGATATACTTTGGGAAGTCAAAGTCAGGAGGGTCCATGAAGTCAAGAATCGTAATTCTGGCCGCGACGGCCGCGTCTTTTGTTTTCGCCCAAGCCCCCAACAGCGATCACTGGGTCACCACCTGGGGCGCGTCTCCACAGGCGCGCTTGGCGGCGCCCGGGCGCGGACCTGCCAACTCCCCGGCGCAAGCGCAGGCCAATGGAGCCCCCAACGCTGCCCCGCCGCGCGCTGTGCCACAACAAGTGACCAGCTTCGATAATCAAACGCTGCGGTTGATCGTCCATACCACCATTGGGGGCCGCCGCCTGCGCGTGCATCTTTCGAACGATTTCGGTCAGGCGCCGCTCAAAATCGGTTCGGCTCACGTCGCTTTGCGGAGCAAGGGATCCGCGATTGTCGAGGGCTCGGACCGCGCCCTCACTTTCAGCGGCCAATCTTCCTGCACGATTCCAAATGGCGCTCAAATGATCAGCGATCCCGTAGACCTGGATCTGCCGCCCGCCGCCGACGTAGCCGTCAGTATCTACATCCCTGGCGAAACCGGTCCGGCAACCTATCACGCCACCGGACTCCACACCAGCTTTATCTCAAAGGCCGGCGATTTCACCGCCGCGCCGGAAATCGCGGAAGCCACCACCACGCAATCCTGGTTCTTTCTCAGCGGAATCGACGTGCTGGCCCCCGCCGATGCCGCGGCCATCGTCGCCTTCGGCGATTCCATCACGGACGGCGCCACTTCTACTCCCGATACCGATCGCAGCTGGCCCAGCCAGCTCGCGCAGCGCCTGCTGGCGGATCCCGCCACCGCTCACATCGCGGTTGTGAATGAAGGCATCTCCGGAAATCGTGTCCTCCGCGATGGCGCTGGAGTCAGCGCGCTTGCCCGCTTCGACCGAGACGTGCTCGGCCAATCTGGGGTGAAGTGGCTGGTGATCATGGAGAGCATTAACGACATCGGCCAATCGCTGCGGGCCAATGCGGCGCCGTCGGATGCAATTACCGTAGGCGACCTTACCGCCGTGATTCATCAAATGGTCGAGCGCGCCCGCGCGCATGGCATCAAAGTCTTCGGCGCAACCCTCACTCCCTTCGAAGGCGCGGCGTATTACAGCGAAAGAGGCGAAGAGGTTCGCGAGGCGTTCAATCAATGGATTCGCACGTCCGGCGAATTCGACGCCGTCTTCGACTTCGATGCCGTTACGCGTGATCCGAATAATCCCAAAACGTTCCGCGCAGAATACAATCTGCGCGATCATCTGCATCCCAACGACGCTGGCTACAAGGCCATGGCCGATTCCATAGACCTTTCGCTGTTCGGAGCCAAACCGGCGGGCCGCGCCGCCGGATCGGCGGCGCGTTAGCCGTGCGGCTTCGGAGGCGACCATCCCGGTCCAGTCGCCGGCTCTTGCGGGGGGCCGCTTCCATGATATTATCTTCCCTATGCGTACAATCGTCCCTACGTTACTCGCTACTGCTCTGACATTCACTCTGGCGGTGGGCTTGTCCGGTCAAGAGAAGGGAAAAGGCAAAGGCGGACCCCGCCAGAACCTTAAAGTCCTTCCCGACGACGCCAACCTCATTCCGACCATGCAAAGTTTCGTTGCCGGTTTGGGATTGGCCGATAAAGGCGGATGCAACTTCTGTCACGTCCAGGATCGCGCCAGCGATGAGAAGATGGAAAAGGTGATGGCTCGTATGATGATTTCGATGGTCAAGGAGATTAACTCGAAGTTCCCGGACGGCAAGCAGCACGTCACCTGTTACACCTGCCATCGCGGCGATACAGAGCCGAAGACGGCTCCCTAAAGGCGGAGTTCGGCAGCCGCCTCCACGCGGAGACGGGAGCGGTCTTCCATGCCATTTGACGGTCTTCGCGTCCTTTCGCTCGAAAGCCGGCGCTGCACCGAGATTGAGCGTTTGGTCCGGACCCAAGGAGGCGTGTGTTTCGTCGCTCCCTCCATGCGGGAGGTTCCCCTTTGCGATAATCCGTCCGTCTTTCAATTCGCCGCCCGGTTGTTTCATCCGGAAGCTCCCGCCGGCGGTTTCGACATGGTCGTATTTCTTACTGGCGTCGGAGCCCAGCTGCTAAACAGGATCGTTGAGACGCGCTTCCCGCCTGGCTCCCTCGCGCAAGCCCTTCGCGCGGTCGCTGTGGTGGTTCGCGGATCCAAACCTCTTGCCGTCATGCGCGAATGGAGCGTTCCAGTTACCGTCAGCGTCCCCGAACCAAACACTTGGCGCGAAGTGCTTTCCGCCACGGAGGGTAGGCGGGAAAGAAACATTGCCGTACAAGAATATGGCCGGCCTGTGCCGGAACTAATTGAAGGATTCCGGCGGCGGGGCGCTCAAGTGACTGCGGTCCCCGTCTATCAGTGGGACCTGCCCACCGATTTAGGTCCCTTGAAGGAGGCCGCCCGGCGGGTCGCCGCCGGTGAATTCGACGTGATCCTGTTGACGACTTCTATGCAAATGCCGCATTTCCTCCGCGTCGCCGCCTCCGAAGGACTGGCGGAGCAAGTTCGGCGCGCGCTCGGCCGGATGGTAGTGGCGTCAGTGGGCCCAAGCACCACCGAGACCCTCCGCGATCTTGAAATTCCGCCGGACCTCGAGCCTTCCCACCCTAAAATGGGGTTCCTGGTGAACGAGACCGCCGCCCGCGCACGGGAGATTCGACAGTCTAAGCTTCATAATTAAAGCAGGAAGCGGGCGGTGAGCCGCGCAAATAAAGGGAGCGACACCGAATTCTGGCGGCTAATGCGCCGCTACGCACCTCTCATCGGAGTTATGCCGGGCTGTATTGTCGCTGGATACTTCATCGGGGCCGCTCTAGATCGCCTCCTATCAACGCGTCTTCTATCCTTAGTTTTCATGGGACTCGGATTTGTCGCGGGAATCGTCGAAGTGATCCGCGTGCTCGGCCGTGACTCCGAATGAGCGCTGACTACTACCACCGCGCTCTCCGGCGCATCCGCCTCCTGGCGATTTGCATCGGAATCGCCGGAGCCGCTTGGATCCTCAGCGTTAGTGGCAACCGCCCGGCTCTCGGCTTTCTGCTAG
>Ga0070738_10008277_pt1 | contig 10058 bp, 9 predicted proteins | sample Coa_R2_2_FD_66446 | JGI IMG/M metagenome (GOLD analysis project Ga0070738, IMG submission 66446) | Surface soil microbial communities from Centralia Pennsylvania, which are recovering from an underground coalmine fire - Coalmine... | ecosystem: Environmental > Terrestrial > Soil > Unclassified ... | reverse complement strand
GTCAATGACAGGGAAAGGCGAAGGAATGCCGGCCGTCATGGGCGGCGTTGTGAAGCGCCGCCGGCGCGGCGAAGCCGACGCCGAAGATCAGGAACGCGCCGAACAGGATCGCCGCGACCGCCGCCAAGGCGGTATTGGTTGCGCTCGTCGCCACAGGCGCGATCGGCCGCGCCACTCGCATGTCCATCATGCGTCCCCTCCCGAATGCCGCGGCAATCGTAGGAATTCGCGAAGAACGGGTCAACCGCCGAGAAACCGCTGCCGCCGCTCCTAGAGCGGGTCCCGCGCAGGTGGAATCGGTTTGAACGGCGTCATTGCGAGGAGGCAGCGCCGACGAAGCAATCCACTGTTGGCGCGCCGTCGCTCGTCTTGGATTGCTTCGCTGCGCTCGCAATGACGGTCTTGTTCCATCTACTCGGCATCCGCTCCTAGGAGATGACGGTGCGCACCAGGATCATATCGACGGTCGTGCCGTCCCTGCCCAAGGGGAGATGGACGGCCTCGAAGGAATGCCAATCCCGATCGGCAAACCAGAGGCGCCCCATCGCGCGCAGCGGGCGGCGGTTCTCGACGACCCATCGGAACGGCGCCACGACCGCGTCGTAATGTTCGGCCGGGTAGACATCTTCCAGGTGAAGGCCGGTCGAATCGCGGCCGACGCGGCGGGTGACTTCGGTGCCGATGAGCCGGTATCGGAATCGCGCGGGCAGGCCGATGACATCCGCCAGGATGATCCAGCCGAGATGCTCATGCATCTCGAGCGGGTCGAGATCGGCGCGCGCGGGAAGCGTGCGCGCGCCCCGCTTCTGCTGCCAATAATCGAGAATACTCGCCAACTCCCGATGCTCGAAGGCGAGCGTCTCGTCCGTGTCGAGCTTGTATTCGGGCAATTCCATCGTCGAACACTCAAAGCTGTCGCACGAAAAGCAAGGCGCTGGCCGGGTAGTTTTCGGGCATCGCGAGTGGATGGCTGCGGGCCGGGCGTTACGCCGGCAGCTATCTCGGCAAGCGCGCCCATCGATCCGCGGGACCGTCTCGGCGGCTGGCGCCGGCCGGGCTTCACTCCTGATTTACAAGGCCGCAGCAAAACCAATATAACGTGAAGCGCGCGCCCAACGCCATCTCGCCTTGCGAAGAGCGAAGCGGCGGAGTTGCGGAGCGGGGCGCGGGAGAGCAGGGCGTGGGATGATGGATCTGTCCGGGCTGGCAGCTTCTGCCGAGGTCTATGCGGGCGCGCTGCTGATCGCCACATTTCTCGTCGGCGCGGCGACGGTCGTGGAGAAGATGTTCGGCATACCCAGCGGCCGCATCGGATTATGGACGGCCACCGCGCTTGCTCTGCTGTTCGTCGGCCTTTCCGTTGCGCGGGCGATCGGGCTCGAGTGAGGCTCGCGCCGTTTCCCGCAGCGGTCGCGAAGCCGGATGGCCTCGTGATCGCGCCGCGGCAACCATCAATGAATACCGCGTGTCCTGCCTGTGGCGGCCGGTGCGCGCTATTGTCCCCTCCGGGGGATCCGCCTAGGCTCAAATGCTACCCTCTTTGATGGCAGGGGTCGCGGCTTGCACATCTCCTGGTTCGCGGACAATCTGCGCTCTTTGCGCCGACGGCATCTCCTGGCCGGGCTCGCGCTGACCCTCGGCTATATCGGTGCCGGGCGATTGGGGCTGCTCCTCGCGGTGCCGCCCGGTTACGCGACGGCGATCTTCCCGCCGGCGGGGCTCGCGGTCGCGGCGATGCTCATCGGCGGCGGCAGGACGCTGCCTTGGACTTTCCTTGGCTCCCTGCTGCTCAATTTCTGGATCGGGGCGGCGCAGGGCTCGGCGCATGATGGGCCGGCGCTTGCCGTCGCGCTCCTCATCGCCGCGGCGTCAACCCTTCAGGCGGGGCTGGGCGGCTTCGCGTTGCGCCGCTTCATCGGCTATCCGACGGCGCTCGACAATGGCCGCGATCTCGCCCGCTTCTTCGCGAGCGCGCCCATCCTCTGCCTCGTCAGCGCCACGCTCTCGCTCGGCGGCATGGCGGCGCTCGGTGCGGTCGCGGTCTCGGAGATCGGTGCGAGCTGGCTCACCTGGTGGATCGGCGACACGCTCGGCGTGCTGCTTTTCCTGCCGCTCGTGATGATCGTCGCGGGCGAGCCGCGCCTCTCCTGGCGGAGCCGCGCCCGGCCGGTGGCGTTGCCGATGCTGCTGCTCTTCGCGCTCTTCGTCGCCATCTTCGTGCGCGTCAAGAGCTGGGAAGAGGATCAATCGCTGCTCGAATATCGCCTCCTGTCGCAACAGCTCGTCGACGGCATCGCGGCTCGGCTCGGTGCCTATGAGGCGTTTCTGGCCCAGCTCCGCGCCGCGATGAGCGGCCCGGCGCGCCTCTCCGAGCGGGACTTTGCCGCTCTCGTGCGCTATCTCCTGCGGCATTTCGCGCCGATCGAGGCCGTCGCCTGGGCGCCGCGCGTGACGGCCGACGAGCGCCAAGGCTTCGAGGCCGCGCTCCGGCATGAGACGCCCAGCTTCACGATTCACGGTCGGGACGAGAGCGGCGGCGGCGCGGCCGATGGGCGCCGCGAATTCTATCCCGTCGCCTATATCGAGCCGACCGAGGGCAACGAGCCTGCGCTGGGCTTCGATCTTCTCTCCGACCCGGTGCGCCGTGCCGCGATCCTCCGTTCTATTGCGACCGGCGCCGCCAGCGCCACCGCGCCCATCCGCCTCGTGCAGCGGCCGGAGGATCCGACGGGAATGCTCCTCGTCCGCGCCGTCTCCGGTGGGCCGAACGGCCCGGGCGTCGTCAGCATCGTGCTGCGCATGGACAAGTTCATGGATGCGCTGGTGGCGCCCATGGGCAAGGCGCTGGCGATCCGCGTCACCGACCACGAAAGCGGCGAACGCCTCTTCGACAGCTTCGCCGAAAAGGCCGGCGCCCCGCAGATCCGCGCGATCGCTTTTGCCGAGCGTCTCTACGACGTCCGGACCGCGCCGACCGGGCTCTATTTCGCCCAGCATCGCGCCTGGCAGAGCTGGGCGGTGCTCGTCATCGGCGTCCTCAGCACCAGCCTTCTGGGCGCGCTGTTGCTGCTCAGCACCGGCGAGCGTCAGCGCTTCACGCGCCTTCTCGACGAGCGCACGCGCGAGCGCGACCGCATCTGGCAGGTTGCCGAGGATCTCCTCGGCGTGAGCGATTTCCGCGGCTATTTCCTCAGCACGAACCCCGCCTGGACGAAGACGCTCGGCTGGAGCGAGGAGGAGATCAAGACGCTTCATGTCGATGAGCTGCGCCATCCCGACGACAAGCCGATCGGCGTCGAGGGCCGCAAGCGCCTGGCCGAAGGCGCGGGCACGGTGCGCATGGAGAACCGCTTCCGCCACAAGGACGGCTCCTATCGCTGGATCTATTGGACGATGACGGCGGAGCAGGGGCTGATCTATGTCATCGGCCGCGACGTGACCGCGGACAAGGCGGCGGCGCAGGCGCTGCGCCGCACCGAGGAGCAGCTTCACCAGCTGCAGAAGATGGAATCGGTGGGCCAGCTCACCGGCGGCATCGCGCATGATTTCAACAATCTCCTGACCGTCATCATCGGCAATCTCGATCTCGTCGAACGTTCGCTCGGCGCGGCGAGCGGCAAGCTGCGCAACGCGTTTGACGCGGCGATGCGCAGCGCAATGCGCGCCGTCACCTTGACGCAGCGGCTCCTCGCCTATGCCCAGAAGCAGCCGCTGCGCCCCGACGCCGTCGATCTCAACGAGCTCGTCGCCGGCATGTCCGACCTCATCCGCCGTACGCATGGCGAGACGATCGAGTACGACTTCGCGCTCGCCGAACGGCTTCCGCCCTGCTTCTGCGACGCCAATCAGCTCGAGACCGCGCTGCTCAACCTCGTCATCAATGCGCGCGACGCGATGCCCAAGGGCGGGCATCTCCGCATCGCCACCGCCGAGCGCCGCCTCGAGGGCGCGGCGGCCGAAGCGCTGGGCGTCAAGTCCGGCGCTTACGTCACGCTCGCGGTGGGCGATACCGGCATCGGCATGTCGCGCGAGACCGTGGCGCGCGCCTTCGAGCCCTTCTTCACGACCAAGGGCGTGGGCAAGGGCACCGGCCTCGGCCTCAGCATGGTCTATGGCTTCGTCAAGCAGTCGAGCGGCCATGTCGAGATCGACAGCGCGCCCGGCCGGGGCGCGGTGGTCACGATCTATCTACCGGCCCTCGTCGCCGACCAGTCATCCGCCTCGGGCCGCCTGCCCGCGGCCGGCGAAGCGCCGGCGGAGCCGGTCAAGGTCTCGGCGGCGGGCGAGACGATCCTCGTCGTCGAGGATGACGAGGCGGTGCGCGGTTATATCGAGGCGGCCTTGCGCGACCTCGACTATCGCGCGCTCGCCGCGGCCGACGCCGCCGAGGCGCTGATGCTCCTCGAAGAGCGCGAGCTGCCGATCGATCTGCTGCTCACCGATGTGGTGATGCCCGGCCTCAACGGCCGCGAGCTCGCCGAGCGCGCCCGTGCGCTCCGCCCCGGCATCAAGATCCTGTTCATGACCGGCTATGCCCGCGACGCGATCATCCGTGAAGGCCGGCTCGAACCCGGCATCACGCTGCTCCAGAAGCCGTTCCAGCGCGAGACGCTCGCCCGAAGCCTGCGCGCCGTCCTCGATGGCGCTGATGCCGGCCCTCTCGGCCCCACCTCACCCTCCCGTCGCTTCGCGTCGGGTCCCTCCCTCTCCGCCCCTCAGGGGCGGAGAGGTTAGGTGAGGTGGGGGTGATCACTGGATCACAGCGCCGGGTACTTAAATCACGCCCAGCGCCTGTAGCGTCTGGAGATCGAGCTGCCCCGTCGGATTCATGCCGCGGCTGCGCTGGAAATTGCTCACCGCCTCCATGGTGCGCGGACCCCATTGGCCGTCGATGTTGTCGCGCACATAGAATCCCAGATCGTGCAGCCGTTCCTGCACCTTGAACACTGTCTCCTGCGACAGCGGCGCCGAGGCGTTCGAGGGCGGCGATGCCGGAGGCATCGCCTGCGGCGGCGGGGGCGGCTGGTTCTGGTTGAGCGCGACCGGCTGCCAGCCGCCATCGGGCTGGCGGCAGGCGGCATCCTCGGAGCGCTGCGTCTGGCCGTTGACGACGGCTTGGGTGATGTAGGTTCGGCAGGGCTGGCCGTTCGGCCCCTGATAGGTCTGCGTCGGCGTCACCCAATAGCGCGAGCCGCTATCGGGGTTCTGCCAGGCAACCGTCTGGTTGGTCGGCGTATGCTCGAGCGACTGGCCGATGCAGGATTGGTCGGCCGGGTCCATCGACCGGCCGATATAGCCGCCGGCGATTCCGCCGCCGACCACGCCGACGATGGTGGCGATCGTGCTGCCGGTGCCTTTTCCCATCTTGCTGCCCAAGAGGCCGCCCAGCGCCGCGCCGGCCGCGGTGCCCAGGAGATTGCCGCGCGAGGTGCTCAACATTTGCGAGAGTGTGCTGCGGTCGCAGTAATTCTGGTCGGTGCCGAAGCTCGGGCTTTGCGCCAGCGCGGCTTCGGCGGAGAGGCCGAGCATCGCGGTCCCGAGCACCAACAACCCGCCAATACGCCGCATCATCGCTCGCATCCCTGATCTCCCTGCTCTGTCTCGTGAAATCTCGATCGGGCGATTTTACCGGAAACCCGCCCCCGGGAAAGATGCTGCCGCTCGGCCAAGCAGGCTCAGTGGAAGACGCGGATGAGCGCGAAGATCAGGAGAATGACGGCGGCCCAGGCGCAACAGGACAGGAGCAGCACCAGCGCCGCCCGAAGATAGGCCGATCGAAAATGCTTCCCCCCATAAACCAAGACCGGCCCCGCGCAACAATGAGCTGGACTAGCCGCGACACAAACGCGAGGATTATGGTTAATACGCTGTATTTGGCAAGAGTTTATTCAGCAGGGCTTACGGTTTTCTTGCTGCAATTGCGAAGAGGCAGAATAAATATTTACGAATACAGTATTTCACAGAATCCATGAGTTAACATTTCGGAATTCAAAGAACCAAAGGAAACAGAAGCCAGACGGCAAGCGACAATGCCATGACAATGACAATGATATCCCAAGCGATTTTCCAACCTTCGTTGTCACTTGGCATATTCGAATGCGCCGCTTTTCACCCTTTCCGCCCGGCCTGTGCTCGTTTGATTGGAAAATCTTCCAACGGCGAAGCGGGCGTTCGCGCGGCGCCGGCGTTCTCTCCGGTAAGCGAGAGCCTTGCCGACGCATCGCGAGCTTCGCCTCGCGTGAAAAGAAAACGGCCGCCAAAGCCGTGCGCTCTCGCCCGGAACCCGTGACAAAGAAAAGGCCGGCGCAACCGGAGATCACCGGCGGCGCGAGCGCCGTCAGCGGTGCGGCCGGGAGATGCGGAACAGCGGGGCGCGCGGCGCACCAAGGCGCGTCGGTCTGGCGAGATGGATCTCGCCGGCCCTCGCAAGACCGCAACGCAGCAGAAGCTTCTGCGACGCCGCGTTCTCCGGGTCGGTGACGGCGCGGATCGCGTCGATGCCGAGGACGCCGAAGCCGTAATCGAGGAGAGCGCCCACCGCCTCGCGCCCATAGCCTCGGCCCCAATAGGGCCGCCCAAGCCAATAACCGAGCGCGGTCTCATCCGTTTGGCCGCCCGGATCGCCGTCGAAGCCAACGCCGCCGACGAGGCGGTCGTCATCCTTGGCGGCGACGGCAAAGCGGCGCGGACGGCCCGTTGCGTGATCCTGCCGCACGATGGCGATCCACTTCTGTCCGTCCGCCTCTCCGTAGGGATGCGGCACCAAGGAGAGCCAGCGCGCCACGTCCCAGTCGCCGATCAGCGCGACCAGCGCTCCGAGATCGTCGTCGCGGAACGGGCGGAGCCGGAGCCGCGCGGTTTCGATGGCAAACTCGGACGCGGTCATGCGAATAAATCCACTCCGGCCCCGATTCCCGCTCCTGCGAATAAATCCACTCCGACCCCGATTCCCGATACGCGTTAAGGGACGCAACGCGATTGCCCCGACGTTTTCGTTGAAACGACGTTCCAAAACGATAGCTGTCGTATTCTGCTATCGCCGCGCAAACATCTTCGCGAAGAGCCGCTCCGCCTCGCGGCGCCCCTCTTCGGTGAGGATGACGGATTTGGCCCTGCCGGCGGGTTTGGAGATGAAACCCTTCGCATAGAGCCGGTCCATGGCGGCCCAATCGAATCCCTTCCACACGCGGTCTCCGTCGTGGAGACCGAGCAGCAGCAAGGCCAGGACGGCTTCGTCGATGCGATCGGTGTCGATGTCCATGAGCGGCTCCCTCGCGGCACGGCGCTCGATTGCGGCGACATTCCGATGGAGCGCTATTGCGGCAATATAGCATCGCGGATCATCCGTTTCGCGGGGCGGCACGATCAGGGAGGCGCCGCAAGGCATCGAAGCTCCTCGAGACTCCGCCGCACCGCGTCGTCGAGCGGCGTTCTCGGCTCGGGGCCGATGAGCGCGACGAGCTTGCGATTGTCGAGGCGGAGCGGCCTCTGCCAGAGATAGCGCATCTCCAAGACCTCGCGCAGCATCGGCACCAGGGGCGCGGCGAGAGGGAGGAGCGGCCAGGGAAAACGGCGGATCGGCAGCGTGGGATCGCCGGCGGCGCGGCGCACCGCTTCGGCCATCGCGATGCCGTGCGGCAGCCAATGGCCCTCGAAATGGATGCAATCGAAGGCTGCCAAGCGCGCTTCGATCGCGGCGAGCCGCGCCACCGCCTCGCCGAGATCGGGAAGATAGGCCCAGCTATGGCCCACCTCCGGCACGCCCGGATAGGTGATCGCGCGGAGCGGCCTTCCCGGCTTCACCATGGCGTTCTGAAACCACGAGCCGGGCGCATGGCCGCCGAAATAATCGCCGGCGCGCACGATCAGCGAGCGGAGACCGTCGCGCGCCGCTTCGCGGAGCATCGCCTCCATCTCGACGCGGATCGCGCCCTTGCGCGTCAAGGGATGCTGCGGCGTGTGCTCGTCGATCGCCGCGCCGGCATCGGGGCCGAAATTATAGAGATTGCCGGGAAAGACGAGCCGCGCGCCGGCGGCCTTGGCGGCGGCGATCGCATTTGCCAGCATCGGGATCGCCAGCCCGCGCCAGTTGCGGTAGCGCGGCGGGTTGACGCCGTGGAAGAGAAGCCGCACGCCCGCGGCGGCGGCGGCCACGTCGGCCGCCGCCATGGCGTCACCCGGGACCCAGTCGACCCGGTCGAGACCGACGCTCCGTGCCGCGGTCTCGGGATGCCGGGTGAGCGCCCGCACCCGCCAGCCATGGGCGAGGAGGGTGCGCGCGACGGCACCGCCCACACCTCCCGCGGCACCCAGCACCAGCGCGACGGGGCTTCCCTGGGATGGGCTCGAAATTACCGGAAATGGAGCGGAGGTCATGGCGATTGTTCCCACGAAAATGGTGGTCTCGGCCAAGAATCGTTCCTCTCCTGATAAACCGGAATTGCCGAAGAGAGTGTGGTCGATATACATTTTTGTATGGCCCAAGATGAGCCCGGCTGGGAGCTCTACCGCAGCTTTCTCGCCGTCATCCGCGAGGGGAGTCTCTCGGGCGCGGCTCGCGCGCTGACGCTGACCCAGCCGACCGTCGGGCGGCATGTCGATGCCTTGGAAGCGGCACTAGGCGTGGCGCTCTTCGCCCGCTCGCAGCACGGGCTCACCCCCACTGCCGCGGCGCTCGGCCTCGTCCCCCATGCCGAGGCGATGGCAACGGCCGCAGCCGCGCTGCGCCGCGCGGCTTCGGGCGAGGCGGGCGAGGAGCGCAGCACAGTGCGGCTGACCGCCAGCGAGATCGTGGGATCCGAGGTGCTGCCGCCGCTCCTCGCGGATTTCCGCGCCCGCCATCCGACGATCGCGCTCGAACTCGCGCTCACCAATCGCAGCGAGGATCTGTTGCGTCAGGAGGCCGACATCGCGGTGCGGATGGTACGCCCGACGCAGGCAGCACTCATCGCGCGGCGCATCGGCAGCGTAAGGATCGGACTCTATGCGCATCGCCGTTATATCGAGGCGCACGGAATGCCGGAGAGCATCGAAGCGCTGATGGGTCACGCGCTCATCGGCTTCGACCGCGATCAGAGCTCCGCGCGCAGCCTCGGCGGGCTCGCGCTTGGCCTGAAGCGCGACATGTTCGCCTTCCGCTGCGACAGCGACCTGGCGCAACTCGCCGCCTTGCGCGCCGGGCTCGGCATCGGCGGCTGCCAGCTCGGCATCGCGTGGCGCGAACCCGGACTCGTGCCAGTCATGGCGGAAAGCCTGCGCTTCTCGCTCGAGATGTGGCTCGCCATGCATGAGGATCTGCGCGCGAGCTGGCGCGTGCGGCTGCTCTTCGATCATCTGGCGGCGGGGCTTGCGGCCTATGTCCGGCGCAGGGCGGCAACCCCGCCCAATTCTTGAGCAGGGCGCCGACCAAAAAATCGCCAGCGCGACGCAAAGGCGGTCACGTCCAATCCGGCGCATCTCAACGATGCTCTTGGATTCCCAGGGCCGATCCCGCTTGGCCCAGATCTTGCCAATTCATCCGTCGATGCATGGCGCCGTCATGCGCAGCTTCGACAAGAGGAAGGCCGATGACATTACGAACTCATCTCCGCGCGCTGGCGCTGGCCGGCGCGCTCGTGGCTTCCGCTACGCTCTCTCCCGCCTATGCCGAGGACACCATCAAGATCGGGGTGCTGCATTCGCTGTCGGGGACGATGGCGATTTCGGAGAGCACGCTGAAGGACACGGTGCTGATGCTGGTCGAGGATCTCAACCGGCGCGGCGGGCTGCTGGGCAAGAAGGTCGAGGCGGTGGTGGTCGATCCCGCCTCCAACTGGCCCTTGTTCGCCGAGAAGGCGCGCGAGCTCCTGGCGCGGGACAAGGTCGCCGCCGTCTTCGGCTGCTGGACCTCGGTCTCGCGCAAATCGGTGCTGCCCGTCTTCGAGGAGCTGAACGGCCTCCTCTTCTACCCCGTGCAATATGAGGGCGAGGAGAGCTCCAACAACGTCTTCTACACCGGCGCCGCGCCCAACCAGCAGGCCATCCCGGCGGTCGAGTACCTGATGAGCGCCGAGGGCGGC
>Ga0070738_10008274_pt1 | contig 10062 bp, 10 predicted proteins | sample Coa_R2_2_FD_66446 | JGI IMG/M metagenome (GOLD analysis project Ga0070738, IMG submission 66446) | Surface soil microbial communities from Centralia Pennsylvania, which are recovering from an underground coalmine fire - Coalmine... | ecosystem: Environmental > Terrestrial > Soil > Unclassified ... | reverse complement strand
CTTGTCGTCGATTCGCGCAATGCGACGAAGGGAATTCAGTCGGACAAGATTGTTCGCTGCTGAATTTAGCAGAAGCGCCCTTTTAGGGCGCTTCCTGGGTTAATTTGCATCAGCGGGCGTCTGCTGGGAATACAGCACATGCCAGCCGTTGTCCTTCCACACATACACGTCGGAGAACCGCGTGGTTATGGATTTGCCGTCCGGCTCGTTCAAGGTAAATACACCGTGCGCAATAGCTGCGTCTCCATGCATGAGCACATCAACCTTCGGCATCTCCGGAAGAGACAGGTTTTTTCCGCGATTCCGCGCCGTGCCTGCAAGTTCATCGGAGAGCTCGCGCCATTTTCCTGAGCGGGAAACCTCCGCGTAATTCGGCAGCAGCAGGCATTTCTCGAAATCGGTGTCTCCCTTGAGAAAGGCAACAGCAAAGGCATTTTCAAGGCGCTGCACAGTGGCTGCGTCCTGTTTTTGATTGGCCAGCTCGGGCACATTACAGCCGCTTTCTGCCGATACTGGAGCTGTGCAGAACGAGAGAATTGCAGCGAAAAGAGGGAGCATTTTCAGAACATGTGAGCGCAAAGTATCCTCCATGAATTTCTATTCTGTAAAGATAACTTTGCGTCCACATACATGCAGGCATGGATCGCTCAGCGCTGCGATGCCTGCGTTTGATGGAAGGAAGCGGGCGGTAAGGCGTTAGGTTATTCGTGCTGTCCGCTGTGCTCCGGGACCTGGCCCGGTTCAGGGAAATCAGTGTCGTTATCTTCGTCGTGATTCTTAATCAAGGAATCAGCGGAGCGATGCGGGAGCTGGTCCGCGAGATTGCTTCGCAGGTCAGGGCGGTGAGAGACGTCTGCGGGAGACTCGCTTTCCACCGCGCCTTTATGAGAGTCGCTGTCATGTGAGTTTGGCATAAGTCCTCTTCGATGGTTGTGGTCGGGCCTGAGTTGCCAATGCTCCTACTACTGCACTACTGCGGTCGATATGCAGAAGGCGAAGGCTTGGGCGCCGTGATTCTGACCCCCATTCCGTTCAGACGGCTGCGCGCCTGCGCGGCTTCAGGCGTCTGCGGATAGCGTTGAATCAGGTTGCGAAGATCGCGGATGCCCGCGTCGCGCTGATTGGTCGCCAGCTCGGCTTCTCCCTTGCGCAGTTGCGCCGCTGGAACTTTCGGGTTACCGGCAAACTGCTCCAGCACGGTGTCGTAATTCTGAATGGCGGTTTTGTAATCGCCCTGACGGTAGGCAATTTCGCCAAGATAAAACTGCGCGTTTCCGGCAAGATTATCCTGCGGATAGTACTTCAGCACGTCACTGAACTCACCTGCTGCCACGTCATATTTCGCGCTGTTGTAGTCGCGCAGGCCGCCTTGATAGAGCTGGTCTACCGGAGGCGCAGGGGGCTGTGCAGGAGCGGCATTTGCCGCGGTCCCGCCGGGCATCTGTTGTCCGGCTGGGGCGCCTACCGCCCCGCCGGCCTGCTGGGTGCTCACGTTCTGCAATTGCGCCTGGATGTCCTGCATCGTCTTGTTCAGGTTTGCAACGCGCGATTTCAACTCATCAATGGAATCGTTCATGCTCTGCATCTGGCCAGAGAGCTGATCGATTTTATTGCCACCTGCGCTTTGCTGCTGCACTTCCTGCTGCAGGCTGGTCAGGGTCTGCGACATACGATTCATGTTGTCGGCGGACTGCTCAACCAGATGCTGGAGGACGCCCATGCGCTCGTCGTTCGATTGCTGCAGGCGCTGCAGCATGTCCTGCAGCGTCTGGACCTGTTGCTGAAGCTGGATGATTTCCTTCGAGGCAGCATGTGCCCGAGGAGCAGGGCAAAGAAGCGCGAGTGTAGCAACGGCGGTAAGGTGAGTCAAAAATTTTCGCATAAAAATTCCCCGGCGATTGCAGGCCTACATTGAGTGTATTCCAAAAGCAAACGGCAGCACTGCATATCGCAATGCTGCCGTAGTAGAGGTCGTTTAGCGATCAACGCTGAACTGGGCGCGGCGGTTCTGCTGCCAGCACTGTTCCGTGTGGTCGGTGCAGAACTGCTTTTCCTTGCCATAGCTCACGGTGCGCAGGCGGTCCGGGCTGACTCCGGCATTCACCAGCGCCTGCTTGGCCGCATTGGCGCGGTTCTCGCCGAGGCTCAGGTTGTATTCCGTCGAGCCGCGCTCATCGCAGTAGCCGCCAATCACCACCTTGATGCCCGGATGCTGGTTCAGGAACGCAGCATCTTTGGCGATGATGGGCTGCGCGTCAGGACGAATCTCGTAAGCATCGTAGTCGTAGAAGATGTCCTGCACATTCTGATGGAAGAGCTGGTCATCCATATCGTTCTCGTTCAGATTGCTGGCAGGGGCTGCGGCGTTCACAGTAAGGCGCGCGGTTGCATCTGTCGAGCCGCCATCACCGCGTGCGATCAGGTGATAGTTGGTAGACTCAGTCGGCTTCACATTCATCGTGCCTGCGGTGGCAACCTGTCCCACGCCTTCAATCGAAACATCGGTGGCATTGGATGTTTTCCAGGTCAGCACAGCGCTGTCACCGGAGTTGATCGCCTGTGGGGTAACGGTGATCTCTGCCGTTGGCGCCGGGGCGGCAACTGTCGGTGGAGGCGGCGGAGGCGGCGCGGCCTTTTTCTTGTGGCATCCGGCGATCATCACCAGCGCTGCCAGACTCACTACAGAAGCAATGTACTTACGATGAAGGTGTTGCACGATCTCCTCCTTTGGGAGCGATTGTAAATGCTCTCGAACGAGCGTTGTTGCTAACCAGGACAGGGCAGGCAGGGGACTTTCCTGTCCGCCAACTTAAATAATTACAGACAAACCTATTTCCAGCTCCAGTTCGGCATGGTATTGGCGCTGCCGCGTGTCAATGCGTGTTGCTCTGTGCCGTCGGCCAGCATGGTCCATATCTGTGTAGCGCCGCCGTCTTCTCTCTGAAAAACGATGTGGCGTCCATCCGGAGACCATGATGGAAAATCGTTATGACCGGAGTCATGCGTCAGCTGCGTCCAGCGCTTGCTGGCGATATCCATGATGTAGATGTCCTGCCCGCCCGGAGCGCCCGGCCCGTATTTGCGGTTCCATGCAAAGGCAAGGAACTGGCCGTTGGGCGACCACGAAGGCGAAGTGGCATAGCCCCCATCAGTCAATCGCTGCACGTTGGCGCCGTCCGAATCCATGATGTAAATCTGCGGCAGCCCTGTGCGCCCGCTTACCCAGGCAATCTGCGCATTCGTCTTTGGATTCCAGACCGGCGACACATCAGGTCCGCGGAAAGCAGTGACGCGATGCAGTCCACCGCCGCTGGCGTCAGTTGTATAAATTTCGGAATCGCCGTCGTGCGCAGACGAGAAGGCCAGTTTCGACCCATCGCTGGACCATGCAGGAGAAATGGTGGTCCCGCCGGGAGAGTTGAAAGATACCATCCGGTTCAGAAGCAGGGAGTACATGCGAATGGACCAGCCGTTTTTGCCAAGAGCGGCAAATGCCACTCGTGAGTTGTCGGGAGAAACGCGAGGGGAGAGCGAAATCGTGCCCAGATGCGTGACCTGATGCTCATTCTCTCCATCGTAGTCCATCACCCATATCTCTTTGTTGCCTGTGCGGAAGGAGACAAAATAAATTTTCGTCTCGCATATGCCGGCAATTCCGCCGAGCCGCGTGATGATCTCGTCGGCAAAACGGTGCGCGATCATACGCGCATTGTCGACGCTGGCGTTATCGGAATACTGCTTGCCGAGAATCTGCGGAGTCTGCTGATTTTTGGCGTCGAATAAGTAACCATAGACAGTCACTTTTCCATCGGCAACGCCCAGAGCACCGAATGCAACCATGTCCGCATTCGAGGGAGCCGCTGCCCACTGCGCCAGATTGATCTCCTGCGGCGAGCCCGGCATCAGCGGAGGAGCCATGCTCTTCGAGACCATGTCGAAGATGCCTGCATTCGACAGATCATTGAAGAGCGTCGTATCGAAGGCGTTCTTCAGCGAACCGGTCTGTGGATCGTTCGACGTCGGCTTGAAATTAGCGGCAGCGAGATGAATTTTCGTCTGGCCGAGGTTCGTGCCGGTTTTTACCCAGTCCTGTGCCCTGGCGCCTGCAAAACTGCCGAAAAGGAAAATTGCTGCAAAAAAGAGGAAATAACGCGAAGGCGAAATTTTTTGCTTCTTACTAATCGTCATTCTCTGGTCCCGCAGGAAAATCAACCTCATCGTCCGGGCTCTTCACAATAGTACGACACCGAAAGGGTGCTGCCGTTGTATCCGCCGGGCAATGGACCATATGTATCAACTCTCTGCACTGCCCTTAAACACGACGAATCCAGGCTGGGTGAGCCGCTTGATTGCGCAATCTGTATATGACTGGGGGAGCCGTCTCTGGCAATAACGAAAGACAGGTAAACGCGCGCTCCTGCCGGAGTGCTGGGGGAAACTTCCTGTGTCAGCCAGTTCTGTGCTGTCTTTCTGCGAATCAATTCAACGTACCAGGGGAAGCGCGAGCCGAAATCTCCCCCGTTGACTGCGACGGGATTATTGCCGTTTGGGTTGCTTGTAGTTGAGCGCGGAATATTTGTTTGGGCCGCTTCGCCGTAGTTAGCGCGGTTCTGCTGGTTGGGAACAGGCTGCGCGTGCCGGGTGGAAGTAGGCGCGGTTGTTTTTGGCTGGGGCTTGACCGGAGCTTCAGATTTCTGCGGGGCCTGCTTCGCCTTCTGCTGTTTTTGCTTTTCCGGAATCGGGATCGCATCCAGTGGAAATGATTGCACTGTTTTTTCCGGAGCGGGAAGAGCCGGCGCCTGGCTCGGGGTCTGCGTTGCCAGCACGTTTTCCGTTGGCTTGTTCTCACTGGGCAACGGAATTGTGGGAGCAGAGCTTACCAGCGTCGCCTGAATAGCACCCGGAGCGGATTCATTGTTGCCCCAGATGCCGCCATGGAAGCGCCCAAGAAGCAGGACATAAAGCGCAATCGCTCCCACAATCCCAACGTGGAGCATGAGCGAACCAATAGCGGGACCGCCGAGACGGTCCGGCTCAAGCTCGATTCTTGCGCTCATTCTCATTTCAGGTGATTTCCTGTTCTCCTTATCTATCTACAAATTGTCATCCCCGACCGGAGCGCCTGTGGGCGCGGAGCGGAGGGACCTGCAGTTTTACCAGAGCCGCAACGAAAAACGGGCGCTCGCAAATCTCTACTTCGGACCATTATTCAAAGGCTGCGTGACGATGCTGATGTTCGTGATGCCGGCCTGCTTTACCGCATCCATCACTGAAGCAAACGCCCCGAACGGCACACGCTCATCGGCGCGGAGATAAATAATTTTGTGTGCTGCATCCGTGCCCGGCTGCTGCAGCCGCGTTGGCAGGTCAGCCAGATTGATCGGCTGGTCACCCAGAAACACGCGCTGGTCTTTGTCAATGGTCAGCACGGTGCGCTGCTCGGTGATTTCCTTGACCGTCTTTGTCTTGGGCACAGCCACGTCAATGCCCGATTGCAGCACCGGAGCCGTCAGCATGAAGATCACCAGCAGCACCAGCACCACGTCTACCAGCGGGGTGATATTAATCTCCGCCAGAGAGGTCTGCGTGTGCCCGCTTCTACTTGTGAAGGCCACGTGCGGCCTGCCTTTCCAGTGGATCTTCGTTTTCCGCGACCGAGAATTCTTCCATGCTGTTCAGCAGCTCGCGGGAGAAATCATCCATGCGCGCGCCGAACTCGCGGCACCGCGCCGTGAACTGGTTGTAGGCAACGACAGCAGGAACTGCGACCACAAGGCCTGCCGCAGTTGTAATCAGCGCCTCAGATACACCCGGAGCCACAGCCCGCAGCGTTGCCGCGCCGGCTGTGCCGAGTCCGTGGAAGGCATCGACAATACCCATGATGGTTCCGAAAAGGCCGATAAACGGGGAGATTGCGCCGATGGTCGCCAGCCACGTTAACCGCTGCTCCAGGACCGTCAAAGCTTCGCTGGACGCCGTCTGCGCCGCACGCTCCAGCGCCGTAATGTTCTTCGGAGGTCCATATCCGCCTGTCTGCCGACGATATGTCTCGTAGACTTCGTCGAACACATTCACCAGCGGGCTGGGTTTGAACTGCTCGCTGACGGCGGCAATCTCCTGCAGGCGGCTGGCCTTGCGAAATGCGCGGAGGAAACGGTTGCTCTGGGTACGCGCCCGCTTAAATGAGCCCCATTTGCCCAGAATGATTGCCCAGGAATAAAGACTGGCAAGCAACAAGAGGAGCAGAACGGCAATCGCCACGGGGCCGCTGTTCTGCAGCATCTCCCATATGGCGCTGCCGCTGGGAGGCGCAGGCGGTGCGGCCGCATCGGGCTCCGCCTGAAAGAAAAGAAAGGCCATTACTAGCAAAGAGTATGTCATCGCCTATTTATTAACGTTAGCAGACGCGAAACGTCACAACCAAGTTGTCCGGAGAGAGAATTCAGATAGTTATTTTTAGAGCAAAGACGGTATTTGTGTGGAATCAGCAAACAACCTTGCACTCAAATTTCCCGTCGAATGCAAGGTGTATGATGGCAGCCAATCTGGAAAGGAGCCTTTTATGATCGCACTGCATACGGGCCAATGTGGACTTTGTGCTCACTTCGGCGAGCCCCATCCAGCAACTCCTACCCTGATTCAGATTCACAACAGCAAGCAAGCTCCTGAAACCTTTATTGATGACTGTGGCCATCCCAAGCATGCTCCGCTGCATTTGAAAGTCAGCGCTATGAGCGGCTGCGACGGCTTCACGCCAGCCGCCGCTGCATAACCAGAAATCCTTTTCTGTGAACCTTCGCTGCTCTTAGCGTCCTCTGCGGTAAAAGAGGTGCTTGAAGAGGCAGAGCATTTGGTATTCTGCGCGCAGCATGTTGCTCGAACTGCGCGCGGAAAACTACGCTGTCATAGACCACGCCATTGCCGTCTTCGGCCCCGGCCTGAATCTTCTTACCGGAGAAACCGGGGCCGGAAAGTCCATCCTTGTCGACGCGCTTGCGTTGCTGATGGGAGATAAGGCCTCGTCCGACGTAGTCCGTCATGGCGCCGAAAAGGCAGTGGTGGCTTGTGTCTTTGAAGCCACCCCCGGTGCGGATGCCATTCTGGAATCCAACGGCATCGACAGCGAGGGCCATGAGATTATCCTGCGCCGCGAGATTCAGTCCAACGGCAAAGGCCGCGTCTTCATTAACAATCAACCTGCGACCGTAAGCGCTCTGCGTCAGCTTGCGCCGGAGCTGGCCCTTGTCCACGCCCAGAGTGAGACGCTTGGCGCCTTCGATCAGGCGCAGCAACGCAGTCTTCTGGATCGCTTCGGAAATATCTCGCAAGAGGCGGTTGCGGCTGCATACGAGCAGTGGCGCTCCATTCAGGAAAGGCTGAATGAATTAGAAAAAGACGAACAAGACCGCCTGCGCATGGTTGACCTCTGGAGCTTTCAGCACAAGGAAATCGAAGGCGCCAGGCCGGTCGAAGGCGAAGACGAGTCGCTGGAAACCGAACGCCGCGTCCTCTCGAATGCCGAAAAGCTCTATGCTGCCGCCATGAGCGCGCACGAGCTTCTCTATGAAGGAGCCGGCTCTGCCGAGACGACGCTGCGCGCTGCCGAAAAGCATCTTGAAGAGCTGACTCACTACGACCCGAAATTTCAGGAAGCCGCGCAGCAGCTGGCCTCGGCCCGTGCCTCAGTCGAAGACGTAAGCGCCACCGTCCGCGACTATGCTGAAAATATTCAGGCCTCGCCGGAGCGCCTTGCCGAAATTGAAGACCGGCTTGCCACGCTTGATCGCCTGAAGCGTAAATACGGCCAGACGCTTGCAGAAGTTATCGCTTACGGCGAGGAGGTGGCTGCCAAACTAAACGAAATTGAGAATCGCGACGAAATCCTGAAAACGCTGCGGGCCGACCTGAAGGACGCAGCTGATGCCTACCGCCAAGCCGCGCAGGCCCTTACCGCCGAGCGCGCCAGTGCGGCAAAAAAACTGGAAAAATCAGCCGAAGCGCAGATCAACGACCTCGCCATGAAGGTCCGCTTCGCCGTGAACGTAACTCCGAACGAAGATTCTGGGGACTGGAACGAACACGGCTGGGATACCGTTGAATATCGCATCGCCACTAACGCGGGCGAGCCGCTGAAACCGCTGGATGAGATCGCTTCCGGCGGCGAAATGTCCCGTGTCCTGCTGGCTTTAAAAGTCAGCGTGGAAGAAGGCGCGAACAAATCAGGTAAAAAGAAGACCCAGGTTCCGCGCACGCTGGTCTTCGATGAAATCGATATCGGTATCGGAGGCCGCGCCGCAGAAGCTGTCGGGCAGAAGCTCAAGGCTCTTTCGCGTGCGCAGCAGGTATTGTGCGTGACGCACCTGCCGCAGATTGCCGCCTTTGCCGACCAGCATTTCCTGATCGAGAAAAAAGAGCAGGGTGGACGCACCAAAACCGCCGTCCGCCTGCTCGAACACACTGATCGCAGAGAAGAGATTGCCCGCATGCTGAGCGGCGCTACCGTAACCGACACCTCTCTCAAGCACGCCGAACAGATGATTAAAACGAGCCGATAGCAGTTCTCACTCAGAGTTGTCATCCTGAGCGAAGGCTGCGAAGCAGCCGTAGTCGAAGGACCTGTTTTTCTTCAAACTAAGTCATCCATCCATGGAATGAAAAATTCTTACAACTTTTGTGTGCTTAGCGACTTGCGGTAGATTTTTCCGGCGACACCGTGCAATTCCGCCTGCTACACTCCATCCCAATGCGCGCCCGTAAGACTTACTTATTCCTGACCACCATCCTCGTCGCTGCAACCACGTTCGCCCAGCAGCCGCAACATCTCTTTTTCCGCGTGACGCCGGGCCCGGAGATCACCGCGCCAACTTCAGGGCGCCTGCTCATCTTTCTTGCGCCCGGAACCGGGGCAAAAGAGGTGGACACCAATCCCTTCCAGCCCAGCCAGGTTTACATCGCGGCAAAAGAGGTGCCATACCTCAAGCCCGGCGAAGCCGTTGACATCGACACAGATGACGTGGCCTTTCCCGCAGCCTTCTCCGCTATCAAACCAGGCGATTATCAGGCGCAGGCCATCCTCGACGTGAACCACTCTTACAATTATGGAGGCCGTTCGGAAGGCGATCTCATCAGCGATGTCGTCACGCTGAAGGCGTGGACGCCGGGTCAGGGTAATGAGCCGTCCTTCGTGCTCAACAGCAGAGTCCCCGCGCCGCAGCCGCCAAAGCTCCCGCTTGCTCCCGAAGTGCAGAAAGCCGCCGAGGAGCATGCCCAGCTCGCCGATTTCGCCAGCCCGCTGCTGACAAAGTTTTCAGGACGCGAAACGCATATTCGCGCATGGGTCATCCTGCCGCCCGGATACGCCGAGCATCCCAAAGACAAATACCCCACCGTTTACTGGACGCATGGCTTTGGCGGCAATCTCAGGTACGCAAAAGCGCAGGGCGAGATGATCTATGCGCGCATGGCGCAGGGAAAGATGCCGGCGATGATCTGGGTCATGCTGGACGAATCGCTTGCTACCGGCACGCATGAATTTGCCGACTCGGTGAATAACGGCCCTTGGGGCGCTGCGCTTACCACGGAATTCATCCCGTGGATCGAATCGAAATACCGCATGGATGCGAAGGCCAGCGGCCGCTTCCTGCAGGGCCATTCCTCAGGCGGATGGGCAACACTGCAGTTGCAGGTGAATTATCCGAAGATATTTGGCGGAACCTGGTCTACCTCGCCCGACCCCAGCGACTTCCACAATTTCAGCCAGGTCGATCTCTACGCGCCGCATGCCAACCTTTACCGTAAGCCAGATGGCGGCGCGTACCCTATCGTTCGCGATCATGAAAAAGTCATGGCTACCATGGAGGATTTAGCCCGGCAGGAGCGCGTTCTAGGTGATTACGGCGGCCAACTTGCATCGTTTGAGTGGGTTTTCTCGCCGCGCGGACCTGATGGACGTCCGCTGAAGATGTTTAACCGCGATACCGGTGATGTGGACCCGGCAGTCGTCGCTTATTGGCACGATCATTACGATCTGGCGCACATCGTCGCAACCGACTGGGCAAATCG
>Ga0070738_10008272_pt1 | contig 10064 bp, 9 predicted proteins | sample Coa_R2_2_FD_66446 | JGI IMG/M metagenome (GOLD analysis project Ga0070738, IMG submission 66446) | Surface soil microbial communities from Centralia Pennsylvania, which are recovering from an underground coalmine fire - Coalmine... | ecosystem: Environmental > Terrestrial > Soil > Unclassified ... | reverse complement strand
ATCGCGCGCCACGTCGTTCTGGTACCCGTACGTGTCGGCAAACCGCGCCAAATCCAGCCAATCATTTGCAAGGTGCTCGCCATACGCGGGCGAGGCGAGGAATTTGTCGACTACTCGCTCGTAGGCGTCTGGAGATGCATCACCCAGAAAGGCGTCGATCTCCTCAAGGCTCGGCGGAAGTCCGCGCAAATCGAAGCTTAACCGCCGAATCAATGTTTCGCGTGAAGCTTCGGGTGAGAGGGACAACCGTTCTCGCGCCAGGTTATCGATGACGAACGCGTCGATCGAATTGAGTTCTCCCGTCGTCCGTCGGGCCGGCACGGCCGGCTTCTGAACCGGAATGAAAGCCCAGTGCGGTTGGTACTCGGCTCCCTGCTCAATCCAGCGCGTTAAAACCTGTTTTTCTTCCTCGCTAAGCGTCAGGTTGCTCGCTGCGGGCGGCATTCGCTCGTCCTCGTCAGTGCTGGTGATCCGGCGCACCAATTCGCTTTGTTCGGGGTGGGAGGGCACAATGGCGCGGCTCGGTTTGTCGGTGGCGCGCACCGCGTAGGCGCTCTCGGCGACATCGAGGCGAAGCTTGCCTTTACGCGCCTTTTCGTCAGGACCATGGCACTTGAAGCAGCGATCCGCCAAAATCGGGCGGACCTGGAAATTGAAATCGACCTTGTCGGGTTCGCTCGCCGAGCAAAGGCAATGGGTGAGATAAAAGGCCAGAGAAACAAAAAAGACAACCCCGCGAGAGGACGGCGCGGATGTTTCAGGGTGGCTTTTGTCCAGCATTAGCCTGAATGTACGCAGTCGTTCCGGCCTTTACAAGTGTCCGGGACGCGTGCGCGCCTCGAGTTGCCGGGAAAACTCTTTTCTCCCGGGTCGGCTATGGTCCGCCGTCAGAGTTCGAAGTCCGCTTCAGCTTCTTATTTCGCCTTCGTACTGCACCATGGTCTGCAGATAACGTTCCTGCGACCCATTGGCCGCCGCGGCCACGATGACCTGGCCGTACGGTTGCCATCCTTCTGCCAGGAGCTTGGCGACCTCGTTTTGAAGCGTTTGGGGATCCGAACTTGAGGCAAGGTGGTAGCGTTTGATTCTCATGGGGCTGGTCACCAGCCTACGCCTTTGCCGGAGGGCAGCAACAACAAAGAAGGCGGTCTGAATCGGATCCTGCTTTTGTATTTCAAGCGGCTTTGTTACGCTGCTCTTTTAACCACGAACGCAGTTGAACTCTGCCCAGAGCCTCTCTGAACAGTATGCAGATACAAACCTATTGGACGAAGTTGAAATCAAACTGGCCAAGCCTGAGAACCGTCGTGTTGGCGTGTGCCGTCGGTGCCAGCCTGGCATCGGCCCCCGCCTGCAGAGCCGACCGTGATGCGCAGACAACCAACTCGGATAATCTTTTTGAGGGAAGATGGGATTTGACCATACATCCACGTGCTGGCCGGCCCCTGCCGTCCTGGATCGAGTTGCAACAGACCAATACCGGGTGGAGCGCGCGTTTCGTTGGGCGCTGGGGGAATGCGCGGCCACTCCCACGTATCGAGGTGCGGGATCATCACCTCCAGTTCACCTCTCCGGCCGCACAGGAAGGCAGCAAGACAGACCTGGATTTCGAGGGCGATCTTATCGGGGACCGCTTAAAGGGCACTGCCAAGGGCCCGGATGGCGAGCCTTGGACATGGACAGGCGTCCGGGCCCCTGAATTAAAAGCTTCCGCCGGTTACAAATGGGGCAAGCCCATTCAGCTTTTCAACGGCCGCAGCTTCGCGGGTTGGACGTTCGACAACCCGGCAAAGGCGTCCAGTTGGGTTGTCGAGAATGGGTCTCTGGTCAACACGTCGGCCGGATCCAACCTTGCCACCCGCCAAACCTTCAATGATTTCATACTCCATATCGAGGTCAACTGTCCCCCTAACGCCAACAGCGGAATCTACCTGCGCGGCCGTTACGAGGTTCAGGTCGAGGACGATTCGGTCGAGGAGCCACCCAGTCATCATATGGGAGCCGTGTACGGATTTCTTGCGCCCACTCCTGAACAGCCGCGGCGGCCCGGTGTTTGGCAAAGCTTTGACATTACCCTGATTGGACGGCGGGTGACAGTCGTCCAGAACGGTCAGACGATTATCGATCAGCAGGAGATTCCCGGCATTACCGGGGGAGCCATCGACAGCAACGAGGGCTTGCCCGGTCCGATTTACCTTCAGGGTGATCACGGAGGAATTGCCTACCGAAACATTGTTTTGACCCCTACCAAGCGCTAGCCCCAGTTCAACCAATTCCTCGCCCGTAAACGGTTCGCTCCCCGATGACGAAGAAATCTCACCGCAAGCGCGCCGGCAAACCCGCGGCCAAAACCGTGGTTGCTCCCGAACCGGCTCCCGTTCAGGCGCAGACAATCCTGAAGCAACCCGAACCAGGTCCCGAGCCGGTTTCCGCAGGGATCTCTCCTCGCCTTCTTGCAGCCGTTTGCTTGCTGCTCGCCGGCCTGAACTTCGCGACGTTTTGGCCGGCTCGATCGCACGAATTCCTGTTCTACGACGACCCTGAATTCATCACCGAGAACGCCCAGATCCAATCCGGACTTAACTGGACCACGGTCCGGTATGCGTTCACGAAGATCCTGGTGGGCAATTGGCACCCGGTGACAGTTTTGTCCCATGCCTTGGACTGTCAGCTCTTTGGGGTGAACCCGAGCGCCCATCACCTGGTGAGTGTTACGTTGCACGCGATCAACGCCGTCCTTCTGTTCCTGCTGATTCGAGCCATGACCGGGGCTGTTTGGCGCGGCGCGCTTGTCGCCGCCCTGTTCTCTTTGCACCCGTTGCGTGTCGAGTCCGTTGCCTGGATTGCCGAGCGCAAGGACTTGCTTTGCGGCGCGTTTTTCCTCCTCACCGCCTTGGCTTATGCCTCTTACGCGAAACGCCAACGCGATTTGGATTGGAATGCGCCCTTCGCGCAGAGGTGGCGCACCGGCCTGAGATTCTATATTGGTTCACTCCTGTTTTTCGCGTTGGGCCTGATGAGCAAACCGATGCTGGTGACCCTGCCGTTCGTTCTGCTACTTCTGGATTATTGGCCGCTATGCCGTTTCAAAGAACCACTGGCTCGGCACTCATTCCCATTGCTGCTGGAAAAGATACCATTCCTGATCCTGTCGGCCGCGATGTCCTTCCTTACCTTCCTTGCTCAAGAACATGCAGGGGCAACCGATATCGTCCGGAATGTGTCTGTGCCTGAACGGCTGGCAAACGCATTTACGAGCTATGTCCGGTACCTGGGGAAAGAAATCTGGCCTGCAAATCTCGCAATTATCTATCCCCACCCGGCGCGACACTACTATCTGTCGGACCAATGGCCCGGGTGGGAGATAGTCGCCGCGTTCCTGTTGGTCGTTTTGGTTTCGTGGCTGGCGGTCCTGCAAGCGCGGCGCCGGCCGTACTTCGCCGTGGGATGGTTTTGGTTTCTAGGAACCCTGGTTCCTGTCATTGGACTGGTGCAGGCCGGCGAGCAGTCCATGGCCGACCGCTACACCTATCTGCCATCGATTGGTCTTCTCCTTGCCCTGGTTTGGTGGGTTGGCGATGTTGTGGAAGAGCGTTTCCATATTCCCCAATGGAAAATCCCCGCGTTTGCCGCCGTCGCCCTCGTTCCGGTCCTGGTTGGCCTCACGCGTCATCAACTTCAGTTTTGGCACAATTCGTTAACCCTCTTCTCGCACGCGGTTGATGTCACCGCTGACAATCCATCGGCGCAGTTCGGGGTGGGCATGGGACTGCTGGAAGAGGGGCTTCCGAGCCGTGCGATGGTCCGATTCAGGGTGGCCCTTGCGATCGATCCCACCTACGGGAGGGCCCACTACACCATGGCCCAGTTATTGAGAATGCAAGGTAACCTCCAGGCGTCGGCAAATGAATACCAGGCCGCTCTGCGGCTTAATCCCGCCGACGTGCGGGCCTTGGTTAATCTCGCCGGCGTCTTGCCTCTGCTTGGCCAATACGAGCGTGCGTCTGAGCTCCTCAAACAGGCCTTGAAGGTCGACCCTCAGTCAACCGAGGCGATGAACAACCTGGCGTGGCTTTTGGCGACCTGCCCCGACCCGGCGCTACGCAACGGCGCCCGCGCCGTGGAGCTGAGCGAGCGCGCCTGCCGACTCAGTGATTTCCGGCAACCCGCCTTAATTGGGACCCTCGGCGCCGCCTACGCCGAGAGCAGCCGCTTCCGGGAGGCCATTGATGCCGCAACCCGGGCCGCCGCGCTCGCCATTAAATCCGGAGACACCAATTTAGCTCAAAGGAATCAAAAGTTGATCGGCCTTTACCAGTCAGGCAAGCCGTACCACGAACCTCACGCTTTGCGAATTCAGCATAGGTGACCCGCACATGGCCTAAGCCTGGCCTAAGCCACCGAGGTGAAGCGGATCTGCTTTGGCGCATCAACTTCAAGAGAACTCCCGGAGTCCCGATAACAAGAGATGCTTTGACAGCGCCCGGCGATTCCACCCAACTTATCAATGTGCGCACTGCGACCTGGCTACTTCTTATTTCCGGTTTGGCGACATTCACGTTATCTGCTGAAACTCCTGATGCGTTCAGTCTTTGGGAAAACGGCGCGCTGCGCGGTGCCAACGTCATGCAGAAACAGTGCACGATCGAGGACTTGCGCGTTCTGCGGCGTTGGGGCGCTAACCTGGCAGAAATACCAGTCTCAGATATTTATGCGCCAACACCGCCCTACGCGTTTCAGCCCGAGAACCTGGCCAAGCTGGATCGCGCCGTTCAAGCGGCCGAGGAAGCGCACCTTTATGTCGCGTTGACGTGCCGCGAAGGCCCGGGCCGGGCTGATTTTGAGCGCAGCCATGAAATCTGGCGGGAAGCTCCGGCCCAGGATGCTTATGCCCGGATGTGGCGTGAAGTCGCTTCCCACTACCGTGGCCGCGCTTCCATCGTCGGCTACGACCTGATGTGCGAGCCACACCCCGATGACGACGCAAAACAACCACTCGGGGATTGGAACGCCCTGGCGAAGAAAATTTCCCTCGCTATTCGTGAGGTTGACCCCAAGACACCGATCCTGATCAACTCCAGCGGTTGGGCCTATCCTCAGTTGTTCGATTCCCTAGTGCCGACCGGTGACCCTCGCACCGTCTATGTCGTGCACTTTTACGATCCGCATTACTATACTCATCAGAAGCCGGCCGAAAAAATCGCTTACCCGGGATTCCGCGTGCCCTGGGAGCACGACGGTGCCTGGGATAAAGCGACGTTAGAGGCTCGGTTGAAACCGGTTTTAATGTTCCAGCGCAAATATCACGTGCCCATTTTCGTGGGCGAATTCGGTTGCGCACGGTACGCTCCTGGGGCGGAGGAGTGGCTCCGTGATCAAATCGAGCTCTACGAGCAATATCGTTGGTCGTGGGCTTATTGGGCGTTTCGCGAATGGGATGTGATGAACATCGAGCGCACGAGTGATGCCGCCGATAAGGTGAACCATGCTGACACGCCTCTCTTGCGCCTCTTCAAAACTTACTTCGCCAAGGACAAGCAGTTCCTCATCGGCGAATGAACTTCAAGTCGGTTGCAGGTTCTCCCACTCAGGGGCAAGCGGCTCGGGATCTGGCAAAGAATCGCAGGTTTCCGCGGTTATCAGGCGCAGTTGCCACAGCGCTTTTCTGCTCCCGGATCACGGCTTGAAAAGTCGAAAGAATCGGGTGTTGGTCGCATTGAGTGTCACGGAAAAATTGGTGGCAACTATTGATGGGGTATTGGTGACCGGCTGCCATGTCGAGCCGACGAGAGCCGCGGCTGATTCCAGGTTCCATCCGACCGCGTTGGTTGTCCACGAAATCGTCGCTAGCTGTGGAGCCGCGCTGCGGATGGCCAGGTTGTAAGGCCCGAACCCGGGCGGAATCTGCAAAATGAAATTTCCGAACGTTTGCTGGGAGAAGTCGTAGAGGCCGACACGGCCCGAGGCATAGGTGCTGCTGGAATCGACGAGCGAGGTTATGGCATTGGTTGAGCCGTTTATGAAAGCGGAATATTGGTTGCCGATAACCTGGACACGCAGATGGATGTTTTCCACACCGGGATTGGTAATGACATTGAAGACCTCGTTGAGCTTCGGCGGATTATTGTAGTTGGCATCGGTAATTACATGCCAATACATCGAGGTACCGGCATTTCCTCCGCGGTTCCCGCTACCCCAGCCGTTGCCGCCGGTAACCAGCAAAACGCCGTTCGTGCCCGAAGCATCGGAGCGCAGCCAAATCCCTCCGTCAGCCACCTGATCGACATCCACGTCGACCGTAAAATTCTGAAGCACAAACGGCAGACTGCTAAAGGTGGCCGGGTTGTTGTTTGGTTGCGTCGCAAAATAAACCCCGTTGCTTGCCGTCCACGCTCCGCGCAAATTGCTCCAGGACGAAGATGGCCCGCCTTGAAAGTTGTCGGAGAAGATGACTTGGGAATGCGCCTCGGCGAGAGAAAAGCCGAGAAGAATTACTGCGACTCCCCGCAAAACGCAAATCCTGGCGTCCTTCATATGAGTGAACCTTACAATAATGAATAGTTACATGGATGTCAAAGCAGGTCAGGACCTTGAGGATTTTGACTGCTCCTCCAAAGGTAGAGCCGAGAGTGCGCAAAGCCAGGTGCATACCCGCGCGTGTTTACCGGCATTCTCCGATTTCGGTTGCAAGGGTATTGCCCAGGACGACGGGGTTGCGCTCAAACCTGCCTGGCGCACAATGAGCCCTCGCTCGGACTCCTGCGGATAGGCGAGAAGGGACGGCGCCGCCTGGGTGCTTGGCTAAAATTGTGTCGGATTCCACGTTTCTGCGGCGATACCTTTAAAAATGGCAATGAGCGACTGGGAACTATTGCAGGATTACTGCCAGAACGGCTCCGAGGAGGCGTTTGCAGAGGTGGTGAACCGACATTTGGACTTGGTATATTCGGCTGCTCTGCGTCAAGTCCGCTCCTCGGAAGCCGCTCAGGATGTAACCCAATCGGTTTTTTTGGACTTGGCCCAAACCGCAAATCGGCTCAAGCGTGACACTATTCTACCAGCATGGCTTTACGAGGTGACTCGCCGCACCGCCATTGATCTGATTCGCAAGGAATCCCGTCGCCGATCCCGGGAGCATACACTTTTAGAGATGACTGATATGAATCCAGGCTCTTCCGATTGGACCCAAATCGAAGCGTTGTTGGATCAAGGGATGGGCTCGCTCAGGCCAAAAGATCGGGCCGCGCTCTTGCTGCGTTACTTTCAAAACAAGAGCTTACGAGAGGTGGGCCAGAGTCTGGGCCTTTCAGAAGATGGATCGCAAAAGTGCGTCAGCCGCGCTACTCAACGGCTGCGGCTCTTTCTTTCTAAACGCGGGGTAACAGTCGGCACCAGCGGATTGGTTTTGGCGCTGACCGCCAACGCCGTCAAGTCGGCCCCGATCGGGCTGGGTTCTCTCGTCTGTTCAACATCGGTCCTTTCAGTAGCCGCAATGCATCAGGGCCACAACCTTGGGTGTAACCAAAGCCATAGCTATGACAACCATACAAAAACTCTCCATCGGCACCGTCCTCGCCGCGGCCTTGAGCGCGGGAATCTATGAGACGCATAGGGCTTTGCGCTTGCAAGCCCGGGCCTTTGAATTGGAGCAGCAACAGGCCCCGCTAGCTGATGAACTGCTGCAGTTGCTCCACGCACAACAACAGGCCACTGGAAGGCTGCAACAGGCACAACAGGAACTGGAGCAACTGCGTCGTGCTGCCGCGGAATTACCCAAACTGCGCGGCCAGTTGGCTCTGTTGCAGCTCGATTCCATTGAGTTGGCCAAGTCCAGAACTGCAGGAAACGGCACCAATTCTGACACGGGCGAAATTACTGCGGCCTCATGGCTGGCCCGAGCGGATCAACTTCGGCAGGCATTTCAGCGATTCCCCGAGAGGAGCATTCCCGAAGTTCAACTACTGACCCAGCAGGACTGGCTGGATGCGGCCAAGGATAAACTGGAATCTGATGAGGATTATCGGAAAGCGATGGGCCGAGTGCGCAACGCTGCCGAGGACAAAGTGGCCGGGTTGGTGCAGCCAGCCTTGGAACAATACCTCAAGGCCAATGGTGGAACTTTTCCTACGGACTTAGCCCAACTTCAGGACTATCTCAAGACGCCTCTGGATCCCGCGATTTTACAACGATTTGGCATTTTTCCCGCCGACGCGGTTCCGAATGTGCGCGTGGGTGGAGATTGGATCATTACGCAAAAAACGTTCGTGGATCCCGCTTACGACACGCACTTCGTTATCGGTCCCAATGGACACGGCACAACCTCCTACAACCAGACTCCGCTTGACACATTGATGCCTGCGCTCCAGGCGTTTTCCGCAGCGAATGGAGGCCAAACCCCAACGGAGCAATCGCAATTGCAGCCCTACATCACGACCTCCGACCAACAAGCGGCTCTGCAAAACTTAAGCCGAAGCTCGGCGACTTCGAACACTCACTGAGTCAGAGAGGTTCCGGCCAACATTTGCTCCACATTTCGGTCGCCTCCTGCTGCCCCTCCAAACGCGGCAGTGGGACCCGGGCAAGCGGGTGGTGTGCTTCACGCTGCTCCAAAATCGGGAATGTTCCCGCTGGGACCCCCCACCGGACGTTAGCACTGACACGAATTCCTCAGTCCTGAGGAGTGAGTTCCGTCCGCGTCCTAACCAATTTTAATGGAAAAGTGGTGGCTGGGGGCGGAATTGAACCGCCGACACAAGGATTTTCAGTCCTCTGCTCTACCAACTGAGCTACCCAGCCAAAACCACTATCCAGCCGATACGAAATGCCTGTGAAAACAGTGCCGAAAGGACGCCGTTTACAACCAGGTATTCGACGACAAAGGCCAAAGAGCGCGCGGCCTTCGGAAAAAGGCCACCGCTTCTTCGCGCAAGTGGACGCCAATGATGGCAATCAATACCGCTATCTTCTTCAAAACGCGAAAACAGTACCTGAGGCGCAGACCGCCCGGCAAGTGCTAAAAGACCTGCAACGCAAAGGCGAATTGTTCCCGCCCAAAAAGGAAGCGTGGTCTGAGCCAGAGCAAAAAGAAGGCCTGGAACCGGCAACCGAACCTAAAAATGAAGGCCTGGAATCTGGAAAAGCCCAGGAAACCAGGACGGCCAGCAGGTAGGAAACCCGACCCGGACATTACACTCGGCGGCGCAATTGACGGATACCAGAAAGACAGAAAGGGCCTGGGACGGCGATGTATGAGCAGGAATATCCCGAGGCCATGAAATGCCTAGCCACCGATCTGGAGGAAGTTTTGACCGCGCTGCGGTTTCCGGAAAGCCATCGGAGGCGCATCCGAACGACAAATTTATTGGAGCGCTTGTTTGCCGAAGGCCGGCGGGGGTCCAAAGTCGTGCCCCGGTTCATGAGCGAACGTTCCGGTTTGAGTCTGTTATTCGCGGTGCTGGTGGACGCGTCTGCGGGATGGCACGGAGTTAAGGTTACTCAGGCATCAGCCCAACAACTGGAGGCGCTCCGGCCACAGCCTTCCGCAAAGGCGTTCTCCCGACCTCGCTGCCTGACTTGGCGACGTCTTGGGGAAATGGGGCTGCCCAATGCATTATCCTTTAACCTGCGGCACGATGAGGCAATAGTTCCCCGAACAATTTACATGATTTCTCCTGACAAGAGAGAAGAGTGGATTATCCGCCAGGCGCGTCAGAGGCCGGCCGCGGAACGCGGTGTCTTCCTGGACGGGGCCTGCGCCGGAGACGCTGCGCTACGCGAGCGCCTGGAGAGGTTGCTCGCCGCGCAAGACCAGCCGGAGGAAGTTTTGGCCGATGGCATTGATGCGGCCACAATGAAAGCAACCATCAAGCTTGACCTCGGCGACGCGCCCGACGAAGCGGTGGGCCAGACGATCGGACGCTACAAGTTGCTGGAGCAAATCGGGGAGGGCGGCTGCGGCGTGGTCTATGTCGCCGAACAGAAGGAGCCGGTCCGCCGCAAAGTGGCCCTCAAGGTGATCAAGCTGGGCATGGACACCAAGCAGGTGGTCGCCCGGTTCGAGGCCG
>Ga0070738_10008266_pt1 | contig 10068 bp, 10 predicted proteins | sample Coa_R2_2_FD_66446 | JGI IMG/M metagenome (GOLD analysis project Ga0070738, IMG submission 66446) | Surface soil microbial communities from Centralia Pennsylvania, which are recovering from an underground coalmine fire - Coalmine... | ecosystem: Environmental > Terrestrial > Soil > Unclassified ... | reverse complement strand
TGAAGAGGTTGCGAATGAACAGGGCTACCTGACCATTATCTGCAATACGGATCGCAATCCCACGAAGGAGCTGCACTACCTGCGTACCTTGCGTGACTACCGGGCCGACGGGGTCATTTTCGCGGGTGGCGGGCTGAACAATCCAGAGCACACGGAGCAGATCGAAAAAATTATTACCGAGATGCAAGGACGAGGCGCTGCTGTCATTGCGCTCTCTCAGCATACGTTGCGCGTTCCCTCCATTCAAATCGATAATTTTGGCGGAGGACATGATATCACGACCATGCTGCTCGAGATGGGACACCGGCGAATTGCCCTGGTTGCCGGTCCCGCCAACCTGACGGTGGCCAACATACGCATGCAGGGCTACATGGCCGCCCTGGTCGAAAAAGGCATCGCGATCGATCCTCACCTTATTCTGATCGGCAACTTTGATCAGGCGAGCGGCGAGCGTGCCGCCCAGGTTATCGCCCAGATGGAACCTGCCCAGCGCCCAACCGCCATCTTTGCGGCAAACGACGAGATGGCTTTCGGAGTGATGCTCGAACTGCAACAGCAGGGGCTGCGCGTTCCACAGGATATCTCTGTGTGCGGCTTTGGCGACATTCCTATGGCACGCCTGATCGTGCCGGCGCTCACCACTGTGCATGTCCCGCTGCGCCAATTGGGCCGGCGCGGAGCAGAACGCTTATTGGCGACCCTGCGCCAGGAGGAGGCGGCTGCATCCGAGCACCTGCCTATCACTATCGTCAAGCGGGCCTCAACTCTCCCTCTCTCGCCCCCTGGAGCAACAGAACCTACACACACCTGAGAAATCGCTCGCACATCAGCTTGAGCAACTGCTCGCCGGGCAAGCTCCAGAGGGCCTCATTGAAAATTTCTACTTCGATCGGTCCACGATAGCCTGCGCCGTCAACAGCCTGGCGAAGACGGCGAAGCTCTATGACGCCATCGCCCATCATGCCGCGCCCATTGAGCATATGGGGCGTGGGAACCAGCCAGTCGTTGACGTGGAAACCAAAGATCGAGCCGCGCGCCGCCTCGATGTGCTCATAAACCGCCGGGTCCCACCAGACATGATAGACATCGATCACCACGCCCAGATAGGGCGATGCACATCCCCGGAGCAGGTGCAGCGCCTCGCCAAGTGTGACGATAACCGAGCGATCAGCAGCGAACATGGGGTGGAGTGGCTCTATCCCAAGCTTGATCCGATGCTGCTCGGCAAACGGAAGCAAGCGCTCCAGGGCCTCACGGACCATGGCGCGCGCAGCAGCGATATCCCTGTCCGGGGCCGGACCGCACACCAGCACCAGCACGTCAGCACCCAGTTCTGCCGCCTCCTCGACCGCACGAAAGTTCTCTTCCAGGCGGGCGCGGCGTTCGACTGCGCTGGCTGCTGGAAACCAACCGCCGCGACAGAGACTGGAGACGGCGATCCCGGCGTCGCGCACCAGACGGGCGCTCTGCGTTACACCGATTTCTGCGATCTTCTCCCGCCACAGGCCAATCGCCGGAATGCCGGCGCGTGCGCAGCCTTCAATGGCCTCGCGCACGTTCCACTGCTTTGTCGTCATTTGATTTAAGCTGAGCCGCCCAAGCGCGTTTGGGGTTGACATGGCTCACCTCCCGGCTGTGGCCAGGACCCGCTGCATCCGTTCAGCAGCCTGCGGCGGGTCGAGAAGCAGTCTGGCCTGATCGGCCAGCAGAAAGAGGCGCACCAGATGCGAGATGGTGCGGGCCGTCTCGCCCCCCCCCACCATGCGAAAGTGCGGTTGATGCCCATTGAGATAGGCCAGAAAGACCACTCCTGTTTTGTAATGATAGGTCGGCTCCTGGAAAATGTGGCGCGCCAGGGGTACGGTCGGCGCGAAAATTGCCTGGTAGCCTGGCAGATCACCGCGATCCAGGGCCTGGAGCGCGGCGGCGGCGGCGGGGGCGATGGCATCGAAAATGCCGAGCAGCGCGTGGCTGTAGCCCTGCTCGTCCCCCCAGATCAACTGGGGGTAGTGAAAGTCGTCGCCGGTATACATGACAACGCCGGCTGGGAGACGGCGGCGCAGGCTGATCTCACGCTCGGCACTCAAGAGAGAGAGTTTGAGGCCGTCGATCTTCGCGGCATGACGATGGATGAGATCCAGACAGACCTCCGTAGCCTCGTCCAGATCGCTCGTTCCCCAGTAGCCGGCCAGCGCGGGATCGAACATTTCACCGAGCCAGTGGAGAATCACCGGACGGCTGACTTGCTCCAGGATGCGATCATAGACATAGGCATAGTCCTCGGGCCCGCGAGCGCACGCGGCCAGCGCCCGGCTGGCCATCAGAATAATACGCGCACCCTCACCCTCGACAAATGCGCACTGCTCTTCATACGCGGCTATGACGTTCTCCAAGGTGAGGGGTCCGGCAAGCGATAAGTGATCGGTGCCCGCGCCACAGGCGATGCGTTCTTGCAGGCCCTCGGCCCTGGCTGCACCTGCTGAACGATGGATCAGTTCGCGCGCCGCAACCCAATCCAGTCCCATGCCACGCTGGGCGGTATCCATCGCCTCCGCCACAGAGAAGCCGAGCGACCAGAGATAGCGACGATAGGCCAGGGTTGCCTCCCAATCAATCTGCTCGCGCGCAGGAAGCTGAGCGGAGACGGCGCTCCTGGACACAAGATGGGCCGCTGCGAAGATGCGCCGGCTGCGCGCCGGGGGAGAGGTTTGGGGAAACGTGCTCGGCTCCCCTGGCGTGTAGGTGAAAAGCTGGCCATCTTCGCCAGGCAGTTGAATGTGTTGAACCATCACCGAGCCTCCAGAGAGAGATCAGGCAGATCAATCCAGCGACGTTCGCGCCAGGAGCGCAGGCCCATCTCGGCAAGCTGCACCCCACGCGCCCCCTCAAGTAAGGTCCAGGGGAAAGGCGTGTCGCAGACGACGTGCCGCAGGAATACCTCCCATTGGTGCTTGAATGCGTTCTCGAACGTCTGGTTGTCCGGCACTTCCATCCAGTCGTCGCGAAAAACATGGGCTAGGGGAATATCTGGATTCCAGGTCACTCTCGGCGTGTTTACACGGCTCTGCGTCTTACAGGAATGCAAGCCGGCAATGGCGCTGCCATGCGTGCCATCGACCTGAATGCTGAGCTGCTCGTCGCGATAGACACGCACACACCACGACGAATTGAATTGAGCAACAATATCATTCTCTAGAAGGAACGTGGCATACGCTGCGTCGTCTGCCGTCACTCGATAAGGGTGCCCGTGTTCGTCGTACCGCTCGGGAATATGCGTGGCCCCAAGACAGGAGACGGCGCGTACCCGCCCACATAGATGCGCGAGCACGTACTGCCAGTGGCAGAGCATATCGACAATGATGCCGCCTCCATCCTCCTGGCGATAATTCCAGGAGGGACGCTGCGCAGCTTGCCAATCACCCTCAAAAATCCAGTAGCCAAACTCTCCTCGGACAGAGAGAATTCTTCCCAGGAAACCGCTGTCGATCACTCGCTTGAGCTTCAACAGACCCGGCAAAAAGAGTTTATCCTGCACTACGCCGTTCTTGACGCCAACTTCCTTTGCCAGACGAGCCAGGGCAAGCGCGGTTTCCCCATCGGTCGCGGTCGGTTTCTCACAATATACATGCTTGCCGGCCCTCAGCGCCCGGCTGAGGCTTTCCGCTCGCAGGGGGGTTGATTGGGCATCGAAGTAGATTTCATTCGTGGGATCGGCCAGGCTCTCGTCTAGGTCGGTGCTCCAGCGCTCTATACCATATGTCTCAGCAAGCGCGCGAACCTTCTGGGCATTGCGCCCAAGCAGCAGGAGATCGGGCAGTAATAGGTCTCCATCGGGGAGGACAAGCCCTCCTTGCTTACGGATCGCCAGGAGCGAACGAACGAGATGCTGGTTTGTGCCCATACGTCCGGTCACGCCGTTCATGATGATGCCGATGCTGCGTGTTGCCATACACTCCTCCTGGGATGTTGATCGAGTGGGTACGTTGCTCTGTCATCAGAAATAGAAAACGTTATCTATCAGAGAGTATACAGCACGCCTTTCTTTCCTGTCAAGCAAGCACCATTTGATCGGGATTTGGCAGGCTTCCAGACGATGATGGAGCAAACCGACAGAAAACCATTTCTCACATTGGGGGAAGCTTCACTGTTTCATGGTTCTCTCTCTCAGGCATACATGGCTGCTCACCGCTCAATACTCTTCCCCTTGTGGTCTCTCCCCTGATGAACCTGGCAGCGGAAATGCGGTGAAGCCGGGTTTGCAGACGACATGCTGGAGGTTTCCTTGATGAACGAGTTCCAGGTGAACGAGCCCATCGGTCTCCACTTCAATCCAGCAGCCATCTGCTCTTATACGTTGAAGCAGGCTGAGGGTAGTCGAGCCCAGGGGAAAGTGTGTGACGCCGATCTGTTCTCCCGCCGGTGGGCACCACCGCACCGTCTGCCGCAGCGCATCCGGCTCCAGGCCGATCACGACTTCTAGCAACAGCGCAATGGGTCCGAGTGCTGCCCAACAATAATCCGGGGCGGAATCGCTGCCGGGGGCGGGCGCTTCACTGCTATAGTTTTCCCAGAGTTTGCCCGTGCGACTCCACACCTCAAACACGTTTTGGAGATGCTTCATGGTCAGGGCATATGCCAGGTCATGCCTCCCGACCCGCTCCAGTCCTCGAATGGCGACGTAATTCGTTGGGGGCCAGGTGGAACCTCGCCAATACTCCCCTCCTGGTTGAAACAAGGGGGAGTCCGCTGCCAGGCTCGGCAGAGGATGCGGTCTCCAGAAACTGCGCGGGTCTTGCAGGTGATGAAGCAATGCCTCCACGCGCTCAGGTGGAACCCCTCCTGCCCACAGGGGCCAGAAGGCGGTGACGATCTTGTGGGGATTGTGCCCTCCGTTGGGCAATGAGGTGGCATAGATGCCGATTTCCTCATTCCACAAGACGGCGTTGAGGGCCGCTCGAATGTGCTCGGCTTCCCGCTCCCACGCTCCTGCGGCTTCCTCATAGCCAAGCTGCCGGGCGATTTTGCCGAGTGTTTCCGCATCGTGGGCCATTTGAGCCGTCAGACAGGGATAGCCGTCTCCCAACGAAGGCGAATTGTCCAGGCCGTTGGCGAGCCCGGTCGTCCAATACGTGCCATCGGGAAGGCGACGATTGGCATGCAACCATTGGTGATAGCCACAGAGCACGGGATAGACCTGCGCTAAACGCTCTCGCTTGCCTGTTAACAAGGCCAGTTTCCATTCTGCGAGGCTCATGATCGGGGGATTGGGGCTGAAATCCGGCTCGAAGAGGGCTGGCAGTCCTTCGTGTATGTCGTGCTCGCGATGGATGTACCCTCCATCAAACTGGCGGGAGTACAACATGTTGAGCGAGGCAAAGACCGGCAAGGCCCGATGCCCGTAGGCGGTACATAGAGCCGTGAAGGAGATATCCCAGACAAAGAAATGGTCAGGAAAGTTTGAGCCAATCGAGACATAGGACCCGGGCAGCCCTGAGGCCGCCGATGGAGAGCGCACCAGGCGCAACAGCATGTCCCAGGCAGCATCGTAGAGCCGGGTCAGGTGGGCAAGGTGCGCCGGGAGAACAGGCCGGGGTACCTGTGGACGCAACTCGCCTATCGCAGGCCAAACGCTGGTTTGATATTCCCGCTGGGGAGCGAGACGGCCCAGAGCTTCATAGACAGGCATCCGTATCTCCAGCGGCCCGGAGAATGCCTGTTCAATCGTGAGAGGAATCTCGTGAACGATTTCTAAAACTGGTTCAACCCGCGTTTCTGGACCAGGAGTACGCAACGGTCGCAACTCCTCCCGCGAGGCTGCAACGGGAACGTACCAGCGATGCAGGCCCCTCTGCTGATCCCTGGCCTGCGTTCCTTCTTGCGCGTGGTGTGGTGGGACCGCTGAAGACAGCGTGAGAGGAACGGACGATAACTCGGCTGGGAAGCGCACCAGCAGATGTTGCCACAGGATGCCATTCTGCTGAAACTGAGCGGGAAGGAAACGCAGGGAACAAGGGGAGCCTGCCTTTGTGACAGACGGCACCATCCTGCCAATGAGGGAGAGCGCATCGGGCCGGAGGCGCTGGAGTTCGTTCAGGACACGCTCGCGGTTGCGTGAGGGGGACTGCTGCTCGATGAGGGCGGGATGGGTTGAGCGCCCTGCTACCTCGACCCGAACATCACAGTTCCCCGGGTCACAGGGAAAAAGCACGACTGCCCGAATTTCACGCTGATAGCTTCGCCAGTCAAGCTCTTCATCCAGGACAAGCGTTTCTCCCAGCCAGAGGCGGATGGAGCGGGAACTGACAAGCTCGAAGATGGCTATTCCAGCCGTCGGAAAGGAGCAGCGCCCGCTGTATCTCTGCTCCTCGGCTGCAAAAGGCAGGAGACTCTGGTGATGATCAGAAGCGGCATCCGGCGCTAAAGCCGGATAAACGGTGAGGCTTCCCCCACTCCAAGACGTGATGTGAATGGCTCTTCCCGGGTCATCGTTCACAGGTGCCGTCCTTTCCTAACACCCCTTCCGGGCAACTCTCCTGCCGAACCGGCAAAGAGGATAAGACGAAGAGCCTCCATGGCTCTCTCAATGGCCTTGAGGATATGCTACGAGAAAAGCTCGCTCATGGCAAACATCTGCTCAGTCCATAGGACGATTCTCCCCATCACTGGCTCCAGGGGCACACCTGTCATCGCCACTGCACTTTCTATGACCATTTTGTGGAAAATAAGCCATATAGATGCTTTGTTAAACAATACCAACGAGCCATGCATAGTAGGATTCTGCTATTATACTCCGATAAATCAAAAGAAAAAGAGCATGAGCATCATTTCTTTTTCTTTGGTAAAGTGGATCTCTCAGTTGTCATTGGTTGCTCCTTTCAGTCAACTGTGCCTGCACCTCTGCGATTTTCCGGCACATCAGCGCTTTTCTGGCTGCGAGGTTCGCCCCTGCGGCATCACGCGTAAGCAAACACTCGCAAAGCCCGGCCACCGTTTCCACGATCTCATCAAATGATGGCTGATCCGGCAGTACAGGGTCATCGAGAGGGGCTGATTGGTAAGAAGAGAGGGCGGCCAGGATGGAAGGAGTCAGCGCATCCAGGATAAAGGCCATGGCTCTCGTGTTGATATCCTGACGAACGACTCCGATCTCTTGCATGGCCTGGAGATACTCCCGTGTCGGACCAGGATCAGGCGGAAAGCTCGCGAAGAAACTGCCTGGCCTGGTGAGATAGGTGCCAAACGTCTCGGGGGTCTCGCGTGTACATCGCAGCCATCAAGGGGAACTGCTTGAGAGTAACGAGCAGACCCCGATAGACGCTGGCGACCGTGCCCCCCAAAGGATCACGCTCAAGATAGCATTTCCAGGCATCCATAGAGCTGTTCACTTCCCGAAGCAGCAGGGCTTGTATCAAGGCATCTTTGGAAGGAAACACAAGATAGACCAGTCTGCGGTTTAAGCCGACCGCCTCGGCCACATCGCTCTATGATTATCTATGAACATAGGGTTGCTGCAACGTGGCTTCAATTCTGGCAGCGTTAATGCAACGACGGAGGCGCTGAGCATGGAGATGAACGCACAGGAACTCTGGCAAACTGCCCTTGAGCGATTGCGCGAACAGATGCAGCCACCTGCTGTTAGCAACTGGTTTGCCGAAACCGCAGCCCTTTCCCTGGTGAATGATGTCTTAATCGTGGCGATAAAAACGTTCGCACCCAAGTTGTACCTGGAGTACCGTTATTCAGAGGTGATAGCTGGAATCCTTGCAGACATTATGGGCCGTCCCATCCAGACAGCCTATGTAAGCCATATGAGTTTAGCCCGCCTGTTTGAAACGGGTAAACTTCCGCCCGATCTCCCGTCAGCGAGCGTTGGGCATGATCTCGATGGAGCAAATATTTTGATCCTGGTTGAGGAAAGGGACGGGGCGTATGCCGCATGTGCGCCGGATGTGCCACAAAGCTATGTCACCGGTCGTTCGCGAGAGGAAGTCATGCAACGCCTGCGCAGCGTCATCCAAGAACAGCTCAGTCTGCTTTACGAACCAACCTCCCCTGTCTCCTTGCCGCATATCACTGCTGAGTATCTTGATCTCACGCGTGAAGCAGGAGATAGTTCGCTATGACTCATTCAGAGGAACTCATAAATCGTTCGGAGACTCTGTTTTCAGCGGGAGAAAGTGGCCCCTCCTTCGCGGCGGAAGATCAGAGGGAAGAAACTCTCCCCATGTGCGACAGGGCAACGTTCGGCCACCGAGAGCCGCCCCCATCGCACCCTGGGAGACTTCCTGCGGGCTGCAGAAGCGAAGCATGGATTACCTTTTATCACCGTGAGCGGCCTCATGAGGGGATTGAGAACCTCTCTCAGATCCAGTATGCTCAACAATATGGTCCAGAGGCTCCTCCTTCTATTGCCTTATAGCCGTGTCTATTTTACCGGGTACTCGACACTCGAACGTGGTGCTGGGTAAGTTCATTATCAAAGTTTCGTTGTATACGCGAAAGAACTTCTTCTACCGATTCTGAGAGGAGCCAATGAGGTACCATGATTAAGGTACCAGTGCTCAACGCGCCAAGTTGCGCGAAGAAGCGCCAGGGTAGATAGAAATGTGAGAGGAATTGGCTCTTTTCTTTCAGATCAAGGCACAAAAAAACATTGGAACGTCTTCTATACTCAGAAAGAGAGGCGATTTCGCTCCAGAAAAGAAACAAGTTGCCCATTGGCGGCAGATCCTGCATGTATATACCTCTAGAGGTGACAAGCAGAGCGGGTTTATATGAAATAAGCCTGTGTACTGTGAAGAACAGGAAAGAAGATATCCAGATCACAAGGAAGATTGCGAGAAGAGAGAGAAGAAGCGTCAATATTTGGACTACTCTCATTAGTGAAGGATGGGAATAAGGCTGGACAAACGGAATCCCGCTCGCAACGAAAAGAAACGCTATGAGCAAGGCTACCCAAAACAAATCGAGAAGCAGGAAAAGCACAAGATATTTTCCTAAACGGGAACGTCGCGAATAAAATACGATTTCTCTGGCTTCTTGACTTAATTCTACTGTCATAGGTAATCTCCCATCTTACCTATTTGCTGCCACAAGAACAGTATATGATTTTTGGTGAAGGGTTCTAGCTATTTACCGCCTCGAACATACCAGTGAGGTTTAGGAACCCCTGTAAAAAGAGAGGACCCTACTGGTAAGGAAATCTTTTTCGTTGTTGAGAACGAGAGAAATTCAAGATTTCTCAAATCTCTCTCGTTCTCAACAGTGTATTACTCTTTTCCCTTCCTTTCTAAGTATTTGGACAACAAGCCATTCCTTTCTGCGCCTGTATGCCTATTGGCACATAACAGGATCAGAGGCATAATCCTGTAAACAGGCACTATGCGCTTGTCCATAGTCGAAGCTATCGACTGCCGAGATCTGCTTGCCCCAATAGCTCGCGTCCATCACCTTAGATGCAGCAACGGTTCCGCCAGCAGACGCTAAAGTAGCCGTTGATAAGATAAAACTTATCAGTTTTGGTTTCATCCACCAGGCTACTTGTTTCAACTCATCTTCAACTGGAGCTAGAGGATTAAGGAGATTCAAGAGTGCGCCGAAAGCATCCACTGCATTAGCTGCCCACTTGATCGCTTGGAGCGCTGACGATACCCATGCAGGCATGGAAAAGACTCCAATCTTCGCTAAGTCACCTACTAATGCTGCAACCCTGCTAACAATACTAATTGATTCTAGCACTACGTCTTTCCAGTCGCTTGCTAGCAATTCCAGTACCAGGGCGAAAACGTCTGATGCCAAAGCAATCCCGTCGCCGATAGCGGTTGCAACATTCTGCCAGTAGGTTTCCTGCTTTTGAAGGTAACTCTCAATAAGGATTTTATCAGTCTCGCAAGCATCGTTACACCCTCCCTGATTGCCATTATCACTACCAGATGAGCCGGGAACAAATTTTGGATTCGGGTGCCTTGGCGGTGGGGGTGCTGGTGGCCTGACATTTACATGTCCAACCACCTTGGGTAGCGAGCCAGGTTGCTCCACATAAATGTTTCCATTGCCAGGATTAACCCA
>Ga0070738_10008265_pt1 | contig 10069 bp, 7 predicted proteins | sample Coa_R2_2_FD_66446 | JGI IMG/M metagenome (GOLD analysis project Ga0070738, IMG submission 66446) | Surface soil microbial communities from Centralia Pennsylvania, which are recovering from an underground coalmine fire - Coalmine... | ecosystem: Environmental > Terrestrial > Soil > Unclassified ... | reverse complement strand
CGCCGCGACCCAAAACGAAGGCGCGGCGAAACAGCGCAGGGACCTCACGCGCGTTTTGGACCGGCGCGAACAGAAGCTCAAGGTCGAGCTGGAACGCGTCGAACGGCGCGCGCAGGCCGCGCAAGAACGCGACGGCGTCCGCCAGTCCGGCGAACGGATCTTCGCAACGCTGCACGAGCTGCCGCCGGAAGCGCGCGAGGAGGCCAAGCGTCAAGCCGCCGATCTTTTCGCGCAATACCGCAAGGCCGGCAGCGCCGCCGGCCACATCGAAAAACGCAGGGCCGAGCTGCTTCAAGCGCTCGACGACCTCTCACAGCTTCGATGGGATTTGGAGACGGCGCAGCCCGAACACCTCGAAGACGTCGCCGCGGCAATGGGAGACGCGCGCAGCGAGCGCGCACCGTCGCGAACCCCGCGGCGCCGGCGCAAACCGCTGACCTACGTGACCGCGCACGGATCGCGAATCTTCGTCGGGCGCACCCCTATCGAAAATGCGGACCTCACGTTCCGCGTCGCGCGCCCGAACGATCTCTGGTTTCACGTTCAGAATCAGCCGGGCGCGCACGTGATCTTGCAGCGCGACGATCGAACGCCGCCGCCGCAAGAAGATTTGCTGGCGGCAGCGGCGCTCGCGGCGCTGCATTCAAAAGCCAAGAACAGTGCGAAGGTTACGGTGGACTACACGCAGCGCAAGCACGTGCGAAAACGGCCCGCAGCTGCACCCGGGCTCGTCTTCTACACGCACCCGCAATCGCTCGTCGTCAGCCCCCGGCAGCCGGCGGAGTTGCGCTGAAGCGGTACTGCGAACCGTCCGGTTCGACCGCGTAACCGAAGATGCTGTCGCCTTGCAGCGTCCCGGTCACATGCGTGGTTCTCGTCGCCGTGCCGATGTCGAACCAGACGTCCGCACCGTTGCGTCCGCCTACCACGGGTATCAGCGCTCCGGTGCCGGGCGGGTTGTAGTCGCCGTTGATATAGCCTTCCTTGCTCAGCGTCAGGCGCAGAATGCCGCCGGCGAAAGCCACCGAACGCCCGCTGTCGAGCTGGAACGTCGTTTGATACGTCTTGGTCACCGAATGCGTCTGCTGAACGGTGGCGGCTCTCACGCTGCGCGGTGCCGCGGCGCCTGCGCCTATCGCTATTGCAATGGCCGCCGCAGCTGCCGTAACTCTAGTCATCTTCACGATAGAGCAACGTTTTTCGGGGCCGAAACGTCGCAGGAAGGGAGGGCGCTCGCTCGGCCCCAAACACCACGGCGATACAGCTCGTTCCGGGAGGCACAGAAAGCGTGAAAAATCCGTTAGACTCCATCTGGGGCACGGTGATCTGCGGTTTGGTGATTACCGTAATCCTCTACTACGCGGCGCAGGCGCTCGTACCGCACGTTCCGGCGGGTGCATGATGGACTGGGGCAGTCTTGGCAGCGGCATCCTCCGCTGGGCGCACGTCTTCGTCGGCATCATGTGGATCGGATTGCTCTACTTCTTCAACTTCGTCAATGCCGACGCGTCGAAAGCGGCAAATGCCGCGGGTGAAGGCGCGCCCATCGGCAAGTACATCATGCCGCCGGCGCTGTTCTATTTCCGCTGGGCCGCCGTCTTTACGTGGATCGTGGGCGCCGGGTTGCTCAGCACGCTGCCGGCGCAAAACGGCATGAACGGATTCTTCGCCTCGTTCGCTCTGCAGGGAGTCGACGCACCGATCGGCATCGGCGCCTGGCTGGGCACGATCATGCTGATCAACGTGTGGACGTTCATCTGGATGAATCAGAAAAAGATCTTGGGCATCGTCCCGGCGACCGACGAACAAAAGGTCAAAGCTCGCCGCGTTGCCTTCTTGGCATCGCGCGTGAACACGATGCTTTCAATCCCCATGCTCTTCTTCATGGTGACCGGACCGCATCAATCGATTTACCACTAGGCCTGCACGCTGCCGGACGCGCTCGCGCGCGCCCGGCAGCCTTTTAATCCGTTCGACTGCGCGTGACGTACGCCGCGAGCTCGGAGCGATTGCGCAAACCGAGCTTTTCGTAAATCGACGTCAGATGTTTTTCCACCGTCCGCTGATTGACGGCAAGGCGCTGCGCGATGTGCTTGTTGACAGTGCCGCGCGCAACGAGCGCGGCGATCTCGCGCTCGCGCTCCGAAAGGCCGTCCTGCGCAGCTGAAGCGCCGGCGGCCGTGCCGTTTCGCCGCAGCGGACCGGCCGCGTGCAGCCGCCGATACAGCGCACTCGAACGCCGGGCGTCGCCGCACAGCTGCAGGCAAGCCGCTTGATGAAGCGGCCACCCCAAGCGCACGTATTCGGCCAATGCGTCAGAAGCATGCAGTTGCATGGCGACGGGTTCACCGGCATGCGATGCGCGCAGGGCGCGCAGATGATGCGCGGTCGCCCGGTATATCGCCGTCGAAGACATTCCGTCGAGCACGTCGAGATGAGCGAACGCCGCGGTCCGGGCTGCCTCCGTGCCGATTTCCGCTGCGGCGAGCAAAGTTTCCGTTGCTCCGAAGGGCGTGCTCAATGACGCTGCCGCGCGCTCGAGCACGCGCTGCGCTCCGTCGGCATCCCCGCTCGCCCAAAGCCATCGCGCGTAAGGGCCGGCGATTCGGCCCAGCGTGGAGTTGATTCGACTGGCAAACGCGGCCTCGACGACTTCGGGCGAGCAATACCGCTCGATCAGCGCCTCGTCCCAGAGCGCGAATCCGACCGTGAATGCCGCGGCCGCAAGCGCGATTGCGCCGGTCGAGGCAACTTCCGGGATCGCGCCCGCGCGTTCGATGCATGCCCTGGCGTCCGAGAGCCTGCCGCCGCGCGCGTGAACGAGCGCCGAGTTTGCCAGGGCGAGCATTTGCAGCGAAGCCAGCCGCGTGCGCTCCAGGTCCGGCAGCAGCGCATCGAAGTGCGCGAGCGCCTCGTCATCACATGCGAGAATCGCCAGACCGAAACCGCAGTTAAAACGCGCGCGCAGCGCTTCGTACTCGCCGAGGGGTTGGTGCAGCCCCGCATTGATCTGCATGTCCGCTCGAAACGCGTTCACGTCGCCCGCAACGAGATCGGCGTACTGTACGGCATCCTGGTATTCGGGCGTTCCGTGCAGGCGCTCCGACTGCGCGAGCAGTTCGCGTGCACGATCGACTTCTCCGCGATCCAGGTGCAAGTACGCCAAGCTGACCAGCAGCTTCGCGCGGTTTCCGCCGCCGTCCGAATCCATAGCCGCAAGTGCGCGCTCGAGGATGCGCATGCCGCGTTCGTTGTCGCCCGCGACTCTGGCCTGCGCACCCATCGCCAAGTAGAGATCCGTGAGATCCCGCTCGCTGCCCGACTCGGCATAGAGTTCGGCCGCTGCGGCGTACCTGTCCAGCGCTTGCGCGGCTTTGCCGTCCGCGGCACAGCTGCGAGCGCTTTTGACGAGCAGCGCGGCTCGGGTCTTCGCTTCGCGCGACACCGAGATCGCCCGGTCGTAACTGCGCACCGCATCACCGTACACGTGCAGCGCGTGCGATCGATCGCCGGCCTGTTCGTTGTAGACGACGCCCTTGGCGGGGTCGCCCGCAGCCCAGGCGTGGTATCCGAGATCGGCGACGTTTGCGTCGCGTTGTTCGAGCGTGCGCAGGATCTGCGCGTGAAGCGGCTTGCGCTCCGCGGTCAAGAGCTCGCCGTAGATCGCCTGCTGCGTCAGTGCGTGCCGAAAAGCGTACGCCGGCGGTTCGACGGGAAGTTCGTCGACGAGCTGTAAACTGCGCAACCGCCTGAGTACTTCAAGTGCTTCCGGGTACTGCAGGCCGCAGAGCTCGGCAAGGAGCGCCGCATCAAAGCGCCGTCCTAATACGGCGGCGCGCGTAAGCACTTCGCGAGACTGCGCATCCAAGCCCGAAACGCGTTCCAGAACCGTCGACCGAACGGTGAACGGCAGCTCCTCTCGCGCTGCTCCCGCTGCGGCATCCAAAGCGTTCTTGAGCAGCTCTTCGGCGAAAAAGGGATTGCCGTCGCAGCGCTCCACGATCTCTTCGAGCACGTCGGCCTGCACGTGCCGCGCGCCTGCGGCCAGGCGGATCAAACGCCGCGTCTGAGCGTGCCCCAGCGGCCGCAGCCGGATGCTGTACGTAGCACGATCGCGCAGCAGACGCGCCAAATGCGGTTCGAGCTGCTCCAAGCCGCGAAATTCGTCCCCGCGGTACGTCGCAACGACGAGCGCCCGAAGCGAGCCGATCGACGGTACGAGCGCTCGCAGGAAGAGCAGCGTCCCGTCGTCCGCCCAATGCAGATCTTCCAGCAGTAGGACCACGCAGCGGCGCGCGCACGCCTGTGAGAGTTGCTCGACGAGTGCCGACAGCTGCTCGGCGCGGTTCTGCGCCTGCCCAATCGACGCCGACGGTAAAACCATGCGCATGGCTTCCATCACAGCGCCGAACGGCGGGTTTCCGAATTCGCGATTCAGGCCGAGTCCTAGACTGGCCCGGCCCCCCGAAAGCGTTCCGCGGAACGCCACGAGCAGCCGGCTCTTGCCGATACCGGCGTCTCCTGAGACCAGCACCAATGACCCATGACCGCGCGACGCAGCGAGCCGGCGTTCAACCAGCTCCGCGAGCTCGTCGTCCCGGCCCACCAAACTCGGGCAGACCAAGGCGCGCGTCAGCATGCCGCTCCTAAACTTCGGGCCGGCGGGCGGCGCTTCCGGCAGCCGGAGGTGCGGTTTTCCGACATACGCGGCGAGCAGCCGCGATGCTACGCTGAGGCCGTCAACTCTTGGAGGGCCCTATGCCTCTTCGCGCTGTTCTTACCGCTCAAGCGGCTGTTGCTGCGGTTGCGGTACTTCTGCTGTCCGCATGCGGCGGTTCGGCGTCCATTCCGTCATCGGCGACTACCTTCGATGCACAAACGGCCGCCGGCACCAGCGGCACCGCGCAATGGCTTCAGCCGTACTTCAACGGCGCTCACACGGGGTTCAACCCGCTGGAGACCACGCTGAGCCGAAGCAACGCCGGTTCGCTGACGCAACTTTGGTCCTTTCCGACCGGAGCCCAGATCACGGATCCCGTCATCGTTCAAAGCGGCGTCGCCTACGTGAATTCGGGTGACGGCTATTTGTACGCGGTCAACGCTTCGACGGGCGCGCTGATTTGGAAGTACGAGACGTACGAGGGGACGAGCCCGCAAAACGCGCCCGTACTGACGCGCGGACTGATCGTGGTTCCGTGCCTGGTCGGCGACGACACGCAAAAGAACGCCATGTGTGCGATCAAGGCCGCGACCGGAAAGCGCGTTTGGGCGTACTACGCCGACTGCAATTGCTTGCCGCCGGCAGGCGTAAGCAGCCCGGTCGTCGCGTCCGGCACCACCGCCGTCTTCGATTATCAGGACGGAAGTACGTCGAGTTCGTACGTGGCTGCGGTGGACGTCCGTAGCGGCACGCGAATCTGGGCCAGCGCGCCGCTTCCGCACGGCCCGGACTTTTGGAGTGCGGCGATTGCCGGCGGGCAGGTCTTTTTCAGCACCGGTTCGGGAGTCTGTGCGGCGAGTCTGGCGAGCGGAACGCAAGCCTGGTGCACGAGCACTGGGTCAGAACCTTCGATCGCTTCCGCGAATGGCGTCGTGTACGTGAATTCGTCCAACAACGGCGTCTTCGCCCTGAACGCATCGACCGGCGCGCAAATCTGGCAATATACGCCTACCGCCGGAAACTCCAGCGGAAACTATGACCCGCCGGCGATCGCGCACGGGATCCTCTACGTCGCGGGCATCGGAGCGAGTGGAAACCTTTACGGTTTGAACGCGTCGACCGGCGCCCAGATCTTCAATACGTCCGGCGCGGGCAGTCCGGCGTACACCGCGTCTTCGCCGTCCGTTGCCAATGGCGTCGTCTACGTCCAATGCACGAACGGTTTTTGCGCATTCAACTCCGCTACCGGGGCAGTGTTGTTCGACGGCGGCACGCCAGGGCAGGATTACGTCTCGCCGGCTATCGTGAACGGCGTCGTTTACGCGGCATGCGGTCCGAACTCGGCATGTGCATACGCGTTGCCGGCTCCCCACCGTTCGACGTTCTAAGGCGTAAGCAAGATCTTCCGATGTGTTCGGACGACTCGAGGAGGCGGCGGGTTTCGCCGCCTCCTTGTTTTTGCGTGGTTTCCCTGAACGCGTTCCGCGAAAGGACGCGGGGAGGCCGACGCCCGCGCCTCCCGAAACCATCACCGGCGACCCCTAACCCCGCGATGCAGCCAGCCTGCGTTTAACCAGCTCACCGAGCTCGTCGTCCCGGCCTACCAAACTCGGGCAGACCAAGGCGCGCGTCAGCATGCAGCCTTCAAACATCGAGCTTGCCGAGCGCGCGTTTGAACGATTTTCCGTGATGCGCGGCCACTTGCCGCCATGCGAGACTGATACCCCCCTACTCTTGGAGGGCCCTATGCCTCTTCGCGCTGTTCTTACCGCTCAAGCGGCTATCGCCGCGGTTGCGGTACTTCTGCTGTCCGCATGCGGCGGTTCGGCGCCGGTTCCGTCTTCGGCGACTCCCATCGATGCGCAAACGGCCGCCGGCACCAGCGGCACGGCGCAATGGCTTCAGCCGTATTTCAACGGCGCACACACGGGATTCAACTCGTTGGAATCCACGCTGAACCGAAGCAACGTCGGGTCGCTGACGCAACTCTGGTCGTTGCCGACCGGAGGGCAGATCACCGATCCCGTCATCGTTCAAACCGGCGTCGCCTATGTGAATTCGGGCGACGGATATTTGTACGCGGTTAACGCTTCGACGGGTGCGTTGATTTGGAAGTATGAGACCTACGAGGGGATGACGCCGCAAAACGCGCCTCTGCTGGTCGGCGGGCTTGCCATCGTTCCGTGCGTGGTCGGCGGCAACTTGCAAAAAAACGCGATGTGCGGGATCAAGGCCGCGACCGGAAAGCGCGTTTGGGCCTACTATGACGACTGTAATTGTTCGCCGCCCGCAGGGGTTAGCAGCGGTGCAGTCGCGTCCGGAACCACCGTGGTCTTCGATTATCAGGATGGAGGTACGTCACCCTCGTACGTGGCGGCGGTAGATGCCGCGAATGGAACGCGCATCTGGGCCGGCGGGCCGCTTCCGAACGGTCCCGGTTGGAGTGCCGCCATTGCCGGCGGCCAAGTCTTTTTCGGCACCGGTTCGGACGTCTGTGCGGCAAGCTTGGCAAACGGCACGCAAGCGTGGTGCACGAGCGTGGGATCCGAGCCGTCCATCGCCTCCGCCAATGGCGTCGTGTACGTGAATACTCTGTACAACGGGGTCTTCGCGCTGAACGCATCGACGGGCGCGCAAATCTGGCAATACACGCCCACCCCCGTAAATTCCAGCGGAAACTACGACCCGCCGGCCATCGCGCGCGGGATTCTCTACGTCGCGGGCGTCGGGTTCTCCGGAAACCGCCGAGCGCAACTGTATGGTTTGAACGCGTCCACAGGCACTCAGATATTCAACACGTCCCGCGCCGGCAGTTCAGCTTACACGGACTCCTCGCCATCCGTTGCAAACGGTGTCGTTTACGTCGAGTGTCAGAGCGGCCTATGCGCTTTCAACTCCTCGACGGGCGCCCTGCTCTACGAGTCGGGAAGCACGTGGAGCACGAACGTCTCCCCTGCAATCGTCAACGGGGTGGCGTACGAAGCGTGCGGTTCCAATACCGCCTGCGCATATGGCCTGCCCGGTTCGCTCGAACGCCGCTAAGGCGTTAGCAGGATCTTTCCGATGTGTTCGGACGACTCGAGGCGGCGGTGCGCTTCCGCCGCCTCCTCGAACGGGTAGACCGAATCGACGACCGGATGAATCGGCCCGCGCTCGGGCAGCAGCGGCCAAACATGCGCGAGCAATTCGCGTGCGATCGCGGCTTTTTGTTCCACGGTACGCCGGCGCAACGACGATCCGCCGATCGTCGCGCGCTTGTACAGCAGCTTTCCCAGATCGATCTCGGCGGTCGAACCGCCCGACGTCGCGATGCACGCGATGCGTCCGTCCAAAGCGAGCGCATCGAGATCGCGTGCGATATACGGCCCGCCGACGACGTCCAGCACGACGTCCACGCCGCCGTTCTGCGTTGCAGCCAGGATCGCAGCCACGAAGTCTTCCCGCTTGTAATCGACGGCCAGATCCGCGCCCAGCCCTAGGCACGCGGCGCACTTTTCCGGCGTCCCGGCGGTCGCTGCGATGAATCCGGCGCCGAACGCCTTGGCGAACATAATCGCCGTCGTTCCGATGCCGCTGGTCCCGCCATGGATCAGCACGCGTTCTCCCGCACGTAACCGCGCGCGCGTGAAGAGATTGTCGTAAACAGTGAATGAATTCTCCGGCAGCGACGCCGCTTCGGTGAGCGTCCACTGCGCAGGCTTGGGCAGCAGTTGCGCGGCCGGCGCCGCCGCATATTCGGCATAGCCTCCGCCCGAAAGGAGCGCGCATACTTCATCGCCGCGACTCCAACCCATTACGCCGGGGCCGAGCGTTTCGATGGTGCCGGAGACTTCGAGTCCGAGAACGTCGGAAGCGCCGGGAGGCGGCGGATATTTTCCCTGGCGCTGCATCGCGTCGGCGCGCGAAATGCCCGCTGCGCAGACACGAATGAGCACCTCACCCGCACCCGGCTGCGGTATCGCCCGATCGCCGACCCGCAAGACTTCCGGTCCCCCCGGATGGGCAACCTCAACGACGCGCAAGTGCGTCGTCCGCTTCGATCAGATCGAACAGCAGCGGATGGGCGGCCACCAGCTCGGCCGGATACGCCCCGTCGAACGCCTCGCGCCAGGCATCCGGGATGCGCGAGCTGTTCAACGATTCCATCTTGGCGTTAAAGCGCTCTCGATCCAGGTGCGCCGTGCGCGCGGCGATCCACGCTTCGACTTCTTCTTCCGAACCCGCGCGTTCGACGACGTCCCGCAGCTCGTCGAGCGGGATACCGGTGTAATGCGACCACGCGGCGCTCACCCCGATATCCATGAAATATCCGGCAGGTTCGCCGCCCGGGAGCGAACCGCGCAGTTTGTCGACCACGCGCGCGCTAAAGACCAGGCCGGCAAGACGCACACGCGGTCCGCGCGGCGGGCGTTCTCGCAGGTTCAGCGGTTCCATAGCGGCGCCGGTTCGCGGCTACGGCTCGAGAAACATGGCGTCGCCGAACGAAAAGAACCGGTAGCCCATCGCGACCGCGCAGCGGTACGCCTCCAGGACCCGCTCGCGGCCGGCAAAGGCGCTGACCAGCACGAGCAGCGTCGATCGCGGCAGGTGAAAATTCGTGATCAGCGCGTCGACAGCGCGGAAGCGAAAGCCCGGCGTGATGAACAACTCCGTTTCCGATCGGCCCGCGCGCACCGCGCCGTGCGCGGACGCCGACCCCTCCAATGCGCGAACCACCGTCGTTCCGGCGGCAACCACCCGGCGCCCCTCGCGTTTGGCCTGCGCGATCGCATCCGCTGCCTCCGCCGGGATGGAATACGTCTCGGCGTGCATGCGGTGTTCGTCCACGTGCGCGCTCTGCATCGGACGGAACGTGCCGAGTCCGACGTCCAAAACGATCTTTGCCAGCCGCACGCCGCGGGCGGCGAGCCGATCGAAAACGTCCTGCGTGAAGTGCAGCGAGGCGGTCGGCGCGGCGACGCTGCCGGGCTCGCGCGCGAAGATCGTTTGATACCGCGCCTGCGCTTCGTCGGAGTCGTTGTGCACGTACGGCGGCAGCGGCAGTCGCCCCGCGCGCTCGAGAAAGGCCTCGAACGGCACCGCAAGCGCGAACTCGAGCTCGCGCATTCCATCAGGCGACACGGTCAAGACGCGAGCCTCGCCCAATTCGCCGAACAGGATGCGCTCGCCGGCGGTCAACCGGCGCGCCGGGCGCACCAGGGCCTGCCATCGCGTCGCGAGCGGATCGTAGCGCTGCAAACCGGCCGGACGCAGCAGCAAGATTTCCACCGCGCCCCCGGTGGGGCGCCGCCCGGCGATGCGCGCGGCGATGACCCGCGTTTCATTCAGGACGAGCAGGTCGCCGCCGCGCAGATACTCCGGCAGATCCGCAAACGTGCGATGCTCGATCCGCCCTGAGCGCATGACGAG
>Ga0070738_10008264_pt1 | contig 10069 bp, 8 predicted proteins | sample Coa_R2_2_FD_66446 | JGI IMG/M metagenome (GOLD analysis project Ga0070738, IMG submission 66446) | Surface soil microbial communities from Centralia Pennsylvania, which are recovering from an underground coalmine fire - Coalmine... | ecosystem: Environmental > Terrestrial > Soil > Unclassified ... | reverse complement strand
GGACCGAAGATCACGCACACGCACAGGATCGCCGCCACCGCCCGGAGCGTTCCAACGCCCCGTCCGTATTCCACGCAACTCATCATCAACGGCCTCCATGAGTGCCAACGACGCGGACCCGAGAGGGAGCCGCCCGCGCCTGGGAACCCCCTGCGCAGGACGATCCCTCCTGGGTCCGTGGGATCTCCGTTGCAGGGCTTTCCCGGCAAATCTCGGGCCGAAGGCGCGTCGCCGCGCGCGGCGGACGCCTGCCGGTCGCGGTCTCGTCGCGCTCGGGTCTCCCCGAAGCGCTCGACTCAGGCGGCCCAATGCCGGGCGGCCGTGCGCTTCAGGCTGGTCCGGATGATCCCGGCGATGGCCTCGATACCATCCTCGGCAAGATCGTGGTAGAGCGGAATGCACAGGAGTCGTTCGGAGAGCTGGTCGGTGACCGGGAGACGGGTGCGGGCCCAGTCGCGGTAGGCATCCATGCGGTGGACCGGCAAGAAGTAGCGCTTGGTCATGATCCCACCGGCGGTGAGAGCGGCCTCGACCGCGGCGCGCTGCTCCGGCGTGCGAAACCGAACAGCCAGGTCCTTGTAACCGTGGATGCACCCGGCCGGCACCGCTTGCCAGCTCACATCCGGGCAGTCCACCAGGGCCTGGCGGTACCGCTGGACCTGGTCCTGGCGGCGCGCCAGGGCCGACTCCAGCAGGTCGAGCGAGAGCCAGCCCAGAGCGGCGTTCAGCTCGGAGAGCTTGCCGTTGAGGCCGATGTACCGGCAGTTGTAGTCCGCCTTGAACCCATAAGCCCGCAAGTAGGTGAACCGCTCCGCGACGGCCGGGTCGCGGAAGGTGGCCAGGGCCCCCTCGCCGCCGGTCACCAGCTTGGTGCCGCTGAGACTGAAGACCGACGCGTCGCCGAAGCCGCCCAGGGCTTTGCCCTGGTATCGTCCGCCCAATCCATGGGCGGCGTCGAAGACGAGCTTCAGGCCGTGCTCGCGCGCCAGGCCCTCCAGCGGCGCGATCGGGGCCGGCAGGCCGAAGACATGCACGGCCGCGATGCCGACCGTCCGGGTCGTGATCCGGCGCTGGACGTCGTCTGGGTCGAGGCAGTAGGTCTGGGGATCGACGTCGGCGAAGACGGGCTCCAGCCCGTTCCAGCGGAGTGCGTTGACGGTCGAGCAGAAGGTGAAGCTGGGCACGATCACCTCGCCCGGCGGGCACTCCAGGGCCCGCCAGGCCAGAGTCAGGCCGACATCACAGCTCGAGACGCTGGAGGGACTGGGATGGTCGAGCACGACGGCCGCGCGTTCTTCCAGCAGCCGCGTGTACTTGGCGAAGTTGGAGAGCCGCCGCGTTTCAAACAATTCGGCCACGATCGCGGTGAACGGCTCCAGGGGCGGCAAGTGAGGCCGCATGATCGGGATCGGAGCGGTCGGTCCGGCAGCCATGCCTGTGCTCCTCATGCCGCCTCAGGCGGCGGCGACAGCCCGACACTCCTCGGCCACCAAGGCCGGGAAGATTGCCCGAATCACCTCTTGAGCCATCAGGCTGACGACCCGCAGGTCGGTCCGCTGCAAGAACGCTTCCAGGCTGGCCAGCGACGCAAACGTCTCCGCGCGCCGGAACTGCTGGTCCCCGAGCAGGTGCAGGATCGCGGCATGCTCGATCTCCTGGTGATGGAGGGCCTCGAGCAGCGGGTTGTTGGGCATGTTGTATCGGAGAGGGAGAGCCCGCACGGGTACCTCGAGCTGCACGATCGCCATCGCGAGTGCGATCTGACCATCGAAGTAGCTGCCAAACGCGGTGCGCAGCCGTTCCAAGCACGGCCCGTACGCGTGGCCGATCCGTGAGAGGAGTCTGGCCGGCACGGCAATGACGCCGTAATTGAAATACGGTGGACAGTACCGGTAGCGGGGATCGCTGAACATGTAACCCCAACCGGTATGCTCGTACTCGAGCCGGGGCGGCGGCAGCCCGCAGAGCGAAAAGAGTTGAGCCCAATCCGGATCAGCGAGCTTCCCCTGAGCCAAGGGGGTGGCGTGGGCGATGGTGCCGGCCAGGACGCCGTCACGGTAGCTCCGTTCGATGAGATCGTCCAGCGGACGGCGAATCAGAGTATCCGCATCGAGGAGGAGGACCATATGGGAGTGGAACTCAGACTGGAGCCGTCTCAACCCTGTGGCGTAGATGCCCAGCCGTGTAAACTCGTTCTGGGGGACCCAGCGCAGCTCGATGCCATTGGCGGCGAGCCAGGGCATCCGGTCAGCCAACCCTTCGTCGGTGGAGTCGGCACCCACGGTCGCGATCACCGGCGCATGGCGGTACGCTCCACCGAAGCGTCGGAGCGAATGGGTCAGGCATCGGAGCTGATAGAGGAACGGCGGAGTCGGCCCGATCGGGACGTGAACTTCCAGTGTGGGTCGGCCACGAAGAAATCTCGGCAGCCGAGTGTGCCTGCGCCACCCGGGTCGGCTCATGCCACGACCCTCCCGACTTCCGAGTCGTCATCCCACCCCACGGCGTACCCGAGCCCGCTCATGCCGAAGCCATTGCCGTTGTAGAAACAGTAAAGTCGGCCGGGAAGACGAACCACGTTGGTGTACGCCAGCATCACGGAATCCCATCCCTCGGCCGAGCGCTCCAGTCCGGCCGGATCGGGCTGCCGCTCCCAGTGCAGCCCGTCGCACGATTCGGCATATCCGATGCGATAGCTGGTCCGCGGATCGGTGCGATAATCGGTCAACCCACGGTAGGAGAACCACATCGCGTAGCGGTTGCCCGTGTGGATCACCCAGGGACGGCCGATCGCCCTGGTGAACCCATCGTAGTCCACGCACACATTTCCCGTCCGACGCCAGGATAGACCGTCTTCCGATTCGGCATGCTTGATATGATAGATCGGCTCGGGATGACCCTGGACTTCATCCCAACCGGTACAGGAGACATACCACATCTGCCAATGGTCTTGCTCGTGGAGTACACACGGCGCAGTGTTGAAGAAGGGCTCGTCACGGTCCCGATCCAGCAGGGGCCCCTTCGAATAGCGGCGATAGGTCCGACCGCCGTCGTCGCTGACGGCCAGACCGATCGCCAGCCGGTACGAGACCGTGACCTGGGGGTTCCAGCCGATGTAATACAGATACTTGCGACCTCCGGTGTTGACGGTGCAGCTTGGCATCATGCCGTTGTCATCGAACGTGCCCCGATCGCCCAAGTCGAGAAGCGGCTCGCGGCTCACTTCGATCACTCTCGCCGGATCATCCGGGTCGGTGTCGAGCCAGCCGATCCGAGAGCGGTTCGCGGCGTCACGACCGGCGAAATAGATCCGCAACGTGCCGTCGTCGAGCCGATCCGCCAGCGGCAGCGCGGCATGCGTCCGCATCCAAGGCGTCCGGCCGTCCGGGATGAAGATCCGCCCTCGCTTCTCCCAGTGAATCATGTCAGATCTCCACGTCCGTGCTCGACACGTCCCGCTTGCGCGCAGGGTTTCCCTGGTAGACGCTCCAGGGCTCGGTATCCCGGCTGATGCAGGCACCCATCGCCACCAGGGTTCCCTCCCCGAGGCGAAGCCCGTCGCGGATGGTCGCGTTGACACCCAGGAAACAGTACGGCTCGACCGTGCAATGGCCGCTCAGGACCACGTGGGAGGTGAACATCACATGATCGGCGATGGTGCTGTGATGGCCGATGTGGTTGCCGCTCCAGAGGACCACGTTGTTGCCAATCCGCGTGAAGGGCTGGATCGTGTTGTCTTCGAGGATGAAGCAATTCTCGCCGATCGGGGTGCCCGGGAAGACCGTGGCCCGGCTGCTGACGTAGCTGAGGAAGCGGTAACCGCGCTCCTTCCCCTGGCGGTAGATCTCCGCACGCAGCCGGTTCATCTGGCGCGGCGACATCGGCGCGAACAAGGAGAACTCCGCGGCGGGATAGTGCTGCTCCAGTTCCTCGAACGGGACCACCGGTTTGCCCTCGAAGGTCGGCTCAAGGGGCAAGTAGGCCCCGCTGACGGTGAAGGCGACCACTTCGTGCGTGCTGTCGTGACTCAGGTAGAAGTGGGCCAAGGAGGCATTATCGAGCAGCCCGAAGATGATCACGCGTGCCATGGATGGGTTTCCCTTCCGCGTCCTCGCAATGGCGTGCCCAGTCGTTCGAGGTCATCGCCGCAGGCGCCGACCCGGATCGGCCTCCCCAGGCGACAGCCGCCACCGGTGCCCGGTAGGCCGGGAAGAAGTCCGACGCCGGCCGTCCCCGGCACAGTTCGGCATAGCGGCGTGGGGAGGCGACGTGCCGGCCGAGATACGTCGGCCGCAGCAGGGACGTCCAGCCCCGCTTGAACCGCGTCAAGCCGTCGCTGCCGTCACAGGTGGCGCCGGCGCCTGCCCCGAGGCTCAGCCAGCGGACCCGGTCCCGCAGCCGCTCGGCGCTCCGCCAGAACAGGGCGTACGAAGCCTTCTCCACATAGCCTCGCTCCGAGTAGGCCGCCAGGTGGTAGTAAGCCACCTCGCCCTGGCAGTACCACAGCACCATGCCCGCCGTCTCGCCCCGGTCGTCCACGGCGCGGAAGGCCGCCAGGCCCGGCACGGCCAACTGGACCGCGAACGACTCCCGAGAGAAGCAGGTCATCCCCGAGAGCCGGTGCCGGCGAATCAGCTCCCCGTAAAGACCACACCAGGTCTCGAGGTACCGCCGCGGCTCGTCGAGCTCCTCGACCATCAGCCGTGCCAGCGCCTTGCGCGCATTGCGCCGGTGATGCGAGCACGCCGATGTCTCCAGGGGACGCTCCAGATCGATCACCGCGTGGTCCTTGTAACGAGTCAGCCCATGGCTGAAGGCTCCGGACAACCCCAGGGGGTCGCCCGGGCCGAACGGGTCGGTGACCACCACCACGCTGACGACGCGCCCCGCCAGGCGCGCCAGATCGGCGGGCAACGCCGACCAGTCGACACAACAGAACAGCGGATAGGGCCCCATCGCATCGGTGTCGGCGCTGCCGGGGACCGCGCGCTCCAGCAGCGATCCACCCGAGCAGGCCAGCACGAGCGGACGGCCAAATCCGGCCAACGACGCCGTGTAATCCGGGCTCAGGTAACCAGTCCTCACCATGCCGCGGGACCTTAGCAAGTCGGTCCTCGACCTGCAAGGCGAACTAACCCCAAATCCCGTAAAGGATTGTAAGCTCCGCGGCCGGGGCCGCGGCATGGGGTCGCACGGACTGGCCCGCCGCGCCTACGGGAGGAGATCGGTCACCGCGACCCAGCCGGCCTCGACGCCGGCGACCACAACCGGGACATCCTGGCCGCAGCCGAAGACCTGGTGCGATTGGTAGCCGTCGCGGCCTGGCTCGGACAGGATCTCAAGCTGGCCGTCCACCAGGTTGACGATCCAGTACACCGGGATCCCGCCGCTGGCATACATCCGGGCCCGATCGGTCCGATCGGCCGGCAGACCGGGCACCCGCAGGGCCGCGACGATCTCCACGACCAGCGCGACGTCCACCCCGTGAAGGTTGCGCTGATCGTAATCTTCGACCTCGCCCCGGACCACGGCCAGGTCCGATTCGGGCTTGCTCCAATCCGAGATGACAATCGCAGCGCCCTTGGCGACGTGCCAACCGGGAGGGATGATCCGCCAGAGGATCCGCAGCGCCTTGTTGCCGGCCGCGATGGACGCGCGATTCCGGCTCGACCGGGTCGCCAGCAAGCCCTCGACCAACTCCACCCGCTCCTCCTCGGCGATCGTCCCGTCGTCGATCATCCGGTCATACTGCCGCACCGTCAGCCGGTACAAGGCCGAGGCCAGCCCAGGGCCCGGGATGCTCGTCGGTCGAACCGGTGAACTTGCGGCCATCGATCGCGCTCCCACATCATGACGACCTCGTCTCCGTCCCAGAGAAGTCCTGGTCTCGGTCCGGCATCCGGCGGACAGGAAGTTCGAGCACGGCTCGCGGTTCCAGCATGGCTTAGTGTTCAAAAGTTTAGTATGGCCTGTCGCGACCCTCGTGTCAAGATCCCACGCTGCCGATCCGAACCGGATGCTTGGCGCTGTCTCCGAATTCGTTAATGATGGGACGTGATCTGGTATCTCGACGAACGCTTACGGGGGGGCGGATCGATGAGCAAGCGCCTGGGTGTGGGATTGTGGCTGGGTGCCGTGATCGGCTGGTTGCTGGGGTGTGGACAGGACCAGGGCGGGTCCGTGGAGGGGACGCCGCGGCGGGTGGTTGTCTATTCGGCGCTGGACCAGGAGTTCGCGGATCCGATTCTGAAAGCCTACCAGCAACGGACCGGCGTGGAGGTCCGGACCAAGTATGACGTCGAGAGCACCAAGACGGTGGGCCTGACCAACCTGATCATCACGGAGAAGGCGCGGCCGCGTTGCGACCTGTTCTGGAACAATGAGATCCTCAACACGCTCCGGCTCAAGGAGATGGGACTGCTGGCGCCGTTCCGGCCGTCGCACGCCGGCGACCTGTCCGAGACGTTCCAGGCCAAGGACGGGACCTGGTATGGTTTTGCCGCCCGCGCCCGCATCCTGATTGTGAACACGAAGCTGGTCCCCGAGGCCGATCGGCCCAAGGGGATCCGGGACTTGCTCGACCCCAAGTGGAAGGGGAAGATCGGCATGGCCAAGCCGCTCTTCGGCACGACGGCCACACAGGCCGCCTGCCTGTTCGCCGCCTGGGGGGACGACAAGGCGAAGCAATTCTTCCGGGACCTGAAGGCCAACGACGTGCAGATCCTCGCGGGGAACAAGCAGGTTGCCACGGCTGCCGGATCGGGTCAGATCGCCTTCGGCCTGACGGACACCGACGACGCGATGGGTGAGGTCGAGGCCGGCAGTCCGGTCGCGATCGTGTATCCGGACCGCGCGCCCGAGGGGATCGGGACCCTGTTCATCCCCAACACTCTGGCCATCATCAAAGGCGCCCCGGATCTCAACGCGGCGCAAGCCCTGGCCGATCATCTGCTGAGCCCTGAGGTCGAGGCCGCGCTGGCCAACGGACCCAGTGCCCAGATCCCACTCCTGCAGAGCACCGAGGTCTCGGCGCGCGTCGAGACCCCCAAGACCGTCCATGCCATGGCGGTCGACTTCGAGGCCGCGGCGAAGGTCTGGGACCAGACCGCCGCATTCCTCGCCTCGGAGTTCGCCGGGGGTTAGCAACGCCGCAGCCTAGTGGTCCCACTCTCCGGCTGTGCTCGTGCGGTCGCTCCAGCCCCAGAGCAAGGCGGCCAGGCCGATCAACGGCGCCAGGCCGGTGATGACGAAGACCATCGTGAAGCTGCCGGTGAGGTCCTTCATCGTCCCCGCGATCGGTTGGAAGCCGGCCACGAAGAGATTCCCGATGCCTCCGAGGTATCCCACGACCAGGCCGGTGTGTCGCGGCGCGACTTCCTGGCCGAACGAGAAGAAATTGGCCATGAAGGCGGTGGTGGCCGCAGCCATGATCGAGATGAGGGTCACGGCGATGGGGATGTTGTCGGCCAGGCCGACACCCAGCCCGGCGGCCGTGATCACCGGGGTAACCAGGGCCAGGACGAGCTGCCGGGCCCGGATGGGACTCCCACCGCCAGCGGCGAACTGGCGGGCGAGCCAGCCGCCCAGCAGGTTTCCCCCGCCGGAGGCCAGGAAGGGGATCGTGCTCAGGACATTGCCTGTAGTGAATTCCAGTCCCCGCTCTTTCTTGAGATAGGTCGGGATCCAGTTGACCAGGAAGTGCCAGCAGATGTTGATCGAGATCGAGACGACGACCATGATCCAGAACCGACGGTTGCGGACCACATCGCCCAGGCTGGCGGCCCAGGCCGCCCCCTTGAGGTCGTGGTGAGGGAGCACACCGGCGACCATCAAGGGCCCGAGCATCGCCACGGCGATCCCGACCCAGATGGCGGCCAGTCCGTACCAGAATGCGGCCGAGGCGACGACCACGGCCACGATCAGGACGCTGCCAAACGCCGCGCGCACCGCCCCGGAGAGCCGTGGCTGCCCGGGCTCGGCTTCGAACACGTCGTCGCCACCAGGCTCCTTCCGATCGGGTCGAGCCAGGAGCCGGCGGTACTGGCCGGGGATCAAGACCAGCCAGGCGACGACCCAGACCAAACCGGCCGCGCCGATCACGACGAACGGCGCGCGCCAGCCGAACTGCCGGGTCAACACGGTGACGACCACCGGGGTCACCACCGCGCCGAGGGCGGCCCCCGAGTTGAAGATCCCGTTGCCCAGGCTCCGATCCGATGGCGGCAGGACTCGGGCCGTCACCCGCAGGGCGCAGGGCCAGTTGAACGACTCGCCCACGCCCAGGAGGATCCGACAGGCGATCAGCACGCCCAGGGTGGGCGCGACCGCGGTGGCCGCCGCGGCCAGCGACCACCAGGCCACCGCCGCCGCATAGGACCAGCGGAGGTCCCAGCGATCGACCAGGTAGCCGGCCGGCACCTGGAAGAGGGCATACGTCAGGTAGAATGCGGCCAGGACCCAGCCGAAATCGGCCTCCGCCGTGATGGCGAAGGCCGCGCCGATCGGCTCGCGGAGCAGCGAGACCGTCTGGCGGTCCATGTAGTTCAGCACCGTCGAGGCGAACATCAGCCAGCACAAGCCCCAGGCCCACCCGCTGGCCGCCGGCGTCATCGGCCCGTGGACCGCATGTCGGCTCGCGCTGAGATCAGGTTGAGACACCCAGAAACCTCCCGGCTGGATCGGGCCGCGAACGATTGCGTCGGAGGGTCTCTACAATGCCAGAAGCCGCATACGGTTGCAACGCGCCACCGCGCCCGCTGCCCGGCGGCGCGCGGAGAGCCAAGTTGCGGGGACGCGTTCACGGGCCGAAGGTGACAGCCGTTCAGAAGCGCGGAAGGTCCGGCGGCAGGAAAACCGATCCGGTCGCCATGGAGCCACAGGCAACCACCAAGGGCGCCTCGGTGTCGTCGGGGAATGGCACCAGATCAGGCACAACATGCTATCTCGATCAGACTTGCGAACATCAAGCCTCCTGGCTCCCTGGACCTGGTTCCCAGGGGCTCCCTCGAACGCCCAAGGTTTCACGGCCACCGGCCACCAGCAAGACGATTATACTCGGATCTGGTCTACGAAAAATACATCAGTCAAGATTACAGATCATTTCGTATTAATGTTTTTTGATTAAGCTTGCACCATTGGGATCGTCGGACCGACGCGCTCGCGTTCCCTGGGCCGACCCGGTTCCGCCGATCGGGGCGAGCGGGGCAGCGTCCTGCCAATTGCCGGATTCGACCCCTGCATCGTGCCAGCGAGCAGCCTGGATCTCAACCGAGCGCGACTGGGACGGCCTCCACGTCCTCAGCCTCATAACTGGCACGATGTGTCCGGCCGGCTCGGGTCGGCCCGCACCAGAGTTCATGAGAGGAACGTGGGGATCAAGGGGAGAGGCCGTCAAGAGGGCCGGTTTCTCGGACGACTGTCGATATTGACTGTGTCCCCTGGTATGTCGGGCCCGGTCCGATTCATCCGGACCGACCGCGGCCCCGGCCTCTACCGGCCGACCGGGTGATCCGGGAGAGAAAAAAGATGGAACGATACCCATTCCGGCCACTTTACCCGCATTGTGGACAGTTCGGACCACCACGCCTCTTGCATTCAGGGTACAAAAGGATATCATGCTGAAAGAACGCGCGCCACGGGGATCGGCTTCCACCACGGCCGGAGGTGGATCATCGCAACCATACGGTACGCCCACACTAGTCAGGGTCGACCGACGACAGAATGGCATCCGCTCGAGGATCATCTGCGGGAGACGGCCTGTCGCGCCGAAGGCTTTGCAGCAGCGTTCGGCTCGGGTAACTGGGGCCACCTGGCGGGGCTCTGGCACGACCTGGGCAAGTATAGCGACGCGTTCCAGGACCACCTGAGCCAGAGTGGCGGATCGGACGACGTCACCCATGTGTCCGAGATGACCGGCCGCGTCGACCATTCGACGGCCGGCGCCAAGCACGCCGCGCAGCTCGGCCTGGAAGGTCGACTGCTCTCCTACTGCATCGCGGGCCATCACGCCGGCCTGCCGGACAACATCGGCGGTGAGTCCAGCCTCTCGGCTCGCCTGAAGAAAACCATC
>Ga0070738_10008263_pt1 | contig 10069 bp, 5 predicted proteins | sample Coa_R2_2_FD_66446 | JGI IMG/M metagenome (GOLD analysis project Ga0070738, IMG submission 66446) | Surface soil microbial communities from Centralia Pennsylvania, which are recovering from an underground coalmine fire - Coalmine... | ecosystem: Environmental > Terrestrial > Soil > Unclassified ... | reverse complement strand
TTTTTCACTTGCTTTTATGACCGTGTCTTCCGATCACTTCTTTCTCTTGCTGTCTTACCATCTCACAGATCGAGATGAGCGCTTTATTCAGGCACTGCCTGAAGCACCCGCACTCTCCAGCGCACTTCCGAGGGGGTGAGGACCGACACATAGCGAGCGCGCACTCTTTGCGTCGCCAGAGGCTTGTCGTGGTCGAAGACCTGCATATCGTATTCCACCTGATCCACCAGCTGAACGGACAATCCTTCGGGCGAGTAAAAAACGATTCGAATATCGTGCGAGCGATCTACATAGCGAGTGTGGATTCCGATTTTGGATTGTTGCTGAATCGTATTTACCAGCTTGTCTTTTGCTGTTCCTACAAAGTCAGCATCGAGGAGGGCGGCGCGATTCTGATCAAGGGCAGTGTCGAAGCTTTTCCACGCTTCCAGATAGTCGCGGACAACTGCCGTCTCTGTTTGCTTCTCAAGAACTCGCGGCCCCTGCAAATTGGTGGGCTCAACGCGCACGGCACTTTGGTCAGCTGCGAATCCGGAAGTCACTAACAGAAAAGAACAGATAATAAAAAGGGCCCTTGTCATTGTTTTCCCCAGCGAACCTCGTTTCCAAGAACGACCCCAGTTGCCGCCGAGATTCTTGCTCCGTCATGTGCGGGCATTTCCACTTTTGCAATTCCACGTTTGAGGGGGACATCAACCGTGGATTGGGTACCGTTGTAATTCTCCGTAAAGGTCACAATCGTTCCATCCGGCACTGCATTTCCACTGCAATCCCGTACCGGATCCGTTTGCAGCTCGATCTTTTCGCCTGCCGGTCGAGCCGTCATTCTCAATCCGCACGGATCACCGGGAACCTGCTGTATGATGCGCGAACTGGAGACGTCGCTAGCCTGGGCCACGAATTTTGCTGCACCTTCCTTAGATGCAGAATCCATCTGGGTCCACGCGGCGCCATCGCGAGTATTTACAGTGCGGGTCTGAGGCGCGCTCGCAGTGCCGGAAAGCTGAAAGGAAACCGGCATGGGCGCTGTGATCAGATTCTGATACGCATCAAAGACATATACGGCGCCTGTAATTCCGTTATGCAGACTCACAGAAATACGTGACGGCCTTGCCAGGAAACTGAGCGCGGCCGGCTTATTTTCCGGCACTACATCAAATTCGCTCTGCTCTGTTGAAGATGGTCCTGTCAGAATGGCCAGGTAGTGGCCGGCGTTGTAGATGGTTCCGGGTGGAAAAGATGTCGGTTCTCCCAGCTGCACATCGCGCCTGAGAGCCTGAACGGGTCCTACGATATACAAAACAGCTTTGCCGCTGCCTGTACTTTCAATGGAGAATGCGCTGCCGGCCTGAACGGTTTTCGGCATATGCAAATTGCCGCTTTGCGCGAAGGCCGGTTGCAGCGCAGCGACAAGAAAGCCGAGACCCAGATATTGAAGGCCGACCTTCATAAGGAACCATCCGAAGAGTATGTTGCGATGACGCTGCGCTCCGTGCTGACTTTGCGCGCGATGTCTTCAGGAAGCGGAATGGTGAATGAAACCGGCGTCTGGGGCAGGAGCGCGCGGTCAATGTATTGATCTGCAACCCAGACGACCTGGCCTGTCTTGTCATAGAAGGTGGCAAGAACATGCGCCGTATTCACGATCTGTCCACTCTGATTAGCTAGTTGTCCCGTCAGCGTAGCTCCCGGAGCCGGGTTGAATTTTTGGTTCTGAATTTCAACCACAGGGTCCGCAGAGGCCGAAACCAGTGTGGCTAAGGGATCCATGCGGACGCTGCTGACTTCAGACAACGTCCGATCAGGAAACTTAATCAGAAACGGCGTGACCTGCTTTGGCAGGAGCAGGTGAGAAATTTTGTCGAAGGCGTCTTCCGTCGCGATGGCTGCTCCATTTTTGGCCTGCAGAGTTGCCTTTACCGAAACGTAAGCAGGAACGACGTCCTCATTGAGAAGCTCGCCGAGTATGTAGACGCCATCGCTGCGCTCGACTGGATGCATGTCAATGATGCGAACGTGTGGAGACTCAACCCCCTGCACGCCCCAGTCATCGCCTGGGCCGGGATAGATTACATCCCAACGCAGATAGTTAACTGGAATGACCTGAGGTGGAACGCGCGTCTCTTTAACGAGAGGCCATTCAGGCTGCCAGCGACCGCCGTTCTTTACGACACGCAGGTCGCGCGTGTCCAGAAAAGTACCTACGACCGAAGACCAGTACAACCGCAATTGCACTTCTGCTTCATCGGTCGAAGCGCGAAGAGGGCGAGTCTCGAAATGGTCAAGGGTGGCATACGTGCGAAGACTGGCGTAGCTTCCTTTCAGGTCGCGCTCGAACTCGGGCTCAGTAAATTCACCTTTATTAGCGAGGTCTGCATAGGCTTTTCCCCATGCTTGCCGCCCGATTTCCTGCGCTATATCTGCAACTGCCGCCTGCGGCGTGGAAGACGAATGCAACAGGCTTTCGCCACCAGCAAGAGCGATTGCCGAAGGCGCGGGCCAGAGAGTGCCGGCGATGACCAGAGCAATAGTTGCCGCAAAGATGATGACAGCGAGTAAGCGTCCGCTCATGATGCCATCCTCCCCTGTACCAGGTCCTTATGAGTTAAGGATGGTTCGACATCGCGCTCTGCATACCGCTTTTTCTGCGGGATCAGCACAACCAACAGAGCCAGAATGCTGCTGCCGATGGGAAGAATGCCCCACATCAGTCCCTGCCAGTGTGGAGGAATCTGCGGCGCGTTCAGAGGGACTGCCGGAGGTACGCCATCTTTGCTCCAGATAGTGATGGTATTGTCCTCAAGCTGATCGACGCGGCGCCACCCGGCAAACGATAACAGTGGCTCATAATAGGGATCTCTCATGAAGACCCACTTCAGACCATAGTGGTCGGCGTGCTGTAGTATGGCGCGCAGCGCGTCGAGCCCAGGCTTTCCGAAGTATTTTGAGCTGGTAAGCGCGCCTGCGCCATGCTGCGTCAATTCCGGAAGCATGCGGCCTGAATTCCATTCGCCATCGACGCTGCCGGCGTCGGTAAGAACGGCGAGCCGAGAGATTTTGTTGCCGAAGCCCAAAGTTACATAGCGGTATTTGTCGTGACCATCACGATTAAGCCATGCGGCGACGGAATCTACCTTAAAGAATTCGGCGTCTGCCGGACGATAGGTGGCCCATGCAACGGCCAATGCACAACTTGCGGTCGCCGCTATCGAAAGGCCAACCACCGCGCGCATCCGATATCGATCAATCAGCTCAGCGGCGAGTAGGCCAACAAAAGGTAAAGCGAGCAGAGTAGCCCAATAGCTGAAGCGCTCCATTGTCAGCACTTCAAAAGCGCGTCCAAGAAGAATACGGCCTACAGGCGTAGTTCCGCCAAGCCCAACCAGAAAAGCTACCCAGAAACCGAGGAGCAGTGGACGGAGACGAGTGTTTATAGAGCCACGCCAAATGATGAATGGCAACGCAAGAATTAAAGCGCCATATGGAACGATGAAGTAGTTCAAGCCCCACTGGGGACTCAGGATATAGTTCGCGCGACTGGGATGAGGAATCGGAGTTTGTGTGACGGGGTAGTGGATCAATGCTATCCAGAACGGCAGAAGCACGGCCGCTATTGCAGCGCCTACGACCACTGTTATTGCGATGGTACGAGAGAGGAATGCTGGCCTTGAAACCCGCTCACCGTTTTCGCGGTCCAGCAGCGCGAGGATGAGAACAGGAATTGCAAAGAAGAATGAGCCGAAGAGAAGCGTGGCATGGTGAGCAGCAGCGGCTGCAGTAAAGAGCAGAACGCCTTTGAAGAAAGAGCTCCATCGGCCATGTCGGACCCATTCAAAGAGATAGGGAAGAGCGTTGAGATAGAGGGGGGCTGCAGACGTTGTTCCCAACTGCCCAGCCGAATAAACCAGAAAACTTTCCGCTCCGAGAAAGACGCTGGCAAGGGCGGCGAAGGACGCTGCGCGTCTGCTCACCCAGAGTAAAGAGAAGCGATAGACACCAAGCACCAGCAGCAGGATGGCAACAAGCTGCACGGTCATGTAAGCCATATCCAGACCTGTGATGTGAGACAGCAGTGCTACCCATTGCTGAGGCAATGGCGGATATGTAGCTTGTGAAAAACCCGCATACCACTTTGGGTTCCAGGGATCGAACCAGTGATGAACATAGTGGGACGCGAAAAAAATATGGAAGTTGGTGTCGTAAGACCTGAGCGGCAACTTCATCAAAAGAAGCGGCAAGTGGACCGCAAGTGCCGCCATAAAAATGAGGCTTAATGGAACGGGCCGGTTAGACGGCGCGGAAGAGTCTATGCGTTGCAAAGGTCCCCTCTCATGAAAGCATTTTGATTCAGAAAATTCACATTCAGGTTGCTTAGCAATTGCGGCTAGGCCGGTTCAGCAAAGCAGCCAACACGAGCTGATTTTTCAGCATCGAAAGTTTCGATTAAAAGTTTCCAGTTGCATCAGAGAAGTGGTGATTGAACTGGAGCATTTGGCTAGTCGTGAACTATGCGATTAGTTGGACCAGTTTGAAGTCAGTTGAGCTAATCAAAATTTAGTTTGACTGTTTGCGATTTGCATCGAAAGTTATTCGTTGAAATTAGAAAGTTCGTCCGGTGACCCGTTGATTGCTAGACATCGATCTCTGAATGTTGAATTTGTGTTCCTGCTGATCATTGCGCTTGGACGGACGGTCCAGGCGCAAACCTATAATGTGGGGACGGACGCCTCCGGAAAACCCCAGGCAAAGCCTGCTCAGACGGCAGCTTCAGGCCAACAATTGGGTTGGGGATCGAATATTCAAAATGCGCGCCTGGCGCATGCCGCGGAACTGGCGCTGAAACGCGGCGATCGCGCGCAGGCTGTGGAATACGCGCAACGTGCTGCAGAGGCTGCTCCCAATGAGCCGCAGTTATGGTTCCTGCTGGGCTATGCTGCAAGGTTGGACGGGAAAACCCAGCTCTCTGTGGATGCGTATAATAAGGGTCTACACCTGAACCCTTCGTCGGTGGAAGGCCTTTCTGGTCTCGCACAGACTTACAGCGCGATGGGAAAGACAGATGAAGCAGAGCGTTTACTAAAACAAGTTATTTCCTCTGATCCCAAACGCAAAGATGACGCGTTGTTGCTGGGTGATCTCTACATGAGGTCCGGAGATTACAACGCCGCTATCGATGCTTTAAGCAGAGCGGAACGGATGCAGCCCAATGCGCGGTCGGAGCTGCTTTTGGCGCTCTCGTATCAGCACCAGAAGCAAATGGATATGGCCAGCCGTTATCTGGAGATGGCCAAGCGGCGCGCTCCTGATAGCCCCGATGTCCAGCGATCCTTGGCTGGTTACTATCGTGAAACTGGAAACTACAAAGAAGCCATTGCTTCGCTCAGAGCCATTCGCAATCCTCCGCCAGATGTGAAAGCGGAGCTGGCGTACACCTATCAGCTTGATGGCAGGCTGGATGATTCCGCGAAGATATATGCGCAAGCTGCCGATGCCATGCCAAGGGACATGGGGCTACAGCTTTCTGCTGCACAGGCGCAGATAGCTGCTGGCTCCATGGAGCGCGCGAATCCATTTCTGCAGCGGGCAGCAGGCATAGATCCTGATTACTATCGGCTGCATGCTATTCGTGGACAGATAGCGCAATTGAAGGAACACGATGAGGATGCGGTGCGGGAGTACAGCGCTGCGCTGAATCATCTGCCGCAAAGTCCGAGTGAGGGACCGCTTTATGGCATACAGCTGCACATGAACCTGATGCAGCTTTACCAGAACCTAAGAAATGCAGACGCTGCCCGGCAGCAGCTTGATATCGCGCGATCACAGATTGGCGCGCTGGATGATCGCGGTCCAAACAGGGGGCAGTTTCTGCGGCTGAGGGCGCTGATCAAAATGCATTCGGGTGACCTGGACAGCGCCTTGAACGACATGAAAGAAGCGTTGGCTCTGAATGCCGACGATACCAATAATCTTCAGCTTGATGGCGATCTGTTGATGAAGCTTGGCCGCACACAGGATGCCATTGCTGTTTATAAGCAGATTACTGCGAAGGATCCGACGAATCGCTTTGCGCTTACTTCGCTTGGCTATGCCTCGCGTGCGGCGGGAGATGACCAGGCTGCGGCGAAGTATTTTCAGCGACTGGCGCAAGCCTATCCCTCGTTGTATGTTTCCTACCTCGCGCTCGGCGATATGTATACAGCGCATCGCGACTTCGTCAAGGCTGAAGCGGCATATAGCAAAGGCTACGGTCTCGCTCCAAACAATGCTCTGATCGTTGCCGGCGGAATGAATGCAGCCATCGAGGCACATAACCTCGATCTTGCCGGCACATGGCTAGGCCGTTCCACGAACGATATGCAACATGAACCACAAATCCTGCGGGAGAAAGAAAGATATCTGAGCTTCAAGGGAGACTATCAGCAATCAGAGCAGGTTGGTCAGGAAGCAATCAAGGTGCTGCCCAGAGACAGGGACGTGGTGGTTTATCTCGGATACGACTTGCTGAATCTGGAGAAGTATGACGAGTTGCTGAAGCTGACCGCTCAATACATGTCTGTGTTGCCGAAAGAGCCTGATATTCCTCTGCTGGCTGGATATGTGCATAAACATCAGGGCGAATCGGAGCTGGCGCGTCAGTGCTTCACTGAGGCGCTGAATCGCGATCCTAACGTAGTAACGGCATATGTGAATCGGGGCTACATGCTTAACGATCTACATCAGCCGCAGGCGGCAGCGGCAGATTTTGAGGAAGCCATCAAGCGTGAGCCGAAGAACGGAGAAGCGCATCTGGGACTTGCGTATTCCAACCTCGATATGAAGAGGAACCAGGCTGCGTTGCGGGAAGCGCGGCTGGCAGAAGATGAGATGGGCGATTCGCGTCATGTGCATCTGATTCGAGCGACTGCTTACGGACGGGAAGGCATGCTGACGAAAGCAGCGAATGAATATCGGGCGGCCCTGAAATTTACTCCGAATGATGGCGCGCTGCACTTTGCGCTGGGTGGCACGCTGTATTCGCAACGGCAATATCGCGAAGCGATTGATGAATTGCTTATTGCTGAGAAACTGACGCCTGACAATGCTCTGACGTATGCGCTGCTCGCGCGCTCGTACGCGCAGCTGCAGGATAGAGACCAGACCCTTAAATATGTGCAACTGGCCGAGCAACACGCGCAAAAGATGCCAGCCGAGAGCACTTCGCCATCCGGCCAGAGCGAAATACTTGTTTCTACCGGAGAGGCTCTGAGCACGCTTGGCGACGAAAACGCTGCGATGGAGCGCTTTCGGAATGCGCTGACTGCGCCGGACAGCAATCGTGTTGGAGTGCGGCTGGCGATTGCGCAACTTATGGTGCATAAGGGCGATTCTGATGATGCCGCCAGGCAGATTGCGTTGGCGCAAATGGAAGCCCAGGCCGGCGAAACCATGCCTCCGACAGGAGAGCAGCTGGTCGAGGCTGCGGATGTTTTCCGCGGGCTCCATGATTACCAGCTGTCACAGACGTATCTGGAGCGCGCTCAGGAAGCAGGCGCTTCCGAAACGTCTGTTCGTATCGGCATGGCCAACAATTATCTGGCGCTGGGAGATACGGTCAGAGCGCAGGGAGAGCTATCTGCCATCAGCAATTCGGCTGACAGCGAACCCAACTATCAATATCTCCTTGCCAAAGCCAATGTTTATAGGCAGGAGCACCAGAACGTCCAGGCGCTTACCGCCTTTGCACAGGCAGCAGATAATGCAGGAGAAGATCCGACAGCCGAACAGGCATTGATGGAGACGAGCGGCAACGAAGGATGGAGAGTAGCGCCGCAGGTAAGCCTTCTTTCTGATTTTTCGATTCAACCGATCTTTGAAGATTCAACTGTCTATGTTCTGGACGCGAAACTGGATGCGCCATTTCCTGTTTCCAGCTCCGATACATCGCTCCTGCCGCCTCCGCGTTCTTCTCTTGAGACGCAAGGGACAGTCGCATACCATCTGCATCTCGGCTCTCTGCCCGCGCCCGGAGGGTTTTTCCAGGTCCGCAACGCGCAGGGCGAAATATCTGTGCCGAGCACGAACTCGATTGTGAATCGGAACACCAATGACTACACGTTTAATTTCGGCGTGAATCCCACGCTTCGTTTTGGCTCGAACGTGGTGACGTTCAATGCGGGCCTGCAAAGCACAGTACGTCGTGATTCGGAGTCTCCGGTGGCGATGAACCAGAATCTGTTTCGCGTGTTCACCTATATGTCTACAAGCTCCTTTCTTAATGTGATTTCGGCGAGCGGCTATGTGATCCGCGAATCAGGACCATTTACTGAAAGCGATCAGCATTCGCAGACTTTAACAGGAGCAATTGACTTTCGCGTTGGGGCGCCATGGGGCAAGACTGCTCTGGTGACCGGATGGGGATCAACAGATCAGCTGTTCACCCCGACGAAATACGAGAATTACTTCACATCTTCCTATATAGGTCTGGAACGCAGGTTCGGTGACCGTTTCAAGGTCAGAGCCATCGCTGAAGACCTGCGAGCATGGCGAGTCTTTGGGCAAAACTCAGGAATCGCGCAGAACCTGCGTCCGAGCGGGAGCGTTAACTTTAAACCCGCCCATAACTGGAATGTGGACTTCTCCGCAGCTTATTCCAACACACGAAGTTTTCACGTCTACGACGCAGTGCAAAGCGGATTTGCCGTTTCTTATGCCATGCCGTTCCACCGCAAATTCAATGATGAGACAGGAGAAATTTCGTTGCAGTACCCGATCCGTTTTTCGGCGGGCTTCCGGCAGGAGAGCTTCTTCAACTTTCCGGGTGGGAATAACCAACAGTTCAAACCCTATATAAGCATCACATTATTTTGAGAGCCGGGCCCTATGAAGATTTGCTTAGTTGCGACATTTCCCCCCAGCGGAAGGCAGTTAAATGAATATGCATTCCACATTGCACGAGAGCTGCAACGCCATCCAAATATCCAGTTGACCATCCTTGCCGATGAGCTGACCGATTATGAATTTGCAACGGACGGAAACGGGAAACCAATTAACGCCAGACAGCAGGAAGAGTTGCCAGGCTTCAATGTGATTCGCTGCTGGAAATTCAACAGCATGGCGACGCCTGTGCGTCTGTTGAGGATAATCCGGCAACTAAAGCCCGATATTGTCTGGTTCAATCTGGTGTTCTCGAGCTTTGCCACGCCCGAGAATCCTTTTGCCGCATTTGCCGGTTTATCCGCCCCCGCTCTCATGCGGTCTTCCGGATATTACACGCATATTACTCTGCACCACATTATTGAGCATGTTGATTTTGCAGCCGCAGGGGTGCGGCAGGAAAGGTTGTACCGCCTGGGCACGGACATTGCGACAAGAGCGTTGCTGAAGGCGCATTCCGTATCTGTGCTGCTTTCGGGTTATCGCCGGACCCTTGCGAAGAAATATGCAGCGCGCAATGTTCTGCTGGGCACGCATGGAACATTTGCGACGACGATTCCATCTCCTCCTGATTTTTCGAGACGCGGCAATCCGGATCTCCGTATTCTGGCGATAGGGCATTGGGGTACCTACAAGCGGCTGGAAACACTGATGGAGGCGTTTCCCATCGTTCTGAAGAAAGTACCAAATGCCAGATTGGTCATTGCAGGAGCCAATCATCACACAAAGGCGGGGTACTGGGAATCCATACGCGCTGCGCAGCCCGCTGATCTGCCAATTGATTTTCGGGGATATGTTCCCGAAGACGATATCCCAGAACTTTTCAGTACAACTTCAGTCCTGGTGATGCCCTACGATTCAGCAACCGGTTCGAGCGGGCCGGCGCATCAGGCATGTGAGTACGGAGTGCCGATCGTATGCGCTGACATCTCCGATTTTCGTGACATGGCGACGGACGAGAACATGGCTATTCGCTTCTACAAAAGAGGCGATGCAGCTGATCTGGCGGAACAGCTTATTGCCATTCTGCTATCTGAAGAATTGCAGCGACGGATGGCCCAGCACAACTATGCAGCCGGCGTGCAGATGACGATGGCTAGCGTAGTCAGCAACTATCTGCGCTGGTTTGAGCTTAACCACTACAAGCGTGCTCTTC
>Ga0070738_10008262_pt1 | contig 10070 bp, 9 predicted proteins | sample Coa_R2_2_FD_66446 | JGI IMG/M metagenome (GOLD analysis project Ga0070738, IMG submission 66446) | Surface soil microbial communities from Centralia Pennsylvania, which are recovering from an underground coalmine fire - Coalmine... | ecosystem: Environmental > Terrestrial > Soil > Unclassified ... | reverse complement strand
CTCTCGGCGGCTTCGCTGCAGGTGCTCGCGAAGATCGTGCAGTCCGAGGCCGGGGTCTGCTCGAAGGAGGGCAAGATCGCCGTCGCCGCCGTCGTGCTCAACCGCGTCCGCGCCGGCTTCGCGGACGGGACCGTGAAGGGCGTCGTGAGCGAGCACTCGCAGTTCACGAGCTACAACGACTCGTCCTACCGCCAGAAGCCGTCCCAGGACGCGATCGACGCGGCGAACGCGGCGGCCGCCGGCGAGGACCCGACCAACGGCGCGACCTTCTACTACAACCCCTATCTCGTGTCGCCCGACTGGGCGAAGGGCATGACGGTCCTCAAGCGGATCGGGACGAGCGCGGTGAACACGCACGTCTTCCTCAGGCCCTGAGGCGTTGCGAGAGCTCCACGAGATCCCGGACCTCGAGGTCGGCCCGGCCGCGGCGTGAGTGCGGGCGCGCGACGAAGACCGTCGTGAGGCCCAGGCCTCGCGCGACCTCGAGGTCGTAGTCCGCGTAGGCGGAGACGTGCCACCACTCCTTCCCCGGAGCGATCGCGAGCTTCCGCGAGACGGCGCGCCAGAAGTCGGGCGAGGGCTTGTAGACCTTCACCTCTTCGGCCGGGATCCAGTGCGTGAGCTCGAAGCCGAGCTGAGCTTGCACCTGCTCGCCGTGGACGCGGTCGCTGTTCGTCATGGCGCAGCACGGCGCGAGGGCCATGAGGCGGCGCATGCCCTCGCGGCTGTCGGAGAAGACGGGCCACTTCCCGACCTCCGAGCCGATCTTCGCGGCGCGCTCGCGCGGGACGCCGCGCTCCTCGAGGTCCTGGGCCACGATCTCCGAGTAGCGCCTCCCGGGAGCGGCCTTCTCGAGCGCGCCCTGGCGGTCGATCGCCTCCTCGAAGTCCTCGAGGCTCATGGAAGGAACACAAGCGAGGAGGCCCGAGCGCCAGTCCACGACCGTGCCGAAGATGTCGAACGTCAAGAGCTTGGGGATCACGCACGAAGTGTACGTGACCAGAACGTGTCTTGCCCTCGTGCAGGCCGGGAGTAGATTGAGGAATCGGGAGGGCCCATGTTCCCGTCATCCGAACACCTGCCGCCCATGTTCGTCCTCGTCTTCTCGCTCGCGGCCTACCTCGGCGTGAAGCTCGTGGGCTACGCGGCCGCGTGCAGCTTCCTCCGCCGCGCGTTCCCCGACAACAACGCGGGCGCCTGGAAGGCGGGCGCGGTGCGCGCCGGGCTCGGCGTGGCGGGCGGGCTCATGTACGTCGCGCTCTGGAACCTCATCCTGAGCATCATCCCTCACCAGATGGCGGGGGCCTGGCTCGTCGTGGTCTGGCACCTCGGCCTCTTCGCGACGCGCACGGCTTCGTGGTGGGCGCTGTTCGCGCTCCACTTCCCCGGCGCCCTGAGGGAGCGCAAGCGCGCCTGGGTCTGCTCGCTCGTGGGCGCCCTCTGGTCGCACGCTCTCGACCTGCCGGCCTGGGTCGCCTTCTGGGGCTCCGTCGGCTGGCTCTGGTCGGTGTAGCGCGCGAGCCAACACGGGGCCATCCTTCCTCAGGAAGGGGGCCCCGTGAACGCGGACGTCCAGCGCCTCATCGACCTGGCGCAGTCGGACCGGATCATCACCGCCGACGAGGCCCAGAAGCTCGCCGGGTTCCTCGAGCGGAAGCAGGGGGACCTCGACGCCGCCGCGAGCTACCTCGTCCGCTTCCACAACGTGGACCCTCAGCTCGCGGACGGCCTCAAGGCTCGTGCGGCCGCCGACGCCGCGAGCGGAGCCGCTCCTCCTCCGCCGCGCCGCGCGTCGCGCCCGTTCGTGGAGGTCCAGGCGCCGCCGCCGCTCGTCCCGCTGCCGGCGCAGCCCGCCCAGAGCGGCCTCGGCTTCAAGGTCGCGGGCGGCGTCCTCATCGCGAACGCGCTCCTCTCCTTCGCCGCGCTCGCCGTCATGAACCAGGCGCCCGGGCTGCGGGCCGGACTCTCGGGCTCTCCGATCTCCGGCATCATCGACCTCATCATCGGCGCCTCCCTCCTGACCGGGAACACGAAGTACCGGACGTGGGCGCTCGTGCGGGTCGCGCTCGGCACGCTCCTCTTCTGTGGCATGGCCGCGGTGCAGGGTGACGTGGCAACGCTCGTGGTCCAGTCCGTCTTCTCGGGCTCGCTCCTCGCCCTCCTCCTCGCCGAGGCGAGCACGGCGCGCGTCATCGCGGGCGGCGTCGGCGCCGGGCTCTGCCTCCTCCTCGCGCTGCTCGGGGTCTTCGCCATCGCGTCGGGGAAGCCGCTCTTCCGGGTCGGTCCGGTCGTCAAGGGCAAGCTCGAGGAGATCTCGGGTGGCAAGGTCATGGGCGACGGCTTCTCCTACAAGCTCCTCTCGCCGGGCCGCGGCTGGAGGGTGCGCAACACCCAGGACGCCCGGCACGACAACGCCACGATCGACCGCTGGCTCGTCCAGGAGAAGCTCGACGCGCACATCTGCGTGAGCGCGCTCCACCTCGACGTCCCGCAGGGCCGGAGGCTCGAGCCGGAGAAGCTCCTCTCCGGGATGAGCGGCGAGGTCGGGAGGAAGTTCACCACCTTCAAGATCCTCGACGAGGCCGCGATCGACGGCGTGTGGGACGGCGCCAAGTTCGTCCACGCCGTGGGGACGTCGGAGGTGGGCGAGATCGAGCTCCTCTACGGTCTGTACGTCAAGGACGCGACGATCTACGAGGTCCAGGCGTTCGCGCCGAGACACGCCTACAAGGAGGTCGCGGCCGACTCCAAGCGCGTCATCACGAACTTCGCGGTCGAGTGATCAGCGCTCCGCCGCCGCGGACTCGGTGGCGGTGGCCATGCGGTCCTGGAGCAGGCCGTCGATCCCGGTCGTCTGCGAAGGGGCGGCCGCGGTCCCGCGCGGCTGGATCTTGGCGATCTCCGCCGGGCTGAGAGTCGTCGCCTTGCTCGGCAACGGAAGCCCGTCGTCCGGCACCTTGAAGACCTCGTTGCCGTCGGTGCGCGTCGCCTCGCCGGTGCCCTTCGCGCGGGGCGGGAGCGTCTTCGCGGGGAGCGGCGGCCCGGCGTCCTCGGGGACGAAGATCGCGTAGCCCCCGGGCGGCGCCCAGAGCTCGACGCGCCCGTCCAGCGCGACCGTGGGCTTCGCGCCGAGGCCGGCGTTTCCGGTCCGATCGACGAGCGTCTTGCCGGCCCAGTCGGAGCGCGCCGTGACCCAGGCGCTTCGCCACTCCGTGCCGTTGTTCGTGACGAGGATCAGCCCCGGAGCCCTCCCGTTGCCGGTCCGCTCGGCGATGAACATGTCGTCGCCGGCGAAGAGCGTCCGCGTCTTGCCCGCCGCGTACGTCCTCCGGATCGCGAGGAGGGTGTCGAGCTGGTCCTTCAAGCCTTTGTCGAAGTAGTCCTTCCAGAAGACCATGGGCGTCCCCTCCATGGTCAGGATGTAGGAGTAGGTCATCATCGTGCGGCCGAGCGGGACCGCTCCGTGCTCGCGGTCGAGGTCGTGGTTGTTGACGAACGTCATGGCGCGCGCCGGGTTCTCGGCCGCGACGCCGAAGCCGTCCATGCTCCCCATGTGGAACCCGGGGTCGCGCGCCGCCTCGCCGAGCTTGAACGCCTGCTGGAAGTCGAAGACCCGGATCCCGGCCACGTCCTCGCCCTGGAGGAACCGGTCGAGCTCGACGTTCCCCCAGTGCCAGAACGCCTCGCCGACGGTCGGGAGTCCCTTCATGGCGCCGTGGTCGAGGAAGCGGTGGAGGAAGCCCGGGTCGAGGAACGGCATGGCGTCGATCCTGAGGCCCCCGTACCCGAAGCGGCGGATCGCGTAGTCGTAGGCCTCGCGGAGCCCGAGGTCGATCCACGGGTGGTCCTGGCAGAGGTCGGCGCCCCAGACGCTCTTGTGGTGGGGGTCTTCCTGGTCTCCGTGCTCGGGGCTCGGGTGGAAGTCGAGCTTCGTCTTCTCGAAGACGCCGTGCGGGTAGCGGTAGAGGGTCGGGAGCTCCTTGCCCGTCCAGCCGTCGATGACGCCCTCGCTCGCGCCGCCTCCCATGTGGTTCAGGACGGAGTCGAGGACGGGCGAGATCCCGAGCGCGTTCAGGTGGTCGTTGAGGGCCTGGAGCTCCTCGGCCGTGCCGTAGCGGGTCGGGTTCGCCGTCGAGCCGAAGTCGAAGTGGTCGTAGGGGAGGTAGCCGACCCCCTCCTCGATCCAGTCCTTCCAGTTGCCGTTCGCGTCCTTCTCGTAGCCGGGCATCCAGGGAGGCGGCTCCCAGATGTGCGTGAAGCCGGCCTTCGCGAGCTCGGGTGCCTTCTCGTCGAGGACCTTCCACCAGTGCGTGCCCTCGCGCGCGTCGGGCACGCCCCAGTAGAAGCCCTGGAGCCACACTTCCTGATCGCCGTCTTGCGCCCTCGCCGGGTGGGCGAGGGCAAGGAGCGCCGCGACCATGGTCGCGACGCGGAGTCCCCTGGTCATGGCTCCCGTCGTGAGCGAGCCGGGTGCCGGGACGTAAGTCGCCGTCGGGACAGGATCCGTGGCAGACCGGCTGTCAGCCGGTTCTCGCGATCGTCTCAGGGCGACGGCGTGCGGACGTTCGGAGGCGGACTAACCGATGTCGTCGCGGTCGTCCTCGTCCGACATGTCGTCGTCGTCCTCGTCGCGCGAGCGGCGCGGGCGGTCGTCGTCGTCGTCGCCGTCCGAGTCGCCGTCGCCGTCCTCGTCCTCGTCCACGCGGACGTCGAGGACCTTGGCCTTGGCCTTGGCGCGCTGCTTGGCCTCGTCGCGCTCCTCGGCCTCGCGCTGCTTGGCGAGGTCGTCCTGGGCCTCGAGCCACTTCCGCCAGGCGACGGGGTCCACGCCGAAGTCGTTGTCGGTGAGGAGCGAGAGGTGCTCGGCCGCGGCCTCGCGGACTCCCGGGTCCTCGTCCTCGAGCCGGTTGATCATGGGCTCGGCGGCGGCGGGGTCGCCGATCTCGCCGAGGCAGCCGAGGACGAACTCCTTCACGCTCGGCTTGGTCGCCGGGTTCTCGAGGGCGTCGTTGAGCGGCCCGAGCTCGGCGCACTTCACGAGGTGGGCCTGGATCTCCTCGAGGATCGTGTCGTCCTCGTCCTGCGGCGTGTCGGCCTCGAGGATCTCGCCCGCGGCCTCGATCAGCGCCGAGAGGACGCGCTCGGCCTTCGAGCCGGTCAGGCGCTCGAGGGCTTCCATCGATCTCTCCCTCACCAGCTCCTCGGAGAGCTCTTCGATCCGGTCACGGTCCATGCGCGAAGGAGAATAGCAAAGCCGTGAAGCTCGCTCCAACGCGAGCGTGTATCCTCCGGCCGTGAAGATCGGACCGTACGAGGTCCTCGAGAAGGTCGGCCAGGGAGGCGCCGGGGCCGTCTTCCGCGCCCGCGGCCCCAACGGCCGCGAGGTCGCGGTCAAGGTCCTGAAGGAGGGCCGCGCCAACGAACGATTCGAACGAGAGGTCCGGCTCCTCGGATCTCTCGGCGAGGAGGAGGGCTTCGTGCCGCTCCTCGGCTCGGGCGCGGGCCCCGAGGGGCGCTGGCTCGCCATGCCGTTCTTCGACGGCGGCACGCTTCGAGACAGGATCATGAAGGGCCCCATGAAGGTCGCGGAAGCCCTCGAGCTCGGAGTCTTCCTCGCCCGCACCCTGTCGCGCGCCCACGAGCGCGGGATCGTCCATCGCGACCTGAAGCCCGAGAACATCCTCTACACGAAGGACGGGAAGCCGCTCGTCGCCGACCTCGGCCTCGCCAAGCACTGGAGCCGCGACGCCGACGGCGCGAGCCAGAGCATCTCGCTCACGAGGGCGGGCGAGATGCGCGGCACACCCGGCTACATGGCCCCCGAGCAGATGAAGGACTCGAAGGAGGCGACGCCCGAGGCCGACGTCTTCGCGATCGGGGCGATCCTCTACGAGTGCCTCGCCGGCGTCCCGGCGTTCACCGGGACGAACATCTGGACCGTCCTCGAGAAGGTCGAGTCGGGGACCTTCGAGTCGCTCCGCAAGGCGCGAGCCGACGTGCCCGCCTGGCTCGCGGACGGCATCGAGAGCGCGCTCGAGATCGATCCCGGGAAGCGGCCGCGCGACGGTCACGAGCTCCTCCTCGTGCTCACGGGGGAACGCAGTCGTCGCGGCCGACCGGGGATCGCGATCGCGGCGTCTCTCGTGCTCGTTCTCGTTCTCGTTCTCGTTCTCGGCCGTTCAGGCCCGAGCGCGGGCACGGGCACGAGCACCGAGCCGCCCGTTCCGGTCATCGCCGTCACGAGCGACACGGGCCTCCCGAAGTGGTACCAGGCCATCCCGGCGCGAGAGCGGTTCGGCCTCCCGAGGGGCGTCGTCCCCTCCGAGAAGCCCGGCGAGTACCGGAACGAGAAGGACGGCACGACCCTCCTCCTCGTGGCGGCGGGTCCGTGCACCGTCCGGGGCTCCGACGAGGACGTGCACAAGGTCGTCCTCGGCGCCTTCCTCGTCTCGAAGTACGAGCTCACCTTCAAGCAGTTCCGCCGCTTCGTCGAGGACACCCACTACGTGACCGGCGCCGAGCAGAAGGGAGGCGGGCTCATCTTCAAGCCAGGCGACACGGACCAGGAGGACTTCCTCTCCGGCTACGAGCAGAGCGAGGGGACGAGCTGGCGCCACCCCGAGGTCGGCGCCACCCCGCTCGACGACGAGCCCGTGACGCAGGTGACCTACCTCGACGCGCGCGCCTACTGCGCGTGGGCCGGCCTCGACCTCCCGACCGAGGAGGAGTGGGAGAAGGCTGCCTCATGGGACGGCAAGCGGGCGCGGCCTTTCCCGTGGGGCGACCGTCCGCCGTCGGCCGCCGACCCTCGCCGCGCGAACATAGGCGACCTGAGCTTCCTCCGGGCGATCAGGTTCCCGCCGCACGGCATGGACTTCGAGGACGGCTATCCCGGCCGCGCTCCCGTGGGCTCGTTCGAGGGCGACCGGTCGCCCTGCGGCGCCCTGGACATGGGGGGGAACGTCGCGGAGTGGTGCACCATGAAGGACCCCCGCTCCGAGGCGCAGCGTTACCGGGGCGGTCACTTCTGCGCCGCGCCCAAGGACACGCTCGTCACGACCCGCGACCTGATCACGCTCGCGGCGACCGCCACGAACTGGGTCGGCTTCCGGCCGATCCGCCGCCTCGACCGCTGAGCGTCAGTCGAGGATCGAGGCGGCGAGCGCGAGAGCGGCGCGGCCGGCGGGGCTCACGAGCTCGCGCGAGCGTGCGAGGGCGGCGAGCTCGCCCGGGGCGAGCGGAGGGAGGAGCTCGCTCGTCTCGAAGCCCTCGCGGGCGCTCGCGAGGCGACCGGCGACCGCCGCGTGATCGACCGTGACGCGGGCGAGGACGACGGCCTGGGGCTTGTGAGTCTCGAGGATCCGCGTGAGCCCGAGGAGCTCGAGCGACAGGACCTCGCTCGCCACGACCCCGAGCTCGCCCTCGAGCTCGTCGAGCGCGGCGGCGAAGGGGTCGGCGTGGACTCCGGGCTCGGCGTGGCCTCCGGGCGTGTCGATCGCGAGCGGGTGCTCGTAGCACTGAGCGCCGCGGCGGTGGACGAGGACGCGGCCGTCCTTCTGAACGATGATGATGGAGATCCCGAGAGCGTCGCAGCCGCGAGCGCCGGTCTTGCGATAGGCCGGGGAGAGGTTCGTGCCCACGAGGGCACGGAAGTCGGTCCGGTGGAGGGCGAGCTCGATCCCGTCCGCGTCGATCAGGAAGGAGGCGAGCCCGTGGAGCGGACCCGGGTAGAGGCGCTGCCCGCGCGCCCGTGCCGCCTCGACGGCCGCGCGCCAGGCGCTCTCGACGAGGGCCTCCTGCTCGCGCGGCACCAGGAACGCGGGCCCCTCGCGGACGCGGACCCGTGAGCGCGGCCAGGGGCCGCGCGCGAGGACCTCGAACGTCGGCTCGTCCGTGCTTGACACGTTCGCGCGCTCGTCGCGATCATGCGCCCCCGCGGAAGGAACCTCAATGGCGAAGAAGCGAGGAATCGACGCTCTCGGGAGCCTCAAGGGAAAGCGCGTCTTCGTGCGCGTGGACTTCAACGTCCCGATCGAGAAGGGACGGATCGAGGACGACTTCAGGATCCGGAGCGCCGTGCCGACGATCGAGAAGATCCTCGCCGCGGGCGGCCGCGCCGTCCTCGCCTCGCACCTCGGCCGGCCCGACGGCAAGCCGGACCCCGAGGCCAGCATGAAGCCCGTGGCCGACCTGCTCGGGAAGATCATAGGCCGCAAGGTCGCGTTCTCGAACGCCGTCGTGGGCCCGATCGCCGAGGCCGCGACGAAGAAGCTCGAGAGCGGCGACGTGCTCGTGATCGAGAACGTCCGCTTCGAGGCCGGCGAGAAGAAGAACGACCCGGCCTTCGCGCAGGCGCTCGCGAAGCTGGGCGACGTCTACGTGAACGACGCCTTCGGCGCCTGCCACCGGAAGGACGCCAGCATCGTCGGCGTCCCCAAGCTCCTGCCGTCGGCGGCGGGGCTCCTCGTCCAGGCCGAGGTCGAGCACCTCGCCCCGCTCCGCGAGGGCTCGTGCCCGAGGCCGTTCGTCGTCGTGCTCGGAGGCGCCAAGCTCGGCGACAAGATCCCCGTCCTCGACGCCCTCGCGCCCCGCGTCGAGAAGCTCCTCGTCGGCGGCGGAATGGCCTACACCCTCCTCAAGGCCCAGGGGAATAAGGTCGGGAAGTCGAAGGTCGACGACACGATCCTCGACACGGCTCGCGCGATCCTCGGCAAGGCGGGCGACAAGCTCCTCCTCCCGGTCGATCACCAGGTGGCCCGCGGGATCGACGACCACGCCGACTACGACGTGGTGGACGAGGTCCCGGACGGTGTCATGGGCCTCGACATAGGCCCGAGGACGATCGCCGAGTTCGCCAAGCACCTCCGCGGCGCCAAGACCGTCTTCTGGAACGGCCCCATGGGAGTCTTCGAGAAGCCGCCCTTCCACCTCGGCACGCTGTTCGTCGCGACCTACCTCGCGGGGAGAGGGCACGCGACCCGCACCGTCGTGGGCGGCGGCGACAGCGCCTCGGCCGTCCGCCAGCTCGAGCTGGCGGAGAAGATGGCGTTCGTCTCGACGGGCGGCGGCGCCTCGCTCGAGTTCGTGCAGGGCGCCGAGCTCCCCGGGATCGCGGCCCTCCCCGACGCATGAAGGCCCCCGAGATCCTGATCGCGCCGTCGCTCCTCTCGGGCGACTTCGCGCGCCTCGCCGACGAGTGCGCCCGCATGAAGGCCGCCGGAGCCGACTGGCTCCACGTGGACGTCATGGACGGGCACTTCGTCCCGAACCTCACGCTCGGGCCGCCGATCGTGAAATGCATCCGCAAGGCGACGGACATGACGCTCGACTGCCACCTCATGATCACGGACCCCGAGACCTACGGCCCCCAGTTCCTCGACGCCGGGGCCGACGGGATCACGTTCCACATCGAGGCGACGAAGGACGCGCGCGCCCTCTGCCGCATGATCCGCGCCCGCGGCAAGCGCGCCGGCGTCTCCGTGAAACCCAAGACGCCCGCCTCCGCCGTGAAGGACCTGATCCCCGACCTCGACATGATCCTCGTCATGACGGTCGAGCCCGGCTTCGGCGGGCAGTCCTTCATGCACGACCAGGTGGCGAAGGTCAAAGAGCTCGCTCCCGCGTGCGTCGAGCGCGGCGTCAAGATCGAGGTCGACGGTGGCCTCGACCCGACGACCGTCCGCGAGGCAGCCGCCGCCGGCGCGAGCGTGATCGTCGCGGGGAGCTCCGTCTTCAGGTCGAAGGACCCGGCCGGGACGATCAAGGAGCTCCGCGAGAACGCGCGCGCGAGCTGGGGCACCGCGCTCACGTGAAGCTCGCGCTCGTGCGCGCCGGCCCCGCCGAGCTCGGAGGCCGCGTCGCGGGCGCGCTCGACGTTCCTCTCTCGGCCGAGGGCCACGACCGGGCCCGCAAGGCGGCCCAGGCGATCGGCAAGCTCGGTCCCACGGCCGCCCTCTACCGCCCGGTCGAGGGACACGCCGCCGAGGCGGGCGAGGAGATCGCGCGCGGCCTCGCCGTGACGGCGCGCGTCGCCGAGGGTCTGGGCGAGCTCGACCTCGGCCTCTGGCAGG
>Ga0070738_10008261_pt1 | contig 10070 bp, 5 predicted proteins | sample Coa_R2_2_FD_66446 | JGI IMG/M metagenome (GOLD analysis project Ga0070738, IMG submission 66446) | Surface soil microbial communities from Centralia Pennsylvania, which are recovering from an underground coalmine fire - Coalmine... | ecosystem: Environmental > Terrestrial > Soil > Unclassified ... | reverse complement strand
ATTGAGCAGTTACTTGAGGACCAGCGGACGATGCTGAAATCGGCGTAGGAGATATGGCGGGTGGAGGGAGCCGCCATGAGCACCAGGGATGCTTCCTCCCATTGGTCGTCAGAATCACGGCTGCTTTCTATTGATATGGGCAGAAGCTATCTCATCCCTTCGAGAATCGACCCGACGATGCCGCCGACGACTCCGCCTTCGGTTGCGGTTCGCGCTTCTCCTTGCGGCATATAGTGCATGAGTTGGTGGGCGAGCTTGGAGATAGGCAGGGTTTGCAGCCAGACGCGGCCTGGTCCGGTAAGTAATGCTAGGAAGATGCCGTCGCCGCCGAAGATCATGTTCTTGATACCGGGGATACGGGTGATCTGGAAGGAGACGGTGCCCTGGAAAGCTCCGACATGGCCGGGGTGGACGCGCAGCATTTCGCCAGCGGCCAAGTCCTTAACGATCAGCTCGCCGGAGAGCTCGAGCCAGGCTACGCCCTGTCCGCTGACTTTTTGCAGGAGGAAGCCGTCGCCGCCGAAGATGCCTGCACCGAGCGACTGCTGGAAGCCGACACCGAGCTCAATCTGCGATGTGGCACAGAGGAAACCATGGCGGTGAATCATATATTGGTGTCCGCCGTTGACCTCTACCGGAACGATGTGGCCGGGGACTTTCGTGGCGAAGGCCACTTCTCCGGTTGCGCCCACGGCGCGGTACTCGGTCATGAAGAGACTGCCGCCGCCAGCGACGCGACGGATGGCTCCGAAGATGCCGCCGCCCCCGGCCATCTGCGTGTGGGTTGTCATCTGGATGGAGTTGCTCATCCAGGAAAGCTCTCCGGCTTCTGAAATGACGGCCTCGTTGGGCTCAAGCAGCAGTTCGAGGACGGGCATGGTGGTTCCAGTAATACGGCTTTGCATCGTGGTCTCCTGTGACTGGGGCGTGTCGGAAAAATGCTTCCGCCCCAAATGGTACAGCAGATAAGGAGCAAAGTCCGCCTCTCTTATGGAGAGGAGATTCATCTTTCTTAGTTCGGCTTAGGACATTTGCCTCTATTGGATGGAAAAATTGCGTGTCTATAATCTCCGGCAATCAGCAACACTCCGGGATATGAACGCCACTCCACGCAAGGAGGCCCCCTGATGCGTACCCGTTCTCTTCTTTCTATCGTAGCGATATTGCTTTTGTCTGCATGTCATCAGATTTCCGGACAATCTCTTGACACGAGCATTCTGGGAACAGTAACCGACACCTCCGGGGCCGTTCTGCCAAATGCTACGGTGACGGTTACTTCATTAACGACCGGCATTCAAAAGATTGGCGCTACCGGAGATGAAGGCCAGTATGCGATTCGCTATCTGACGCCGGGGACTTACGATGTAGCGATTACTGCTCCGGGATTTGCAGCACAGAAGAAAACAGGCATTGTTCTGCAACTGAATGAGCAGAGCAAGATTGATTTCACCTTGAGCGCGGGCAGCGCAGAACAGACGATCCAGGTAGAAGGCAAACAGCCTCTGCTGCAGAGTGAGAACGCTTCGCTGGGCGCCGTGATTGATTCGCAGCGCACGCAGAATCTTCCGCTGAATGGAAGGAAGTTTGATGATCTGGCGGTGTTGACGCCGGGGGTGAGTGTTTACAATCCCGACCTACACACTTCGAGCACGGATGGATCGGCGATCTCATCGAATGGCGGGCGTTCAACGTGGGGGCAGGTGAATGTGGATGGCGTCACGATGGTGAATAACCGTCACGCTTATGTGAATCTTTTCCCATCGATTGATGCCATTGACGAATTCAAAGTTCAGACGGGCAACTACTCGGCGGAGTACGGCGGCAGTGCAGGTTCGAACGTAAATATTCAACTGAAGTCTGGAACAAATGCATTTCATGGAAATGTCTTTGAGTTCATCCGGAACGATGCTGTTGATGCCCGGAACTATTTCCGACCGGCTCCATTATCGAAGAACATTTTGAAGCAGAACCAGTTTGGCGCGACACTGGGCGGTCCGATTATCAAAGATCGCACTTTCTTCTTTCTGAGTTATGAGGGGCTGCGCTCGATTCAGGAGTTTCCTTCGACGGCCAATGTACTGACTCCAGCGCAGCGCCAGGGCGATTTTTCAGCTTCATCGACGCCGATTATCGATCCGTTTACCGGGCAGCCGTATCAGAATAACCAGATTCCGGTCAATCCTGTCTCTGCAAGCATCATCAATACTTATATGCCTCTGCCGAACAGCAGCGGCAGCACCAACTATGCCGGAACTAACTCCGGACGGCTCAGTGTGGACCAGGGCATTGCGCGTGTCGATCATAAGTTCAGCGAGAAAGACCAACTGTTCGCGCACTTTATTTATGCCATGCGTAACTTTCCGGTAACAGATGTTAATCCTAACTTTCATTTTACGGGCACTTATCCTATTTACAATGTCGCGGCGCAGTATCTGCATGTCTTCTCACCGAAGCTGCTGAATGAATTTCGCGCCGGCGCCGATCTTGAGCATGTGAAGCAGTTGAGCACGCGGACGGGCACGGGTTTCACGATTGAGTCACTGGGAATCAATGGCTTTAAGGTGGGCGGACCGAATGGGCGGCCTTTAAAGCCGAATGAAGAAGGTTTCCCTATCCTGAATATCGCCGGCTATCTCGGAATGGGCGACGATCTGGCGGCTTCCAATCTGGACTACAGTCGCACGTATCAGCTTGTGGACAATGTGAGCTGGACCAGAGGCCAGCATACGCTGATCTTTGGCACAGACATTCGCTATGTGCTCGACGATGCGACGACGAACAATACGCCTTTTGGGGAACAGGATTTTACCGGGGATATCTCGGGGGACCCGGCTGCAGACTTCATGCTGGGCTACCCACGCACAAGCCTGACACCGGAAGGTGTTCCCATTACGAAGGCGAGGCAGTGGCGCTCTGCATATTATGTGCAGGACAACTGGCGGCCAAATGCAAAGCTGACCATTAATCTTGGTATGCGTTACGATCTTTTCGCGCCGCCGCTCGATGTGAATGCCGTGTCTCGCACACTCGACTTCAGCATGCCTGAGCCGACATTCATTCCCGCTCCCGGGCAGGAACTGCACGACATCTGGCAAATCACGCATAAAGACTTTGGGCCGAGAATCGGCTTCGCCTACAGCGCGACACCGACGATTGTGGTCCGCGGCGGGTACGGGATTTTCTACTATGGAGGCCAGTTCGACAACATCAATATTCTGCAGTTGAATCCGCCAACAGCAGGCAGCCTGACGATTACGAATCCCAGCACGGACCCAGTGGCTACGATTGAGAATCCGGTGCCGGCTTCGCTCTATCCGTCAAATCCATTCTTTAACGCCGTGACTTTGCCTGCGACCCGCAAGCGGCCCGATCTTTATCTGCAGACTTTCAACCTGACGGTTTCCAAGCAGTTCTGGTCAAATGTGCTGGATGTAAGTTATGTGGGCGTGCTGGGGACTCATATCGACAGCAGCATCAAGAACTACAATTCGCCTGCTCCGGGAGATCTGGCCGACCCGGTTCAGGGGAGACGGCCGTATCCTACCTTTGCGCGCATCCGTTATCAGGATTTCGATGGCGCCTCGAACTATAGTGGACTGCAAATCCACTTTGAACATCGTTTGACCCGGCAGCTCAGCTTCACGGCGGCGTATACGTTCTCACACGAACTGGATAATCAGGCATGGGATACAAATGGCGGCGGCTGCGGATGCCAGGACCCGCGCAATCCGCATGAGTGGGCCAGCGGCACGACGGACCAGCGGCACAATCTTTCGATTGGATATGTGTGGATGCTTCCCTCCCCTGCCAGTTCCGGCAGAGCCGTCACACTGTTTGCGGGTGGATGGGCTTTGAATGGGCTGGTGCAGCTTGCCAGCGGCAATCCGTATGACATTTTCCAGAGCAGCGATGGACAGAACACGGACAATCAGTGGGAGCGCCCTGACCGGGTACCAGGCTCGAAGCTGAGCGTGGCGCATCGGACGATTGATAACTGGTTCAACACCGACGCATTTACTCTCAGCACCGTGAACTATGGGACATCCAACCGCAATCCGCTCGTATCTCCAGCAACCCATGTAGTGAATCTTGCGGTAATGAAGAATTTTGCAATGCCATTCAGCGAGATACAACAACTGCAAATGCGATTCGAAGCCTTCAATGCTTTCAACACTCCAGAGTGGTCAACACCGGATTCCAATCTGGGAGATGGAACCTTTGGACAGATTACTTCTACACAATCAGACAATCGAGAGCTGCAGTTAGCAATCAAGTATATTTTTTAGCGCTCGCTCCGACGGCAGTAATAGGACATTTGCCCTGCTCAGAAACTGTATAGCAGCCTGATGACAGGCGCGATCAGCTGTTGTTCAATCCTTCCAAGTTCAAAGTAATATCAGCGGCCGTGTTCCTAAGAGTCGCTGCTCACGATTGCCAATTGATTTCATTTTGGAAAGGGTGAAAAGAGCATGAAAAGCGTGCGCTTGCTGTGTATTCAGCCAGTGATAGTGATTGGGATCTCGCTCATAAGTTCATTTCTATATGGGCAGGTTGCCAATAATACTTCGCTTGTAGGAACCGTGGTTGATCCGTCCGGCGCTCCTGTCTCGGGGGCGAATGTTGCCGCAGTGAACGAAGGCACAAAGGTTGTGTATCCCGGCACGACGAATACTGAAGGGTTCTACTCCATCACCTTCATTGTTCCAGGAACATACGACATTACGGTTGAGCAATCGGGCTTTGAAAAGCTAACAAAAACAGGTCTGATTGTGACTGTAAACCAGGCGCTGAGGACGGACTTCACGCTTCAAGTAGGCTCGACGTCCGCATCCGTAACGGTCTCCGCTTCTTTACCGGCAATCGCTACCGATGACGCGACGATTGGGGAGACGTTCAATACAAAAGCTGTCGAAGACCTGCCTCTGATTGGCCATAACGCACTGGAAGTTGCTGCAACAGCATCGAATGTGATGATCGGGCCGACGAGTAATTACTCGGGTGTCCCGCCGGGCGAAGATTTTATCGGAGCGGGACAGCGCGAGATTCAGAACAGCCTGAACCTCGATGGCGTGTCTATTATGAATAACCTGATAAGCCTGGCTCCTGCGCGCCCCAGCACAGACATGATTTCAGAAGTGCAGATGCAAAGCGGCAACTATACGGCACAGTATGGCTCGTATCTTGGGCTACATATCAACCTTGTAAGTAAGTCGGGCACAAACGATCTGCATGGCGCAGCTTATGACTATATCCAGAACACAGCGCTTAATGCTGCCCCGTTTTTGAATCCTCCCGGCGCGCCGACGCCAGTTCAGCACTATAACCAGTATGGCTTTGATCTGGGTGGACCGGTATACATTCCCAGGATCTATAACGGACGCAACAAGACTTTTTTCTTTGCCTCTTACGAGAAGATTAATCAGGTCCAGGAGTCGAATCAGGGCCCGGTTTCTACATTAACGGACGCAATGAAGGCAGGGGATTTCTCCTTCCTGAATGGGAGCCAGCAGTTGTACGATCCGTATACCGGTCAGCCTTATCCTAATAACCAGATTCCCGCATACGAACTGAACACTCCTGCGGCGCAGATTGCGAAGAATATCGAGCAGTATATTGCTCCGCCAAATCTTTCGGGCAGCACCAACAACCTGAACGTGAACTATCCGGCCAATCTTTTTATCAATCAGACACTGGACCGTGTGGATGAGAACATAGGCGAACATGTTCGGCTGTTTATTCGCTATCACTGGCAGAACTTAAGTATTGTTGGTGGCGATCCTTTTCCGACTGACGCATCGTATGGACCAACGAATACCAGAAATACTGCGATTGGCTATACGCACATCATTACGCAGAATCTGGTCAATGATTTTCGGATCGGCCTGAATACCGTTACTTCAAATAACCTGAATTACTTTGCACAGAACGGTCTGACGGACGCAGGAACGAAACTTGGCATTCCGGGATTTAACTCAGATTCGACTTATAACAACCCTGGAATTCCTTCAATTAATTTTGATACTTACCATGAGGCGGGAAATGACGCGTCAAACTGGTATCAGGATGACCGCACCATTGACGGATATGATCAGATAAGCTGGGTCCGCGGCAAACATAACATCATGGCGGGTGTTGAGCTGCGCAAGCTTACGATTGGGCGGCAGGCAACGAATGATCCACGCGGGTCTTTCAACTTTAATGGCGTTGGGCCTACAGATGCCGGCTACACGAGCACTGGTTACGGAGCAGCCGATTTTGTTCTGGGGCTGGCACAAAGCTCGCAAACACCTGTGTTTCCCGTAAAGGGATCGATTGGTGAATGGCGTGACGGGTTCTTTGTGTTGGATAACTGGCAGCCATTCCGTAAGTTGACCTTGAATTATGGGCTGCGATATGAACTTCCAACTGTGCCGTACAGCCTGAATGGCTATGCGCGTATTCTCAATCCTGATCAGACTGCACTGATACCGGCGTCAGGCGCAACTGTAGCCGCCGACTTCAAACCCACTCCCGGGTTCAAATTCAACGGCCCTAACCATAATGACTGGGCTCCGCGGATAGGGTTTGCATATCGTGCTACGGAAAATACGACACTCCGCGGCGGGTTCGGTATTTACTACAATGCGAACCAACTCAATACTTACACATTGACGACGCAGAATTATCCACTCTCAGCCTTCGTCAATTACTTCACAACTTCGGATAATCTGCTTTCACTTGCAAATCCCACGCCCGGCGCTGGTGTCGGTTCCAAAGTTGCAGGGACTTGTACCCCGACGTGCACCTATGTAAGCGCCGTCACCATGGGCCCGTATTTACCCACGCAGACGTTGTATCAATGGAATCTTTCCTGGGGGCAGGACTTGTGGAAAGGAGCAGGGGCCGAACTGCAGTATCTGGGATCGCATGCTATTCACCTAGATCGGGATTTTTATAATAACCAACCCCAGCCATCGACGAATAAAAACATCAATAGCCGGCGACCGAATCAGCTTTTTGGGACTATCCGACGTATTCAGAATGACGAGTACTCACACTACAACGGATTTACTGCGATCCTGCGGCAACGCGCGAGCCATGGCCTTTCCGGGATGCTGAGCTATACGTGGAGCCACGATCTGGACATTACGGATAACTCGAATGGCGCGACTACAACCATGGACCAGTACAACATTGGACTGGATTATGGAGACTCGAACTGGGACATTCGTAATCGTTTTGTGGGCACAGTTACGTACGATCTGCCGAACATTCCCCATGCCAATGCACTGGTGAAAGAAGTTCTGGGAGGATGGCAGACGAATGCTATCGTAACCCTGCAGTCCGGTGAGCCGTTCAATGTCACGCTCGGCTTTGACAATGCCAACGTTGGTTTACCGAGAGGCAATGTGCAGCGCCCCAACATCCTGCACAAAGCGTTCGCGAATTGCAGCCTGCACGACTACATTCGGAACGGCGGCTATAACAACGGAGGAACTTCGTGCATTGATGCATCCGCATTCGTTATTCCGGCGGTGGGAACGTATGGAAATTCAAGGAGAAATTCTATCCACGGTCCAGGATTCAGTAATGTCAATTTTTCAATCTTTAAGAATTTCAATATCTGGGAGAATTTGAAGTTCCAGTTCCGCGCAGAGGCCGGGAACCTGTTCAACCATCCCAGCGCAGGCAATCCTAACTCAGAAATTGAGCAGGGATTTGATCCGAATAATCCTGTAGCTACCAGTAATTTTGGTTCGGTGACTACTACAAGCACTTTTTATAGCCCACGCATCATTCAGCTCGCTGGAAAACTGGTTTTCTAAAAATGCTTATTCCCTTCGATGTTGGCCTCCTCACAGCCGCTGCACACATGCAGCGGCTAATTGTTATTCGGGCTATATGTTAGGTTAATTGACATATATTTATTCGGGGACCTGTGGCCGATGACATACGCATGACCGTTTCTGAATATTAGATGTCTTTGAATGACTTTCTTACTACTTGAGCTTTCGTGGAGCATTCATTGTCAGCGGTTTATCTGCAAGACGTCACGTTCTCATACCGGCAAAACACCCAACTTCTCCAAATCAGTGCATTAGAGATCGATGAGGGCGAGCGCGTTTTTCTCTACGGGCCCAGCGGCAGCGGAAAGTCAACACTGCTTGGGGTTATTGGCGGTATCCTGCGCCCTGATACTGGAGAAGTACAAGTGCTGGGAAAAGATTTGCGGCGCATATCGTCAGCGGAAAGAGGCCGCCACCGCGGAGCCGAAATGGGCTATATCTTTCGGAACTTCAATCTGATTCCGTATCTTTCCGTCCGCGAGAATATCGCGTTGCCTTGCTATGTACATGCAAAGAGAATGAAACGCATAATCGCCTCTACTCTTGATGGAGAAGTTCTTCGCATTGCAGGGCGGCTCGATCTCGGTGAATGTTTGCAAAAACCCGCGGCAAAACTACGGGTAGACGAGAAACAGCGCATTACTCTTGCCAGGGCTATTATTGGTGCACCGGGCCTTGTCATTGCAGACGAGCCCACTTCCTTACTTGATCGCGATCAACAGGAAAATTTCCTGCGGCTTCTGATTGAAGTATGCTCAGAGATCCGCTCGACGCTGATATTTGCCAGCCATGACCGCCTGCTGATGTCAGAATTCGAACGCCATATATCGATGCGAGAGATGAATCAGGCGGTCCTATGCTGATTCTATTTCGACTTGGTGTTTCTTCATTAAAAAGCAGGGCTGTTGTATCTGGTCTCATTATTTTTTCCTTTACATTGAGCTTTTTTATACTTGTTGGTACAGATCGCATGCTCCAAGGCGCGCAGGTTGGATTATCGAATACTTTAAGCCAGACCGATCTGCTGGTAGGAGCACGTGGGAGTTCATTGCCGCTGCTGTTGCATGCGATATTCCATGCAGGTCCTTCTCCGGATCAAATCTCCTATGCATCGTATGAACATTTCCGCGATCACCCGGCAGTTCAATGGACAATCCCGTTTTCGATAGACGACAGTTACCAGGGTTCTCACGTTATTGCGACGGACGAAAATTTCTACGAACACTACCGTTTACACGGCGACCGGTCACTTCAGTTTGCCGATGGAATGCCTCCTGAAAATATTTTCGACGCAGTTCTTGGGAATGAAGTGGCCCATCGCCTCGGATATCATGTCGGGTCAAAGATAGCTCTAGGCCGCGGTCAGGAAGGGATACGCTCGCGTCAAGATAATGTAAAACCATTTACTGTTACCGGAGTTCTGACACGTACATCGACGCCGGTGGATAATACCATCTACATCACACTCTATGGGCAGGAAGCGATTCATCTTAATTCATCGGCCGACACAGAAATTCGCAAAGAAAACCTGCGCATCCAGAACATCAGCGCATTTTTTGTCCGAACCCGATCGCAGGCCGACACTCAGCTTCTTCAGCACGAGATCAATCATTATCTTGATGAGCCATTGACGGCTGTTGTTCCAGTGCTTGCCGCACAGGGTATGTGGCGCATGCTCGGCTATGTGGATACGGCAATTTCACTCGTGAGCGGGGTTGCATTGATTGTAAGCTTGCTGGCCATGCTTGCTGTGCCTTATGCCACATTGAATGAGCGGAAAAAAGAAGTTGCCGTACTGCGTGCAGTGGGACTTCATGCGCGGCAGATTTTTTTATTGTTTGTGCTGGAGTCAACGCTTCTTAGTACCGCCGGATTGGCCTTTGGTCTTGGTGCGGCTTATGGATTGTTATGGATGATTCGTTTTCCAGTTGAGGAGCGTTTCGGAGTGCATCTGGCGATAGTGGGTATTTCGTCGCGCATATCCTTATATGCTTGTGGTGTGATACTGGCAGGCGCGCTGATGGGCTGCGTGCCGGCTATGCGCGCGTGCTGGAATAATTCAATAGACAGGCTTAATGCGCAATAACAGCTTTGATTGAAACGCGCAGTAAATCATCGAGTCGACACTTTATTGATGGAGTATAGATGTCACCAGAACGTCGCACGCAGGTACGTTTTTATCTCTCTTTCCTGCTTTTCATTCTCAGCGCTGTAGCTTTTCTTGACCGCACAAATATTTCTATT
>Ga0070738_10008260_pt1 | contig 10071 bp, 10 predicted proteins | sample Coa_R2_2_FD_66446 | JGI IMG/M metagenome (GOLD analysis project Ga0070738, IMG submission 66446) | Surface soil microbial communities from Centralia Pennsylvania, which are recovering from an underground coalmine fire - Coalmine... | ecosystem: Environmental > Terrestrial > Soil > Unclassified ... | reverse complement strand
GCAATGACTTCCGCGTCCCGCCTGGAGCCGCCCGGCTGGATCACCGCGCGGATTCCGTATCCCGCGGCGACATCCATGTTGTCGCGGAAGGGGGAGTAAGCGTCGGAGGCCATCACCGATCCCGCGACCACCAGCTTCTCGTCGGCCGCCTTCTGTGCCGCGAGCCGGATGGAGTAGACCCGGCTCATCTGCCCCGCCCCGACGCCCACCGTCGCGCCGTCGCGGGCCATGACGATGGCGTTCGACTTCACGAACTTGCAGACCCGCCACGCAAAAAGGAGATCGGCGGTCTCCTGCTCGCTCGGCTTGCGGCGAGTGACCACCGTCAGATCGGAGGCGCTCACGCTCGCGAGGTCTCTCGTCTGCGAGAGCAGTCCGCCCGTGACGCTGCGGTATTCGAGCTCGTTCGCCGGCGCGCGGTTGAGATCACCGACCGCGAGCACGCGGACGTTGGGCTTGCCGGCAAGCGTTCTCAGCGCATCCAGCGCAACGGCCGGCGCCGCAAGGACCTCGACGAACTGCCGTTCCAGGATGGCGGCCGCCAGCGCCGCGTCGAGCTCTCGATTGAGCGCGATGATGCCGCCGAAGGCAGAGGTTGGATCGGCGCGGTGCGCCTGATGGTAAGCCGCGAGCGCAGAGCCCCCTACGGCCACGCCGCAGGGATTGGCGTGCTTGACGATGACGCAGGCCGGCTGCTCGAACTGGCGCACGCACTCGATGGCGGTATCGGCATCCGCGATGTTGTTGAACGACAGGTCCTTGCCCTGCAGCACTCGCGCCGTCGCGATGCTCGGCTCGCGCGCAGCAGGCTCGCGGTAGAGTGCCGCCTGCTGGTGCGGGTTCTCGCCGTAGCGCAGGTCCTGCACCTTGTCGAACACGAGCGGCAGCGTCGCGGGAAAGCGGTCTTCGGCGCACCCCTGCTGGCCGGCGAGGTAACTCGCGACCATCGTGTCGTATCGCGCGGTATGCGCAAAGGCCTTGGCCGCGAGACGCGACCGCGTCCCGGCGCTCGTACAGCCGTCGTGCGCCGCGAGCTCCGCCAGCAGCTTGGGATAGTCCGCAGGATCGACCGCGACCGCGACCGATTCGTGGTTCTTCGCGGCCGCCCGCAACATCGCCGGACCGCCGATGTCGATGTTCTCGATCGCCTCCGCGTAAGGGCAATCGGGTCGCGAGACGGTCTGCGCGAAAGGATAGAGATTGACCACCAGCAGATCGATCGGCTGTATGCCGTGCAACGCCATTACGGCATCATCGATGCCGCGGCGGCCCAGGAGTCCGCCATGGATCTTCGGATGCAGCGTCTTGACGCGGCCGTCCATGATTTCCGGGAAGCCCGTGTAACTGGAGACTTCGCGCACGGTGAGGCCGTTATCCGCGAGCAGACGCGCGGTGCCTCCGGTGGAGAGAATCTCGACGTCCCGGGCCGCCAGCGCGCGCGCGAGCTCCACCAGGCCGGTCTTATCGGAGACGGACAGCAATGCGCGACGGACGCGCAACATCTTCGCGCTCAACTGGCGAGGCCGAGCTGCTTGAGCTTCTTGCGCAGCGTGGCGCGATTGATGCCGAGAATCCCCGCCGCACGGCTCTGGTTTCCTTCCGCATAGTCGAGCACCACGCGAAAGAGCGGCTCTTCGACCTCGCGCAACACCAGCTCATACAGGTCCGCGGGCCGCGAGCCATTGAGGCTCGTGAAGTAATCGCTGAGCGCGCGCTCGGCGTGGCTGCGCAAAGGCAGCAGATCATTCAACGAGCGACCGTGCCCAGTGAGCCTCGCGCCCGAGGCGTCCCGCTGCCGGCCCCTCTTTCTCTCTGTCATAGCTGCCTCGCTGGGGAGCGCGGGATCATATCACGCGTGTCACGCGTGGTCGCATGGCATCCCGGAGGTGCCCCCGCCGCTGCAGGTGGCGTGCCGGGCGGGACCGTAGCCCCGATCCGGTGCTACGGTCCGTGCGCGCACGCCACCTCACCGCTCTGCCGCCGCAGGCACGCATCGATCTCGAAGCCCACGGCCTGCGGCCCTGGATCCACGAACACCATCGTGGCATCCACGCGGCTTCCCGCCGCCAGCAGCGTGCCTGGCGCGACGGATGATGGCAGGTAATCAGGGGGTGGCACGTCGCGTGCCGCGATTCGATTACCGAACCTGTCCTGCAGCGTTACTCTCAGAAGCGGCAACGGCTGCGCGCTGCTTGCGGTGTTCTTGACGCTGGCACGGACGATGATCTCGCCCGCGGTCGCACCTGCGACAGATGCGCCGAGCTGGCGCACGTCATACGCGTGGATGTCCCAGCGCGGAGCAAGCTTCACACCCAGCGCCGAATAGACTGTGCTCAAAGGGCCCCGGAGCGCAGGACTGGCCGCCGCCAGCGCATCTCGATAGTGGTTGACGATTTGCAGCGCCAGAGCGATCACCAACGCAGCGGCACCCAGCGTCCACGCGAGCCCTGCGCGGGGTCGCGGCGCCTCGGCCTCGAATATGGCATCGTGCCGCGCTTGTGCCGTGTTGGTCTCATGTGCGTCTGCCGTGTGCGTGCTTGCCGGCGCCGGCGATGAAGCCTCGGACGTCTCCTCCTCCGTAGCGGACGTTTCCGCCTTCTGCGCAACTGCCGCGGGCGTGACGGCGACCGGTTCCGCGCCCGAATCCGCCGAAGCGGCCGTTGCTGCCTGCGGCGGCTCTTGCCCTGTCTGCCCTTCGAGATCGGCGCTTTCCAGTGGCGCGGTGGGGCCACGTGCAGACGTCACGATGACACTCGAGTCGAGCTCGAACGCTATCTCTCCGGTGGTATCGGCGATGGATTCCGCCGCGGAGGTATCGGATGTATCCGCGAGATCGGATTCACCGGATGGCGCGGCCGGTGCGGATGAGGCGGGCGGCGAGGGCGGCTCGAGGGGTTGCGGTGGCGCGGCAGCTTGCGGTGCGGCGGATTGCGCCGGCGCCTCGCGCTGCGCAGTCTCCTCGGCCATTGCCGCCGGCGCCGCCCCGGGGCGCTCTTCCGACAGCCGCGCGAGCGCGTTGAACACGTTGAGGCACCGCCCGCAGCGGACATATCCCTGCGCCACGCGCAGGTCCGCGGCGGTGACGACCAGAGTCAGGGCGCATTTCGGGCAGACTGTGAACATTCAGTCCCGTGGCCGGCCGTTGCGCAGGCCGCAGAGGCAGACCCAACTCTCGCGAGCCCCGAAGGGGCGCATATCAAACCACGCGTCGTAGGCGCGTGTCACCTCGCGCGCCTCATGCTCCATCAGCCCCGACAGGACCAGCGCGCCGCATGGCCGCAGGATATCGGCAAAGCAGGGCGCGAGCTCCATCAACGGGCCGGAAAGGATGTTCGCGAGCAGCAGGTCCGCTTCCCGCGCAATGGCCGCGGCCGAGTCGCAGAGCTGCACCCGGTCCGCCAATCCGTTCGCGGCGGCGTTTCCGCGGGTCGCGGTCAGCGCCTGCTCGTCGATGTCGAAGCAGCTGGCCGAACGCGCGCCGAGCCGCAACGCCGCCAATGCCAACACGCCGGAGCCGCAGCCGAAATCGACAACCCTCGCGCCTGCGGGCGGGTTGGCGTCGAGCCACTCGAGGCACAATGCGGTGCTCGCATGCGTGCCCGTGCCGAAGGCCAGCCCCGGGTCCATGCACACGACCGCGGCGCCGGGGTCGGGCACCTGCTCGTGATGGGGACAGACCCACAGTCGCGTCCCGAAGCGCATCGCGTGAAAATCCCGCAGCCACTCCCGTTCCCAGGCGCGATCCGCCACCTCGCGGGCGTGCAGGAGTCCCGGATCGACGCCGAGCGCGCGGCTCAACGCTCGAACGATTCCATCCCGGTCGGCGCCGGGTGCGAAGAGCGCCGTGATGCGCGCGGCCGGCCAGAGGCGAAACTCTCCCGGCGCAGGCTCGAGGACAGGACAGCGGTCGTGCTCGTCGGCGGCGGCGAAGGTAACGGCGATCGCACCGCAGGCAAGGCAGGCTGCCTCGGCTTCATCGGGCGAACACCCGTCGAGATCCCAGCTGACCTCATGGAAGTCCCGCGCCAAAGGGTTACCTCAGGCCCAACCGCCTTTCCAGATAATGAATGTCGGTGCCGCCCTTCTGGAAGGCCGCGTGGTTGCAGATTTCCTGGTGCAGCGGCACGTTGGTCTTGATGCCCTCGATCACCATCTCCGCCAGCGCGTTCTTCATGCGCGCGATCGCGGTCTCGCGCGTATCGCCGTGGGCGATGAGCTTGCCGATCAGCGAGTCGTAGTTGGGTGGCACGTGATAGCCGGAGTAGATGTGGCTGTCGACACGAATGCCCGGTCCGCCCGGGGCATGCCACAGGCGGATCGGCCCCGGGGAGGGCATGAAAGTCTTGGCATCCTCGGCGTTGATGCGGCACTCGATCGCATGGCCGCGGATCTGAATGTCGCTCTGCACGTAGGGCAGGCGCTCGCCCGCCGCAATGAGGAGCTGCGATTTGACGAGATCGATGCCGGTGATGAGCTCCGTCACCGGATGCTCCACCTGAATACGCGTGTTCATCTCGATGAAGTAGAACTCCCCGTCCTGGTAGAGGAACTCCAGCGTGCCGGCGCTGCGATAGCCGACGGCGCGGCAGGCTTCGACGCAGCGCTCGCCCATGATCCGCCGCTGCCGGGCGCTGATGCCCGGCGCGGGGGCTTCCTCCAGCACCTTCTGGTGGCGGCGCTGCATGGAGCAATCGCGCTCGCCGAGGTGGATGACGTTGCCATGATTGTCCGCGAGGACCTGAAACTCGATGTGCCGCGGCCGTTCCAGGAATTTCTCCATGTATACCTGGTCGTTGCCGAAGGCGGCGCTCGCCTCCGCACGGGTGATGCCGATGGAATTGAGGAGGGATGCCTCGCTGTGCACGACGCGCATCCCGCGTCCGCCGCCGCCGCCCGAGGCCTTGATGATGACCGGGTAACCGATCTCGCGGCCGATACGGAGATTTTCCTCGGGGTCCTCGCCCAGCGGGCCGTCGGAGCCGGGAACGCACGGCACGCCGTGGCTCTTCATCACGCGGATCGCGGACACCTTGTCGCCCATGGTGCGGATGGTTTCCGCCCGCGGACCCACGAATACGAAGCCGCTGTTCTCGACGCGCTCGGCGAAATCCGCGTTCTCCGAGAGGAAGCCATATCCGGGGTGAATGGCCACCGAGTCGGTCACCTCGGCGGCGCTGATGATCGCCGGCATGTTGAGGTAGCTGGCTGCCGACGGCGGCGGGCCGATGCAGACGGACTCGTCCGCGAGCAGCACGTGCTTCAGGCTGTAGTCGGCGGTGGAGTGCACCGCGACCGTCTTGATGCCGAGCTCACGGCAGGCGCGCAGGATACGCAGCGCAATCTCGCCCCGGTTGGCGATGACGACCTTCTCCAGCATGGGCGGGGCGCTTATTCGACTACGAACAGAGGCTGGCCGAACTCGACCGGGTCGCCGCTGCGCGCCATGATCGAGGTGATCCGGCCTGCGCGATCGGCCTCGATCTGATTCATCATCTTCATCGCCTCGATGATGCAGAGCACCTGGCCGACCTTCACTTCATCCCCGATCTCGACAAAGGGCTTCGCGCCCGGCGAGGGGCTGGCGTAGAAAGTACCCACCATCGGCGCCGTGATGACGTGCTCACTGGGCTTGGGCTTGGCGGCGCTCTCGCCGGCGGCGGTGCCCTGGCCGGGCGTTTCGGCCGGCGCCGCGAGCGGCATCGGCGCGCTGCCGCGGCCACCGTCCCACCCGGGCTGTGGTCCGAACCACGCCTGCGCCGGCATCGGCTGCACCACCGGCCCGCCGGCGGGCATCCGGCTGATCCGCACCGCCTCCTCGCCTTCCTTGATTTCGATCTCCGCGATACCGGAGTCCTCCAGCAGCTCGATCAGCTTCTTGATTTTTCGAATGTCCATGCCGGGAACGCTCCCCCTGGTGATGTTCGTGTTGGAACGGACTGTCGCCTCAGGACGAGGAGGGCGGGGCCGGCTGAGCGCGGACCGCACCGCCGGCCAGATGCCGGCAGGCGGCGCGCACGGCAAGCTCGTAGCCGAGGGCGCCGAAGCCCGAGATCACCCCGAGCGCGATGTCGGAGAAATAGGACTTGCGCCTGAATGTCTCGCGCGCCGCCGGGCTGGACAGATGCACCTCGATCATCGGCAAGCGAACCGCGAGCACCGCATCGCGCAGCGCAATGCTGGTGTGAGTGAAGGCGCCGGGGTTGAAGATCAGCACCCCGACCTGCTCGGCGGGCGCCTGCTGAATGCGGGCGATGAGCTCGTGCTCCGCGTTGCTCTGGAAGCACAGCAGCTCTCGCCCCTCCTCGCGAGCAAGCTCCTTGGCCCGCCGCTCGATCGACTGCAGGCTGTCGGCGCCGTAAATTCCGGGCTCGCGGGTTCCGAGCAGATTCAAATTCGGGCCGTTGAGCAGCAGCAGACGGGTCATTCGGTACGGGCTGGCGTGCTCGAAATCGAGCGACGGCCGGGAATTTACCCTAATTCCAAGGAACCGGGGGGGTTTTGTTGCGAATGCCGCTGAACAGGCGACTTGCGGTCGCGGCTCAGAGCCTGGTCTTCATGCCCGCCTGCGCACGCGCGACCGCGAGCTGGGCCATTTCCTCGGAGATCTCGTGGCGCGCGGTCTCGAGGTCGATCCGCCCCCGATCCAGCGCGTCGATGCGATCGAGGATGAGGGCGGCCTCATCGGCACGCAGTCTCCCGATTTTGAGCGTGACGATGTGGCCGCGGGCATCGACGAAGACGGAAAATGGGAAGACCGGCTGCATTCCGAGCGCGCGCACGGCCTGCAACCCGGGCCGCTCGCCGATGAGCAAAGGATACCGGATGGCCGCCCGGCGAGCGTAATCGAGCACCGCAGCACGCGAATCGACCCCAACGCCGACGACCCGCAGCCCATCATGCCGGGCGCGGTCCCGGCTCAACCGCTCGAGCAGCGGAATCTCTTCGCGGCACGGCCCGCACCAAGGTGCCCAGAAGTTCACGAGGAGCGGCCGGCCCGTCCAATCCGAGAGGCGGTGCGGCGTCCCTTTCCGGTCGGAAAAAGGGACGTCGGGCAGGCGGTCCGCAATCACCGGCCCCCCCGCGGCAGGCGTCCGCTCGGGAGCCTGCTCGGGAGTTGCCGGTGCGGCGCTGGAGCTCGCGAGGTCACTCGCGCGCGTTCGGCTCGGCGCGGGCCGCAAAGGGGATGCCATCAGCACCGGCGCTCTGGCGAGCAGGCCATACGCGAAGTAGCCGCCGATGCCTGCGGCCAGGATGATGGCCGCCGCCGGCAGCGCCCGGGTGAGAAAGGCCCGGGTGAGAAAGGCCCGCATCCGGATCACGAAGCCGGCGCAGCCGCAAGAGCCGCGCGCACTGTGGCGGCGAATTCGCCGCTATTCATGTAACCGACGACCCGGAAGCGAGAGCGCTCCCGGCCGTCGCGACCGTAAAAGGCGATCGTCGGCGGTCCGTAGATGTCGAATCGCTTGAGCAACGCCCGCGCATTCGCATCGTTGGCGGTGACATCGGCTCGCAACAGAAGGGCGCCCGAGAGCGCTTTCTGGACCCCTGGATCGAGGAACGTCGTCGCCTCCATTTCTCTGCACGACGTACACCAGTCGGCGTAGAAATCGACCATCACCGGCCGGCCTTCGCGCGAGGCCCGACTGACGGCCCGATCGAGATCGGCGACGCTGTGAATGGGAGCGAAGAGCAGGGGGGGGCTCGCTGCGGACCAGGCCGGTATCGGCTGCAGAGGGTTGGTCCCGCCCAGGGCGGCGCCCGTGACCAGCGCGAGCACGTAGATTCCCGCCGCCAATGCCGCGATCCGCAGCGGCCAGCCGCGCGAGGACGCCCGCCGAGTTGCCCTCCAGAGGACGGCGGCGAGCGTCGCAGCCGGAACTGCCCAGAGCGCGAGCGTCATTCGCGCAGGCAGCAGGCGCGCAAGCATCAGCACCGCCACACCCAGCATCACTGCCCCAAAGACCTTCTTGACCGTGTCCATCCAGGCGCCGGACTTGGGTAGCAGACGCCCGGCGGAGGCGCCCACGATCAGAAGCGGCGTCCCCATTCCGATGCTCATGGCAAAGAGCGCCGCGGCGCCGCGCTCGAGCTCACCGGTCTGGCTGATGACGGCCAGTGCCCCGACCAGTGCCGGCCCGACACAGGTGGTCACGATGAGCGCCGACAGCGCCCCCATCGCGGCGACGCCGCCCAGCGTGCCCGCCGTTTGTCGGTTGCTGAGCTGGGCAATGCGTGTCTGCAGCGCAGCGGGCATCTGCACGGTAAACAGGCCCAACATCGACAAAGCCATCGCCACGAAAATCGCCGCGAACGATACGATGATCCACGGCCGCTGGAAGGCCGCCTGCACCTGTCCGCCCGCTGCGGCGAATGCCGTCCCGGCGATCGTGTAAGTCAGCGCCATTCCGAGCACATATGCGAGCGATAGCGTGAAGGCTCGCCCGGTCGTGACCTTGCGGCCCTGGCCGACGATGATCCCGGACAGGATCGGAATGGTCGGGTAGACACAGCCAGTGAAAGCCAGTCCGAGACCGGCCAGATAGAACCACCCCACGATGGCGAGCAGGCTGCCCGAGCGTACCAGGGCTTCGAACCGGAACTGGCCGGGCTGATCCGACACGGCACTTGCCGGCGCAGTTGCGGCGCTGGCCGCACTCGGCGGCGCGCCGCTTCCCGCTGTCCCCGCCGGCGGCAAACCCGCGCTGATCGCTTTCGTGATCGGCGGATAGCAGAGACCGGCGTCCGCGCAGCCCTGGTAGGTCACGCGCAGCGAGATGCCGCGCGCGCCGGTGCCGGACTTGCCTCCGAGGGGGACGAGTCCGGTGACTTCGTGGCGATAGATCTCTTCCCGGCCGAAGTACGGGTCCATCTTGATCTCACCCCGAGGCAGCCGGATCGGCCCAAGGGGGACGCCATCGGCGGTGGTGACCCTGAGCCGACTGCGGTAGAGGTAATAGCCGTCGCGGATGCTCCAGTCCAGGCGCACGGTATCAGGTCCTGCGGCGGCTGCCGTGACGTGGAATACCTGGTCTGGCGGGAGGAACTTGGGCTCGGCCTGCGGCGCGGCAAGGACCTGATCGCCGCTTTGGGCGGTTGTGCCGCCTCCCGGGCCGATGTCCGCGAGCGCGGGCCGCAGGGGAATGTGGCCCAGGCCCGCCCATCCGGCAATGAGCGCGGTGGCCGTCGCGAGCGCGCGCATGCCCGGCATCCTCCGGGATCTGCCGGCACGAGTACCGATTCTGCAGTGAACGCTCACACGACGGCTCCTTCCAGCCAGGAAAGGTACCCGGCGGCGATGGCCGCCACCGGCAGGGCGATGATTTCCGGCACTTCGTAGGGGTGCAGGGACTTCAGGCGCATCTCGAGCTCCGGGTACCGGGCGCTGACCGTTTTGATGACCAGCAGCACTTCCGGTTCATCCTGAAGGGCTCCCTGCCAGCGATACGTCGAGTGTACCGGGCCCAGCCGGCTCACGCAGGCGGCAAGTCCCGATTCCACCAGATCCCGCGCGATCCGCGAGGCCGTCGCCTCGTCGGGGCAGGTGGTCAGAATCACGAGAGGACCGGGGAGGGGTGCCATCAGAGCATGTCGAAGCGCCGCGACGGGCTCACTACGATCATAATCTTCCTGGCGCACAAAAATTCTCCCGGCTGGGCTTGAAATCCGGGCCTTCTGGCCTATCATTAGCAGCCACGTGAGGAGAGTGCTAATACCTCCCGCGCGGATTTTCCATAACCAGCATCCTGAGGAGCGTCCACCATGAAGATTCGTCCTCTTCATGACCGCGTCATCGTCAAGCGCCTGGAAGAGGAGCGTACCTCCCCCGGCGGCATCGTCATTCCCGACACGGCGGCTGAGAAGCCGATCCAGGGAAAGATCATCGCGGTCGGCAACGGCAAGATTCTCGAAGACGGCAAGGTCCGTGCTCTCGACATCAAAGTCGGAGACAAGATCCTTTTCGGCAAGTACAGCGGCACTGAAGTCAAGGTCGACGGCGAGGAGCTGCTGGTGATGCGTGAAGAGGACATCATGGCCGTGATTGAGAGCAAGTAAGCGAGGAGCTAAGACAAT
>Ga0070738_10008259_pt1 | contig 10072 bp, 11 predicted proteins | sample Coa_R2_2_FD_66446 | JGI IMG/M metagenome (GOLD analysis project Ga0070738, IMG submission 66446) | Surface soil microbial communities from Centralia Pennsylvania, which are recovering from an underground coalmine fire - Coalmine... | ecosystem: Environmental > Terrestrial > Soil > Unclassified ... | reverse complement strand
TGAAGACCGAGCCGCCGACGCTGGTCGAATGGGGCACCGACACCACGCGCACCATCGGCGATATCGTGTTTTCCGGCAACGCGCAAAAATTCCGCGACATCAAGTGGATATTCTCGCATGCCGGCGGCACGATGCCGTTCCTGATCGAGCGCTTTGTGCGCCAGCCGATGATCGACCAGAAATACAAGGCAAGCGTACCGGACGGCACGCTCGCCGAACTTGCCCGCTTCTATTACGATACCGCGCAAACCTCGAACAAGGCGTCGATGTCGGCGCTTGCCGCCGTCATTCCGACGTCGCAAATCGTGTTCGGCACCGACTTTCCCTATCGTACGGCAAGCGATCACGTAAAGGGCCTGCGGAGCTCTGGCGTCTTCACCGACGCGCAGATCATGGAGATCGAGCGCGGCAATGCGGTCAAGCTGCTACCCCGGCTGAGCGCCTGAAGACTTGATTCCTGAACACCTGGAACAATTTTCGCCTGAAGGCTGAAGGCTGGACGCCAAAGCATCTATGGTATTCAGCATTTCAGCGGTGAAGATTTTTACCGCCGGCTTTTTCGCGCGAGCCACGCGCCAATTCAAAATACCTTGCGATACGTCAAGGTCTTGGCGCAGACTTCGTCCCAATGAGTTGGTCTGGGGCTGGCGCCTGAACCGTTATTACGCCGGCGTCTCGCGCTACACAACGTCGGGTTTTTGCGCATCAAGCTTGGGAGGCGCTCGAGGGCCGCGGCGTCGCGCCGCATATTTCGAAAGCGTCGACGAGGCGAAATCCGACTGGCGCAAGGAAAGCGGCCCGCGCTAGTGGAGTGGATTTGACATTCGTATCCACCTGGCCGCGAGTTCGGAAAGCGAATGTCAAATCCTAAACTCCGCTAGAGACATATAATTGCTCGTGGTCCTTTGATTCTAACATTCGCAAAGTGGCCGCTGAGAAGGGATGCGAATGTTAGAATCGGACCACTAGTTGAGATTCGATGGACGGGAGGATGAGGGATGAAGGCCTATGTGATCGCGCTTGAGACAGTCCACGATGAGGCGATGTTTGGGGAATACCGAAAGCAGGTGCTTCCCACGCTCGCGGCTTTCGAGGGCAAATTCATCGCCCGCGGCGGCAAATACACCGTTCTCGAGGGCAAATGGGAGCATCCGCGCACGGTGATCATCGAATTCCCGAACCGCGAGGCGGCGGAAGCCTGGTACAAATCGCCAGAGTACCAGAAGATCATCGCTCTTCGCCACAAGAGCTCGACCGGCAATCTGGTGATCCTGGATGGGGCCTGACGATAGGGCCTCATGGTTCGAGACGCCGCAGAAGAAGCGGCGCCTCACCATGAGGGTCCTGCATCATATGTCTGGCGTCATCTTGAGGAGGATCGCGCTTGGCGATGCGTCTCGAAAGATGAGCCGCACCGGCCCATCCACCCGCCTGTCGAGTACTACTTCACCGCTCCGTCAGCGGCCCAGCGGCCGGGTCCGGCGACGAAATAGATCAGGAAGATGAAGCAATAGAGAATGGCCGCATCACCGCCGTTGAGCATCGGAAAGAAGCCTTTCGGCGAATGCGCCATGAAATAGGCAACCGCCATATCGCCGGCGAGGATGAAAGCGACGGGGCGCGTCAAGAAGCCGACCGTAAGCAGCGCACCGCCGACGATTTCGATGATGCCCTGAATTCCGATCAACGAGCCGATTGCAGGCTGAACAGGTCCGTGCGGAAAATCGAGCAGTTTCGAGGTGCCGTGTTCGAGAAACAAGAGTCCGATCACGATGCGGGCTATGCCAAGCACCTCGGGTGTATACTTACTGACGCGATCAAGCATCCATCAACTCCATTTTGCATGATGAAAATGGGTCTAACCCCCATAACGGCTTACCATAGCCTGCGTGCGAAGCGATGTGGAGCCATGCACGTTGCCAACGCACAAAAAAACCGGTTCTTATCTAACGTCGGTGTGACAAGAGCTCCGCCTCGCCCGCCGGGTCAAACGGGTCGGCTTGATTGGCTTCATTCGAGCTTCGCGCGACGTTTCAGGATCGACAGCACTTTTTCGTCGCCGGCCGCACGCGCATCGTCCACGAAGGCGATCAACAAATCGGCGAGCAGGGGATAGTCCCACAACTTTAGGGCGGACGGCTCGATCCATCCGGCAAAATAATCGTCGAGATAGCCGTGTGTGGTGTCATTGGCCTCGGTCCAGCTCGGTCCTGCGAGGTTTGAGGGTTCGCGGTCCCAATGGCACACCACAAGGCCGGTCGCCGATTGCGCCAGGATCCAGCGTCCGTCCCTGGGAGCCTCGCTCATCGGGCGCAAGGTCTGGCCCATGTTGCGCAACAGATGCTCGACCTGACCCGCCATCGCAAAACTTCCGGCAATGCTTCCAGAAATGCCGCACCCAGCCGCGGAGCGCATCCTGTTCCACAGGCTGAAAGTGCAACTATGACGAGAACAACGCGGGAGGCCGCAGAAAGATTCAATAATGCGTGCGCAGTCGGCGTGATTGGCTTGATTCCGGCGCTGGCATTCTTGCGCTCCGGCGGCGACATACATGATCCGACTTACGCGATCGCGAAAGAAGTTTCATCGGTCTGCAGCATTTTCTGCGGTTCCCCGGCGGAACGTCATGTTGGCCATCACGTTTACACTCCCATTCCACCGGAGGAGGATGCAATGAGGAAGATATTGTTGATTGCAGCGACGTCTTGTGCGCTGGCAGCGCCGGCGCTCGCTGATGAAGTGCGAGTCGTGCCTCCCGCGGCCGATGTTACCGTGGGCGAACGTGTTTACGTACCTGACGAGTCACGAAAGACCGTAATCAAGAAGGACGAGCCGGGCAGCCAGACCACCGTGATTAAGAAAGAGCACGATGACGGCAGCGAGAGCAAGACCGTCATTCACCGCGAGAAAGACTGATAGCAACTGATAGCTGTTGCAGAAGCCCGCCCGCATGCGCCGTTCTGCGCGTGCGGGCGGATGATTCTTTCGTGCAGACGGCGCGAGAACGATCGACTTCCCGCATTTGATCTGGATCAAGGTTTGGCAGACCTAACCGAGTTCCCATCAATCGACACTTGGCCGCGTGATTCGGCGTAAAACCGAGCGGGAGTGAGCCATGGCAAGCGCGTACCTGATGCAGCCTCCGCGAACCGGGCGCGAGGCCTGCAAGGAAATTGCGGGGAGCGATCCGGATTTAGTGCCGGCGGACTGCGAACCCTGCGTGAATAATGAGCTTTGCGGGATTTACGGGCAGATCGACCGCGACTTTTCCGGCAAAACGGTCAAACGCTTTTGCAATCTTCTCGCGTTTCGCGTGAAAGCAGCACTGGCCCGAAAGCGTGATGGGTAGGGGCAAATGCATCCTTCTTACTTAATGAAGCGGGGCGAAGCCTTCGCCCCGCCCCGTTTTGAGGATAGAGAGCCGGCCGCTTAAGCCAGCTTGACGTTCTTGAGCGGCAGGCTGCGTACCGGTTTTCCGGTAGCGGCATAGATCGCGTTCAGCACCGAGGGCGCCACCACGCAGATGGTCGGCTCGCCGATGCCGCCCCAGAAATCATAGGTCGGTACGATCACCACCTCAATCTTCGGCATCTCGGCCAAACGCATGATCTCATAGGTGTCGAAGTTGAGCGCGGTCATGCGGCCCTTGTCGACCGGCATTTCGCCGTAGAGGGTCGCGGTGAGGCCATAGGCCACCGAACCTTGCACCTGCGCCTCGATCTGGCTTGGATTGACCGCATGGCCCGAATTGACGCCCATCACCATGCGATGAACCCTAAGCTTGCCATCCGGGCTCACCGAGACTTCGGCGACCGCCGCCGAATAGCTGCCGTAACCCATGAATTGCGCAAGCCCGCGGTGGACGCCTGCAGGCAGCGGCTTGCCCCACTCGGCCCGCTCGGCAACCGCATTGAGCACGCCCAGATGCTTTGGATGGTTCTTCATGAGCGCGCGGCGGAATTCGAGCGAGTCCTTCCCCGCAGCGCGTGCCACCTCCTCCATGAAGCATTCCATGTAGACGGCGTTCTGGTTGGTGTTGACGCCGCGCCACGGACCAACCGGCACATGGCTGTTGCGCATGGCGTATTCAATCAAAAGATTGGGTACGTCATAGCCCAATTGCGCGTCGCCCGGCGTGTCGTACCATCCTTGCAGCTGCCGCATGTCCTTGCCGTTGACGATACCCTTCGGGTTGGACAGAGCGTTGATCGATTGGCCGGAGAGGCGGGCATGCAGTCCGACAAGGTTGCCGTCGGCATCTAACCCGGCAGACAGCTTGCACTGCGATATTGGCCGGTAGAAATCGTGCGCCTGGTCTTCCTCGCGGCTCCAGATCATCTTGACCGGGGTGTCGGGGAAAGCTTTCGCGATCTCGACCGCCTGATGAACATAGTCCTGCGTGCCGCCGCGCCGGCCGAAGCCGCCGCCGAGGTCAAGCCGGTTAATGATGCACTTGTCGAGCGGAACGCCTGAGGATTCCGACAGCGCCGCAAGCGAAGCTTCCAGGTTCTGCGTCGGTATCCAGGCTTCCGCCTTGTCCGCCGAGAGCTTCACCGTGCAGTTCATCATTTCCATCGTGGCATGCGCAAGGAACGGGGTCGAATAGACGGCCTCGACCTTTTTCGGCGCCTCGGCGATTGCCTTCAAGGCATCGCCGTTCATCCGCTCCCCATTGGTGGTGGTGGCGGTGAGCCCCTCTTTAAGCATCTCCGCGATCATGGCGCTGGATTGGTTGGCGTTTGCCCCTTCGTCCCAGACGATCGGCAATGCATCGAGGGCCTTCTTGGCGCGCCACCAGGTGTCGGCCACGACTGCCACTCCAGTATCCTTGATGCGCACCGCCTTTTTCACGCCAGGCATGGCTGCGATCTTGCTCTCGTCGAAGCTTGCGAGCTTGCCGCCGAACACCGGACAATTTTTCACCGCTGCGCAGAGCATGCCGGGCAATTTGACGTCGATGGCAAAGATCTTGCTGCCGTCCAGCTTGTCGGCGGTGTCGAGCCGCTTCAGCGGCTTCCCGGCGATCTTCCAGTCCTTGGGATCCTTCAACTTGATCGCCTTCTCGTCCGGCGGCGTCAGCTTGGAGGCTGCCGATGCAACCTCGCCGTAGCGAAGCGTGCGTTTGGTGGAAGCGTGCGTAATGACGCCGTTTGAAACGGTCAGCTCGTCGATCGGGACATTCCATTGATTGGCCGCCGCCTGCATCAGCATGATGCGCGCCGCAGCACCACCCCGACGGACATAATCCTGCGAGGTGCGGATGCCGCGGCTGCCGCCGGTGCCCATTTCGCCCCAGGCGCGCTTGGCGGCGAGATTCTGTTGCGGGCTGATGCCTTCGGTCGTCACCTTGCTCCAGTCGCATTCGAGCTCTTCGGCAACGAGTTGGGCGAGGCCTGTGAGGGTCCCCTGCCCCATCTCCGAGCGCGCGATGCGGATCACGCAGGTATCGTCCGGCTTGATCGCAACCCATACATTGATTTCGCTCGCGACACCTTCGGCGTGCGCGGGGTCGACCTCGAATGGCACATTCATGCCGAGCGCCAGACCCCCCGCCGCCACGGCGGCGGAGCCTACGACGAAATCACGTCGCGTAACGGTAAGGTTCTTTTCCAGAACGGGTTTGGTCATGGCTAGCCTCCACGTCCGGTGGTGCCGACATTGGCCGCCATGTGCACGGCCTCGCGGATGCGTTGATAGGTACCGCAACGGCAGATATTGGTCATCGCTTCATCGATGTCCTTGTCGGTCGGCTTCGGGTTCTTCTTGAGCAGCGCGGCGGCGGCCATGATCTGGCCGGACTGGCAATAGCCGCATTGCGGGACGTCGACGGCCGCCCAGGCCTTTTGCACGGGGTGCGACGCATTGGTGGACAGACCCTCGATCGTGACAATCACGTCGCTCTCCTTGATGGAGCCGAGCGGTATCTGGCAGGAGCGCTGCACTTCGCCGTTGAGATGAATCGAACAGGCGCCGCATTGGGCGATGCCGCAGCCATATTTCGTGCCGGTCAGGCCGACCTGTTCGCGAATAACCCACAGTAAAGGCGTGTCGGCCTCCGCCGAAACGTCTCTCACCGTTCCATTGATGTTGAGTTTTGCCATATGCTTCCTCCATCAGGCGGCGGGAGCATAGCGGCGGGGCAAAACCTTAGCCATAGGGTTAGTACCGAACCTCGCGCAGATCAGGGCTGACGGGCGGCTTTAGAGTCAGCCGCTTAGTCGAGCATTTCCCCACCGGTGTCCTCGAGCCGAGCCAGCGCGCCCCGTATGCTCTTTTGTACCTCCTTAAGCCCTTTCAGCAATTTCTCGACTTCCCCTGCGGACAGATTTTGCACCGCCACATCCACCACGTCCCGGGCAAGCGGAATAAGTTTGGCCTTCAGCGCCCGCCCCCTGGCCGTGAGATGGATGTGCCATTTCCGGCGGTCGGCCTTGTCCCTGCTGCGGCGGACCAGCCCCTTCCTTTCCATGATCGCAATTGCGCTCAGCGTGGTCGGCTCCATAGTGCCGACGCGGTTGGATAACTCGCGCTGGGTCAGCCCATCCTCGTGCCAGAGCGCGCGAAGGAAGTACCACATCCCAAGCGTGATGCCGTGGGGCTCGATCTTGAGCAGGAGAAGGCGCTGGAGCGCGCGATGGGTGGAACGGACCTGGTAACCGACACTTTCGGCGAGGGGGAAGTCCGCCGCATCGGAGGCTGGCCTGCGCCGGATTTTGCCTGATGATGCAAGCTTGCGTGTTGTCAAGAGCCAGCCCTCTTGTTCCCCGGCAGGTTGATGGCATATCCGCTTCTGGCAAGCAAATTTCGCCTCTCCGAAAAGCCCGACCCGCCCCAAAGCATGCCAAGTCGAGGTTGCGCTATTTCCTTAGCAAGCTAAGTATCGTGTGAAGCGGAGCCAGCAGCAACATGAACGCCGATCCCGAAGCCCGGGAGATCGTCTTGACAGTGAAAAGCAAGCGGGAAATTGCCGATGGCACTTTCCTGTTCGATTTGCGTGATCCCGAAGGCGGCGAACTTCCGCCCTTTACGCCCGGTTCGCACATCACGGTAACAGCGCCCTCAGGACAAAAACGGCGTTACTCGCTTTGCAATGATCCCGCTGAGCGCGATCGCTACCTGATCGCCGTCAAACGGGAAATTTCGGGGCGCGGCGGCTCGCTCAGCTTCACGAAAGACGTGACGGAAGGCACGAAAGTCAAGGCCGAGCCGCCCGCGAACGAGTTCGACATGGCGAAATCCGAGCCAAAACGAATCATTTTCATCGCCGGCGGCATCGGAATTACGCCGATCCGCAGCATGATCCTGCATTGCCTGCGCCGCGGCAAAACCAATTTCATGCTGTATTATTTCACGCGAACGCCCCGGGCGATGGCCTTCCGCGAAGAGTTCGCGGCAAAGGAATTCGACGGCAAGGTCGTCCTCCACCACGATGATGGCGATCCCGGTCAGGCCTTTGACCTGTGGCCCGTGCTGGAACAGCAGCGCGGCGCCCATCTTTACTGCTGCGGGCCGCGCAGCCTGATGGACGCGGTGCGCGACATGACCGGCCATTGGCCGGATTCGGCGGTGCATTTCGAGGATTTCGTCGGCGCCTCGGCGCCACGCGCGGACGATACCTCGTTCGAGGTGAGGCTGGCGAAAAGTGGCAAGCGATATGAGGTGGCGGCCAACGTATCGATCCTGGATACTTTGCGAAGACATGGTCACGCGCTGGCGAGCTCCTGTGAAAGCGGCACCTGCGGCACCTGCCGCGTTCGTTTCGTCGAAGGTGAAGTCGACCATCGCGACCTCGTGTTGTCGGAAGCAGAAAGGAAACGCGAGGTGATGATCTGCGTGTCGCGCGCCAAATCGCCCGTGCTGGTGCTGGATATTTAACGATGAGCCTAAAAGCACCAACACCCCGTCATTGCCGGGCATAGCCGTTCGAAGAACGGCGTCGCTTCCGCTCGCCTATGACCCGGCAATCCATCAACTTGGCTAACGAATTTTTGCTAGACAGACTTTTTCGAGAGAGAGGGATGCGCGGGTCAAGCCCGCGCATGATGAAGCTTAGAGAAAAAACATGAACCAACTCCTCAACCTCGGCGTCATCGGCCTCGGCCGCGCATTCTCCTTGATGCTGCCGACCTTTGCCGCCGATCCCCGGATTGCACTCGTCGCGGCCTGCGATCCGAGGGGCGAGGCCCGCCAACGTTTTGCCGCCGAATTCGGCGCCAAGGTTTTTGAGGATGCGGAAGCGCTATGCGCCGACGCCGACGTCGCGGCAGTCTATGTCGCCTCGCCGCACCAGTTCCACCTGGCGCATGTGAAACTCGCGGCGAAACACAAGAAACATGTCATGGTCGAAAAGCCGATGGCGCTCGCAATCGCCGACTGCCGCGAAATGATCGCCGCAACCAGAGCGGCCGGCGTCAAGCTTCTGATCGGCCACAGCCACAGCTTCGACCTGCCGTATGCGCGGACCCGCGCGATGATCCAAAGCGGCGCTTTCGGCCGCGTCCGCATGATCAACGCGCTCAACTTCACCGATTTTTTGTATCGCCCGCGCCGTCCCGACGAGCTCGATACGAACGCCGGCGGCGGCGTGGTGTTCAGCCAGGCCGCGCATCAGGTCGATATCGTCCGGCTGCTTTCAGGCTCCAAAGCGAAATCGGTCCGCGCGCTGACGGGCAATTGGGATCGAGCGCGTCAGACCGAAGGCGCCTACACCGCGCAGATCATCTTCGAAGATGGCGCCTTCGCCTCACTGACCTATAGCGGTTATGCGCATTTCGACAGCGACGAGTTTTTGGATTGGCGGGGCGAACTCGGCCAACGACGTAACGAAAGCTCTTACGGCCACGCCCGGCAGGTGTTGCGGAAGGCGAGAAGCCCCGCCGAAGAAACCGCGATCAAAAACTCTCGCGCCTATGGCGGCACCGGGCGCGACGGGTCAGCCCTGGAAGACGAAGCCACGCATAATCATTTCGGGCTTGTCATCGTCAGTTGCGAGCGCGCCGACCTCCGCCCGATGCCGCAAGGTGTCATCGTCTATGGTGATGATGCGAAGTACGTGGAGGAATTGCCGTCACCGAAAATTCCTCGCGCCGAAGTCATCGACGAACTTTACGCGGCCGCGATGTCAGGCGCCGCGCCGCTGCATTCCGGCGAATGGGGACTCGCAACGCTCGAGATTTGTCTTGCGATTCTGGAATCGGCGAGGACGGGAAATGAAGCGACGTTGAGGTGGCAGGTGTGAGCCCGTCATTGCGAGCCAACGGGTCGCGCGAATGCGCGCCCGATGACAGGCTCCGCGAAGCGATCCAGAAAAAAGAAGCGCTGGATTGCTTCGTCGCTTGCGCTCCTCGCAATGACGAGAATACTTAAACAGGCCTGTTCGCTCTCGTCGCGATGATCGCAATCAGATCATTCTCGGCCGCAGCCGCCGTCTTGTAGCGCGGCTCGGTCGTCACAAAGGGCTGGTCGGACTCCGCGGGGTGGAAAATCTCCATGTAATAGAGACCAGAGGAAGCATCCTGCTTCGGCTCGATGCGGATCAGGGCCATCGTTCTAACTCCTATCGAGTGACGTCATTGCGAGGAGCGAAGCGACGAAGCAATCCAGAATCCCTTCCTTGGAAGCTGGATTGCGTCGCGGAGCCTGTCATCGGGCGCGCATTCGCGCGACCCGTTGGCTCGCGATGACGGCCAGAAACACCTTCAGCCCGCGTCTTGCTCGCCCGCAAACACCACATCGCGCAACCTCGCAGCCAGCCCGGTGCCCACCGCATTCGACGCTTCCGACGCGCGTCCCATGCCGAGATAGCGCTCGGCAACCTCCGGCGAATTCAACAAATCCCTCGCCGCGCCGGCAAGCGCAATCCTTCCCTGCTCGAAGACATAGCCGCGGTCGGCGATCGAAAGCGCGGCCCGCGCGTTCTGTTCGGCGAGCAGGATCGTGATGCCTTGCGCGCGCAAGGCTACGACCAGGCGGAAGATTTCAGCCACCAGAAGCGGCGCGATGCCGAGCGACGGCTCATCGAGCACGAGGATCTTCGGTTTCGACATCAACCCGCGCGCGATCGCCAACATTT